>Ga0307377_10002332_pt1 | contig 22460 bp, 9 predicted proteins | sample TR3MG_FD_202535 | JGI IMG/M metagenome (GOLD analysis project Ga0307377, IMG submission 202535) | Soil microbial communities from Risofladan, Vaasa, Finland - TR-3 | ecosystem: Environmental > Terrestrial > Soil > Coastal area > Acid sulfate soil | place: Finland: Risofladan, Vaasa | collected...
TATTCCTACTCCTATCGATGTTATTGGTAAGGGATTGATTGAAAAAGGTAGGTCCAGCTCAGCATATAGGGTTAGAAGAGATGTGCCTCCAAATGACAGTGTTGAGGGAGTTATCAGGTTTAAGGAAGGTAGTTTAGAGTTTTTAAAGGGAGCGGATGCTACCAGAAACTTTGAGGAACTGAAACGAGCCGCTCTGGCAGCAAAACAAGATAAAGATACAGACCCGACTAAAAGCTCAAAAATATTTATCGTATCCTTTGGCGGTGACAAGAATCTTCAGGATTCTCGCGCCGATGCTATAAGGAGTTGGTTTAATAGCCCATACTCTCCAGCCGAGCCACAAAATGGTTTAGGAGTGGATGGAATTGGCGGCGATTTACTATCAAGTGGTTCCAACAACGTAGATAAAGAAATATCTGATTATCAAGTCAATGATTCTTATTTACAAAAAACTCATGTTAAGCAGACGGAAGACTATAAGGATTTAAGTCCGTCGGAAAAAGAATTGTTAAGATCAGGTTTGGTTGCGACACAAAAAACAATTAGTATGGATAGAACACTTAAAAATGTAATCGAATTGCGGTTACGTCAACCACCAAAAAATGGATGGGCAAAATGACAAGTAGGTATACATCTTCTGTTGTGAGAAGGGCAATCGTTAAAAGTGTGAACTATGCCGATGGCACTTTAATCACACGATGGCTTGATGATGATAGCGATGGACCAACCATTCCTATTCCCCATCCTTTTGGAAATAAGGGCGGTTCTGGTATTTTTGTGGGAATTAAGGTTGGTACAATTGTTGTTCTTGCCATGGCCAATTATAAACAATATGTGCCTGTGGCTGTTTTGCCAACCACAGGATACTATTCTGATATGGTTTCTATCCAAGAATCAGAGTACGATGATTTAAGTTTTCCTATATTGAATTCAGGTGATATTGTTATCCAGGGTCCAACAGGAGCAACTATAGGTCTAAGCTCAGACTTGGAAGAACTTGTGCTAACAAACGAGTTTGGAGAAGGAATTATCATAGGCGGCGGAAGTAACAGTTTTCGTTGTTCTGTGAAGGTTGATACCCCAACTAATTACGTCGTATCTCAACACGGAATAAAGGCTGCTGGTATTGTTCGTCGTGATGTAAAAATAGAAAATTCTGAAGAAAGTTTTGTTGATTTTCTTACATCTCTTGATTCTGAGCAATCTCTTGAAGAGGTTGGTTGGCATCCGAACAAACAGGTATCATATACAAGTGGCGGCCTTTCTCAGACGAGTGCTGGAGGAGATTTTGGCAGAAACCCTCCTTTTGTAGAGGATAGGCAAATAATCTATGAGTTTGGTAGAAACTGGCTGGTTGGATCAATTGAAGAGGAGAGGGGAAGACTGAGTGTTTGTAGTATACCAATTCCGAACTCTAATGATCGCAGTGAGCGAAGAAGCAACGCATTAAGCTTATCACTGGCCAATCCTAATGAATTAATCGAAACAATAAGTGGAACCGTTGTAGATATTTTCGGCAATCCTCTTGATATTAATAGGAAAATTATAGATATTCAATCGGCTAGTGATACAGATTCTATGTTTAAAAACACACTTGAGGGTGTGAGGCATGGTGTTGCGTATCATATGGAAATAAATGCCAGAAAGGGTATTCGTTTTAATAAAAAACAGACCACCAAAAAGCCTGAAATGTTTGATAGTTGGAATGAATCAATAAGTTCCGTGGCAAATAATGCTCGGGATCGAAGCAGATGGTTTATAGATGTTGATAAAGAGGGCTTAACTAAAATTAACATTCCTGCTACGTCCGAAACTGGCAATGTCCCGGTAGTTTCCAGATATGAAAACTCCAGTGTTTTAAATATAGATTCGAATGGAAATCCCAGTGTCAATGGCCGCGATAATATTGAAGATACTAAAAAATTATACAGAAATGAAAAAAATAGAGATATCTTTATAGAACAAGTCGGTCCTGGAGGAGTTAAAATACTTGGTGACCCGCCAGAGAACAGAATGAAGGGGAAAAAGACCAGTTGGGTTGAAAAAGACTCTATTGGCACGCCATCTGGCAGTGTATCACAGGCTATGATGTCATTAAATGTGGAAGCTGGCACAGCTTTTCATGATATTACGAAAACAGCACGAGCTTTAATCAGCGAAAATATTAATAACTCCGCATCAAATTGGGCTTTAATTGTTGAGAACGATCCAAAAGCACCAACTCCCGCTGGATCCGGCCTGCCAGCGGTTTCGAACGAAGTTAACCCAGCACCGCCAAAAGACAATGTAACTCCAGCTACACAAAACTCCAATAATTCTGGGGTGTTATTAAACCAACCGAATGCAGGTGGCCGCAGCGTTCATATGAGTCTTGATGGTAGTTTGGAAACATCAATTGGAGCGAATACGATAGATCGTGTATCGTGGGTATTAGATACTGCTGGAGCGCTTGTGTGGCGTTTAGGGCGTGATAGGTCTGGCCGTAGTGCTATTGTACATGCGGATGGTACGGTTGCTATTGAGGTCGGTGGTTTTGACTATATTGGTAAATCTGGAAGTGATGAGGTAGATACAAGGTTTGTTGGTAGGGGAGAAGCACGAGATCAGATTTTAAAATTGGATCCAAATCAATTCAGATCTGGCAAATTTATTATCAAAATACGCAGGGCAACAACAGATAAGTCTGGGCCAGAGCCAGACGATACAGTATTAATTATTGATGACACAGGCGTTACCATTACAACGCCAGGCAGACTAAATTTGGTAAGTGGTCAAGAAATGACCCTTTCTAGTAAAGGTCTTATGATTCTTGATGCTCCAAAAATACAACTTTATAAGAATCCACCAAAATATGTCGCTAGAACTGCTAGAATAGTAAAATAACGGAGAGGATATGACCGCACCAAAACAAGATGTAGCAACTATATTTCTTAATGAGGAACAAACAAAAACATATTCTCAATGGCTTAATCAGCTATACTGTACATGTCCAGCTGGGGCACAAATTCGTCCCTCTTCTCTTCCAAGTGCTACAATAGATTTGGGTGATATTATTGCGGATCACACCAGAATTTTAAGCTCTTTTGCTTCGGCTTATGGTGTTGTTGCGGTTGTGCTCAAAATGATTGCTTGTATAATGGATGTTTTATGTTGTCTTTCAAATCCATTCTGCCTAATTTATTCTCTTATCAAATTGTTTGGCACATGTTTGCCAGATTTTATTTTAATATTTCCACAACTTGCTTTACCAGCAATTATTATATGTGTTATCAAAATTGTTTTGGCAATGGTAGAATATATTCTAACCGTTTTGTTGCCAATAATTTTAGATATAATACAAAACATACAAGATCTTATTGATGTGTTTGTAGAGCAAAATCAAGACGCCATTACATCTGTGGCATTTAAATTGGCAGCCCTAATCAAAGAAATTTATAATGTGCTTGGAATTTTAGCAGTACTTAGTGCGGTTTGGGTTATGATTCAAGCCCTTCTATCGGCTGGCATTGCTCTCCCATGTCTTGGTAGCGGCGGTTCTTGTAGTGAGTGTGGAGATTCTGATGAGATTTGTCCAACAACGCTACAGCAGACAAGCTTTTCCGGAGTTGATGGACAGTTTATAGTGCTATATGGCTCAGATGGATTTAGCTATCAGATATTGTTTTACTCTGTAACTCGCAAAGCAAATTTCCTACAAATGAGAGGATTTTTTCCAAAAGGTCTGGATTATAGTCAGGTAGCGAGCGAAGATGATGTCCCATATGTTTTAAGCGTAACACAGAGCGGATCTATTTCAACTTATATGGTAACTGCTGTTGATTCTAGTGGATATGCTACACTATATCAACTTCCTCCCGAGTATAGTTCAGATGGATATCTAACTAATACCGATATGTCTGGAGCAGCATTTGCTGATCCGTTGGATGCAAGGTTCAATACTAAAACACAAACATTTACATTTCCTATTGGCTCTGTAGATAGATACATAACGATGCAGGATACCAGAGGTGCTGCTCAATCATATGCTAATGGCGGCTCTTGGAAAATAGAAAGCAAATATGATTCATACAATGTATTGTTGAAAAGAACCACAAGCACTTGGAGTTTTGGTGCTCCCAATGAACATATTCGTTGGAAATTAGAGCCCGCAGCACCTACTGTATTGAGCAGTCTTCAGTTTGAACTTGATATAAATCATGAAGAGCTGATTAGAAATGGGCTAATTGGTGTTGGGTGCCATCCGGCCATAAAGGCTACAAAAGCCGCTTTACAAAATAGATTTCCTGATATGGCAAATCTGACACTTCCGGCACTTCCAGATTACAGTGGATTGTTAACCGACATAGGTTCATGTATAGCAAAGGTTGCACCAGTTGACGTGGATTCTCAATATATTTTGGATAACTATCAAACCATTGCTACCGAAATTGTAAGTTTAAACAGTTGTGTTACATCGGCACTCAATAGTTTTAAAGATGATTCTATAGCATATGCTAAAACAATATATCCGATTATCTTTGATCCAGAAACATCTGCAGATGGATATTATTTTAATGTGACTCCAGAAATACAGGTAGTAGGAGAATACTCAAATATAGAGCTTATTCCGTATGATAGAAATGGTGGTTTACTCGGAGTAACCGTCCCACCTGGTATTGTTGATGTAGAGCTTGATACTACATTTGGCACACTATCGTCAGTTGTTACAGAGCTTGATGGGTATGATCCAACTGGTAAGTATCTCGCTACAATTACGAGTCTTGTTCCTGGAATAGCGCAAATTACAGCTCAAGTTGGTGGAAGAGATGTGGCATATTTTGATGGATATAACCTAATTGCTCAACAAGTTCAGGTAGAATTTGTGTCTGCTGAAGAAGCCAGACGTAGAGCTAGCGCAGCGGTTTCCACCGAGCCTTTGGGCCGTGGTAGGGGAGCATAATATGGCAGAGTTTTCTGATAAAGAATTTGATGTAATCGGATTTGCCAAAAGGATGATGAGTGAAATTGAGGGTATTCGTTCGTTTAAACAGGTAAAAGATGATAAGACTGGAGAGGGCTTTCAGGTTCCAACCGAATCACGGACAAATGCTTTCTTTAGACTAATTGGTTTGCCATATTTTGTATCTGTCACAGATGAGAAAGATAAAAAAGAGCAAACCGTGTTACAACCTGGTTTTGGTATTACGGTTCGCTCTTTGTTGGTAGGAAAAACTTTTACTGATAGTGATCAAATTTATACAGATGCCAACGGCAACACGGAAGATTTAGATGTTGTTCTTCAAGGAAGAGTTGAACAATTATCAGCAATCGCAAATGAGATGGGGACGAAAGATATGAATGAGAATATAGCAAAAGCAATGTATGCTCCTATAGATATTAAAGCAAATATACCAGATGATCTGAACGGCACGTCAATAACCTTCGTACCAAAAATTCCACCAAAAAATGGAAATGATACTGCCAATTCACGTGATGTATTTAAAAGACTTTTCCCATTGATTCCATCCATTAGTGATAACAAATCTCATGTGGTTATGCCACTTATGAATGAGGTAGCCAGACCATTTTTAAATGACACTAAAGAAAGAATGGTCGATAGAGATACCGTTTTGAGGAAGCCGTTTTTAGAGCAGGTAATTAGAATACGGTTTTTGAAATTTGAAAGTTCGGAAACGGAAAAACAAAAAGATTTGGAAAAGGACATCTCTTCATCTCTTAAAAGTTTATTAGGCCCCACAGAGTTCTCTGCGGTTTTTGGCGATGGCGCGATATTTTCAAAGGTTACTATATTAGAGGAGTTTGTTATTAATAAGTTCCTCAATGCCATAGGAAATTTGGCCAAACGCTGGGTGAAAATAAATGAAGACAGACTAAATTTGCTTAGACAATCCAGGCCCAATATAGTTATAAAAACGGGCTCTGCGCGTGAAAGCATATATGGAAAGCGCATTGAATCCTCAGTTGATTTAGATGGTACGGCGGAAGGTGAAAAATTAAAAGAAATTAACAAACGAATTGCGCTTGATGAAGCTTTGATTGCTATCCTGCCATCTGATGAGGATGAACAAACAAATGTTAAACAAAGTGGAACTAAAAATATTACGCCTGGAGCTTTGAACACCCCCTTTATTGATTTGATCACATATAATCTTAAAAAGAATAAAGAGACTAAAGCCAGTTTAGAAACAAGAATGGAAAAAAACATTAAAAATTTAGAGAAAATCAGGCTTGAAGTTGTGGACCTTATGACCGGAGAGTTTACCGGATTGTCACTACCAGATGTGGTTATGGTAATGGCTGCTCTTTTTATTGTGGATAGACAACAACTGCTGAATTTGTTAGATAAATATGCTATAACGGCGATGAAAGCTGATCCTGTTTTAAAAACTATTGTAAAAGGTGTTAATCCTTCAGTTGGGAATGCGATGACAGCCATTAAAGCGTTAGAAAAAACAGTTCTACAGCTATTTTTGTTATTTCAAAAAGAAGTGGAAGTAAATAACAATAGAAAAACCAGAGGGCAAAGGGGCACTGTTAAGACCGTTTATAATGATAAAAGCTCAGAGCAACCTTTAGCTCCAACATGTACTGTTTATAAAAAGGAGACATAATGTCCTTTGATTTGAAAATTACCGACAATGATTTGAGATTAAATCCTGATGGTGGACTTCAGACTGTACATGATAATGAAAAGCTGATCCAAGATATTTTAAAAATCATCTTAACATCAGCCGGATCAAATAAAATTTTTCGTTGGTATGGAAGCGCACTTGGTGCACGTATTATTGGAAACATACTTGATTCTACACAATTAGAAACAGAGGTGGCACGATCCGTACAAGTAGCTCTTAGTAATCTGGTAGCACTACAGAAAAGTCAAGGCCGAACGCAATATGTATCGGCTGGTGAGAGCATTGCGGCGATTAGAGGTGTTTCGGTATTAAGAAACGAAACAGACCCACGAATATATGAAATAGGGATTTCTGTTCTTACTAGGAAGCTTACGGTAGTAGAAGATACATTTACTCTAAGGGTGGCTTAAATATGGTAACTTTTAAAAGCTTTAACAACATTGTTATAGATATGCTACAACAGTTGCGACTATCACAACCTAGCTTAGATACAAAGCCTGGTACGGTTGCGAGAGATCTAATGGTTGATCTTCAGGCTCTTCAAATATCTGATATATATGAAGCGCTTAAAGAATTGTCTAATCTTCAATCAATTTTGAATGTCTCTGGCCAAGATCTTGTAAATTATGCCAGCAATTTTGGTGTAACCAAACAGAATGGAACAAAGTCTATCGGCACTGTCGTATTTACATTCAAATCAATTGATGATGATATGACTATTCCTGCTGGGACCACTGTGAGAACAAGAAATGGTGTGCCATTTTTAACAGTTTCAACCATATCTGTTACAACAGCTAAGACAAATTCTCTTCGAGCTACAGCTACCAGATTGCGCCAAGAGTTGGCAACGGCGGGAATTGATGACTCTTTTGCTATTGAAGCGTCTGTAGAGGCACAAAGCCAAGGATCTATGGGTAATGTTGCAGCCTATTCGGTTACATCATCTGGAACTACTGATGCAAACAATGTGGTTAACCTTGTGGCATTTACCGGAGGAACCGATCTTGAGTCTGATAATGAATTAAGGGCTCGTGTTCTTTCTACGTTTGCTGGCGCAAATGTTGGAACCTCAGTTGCTTATAGAAGCACAATACTTAGTTTGGCATCCGCAATTGATGCTCTGGTTGTAGAGCCTGGTGACCCACTTATGACGCGAGATGGAACTGTTGTTGGGTATGATGTAGATGGTAACAAAATAGTTTTTGAGCCAGGTACAGGTGGACGAGTTGATATATATGTGCTAGGAACCAACGCTCAAGCTGGAACTGATAGCTTTGTATATAATGATAGTAGTGGTAAAGATGATCCAACCGATCCTTTAAATGATTATATTCTTGGACAAAGTAGTCTTACACCATCAGTCACACTCACAATAAACTCCAGGCGAGTTGCGGCACTGGCTCAAGGAGGACAGATACCAGAACAACCAATTTCTTCTCTTGTTGCGGTTAGTGGTAGTTTGTCTGGTCCAAATTTTGTTGAGCAATATCTTGATAGTGTTGGAAACTTACAGGGAAATTATAAGTTGGTTCCAGACACAGGATCAGCAGGTGGTAGCCCGTTTGGGTTAGACAAGTTAAGTTGGACTGATAATAAGATATCACTTCAGGGTGAGTCTAATACAAAAACAGGTTTGAATAGTGTTGATGGCCTTGGTTTTACAGATGTTATAGAAATTTCGGGCTCTGAGCAGGATGTCCAGGTTGTGAATGAGAATTCTACAGTATCAGGATCTTCAAGAAATTATGTTCAATTAAAACACAAGCCTGTTAGAACTGTAAATAGAGTGTTTAATTTAACCACTGGCGAGAGGTATGTGATTGCTGACCAAACTCCAGATGATACTGGAAATATCAACACTACTGGAAGAGTGAAGATTAGTGGGCGCACATTGCCAACATCTAGTGATATTTTACAGGTAGATTATACTTGGATCTACAGCTTTGATCCACATGTCGATTTTGATAATTTTGATCCAATTGATTCGCTAAATGAAGCACAAGATTCTATTGAGTGGGGATATTCTAATTATATCAGAGATGAATTAAAAACCGTTTCTGTTGACGCTTATGGCAATATGTATATTATTACTGATCTTCCAGTAAGTAGAGTGTTATCTGTAAATACGTTTGTTTCTCAGTCTGGACTTGTAGTTATATCTGGCAAAACGGTCGTAACAAGTGTAAATATAAATAACATACACAGTATTAGGGATAGCAGCATTTCTAATTCTCCAGAAGTTTATAATACATTAGTATTTGATGGTAGTGTTTCAAATAAAGTCATAACTTTGCCAACAGATACATTAGCAAGTGTGGGTGATTCTGTTAATGTTATATATAACCTAAATGATGTTTTTACGAGTGATAGTTATGGATCTGGCACGGTTCTAAATAATCAAATAACTTTACCATCTGATGCTGGCACTATCAGTGGAACAAACGTGCGAGTGAATTATGTGGCTAATTTCTCCAATCTACTTCCGAAAACAGACATGACGGCTCTTCCTGTTTCAACAGATGGGTTTAATGGTTTTCTGTCGATTAGTGATGGTTATCAGCCAGTTCAAAACGAGTTTTCTGGTTCTACTATTGTGGTAAACAAGCGCAGATCACCAACCAATCTTAAGGTAACTGCGGGGGGAATCTCAACTTCTGGACTGCTACGTATTGTAGGAACCACAATTAATAGGGTAACTGGAGTCTATACAGCTACGGCTAATGACGAGCTTGATCTTGCCCTGTTAATTAGAAGGTTTAAGGGACTTTCAGACACTGCTGCTTTGGGATCTCTAATATCTATTGCGCGAGTTATTTCTGTGGAAAAGGTTATCATCAATGCGGCTGGAGATGTTTCTTCTGTTAGCACTACATATGACATGACCAATTATGCTTTAAATAGCAATAATTGGGATAAAGCCAATGCTCTGATAGATTCCTCTCTTAGCAGAACAGAAGCTAAACTTGCGAATGTTGCTGCCAATATCGCAAGCCCTATAAGTACTGGCACGCACTTACGAGTTGTTTTCTATTATGCGGAACAATTTGATTCAGAAGATCTTTTCTTTTCGAAAAATGGGACGGGCATTACTGACATGCGGTTTGGGCACATATACTCAGTAAATAGGATTTCTGGTTTTCAGGATTCTCAAGGAAACATTAAGGGTAATGTTGTCATTGATAGTATAAATCAGCCTGCCATAAATTCTACATATTCTACTGATTATACTTATACTGCTCCGAAAGAGGGGGAAAGAATAACGGTAAACTTTGAATATAATAAGCTTATTGTAGATTCTACAGAGGCTATAGAAAGCGCACGGCCAATAACGGCTGATGTTTTGGTCAAGGCCGCAGTTAAGGTAGAGATTGATGTAACAGCATATGTAATTGTTACCTCCGACTATCAGGATAAAGAAGAAACGGTTAAACAGGATGTATCGGACAACATTAGTTCAAAATTGAATTCAGAAGAATTGGGAACCACAATAGATGCTTCTGATATCGTTGATAGTATTTATAATGTAGCTGGAGTTGACAGAGTTCGAATCACCAGATTTAATCGTGCTAATGTAATTGGAACAAAAGAAAGCATAACTGTTGAGGGCAATCAATATATTGCCCCAGGCACAATAGTTGTTGAAATAGAGGAGCGGTAATATGACAAACCTGCGAGTTGTCAGGCTTTCAATAAAAAGCAGCACAACCATTGAAGTTTTATTTACCAGCAATCTCGATACAAACCTTGGGATTGAGAATGTCTCTATTGTTGGAGCAGCTGGTGGTATATCAGACCCAACCATTCTAACGGTCATACCTTCAGAAAAGGTATTGACCATTACTGTGCGCCCACTTGTGCCACGAGCCAACTATAAACTTACACTGTTTTCAACAGATGCTCAACCATTTAAGGGTTCAAAGGGAGAAGAACTCGTAGAGGATGGGAGCAACAATGTAGTGTTTTTTATAGGACAACAGGAAGATAATGTTGTGCGCGACAGTATTCTTGGTGACCTTCCGGATTTGTATACAACTGAGTCTGGTAGCTTGGTATCCGATACTATTGATGTTGGAGCTAAACAAATTTTAGATGGCGCTCATACGGCTGGAGAGGTTCGTAGTGCCAATTATATTTCTATAGAACAAACCGACATTATAATGACCAGAGGTAGCGGTCCATATGATAGATTTCCTAATGAAGGAGTATATCAACTTTTAAGGGTTGGTGGAACTCCAACTGCTGCTCAGCAACAAAACAGCATAGCTTTTACAGCTTTTCCTGCGGATCCGGTCAGTCTTCAGCAGATTTTTGCTGGATTAGAAACCGTTTCTAATAGCACAAATGATGAGAACAGTTTTATAGGTTTAACCATTGATTTGTCAAAAACTCCTGTAATTAAAGTTACGTCTATAATATTGACTAGGGATAGTGTAGACTACACATATGATATTGTACAATATAAATATGGAATAAAAGAGAGTAAATACGACTCTGATAATTCTTATCCTGCTGCTGATTTAAGCAATAATCAGATTAGATTAAGTGTTGCTGCCGTTGGCCCAACATTTCCGTTTCCTCAGGGAAGTGATACATTTAAAATACAGTACTACTATAAAAGAGTTGGCCGAGATATAGATTCTGCATCTGTAGAAGTATTAACGGCGGTGGCTGTTGTTCGTGAAAGTGTTCCTGCTGTGGCGACATCTTTCTTTTTATCTAATGCTCCTGTAATTAATTCTCTTGGTGCCGTAGCAACATCCGGCAGCGTGACATGGCTTGACCCGGCCAAAAACTTTGATTCCGCGTATAAGCATCCAGCATTTGTAACTGAAATCCCATTTAGCAGTTCGGGATTGCCAAATATGATTGGAGAATATTCGGTAAACTATAGTACTGGCCAGGTTTTTGTGTTTGGAGTTAACGGTTCTGGTGCTGATGGAACTACATTAGTTCCGCCCGTAGCCAATTATACATATAGAAAAGATTATCAGGCAAATCTTGATTACATTTTCTTTTCTGATTTGGATGAGATTGCTTCTATTCCTGGAAGAGATCTTAGAGAGAATCCAGCCACAGTCGTATTCAATTACGAGGATACATTTGCTGATGGAACAGATTTTAATTTCTCCTCACACGTTGAGGTAATTAATGAGCGGGTAGAAAACCGACTGATTGAAAATATTGGTCTGAAAACAAAATACTATCCAATCAACGAAGTTTTTCGTATCTATAACGAAACTACTGGGGAACTGTATACCCCAACAAGAATAAGTGGAGATGAGGTATATTTTTCTGCAACCCAACCACCCAGAACAGTCAATGTGTTGAGAGAGGCTGCGCCATTCGAATCCGTAATACAATCACAGTTGGTCATTACAACAACTACTGTCGGTGTTTCTTTTAACACATTGACGATAGAATTAGCTGATAGTGATATCATTTCATCTACTGGCGGATTTATTGGATCCAACTTTAACAGCTCGCTGGTTTTTTCTGACAAAGATGTGTTCGCTCGGGAGTTTTATTACAGCCCAGATAAGACGTTAGCTTTAAACCTACAGCGACTAATAGCAGCAGGAGATTATCTGGTTGATTATGAATCTGGCATAGTGTATCTTGCTGTGACTGCTGGGCAAAGCACTGCGATTGGTGATGCTACATACAAACGAAACAACATCCAACCTAGAAATGGACATATTATTAGGGTTGATAATATTTATCGAAGCTCTTCCGTGACTCTTCCAAATACAGAGTTTTTTACAGTTGGAAGCGTAGGAGATGCTGTGGTAAATGTTCCAGATCTTTCGCATGTTGGAGAGACAGAAATTGATGGAGCAGCTATAACAGTAGCTGCCAATATTGTAGTTGTTTCGAGTGATGTTTATAGATTGAGACACATTTTCCAGGTAACAGATCTACAAACAACGCACGACCCAATCGACTTTTCTGATGGTGCTGCAATTTCGAGTTCACAAAAAACAAACATAACTCTTAGCAGTGCGGGAGTGCTTGTTGAGGATGACGCCAATGGCGTAGGTATTCTTGTTCAGACAACCGGATTAAGGGAATATGTAATAGCAGATCGCATAGGAGATCTTGTAAGTGCGGGATTAGTAGAGCTGGTGTCTGCCGTAAGTATAACTACTGTGGGCGGAACATTTAATTATTTTACCCAAGGCACCGATGGATATGTTGATGCGGCAACTAATAGAATATATTTGCCATCCGGTTCTCACATTGCTGGCACAAGAGTAGAGGCCAGATATAAAGCTAAATTAAGGGGTGGGGCGGCAGTTCTAGTTGACTACATTACTGGCGATGTTTTTATAGATTATACATACAGCAAAGATGAAATTTTGATTAGTTATGAATATGGCGATAACCTTTTGGATTGGAGCATCTCCAATACCCTAATTGAAGGTGAAACATATTACGCCACTTATAGATATGGTGCCTTAAGAGAGGCGCTATTAGAGAATTTTGGTGTGCTTACTAGCTTGCCTGAACTATCAACAATTCCAGATAATTTAGACAGAGAGACTTATCGGCATGCGGTTGCTGGTTCTTTACAAACATTTTTGAAGGGTCCGACGATTCCGTCTATAGAGAGGCTTGTAGAGGCTTTTACTCAAATTACTCCAAATATAACAGAGTCAGTATTTCAAGAGTGGATTTTGGGAAGAGACTATTTACATCTTATGCCAATGACACTATCCGCCCTAAGTCAAGAAGAGATTCCTGGCTATTACCCCGGAAAATTTGGCAACGGGTTGTTATTAAATAAAACCGGACAAACTGCGGAGATACCGGCAACTTCGAATATGAGGTTTAATGAAGGCACTTGGGAAGCATTTGTAATTCCCAACTGGAAAGGTTTGGAAAATGATGCCCAACTTACATTTGATCTTATGTTGGATGGTATAACTATCGACCCATCACATATACATATTGGATCTGGTGCCACACATCCCACAACAGTTCCGTTTACACTTGATAAAACTGATCCGGCGGTATTGGGAAGGCCGTTTAATCTTCACAGTCTTGGGGTTACTGGATATTTCATCTGGTTTGATACCAATGAGAATTGTTGGAGATTTCGAACTCGCGCTCCGGTTGCAGAAAACCGCTTGTTTTCTGGATTATTATCTACATCTGGAGAGTTTTATAACGTTAGGGTTGCGAGCACAGCCGATGGTTATAGTGGTTATGATGGTTATGAAATTGATGAGATTAATGACAAACTGTGGTCTACTGATGAGAGCGTAAAGTTTGCTTTCATTGTGGATGCCTACGACATGATGAATATGGAATTTGATGCTTATGACGCATATGATTCTTATGGATCTATTGCTGGATTTGATGGCATAGATTTTATTTCAGATAATCTACATTATTTCTTTGATACCGGAGTAGCAGAAAATAGATGTAGAATGTCATTATATAAAGATGGCAGTGGATTTTTAAAGTTTAGAGTACATGATAGCAATAAGCGCGTAAAGGTCTTGAGCCACAATGTTCAAGATTGGTTGGTTGGTGAAACCCATCATGTGGCAGCGTCATGGAAAATTGGCACAGTAGAGCAGAGAGATGAGTTACATCTTTTTATAGATGGCGATGAAGTGCCCAACCTTTATAGGTTTAATGGATATTTAGATGTGCCGCCGGGAGTAAATAAAAATACCTATAGGTTTTTAAATCCTGTAACCGTTCCTGCTGGATCAACATTTTTAAGTGAGGCTGATGAAACTTTAATTTCTCATGTTACTGTGCCAACCGTTGGTGGTGTTGATTTAAAGACAGTATTGGGATCGCGACGAGTAGTGTCACTTGGGGCTAATTTTTCTGGAGAAGGGGTTGCTGTTGGAAGCCGAATTGAAATATTAGATAATACGGCCGACGGATTAAGCACCAGAGTGTTTCCATTTGTATATGTTAGTGCTGTTATTGGACAGAATATATTGGAACTACAATATGGAGATCTGTCACCATGGTTGGCCAGTGCTACTCTGAATAATGTAAAATATACGGTAAATCCATTAGAGTTGCAGACCGTGAGTGACCCCGAAATAGAAAACCTTCGCGTTTTTATAGAGGACTCTTATGGTACGCTTATAGAGCTAAACTCTCCCAGCACGTTAGTTCCAGATTATAGTTTCTCGGAAGATGGATATATGGATTTTATAAATGTTTACAATGGCGTATCCATAGGTGAGAGCGTGGTTTTAAAATCTTATGGTCTTTCTTTATGTAGATGTTTACAGAACGCATTTGTGTGGCCAGATTTGAAGACTAATTTGCTTAATACAATAATGCCAGCGCCAACAGCCATATCGAAAATTAATATCGTTAATCTAATTATCAAACGTACGATGATTGATCCTAGTATATTTGCTCTCATCGCCACCTTGGTTGGTGGACATTTAATAATGGTATTATCCTCCAGCCTTGATTTTTGTCAGCCCTCTAATACAGATACTGGCCGAAGTCTGACAGGAATTGTTTCTGGTGATAATATAGATTGGACCGGATTAAATCAAGTTGTGTTTATTGGCACTACAACTGACGGCGTAAACATTGAAACGCTTTCTTTCACCGGGGCTGGGAAACGAACCACAACAAAGTTTTTTACCTCTTTAACGCATGTTATCGCGTCGTTTACTCCAATTGATGCATCTTTATCTGCTGGTGCTATCGAGATTAGGGAAACCTTCCCATTAAACTGGCCAGAAAATGGCGGACTGTATGCGGAAGTACATCTTTCTGTTCAGGAACAGGCCGGGACGCATGGCACTGTTGCTGCTGGCACCAACATTTTAACAGACGGATATTCACGGTTTGGAGCAGAAGATATTGGGAAGACTATCAATATAATATCTCCAATTGCCATAGCTGGAACATATTTAATTACAGATGTTCCTTTAGATCCTTCTGGCACGGCAAAAGATTCTAGTAGTGCTATTTTAGATCAAACTTTTGTTGCTGCTCATTCCAATATTGCTTGGAGAATGCTTAATACATTTTACGGTGATAATGGTTTTGCCAATGGATTAATAACTTTAGAAACCTCAAGAACAGGTGGGCAACCATTTCTTCTAAGAGGTTGTTGGTATGAAATTGATTTTCCTGCGTATTTGATAATACCGTGGGAAGAAACCCCAAATGAACTGTATACTGGATCAGATTTGTTGGGAGAAAATCAGGCAGATGCGACAATAGATGAGCTTAGAATTTTGGATGAAATGTCTATTGAAACTCGTGTTGGAGAGGTGCTGCCAAGTTCTGGACGTAGTATTTCTACGGATGCTTTGATGGTGAGGGAATTTACTACAACAAATCAAACTCTAGCATTGTTTCATTTTGATGATGATGTGGAGAACTCTGCTAACTTTATTACCAGTTTTTCTGGCAGTTATAAACAAAGTGAAAACAGTGTTAATTCGTTGTTTGGTCAGTCTGCTGTGTTCAATATGAAGCGTTCTCTTCAAATTGATAACAGGTCGGTTTTTAAAAACAAGGCTGGCACGATTGAGTTTTGGATTAGTCCAATATTGGATACATATAATGATCCTACTATTAGATATTATATAGATCTTTCTTCTGAGGAGACAACAACGGCTCTGGCTGTTACATCTTTAATTATTAGCCTTCCAGCAAGAGCCAGGTCTGTTACTTCTGTAACGATACCAGGAGATGCTACAAATTATGCTGTTGGCGGCACCCTTGCGAGCGATGGAATAACATTTAGATTGGGTCAGCCATTGCCAACGGAGATTTTAGAAACAACCGCAATTTATGTTCCAATTGCTACACAAGGTGATCGTTTCAGCATTCTTAAGAATGAGGTTGGGCAGGTGATATTATCAGTTACAGCTTCAGGTGTTGATTATCAGATCTCTGCACCAGCATTTTGGAAGAAAAATACGTGGCACCGAGTTTTTGCTGGTTGGGACCTAAATAATACAGACAATCAAGATAGGTTGGTTTTCATTGTTGATGGTGCTGAGGCTGGCATAGTTCGTTACGGCACCGGACTTGTGTATGGTACCGGTGTACAATATGGACAGCAAACAGTCTGGGGATCGGCCGCAGCAGGAACTGTGGCTTCCAGAAACATCCTGGCAGATATAAATCTATTAGATACATTTAATACAGTTAATGTTGGGGCAGATTTTACAGAACAATATACTGCTCTTGCTAGAATGGATAATATTAGATTCTCTACAACTTTAAGACCAATAACTTATTTGGGAGCATCGGAGCCAGACTCTATAGTGGGATTGGGTCCTGGCAGACTTCTTGGCAGTGACCTTCTTTATACAAGCAATGTCAACACAGCTCAGCCTGTTGTAAGCGATGCGCTGACAGGATTGTTATTAGATTTTAATACCACTGCCAGCGAAGTGGCCTATCTCGCTCAGATTAGAGATGCCACCACAGGAATTTTCGATTTCTTTGTTGAAGTTATAGATACTTTTGAGCTAGTGGATACAGAACTAGCGCACCAATTAATAACTGATTTAATTAACAGAATAAAACCATCACATACTAGGGCTTTTGTAAGCTTTATTAAGTAGGAGGATAAAAAATGGTAACCAAACGGCTTCCAGTCGGTATTAAACGCGTAAATTTTTTTGATGGGATGCAAATAGACCGTGATGATATGGTTGATGAGCAAACCAGAAACAAGGACACCGACGCGGCTGATGTCCTGAATTTTTTCAGCAGTGGAGTAATTGTTGATACGACAACTCCAAATGTAGTGCTGGACACTAACAGTTTAAGCGCGACACAACAGGCACTCTTTGCCTCAAACTCTTTTGATGGGCAAAATATATATGATAACAGTGATGTGGTAAGCGACGTTATCAAGGGTGTTTTACTTTCAGTTACTCTGTCTGATGTTAGTCTTGATGGAAGAGCACAAACCAAAATTTCGATTATTGGAGATACGTTTGGAGATGCTTTGGTCCATGATGATTTAACTTTTAATCAGAATGGCACTCAAATTACTTGTGGTCGATACAAAAAGATTCGATCAATTATCTTCAGCGATTTTGCTGGTAATGTTCGCGGCAGCGCCGCTAATGCTGTGGATATCGATGGATATCTTGCTGGGCGCTGTTTAATTATAGAATCAGATGCGCTTGAAGCATCAACGGATACAATTTTGGCATCGCAAACGTCTCAACCAAATAAGTTTTTTGAAGACTTTGTGCCGGCAAGTTGGACAGTTACAGTTACACAAATGCTGGATACGGCGATTAGGGCAGATGATGATGCCAAATCTCTTGCCGATTTGGATATAGGTTTATATTCTGCCCAAAAGCGCGAGTTGGTTGAAAACGATGTAACTACAAAAATTGGACAAAAATTTCAGTCAGATGGGAACAATATACAAAAAATTTCTGTTCTTTTATCTACCAAATATGATGCCACAGACGGTTATAATTGGTCGGGCTCTGTTATTTTATCTCTGTATAAGTTGCAAACAGAGGTGACTTGCCCTGTTTCTCCTGTGCCAGACAATGCTGTTGATTTTGACCCAGATCCTAGAATTTTGGCGCAACTTTCGCTTGATAAGGCAGAGTTGGCAAAGCAGGGTATTATTCTTGACGGATATACACAAATTGTAGATTTTGTGTTTACAAATACGAACATCTCTGATCCCATTCGATCTCCAATAACACCTGGCGATTATTATGTGTTTACCCTGCATCGCTCAGGAGATACAAGTATGGGTACCATCTTAATAGAAGAGTCTCCACAGCGTGCTGAAACAGGATATATGGTAGTATATGATGGTTCTCAATGGGTAAATATTAAAGATAGTGATATGTGGTATGTTGTGTATGGAGATTACATTAAAATTGCTGATGGTGTAGCATATGTGGACGGAGTTGGAATTGAGGTGCCTAAGGTACAAAAAGATTCAACCAATACTGAAGCGCCATATGTTTCTGGACCACATGAGTTTAGCGTGGTTACTAGGGATGCCTATAACTATATCATTATGGATCGTGAATCTGAATATTCGGATCCAACACAGGACCAACGAAATGGAAATCTTATTACCTCTAGAGTTCGTCCAGTTCCCAACTTTTCACTTATAAGCTTATCCAGATTGAATACGCTTCTAACTACAAACCCAACTCCTGTTCTTATTGGGTGTGCCAGAGATCGTAATCCAAGGGCAAATGTAAGTACAGTTACTGGTACAACTGAGATAATCGGATTGGCCAGAAGAAATGAGTTTAATGTTTTATATCCCGATGCTGATTTACAACAACACAATTGGGATGGTTCGCTTTTGGTACCAAACTCTACAACTTGTTGCGCAACGTATAGAATTATCAAAACCGAAATGTTTTATGATGCTTATGGAGATATTAATGGAGATGGAAATATAAATAATACTGATATTGTTGCTTTACAAGCCATACGACAAAGCTTTCTTACATATGCCGGAACAAACAACATTGATCTTTCAACTGTGGCGGCTCAACAGTTTGTTGCCGATGGTTATGTTGACATAGAAGTATTATTAAGAGCAGATGTCGATGGAAATGGAATTATTAATAATATAGATGAGGGACTTATAGAAGATTTTGTAAATAAAATTATTTTTAGTTTTCCAGCTGGATCTACATTTCCCAGGATGCAATTTACTGTTGAAAATCTAACTAACACAACAACTCCAAATATTCCAAGTGTTTGTCCATCTTTTTCTGTTGTTCCGTTTGTTGATGTAGACTGGCAAATTGAATACTTTGCTACCTGGACGCCAGATTTGGTAATTGTTCACGATGCCAGGCGTAAACTTGTCACAACAATAACCGACCCCGTTAGTGGATGCGATGGTGGACAAAATAACCTTTTTGTTCCAGGAGATTTATTGTTGGGTGGTGAAATCTTAAATCCGGATGGCACAAGCTTCCGAATTGATTTCGAGATGACACATCTTTCATTACATATACCAATAACAGATGCGTATGGTACGCCTGTGCTTATCGATGGTTATACAGGGCTTTTACTCTTTGATACATTCGTAGCAGAAGAGTCTAATGGAAAAACAGCCTCTGGCTTTAGTGCTATGAAATATTCAGATAATTCATATGTACAAGCAGCAGATTTCACAGATGGTAAAATTAAAATAGCGCCTTCTATTCAGTCTACTTCGACCAGCTTTACTGTTCCTTTTGGCGGCGGAGATATTCCTGATATCGTTGGGCTTAATTATGACCCTAACACATCTCTTATGACGCTATATTTAGCTGATGGCTATGAATCTTTAGCTGAGCCAGCAATTAGAACTAAAATTTTGGTTGAGGTGTTTTTGAAAAAGGCTGGGTTTAGAAATCCAACACAGAATATAACAGATGACGAGATGAGAGCACTTCTTGGAATCGTATAAGGGAGGATTAAATGGCCAGACAGACTCCAATAATTAGTATTAGTATTAATGGTGGCCCTGCGAATGTTAGCAATGATGATATAGCACTTGGTAGCACTGTTACTCTAATTAATACTGACAGAATAGGTATAGACAGATATGTGTGGGAAATTATAGCAAAACCTTCCGGATCATCAACTGTTTTGAGTTTTCAAACTTGGGATCGCACAGTGGATGGTGGAGTGCTTCCAAATCCCATTACAACTTCCTTTGTGGCCGATGTGCGAGGAACATATATTATAGGATTAACGCTAAACAGAAATATCAAGGGTAGAGTTGGCGCAGCTGTGAGAAGCGAATATCTTAACATGAGGGTTCCAGCTATTGGTGAGTTAAATGAGTTTAATGGATGGGGAACAGCCATATGTGATAATTTAATTGATCTTGAAGATGGTTATAATATTTTAGCATCGGCTGGCGGAATAGGAGAGTTGAGTGGTGATCTTAGCGGTACATTGCCCGACCCAACCGTAACAGGCATCCAGGGGAGAGCAATTACTGAAGATGTTCCAGAAGCATCAGACGTTCTAACCTGGAATGGCGAAAGTTGGGCGCCTGCCGCTGGCGGAGTGGGAGATTTGGGCGGTGATATTAGTGGCACATTAGATGATGTCACTGTAACAGGCATCCAGGGGAGAGCAATTACTGAAGATGTTCCAGAAGTATCAGATGTTCTAACCTGGAATGGTGCCGCCTGGGCACCTGCCGTTGGTGGCGGCCCTGGCGGGAGCAGTGATGGATATGATTTAATATTCTCTGATGACACAGAATTTACTGAATCTGGTGAGGTGCCATCAATTAAGAAAACGTTTAGAGTGGTTATGGATTCAGCATACAAGCCTACGTTGTGGAGAGTTGTAGTTAGCCTGTGGATAGAGACAGAGGGAATTGGAGTAGAATCCCAATGCACAGTTGCTATTGGTGGAGATGATGTTGTTCTTACCACAGATAGTGCTGTTGAGGCCGTGGTAAGCGGATGGATTGATGTAACTGCTAATGCTGATGAATTGCTAACCGCAACCATAAGCCTACTGCCAGTGGGTGGGGTTGGCATAGCGCATGTAAAATATACCGACATATACGCTGTGACAATAGCGTAGTTTGTGGAGGGTTAAATGGCTTGGACTGATACTGGCGGGGGTGATCATGATGGATATGATTGGATCATTTCTGCAGACACCGAAATAGCTGGCACACACACTGGGATTGGTATTTTCCGAGTTAGCGAGGGTTTTAATGCCTGGACTAGTGCGGCTTTTACAGTTGAATGTATTAAAGCTGAAGTTTTAGGAGTCATTAGTAAGTTTGCAACGGCTGGGCAGGATGTATCAATTTCGGCAGTTCACACAATTACTGTTAATACAATCATTGATGAAAGCGGTGATGATGGTGGAGATGGTCTTGACAGCAATGGCGGCGATGGGGATAATGGTGATGCGGGTGCAAGTGGTGGTGCTGGAACTTCACCTGAAGGGTGTGAGAATGGTGGTGTTGGTGAAAGCGGAGTGAATGGTGTTGCCGGCTCTGCCGGAGTAAATGGTGGAGCAGCTGGAAATGGAAGCACTGGAAATAATGGCGGAGCCATTACATTAACGGCTGTTAAAATAAATTATGGTGATTTACTAGCATCCGGCGGTGGTGGTGGAGATGGCGGACAGTCTCTGGGTGGTGGTGGTGGAGATGGCGGTTCTGGTGGTAATGGTGGAAATGGCGGTAATGCGAGTTGTGATGGTTGCGGCGAGCTTGCTGGTGCTGATGGTGGTAATGGAGGAAATGCTGGCGACGGCGGTAATGGTGGTACTGGTGGCTCGGGTGGATTTAGTGGTGATGGGGCTGATGGAGGAACTGGTGCAAACATTACACTTAGTCATGCGCGGCCATCTACCATTTATAAAGATGGCGTTTCTGCTCTTTGTTTTGGTGGGGCTGGTGGTGCCGCAGGCATATCTGCAGGAGGTAATGGAGGTAATGGAGGCGGCGCAGGGATCCTTGGCTCTGGTGGTGCCGGGTGTGGTCTTGGGTTTGCCGGCTCTGATGGTAGTGCGGGCGCTCCAGGAGCTGCTGGAGGATCAGGAGGAGGCGATTATTTTGCTTCAGCAGGTGATGGTGGTGCAGCAGGAAACTACGCCGATGGTGATACAGGAACTGCCGATGTGGTTTTTCAAGCACGAGTTATTTATCAGGAAGGTGGGGTTTATTTGAAACGTTTTAGAGTAAATATACTTTAATCATTATTGAATGATTTTTTATAAAAAGCCACTCTTTTGGGTGGCTTTTTTGTTAACTTCGCTATAACTTGTCTAATTTTTTATGGAAAAAATATATGTATTTTCTATCAAAAAACTATCAATAAAAACACATTCTGATGAACTAGTAAG
>Ga0307377_10002334_pt1 | contig 22458 bp, 18 predicted proteins | sample TR3MG_FD_202535 | JGI IMG/M metagenome (GOLD analysis project Ga0307377, IMG submission 202535) | Soil microbial communities from Risofladan, Vaasa, Finland - TR-3 | ecosystem: Environmental > Terrestrial > Soil > Coastal area > Acid sulfate soil | place: Finland: Risofladan, Vaasa | collected...
GGTGCTCCATGGTTATCATCTCACCCTTGCGCTTGGTGACCATCTCAATGGCTTTTCCGGCAACATCTTCAGGAAGATCAATAGTGAGTTCCTCCATGGGTTCGCACTTTTCTCCAGCAATCTCCTTAATAATTACTTTAGGTTGGCCTACTTGAACTTCATATCCCTCACGGCGCATAGTTTCCAGTAATATAGAGAGGTGCAAAACACCTCGTCCGAAAACGGTAAATGAATCGGCGCTATCGGTTGTTTCCACCCGGAGGGCAAGATTTTTTTCCAACTCTTTGTCTAACCGTTCTTTCAGGTGGCGTGAGGTAACAAACTTACCCTCTTTCCCAAAGAATGGTGAATTGTTGATTGTAAAGAGCATACTCATTGTTGGTTCATCGATGGCGATAGGAACTAGCGGTTCAGGGTTTTCTATATCGCAAATTGAATCTCCAATTTCAAATCCCTCGATCCCGACTACAGCGCAAATCTCACCAGCATCAACCTGTTCAACCTTAGCTTTTCCAAGCCCTTCAAATGAGTAGAGCTCCTTAATTCGGGAGCGTATGATGCTACCATCTCGTTTTGCTAACGCTACGGCCTGCCCGGTGATTAACGTTCCTCTATGGAGCTTCCCAACTGCAATTCTACCAACATAGCTCGAAAAATCGAGCGAGGTTATGAGCATTTGTGGTGTTCCTTGAAGTGCAATGGGTTCTGGTATGTTTTCAAGAATTGAGTCCAGTAGTTGCGTAATGTCTGTAGTCGGTTTTTTCCAATCGTCAGACATCCATCCATTTTTAGCACTCCCGTATATGGTGGGGAAATTTAGCTGCTCCTCTGTAGCATTGAGGTTAAACATCAGCTCGAAAACCTGCTCCTGAACCTCTTCGGGACGGCAATTTGGCTTGTCAACCTTGTTTATTACCACAATAGGTTTAAGCCCTAGCGAAAGTGCTTTTGAGAGCACAAATCGTGTTTGTGGCATGGTTCCTTCAAAGGCATCAACCAGCAGAAGAACGCCGTCGGCCATATTGAGCACTCGTTCAACTTCACCACCAAAATCGGCGTGACCAGGAGTATCTATAATGTTAATTTTAACATCCTTATAGGCAACTGAAACGTTTTTAGCAAGAATGGTAATGCCTCGCTCTCGTTCAAGGTCGTTGCTGTCTAGAATCAGATCTCCATGTTTTTCATTGTCCCGAAACAGCTTGGCCTGAAATATCATTTTGTCTACCAAGGTGGTTTTTCCGTGGTCAACGTGTGCAATAATTGCAATGTTCCTTAGATCTCTCATCTATCCCAAAAAATTAGCACGCAAAGGTAGGCATTCTTTTTCTTATTTTTTTTTGTTGGCAGAAAATGAAAAAAGGCCGGGGGACACCGGCCTTTGGGGACATGGACAGCACCTTACTCCTGCTTTAGAGCAAAGGCTGGATCTGTTTCGGCCGCCTTTTTGGCAAGCCAACCAACAGTTACTATTGCAACCACTAACGATACTAGGGTTGCTAATACAAATGGGAATAATGTTTGCCAATAGAATGGTGAAATACCAAAGTTTATCCGATAGGCATACCCCTGAAGCCAACTCGTTGCCGCGATATAGGCAATGGGCCACGCAATAAGGTTGGCAAGCAGTACTAGCTTAATATATTCCAATGTCAACATTTTTGTGATGCTCCACGATTTTGCGCCCATCACTTTACGTATGCTAATCTCTTTTGTCCTTTGTTCGGTGAGGTACGAGGTTAGGCCCATTAACCCAAGAATGGAGGTGAAAATGGTTAGAAGCGAGAAAACTCTAAACAACCAGCCAAGTTTTTCTTCGGCTGCGTAATCCTCGTTGAGCCGCTCTTTGTAGGGAAAAATGTTGATGTCGGTTGTTGCACCGGCCTCTTTTCTCACCTTGTCGATTGCAGCATAGGCCTCTTTCTCTTTGCCTGGTTTGATGCGCACATTCATGCTGGGAAGCGGAAAGTTTGGAACAACAATGATAAATGGTTCAATTACATTGTGAACGCTTTGAAAATGGAAATCTTTTACCACCGCAATAACTTGTCCTATTTTGTCTGAATTTGCTTCAATGTCGTCAACCATGTAAATCCGCCTACCAAGAGCGTTTTTATTCCATCCAAAAAATTTTGCGGCGGCTTCGTTAATAATATATGCTTTAGTGCTGTCTGATGCATTGCCTTTTTCGAATGGTCGTCCTTCGAGGATGGGGATTTTCATCATGCGCAGAAAGTCAAAATCAACATAGTAGGCGGCGACCGTAAACTCTTTCATTCCTTCCGCTTGCTGTTCAACCCTGAATACGCGTAGGTCGTTACCCATTCCTAAGGGTGTAATGGACGATGAAAAATCTTCGATATATGGAGTCTTGAGCAGCTGGTCGCGGATGAACTCCGTTTTTTTTCTGGCGGTTGTATCCGTTTCCCGATAGACATAAAGATTGTTGGAGTCGAAGCCAAGGTTCTTGTTTCGAATGTAGGATTGCTGCATGCTTACCACCACGGTTCCGATGATCATTATTACCGAAATAGTGAACTGAATTACTACCAGTAACTTCCGTAGCAATACTTTGCTCGATGATGTTGATGCTTTACCCTTCAAAACTTCAATTGGATTGAACGAAGAAAGGTAGCCTGCTGGATAGCTGCCCGATACAAGACCAATAAAAATAGCTACTGCAAAGCTTAGCCCAAGAACCAGTGGCTGGTATAATTCAGCCCTTGTAATATTTTTGCCCGTTAGGGCGTTGAAAGGATCAATGATAGCTTCGGCTGCAATGTATGCCAATGCAAGCGATGCAAGCGATATAATCACTGATTCTGCCAAGAATTGCAATACTAGCCTTGACCTCTGGGCGCCCAGCACTTTTCGTATGCCAACTTCCTTTGCTCGATTGGCCGACCTTGCCGTTGCCATATTCATGTAGTTGATAGCCGCAATTACCAGTATGAGGAGTGCCACTAGTGCAAAGAGTATAATCAATTTACGGTTACCAACAGGCTCATCACCCTTAAGTTCTTTCCTACTAAAGTGAAGCTCTGCTAGCGGTTGAGTCTCCATCCTAAACTTGGCGTTAAGCTTTTCGCCCGCGGAGGCCATATACTTTTGGTAGAGGTAGTCGTTTTTGGCCAGAATAGAATCCATGTCGGACGGTTGCCTTAGGAGTACAAATGTGTATACGTTTATGCCAAAGAAGGCCTCTGCATTCATGTTGTTGAACCTATTTGAGCCAGCTCTTTTTTCAATGGTTTTAAGCGAAAAGAGGGCGTCAAATTTTGTGTGTGTATTTTTAGGGAGGTCACGGATTACAGCAGTTACCGTAAAATTCTGATTGTCGGGTGTTGTAATGGTTTTCCCCACGGCCGGAGAACTTCCAAACATTTGGTTGGCAATTGATGCGGTTAGCACAACTGCATTTGGTTGGGTTAAGGCATTGGTGGGGTCACCTGCAATAAAGTGCTGGTTGAACACATCAAAAAAGGTGGTATCAACCCAATACCCCTGCTTAATTTCGAACTTTTTTCCGTTGTATGATAGCTCGTTGTCTCTAAAACTGGCTAAACGAACAAATTTTTCAACTTGGGGGAATTCCTGAGCAAGCATTGGTCCAATGGCAGGGGAGGTCACTGCCACAATATCTTCACTGCCGCCAATATTGAAACGGGATTCTATTCTAAAAACTCTTTCGTGATTCTTGTAAAACTTATCATAACCCAGCTCGTCCTTAACGTAAAGAATAATAAGTATAGCCGCCAGGATGCCCGTGGAAAGCCCAATGATGTTGATTAATGAGTAGAATTTGGATCGGCTAATGTTCCGTAGTGCAGTAACAATATAGTTTTTTATCATTGGTTGTGCCTTTTTTATAATCGCAATAGGTCCCGAATTTGGTTAAACACTTTTTAAACAACCATTAAGCCAAATATTACAATACTCAGAACTGTAGTTGCCTAGAAAAAAATTATGCCTGTAAGCCACATTGAAAATGAATGAAAACGAACAATCTCTGTTCGAAAATGAACACCTGATAAATATTCTCACCATAATGCATTTCGATTTTGGGATATACTCTTCTATGTCAATTGTATGATTAAAATGTTCCTGTTGTTTTTTGCAATCGTTACCGGAACAATTAATGGTCTCTTAGCTGATAAAAGCGACAATAGTGGTTGGAATAGCGTAAATTTGCAGCATGTTTTTATTAGGTATAAATAAATTTTAGAGATGGAAGCAAAAAAAACCATTGCGTTGGTTGCGCACGACAATCGCAAGAAGGATATGATAGAATGGGTTGAGTGGAACTCAACAGAGCTGTTGCGACACGATCTTATTTGCACTGGTACAACGGGAAAGTTAATTGAAGAAGCTATACACTTCAAGGAGGGTCATGCCTCGAAGGGACTTAAGATAGCAAAGTTGAAGTCAGGACCTCTTGGTGGCGATCAGCAGCTTGGTGCCATGATTGCAGAGGGGAAGGTTGACATGCTCATTTTCTTTTGGGATCCCATGGAACAGCAGCCCCACGACGTGGACATCAAGGCGCTGTTACGAATAGCGGTTCTTTATAATATTCCTACTGCCAGTAATCGATCAACGGCTGATTTTATTATCTCATCGCCTTTGCTCACCGAGGTTTACCAGCCAAAAATTAAGAATTACTCCGAATATTTAACCCGTAGTGTTGACCTATAAAAAAACCCCGAGAAATCGGGGTTTTTTGTTGACCTACCAGGATTCGAACCTGGGCTAACTGAACCAAAATCAGTAGTGCTGCCGTTACACCATAGGTCAGTGCCGCATTTTATTGCGGTGCAAATGTAATAATTTTCTTTTTTGTGCCAAGCACCTCAGCTTAAAATCTAGTTTTTTGTGTCTGTATTTTGTAGCCCATCATCGGTCAAGCGATAGTATCCACCTGCCATATAGCCTGCTACATAGTTGAAACTGTTGTTTGATTGTTGCAGGAGCGAGTAGAGGTTGGAGTCAAAATGGATTACAGTACCTTCGGGAATTGTGAGGTTAATGATTGCCTTCTGGTTGCGCCACTTTTTGTCCTTACTAAAGGTTAACACCGGATCAATGGTTAGCGTATCCCTACTTAACGAAGTTGAGACATCAATTGAACTCGCATTTTGTTTCGCCATTGTGGTAGTTATTCCTCTCGAATAGAGATCGGTAGATACGCTAAGCGGTTGGTCCTTGCCATTTATGATATTAAGACTTGCAAGGGTCCTGATATTTTTTCCGTCGGAGTAGATCTTAACGTTATCATCGTCGAAGTCCATCCTAGTGTTGCAGAATGTTGGGAGGTTTGCCATATCGGGTGAAGCAATAAATAGCGTATCTGGCTTTGCATTTTCAAACTGTTGCGAAGTTTTAACCCACTCGCCGTGCTTAAAGCTGTTGAGTTCCGATACCCCATACCCCAATCCAACGGCTAGTGCTGCTACCCAAATAACCAGTGCCGAAAGTCCAATGGCCCTATCGTTTGCCTTAAACTTAAATGCAAGACGAAGGCCAAGGTATATTAGACCAATGGTAGGAATTAGTATTAGCAGAGTGCCGGGAATGGTAATGCCCCAAAATCCTGATTGTCCAACAAATACAGAAGCTAGGTCACGAATGTAAAAGTGGCAGTTCATGGTACCGTCGGTGATGAAATCGCTCGGGCCAAAAAACATGATAGCCAACATTGCGACAATAAGGGAAACCCCTACAATAATGAATATTGCAGCAAATATCCCAAAAATTATTTTGAAGAACACCTTGAGTATCTTGGCAAAAACGAGTAAAATTTCACCAAGTACAGAACCTAAACGATTCATAAAGTTGCCACCTCCGGTTCTCCTTTTAAGGCTTTCGGATGCCTCCTTGAACTCCTCCTCAACTTTTGATTTCACGGAGTGAATATTGAACGCATCTCCATGCATCTCCATCTTTTGACGATGGGTTTTTGCAACTGGAACAATTGCCCAAAGCACTAAATAGCTGAGCAAAGAAAAGCCGTTCCCAAAAAGATGAAAATGATGATTAAAAAGGGGAATCAAAAAGAGAAGAATAAAAACAACCCTGAAAAGAATAGGGTCTGAGTTGAAGTAAACCCCTAGTCCAGAGCAAACCCCACCAAAAACGCTATGCTCTTTATCTCTAAAAAGCCGCTTTGGGTAGCGCCTAAACCCCTCAGATGGTTCTTCTTCTGCACTCTCACCATCGCTTGGCTCCATCTGTTCTGGTGTTCCAATCTGGGCGATTACCTTTTTTGCCATTGCTGCCGTAATGGTAGCATCTTTGCTATCCTGCATTTCACCGAGCAGCTCCGCTACTCTGGCTTCAACGTCATCTCCAATTTCTTCGGCTCCCGGCTTTCCGGAAAATTCTTTTCGAATGTCGGCAAAGTAGTTGCTCAGAATGGTGTAAGCCTCGTCGTCCAACTTAAAGGCCACACTGCCTATGTTTGAATGAATTACCTTTTCCATGGTTTGCTACTTGTTTTCTCTGATTTTTTTGACAGTTTCGACCAACTCACTCCAGGCGGAATCTAGGTCCGCTAGAAAATATTTTCCCTTATCGGTGAGAGAGTAGTATTTGCGGGGTGGCCCTTGTGTGCTCTCTTCCCATCGATAGTTGAGTAGCCCTTGGTTTTTCTGACGGGTCAGGAGCGGATAAAGCGTTCCTTCTACTACTATCATTTCGGCCTCTTTAAGCTGCTGTATGATGGAGGTTGCATAGGCATCCTGTTTGGAAAGAATGGAAAGGATGCAATACTCCAAAACACCTTTACGCATTTGGGCCTTAACGTTTTCTGCGTTCATGGCTTTACGTTTTTAATGCTTTTTTGAAAAAATTTCATTGAACTCATTGGCTACTGCCCTTCTAATGTTTTCAACCGTAATGGGTTCTCCCCTCATTTCCAACTTTTGGGCAGGGGTAACAGCCTTGGGAATTGCAATCCAAAGTAAGAGGTAGAGAATTACACCGGAGAAAAAGGTGAAAAAGGCAAGTATAAAAAGTAGCCTGAAAATAATTGGATCGACTCTCCAGTAAAGTCCCATACCGGAGCAAACGCCACCTAGAAATCGGTTATCGGGATCCCGATACATCCGACGATATGGTTTACCGGTGTAGGTGCTATGTCCCTCATCGAATGAGCCGGCTTGGTCGGGCTTCCCCATAATGGTTATTACCTCTTCAACTATCGATAGGGTAACCACCTGTCCAGGGATTTTTACTCGCTCCAAAAACAGCTCGGCAATACGTGCTTCCATGTCATCTAAAATTTCCCGTTTTCCAGAATCGCTGGAAAGGTTTATTTCCCAAGATTCAAGATAGGTACTAAGCACGTGGTAGGCATCCTCGTCAACTACAAACGACTGCCCTCCAATGTTAACGTTGATTGTGCTTTTCATTGTTTTATGATATTATGTTATACACTGTAAGATGTTATGCAAATATACATTCAAAAATAAATACTATGCAATACACGGTAGTGTTATTTTGAAATTATTTTGACGAACGAAGTCGATTAGGTGTGATATGTTTTTCTATATTGTCCGAAAACACAAGGGTATGAAGGTAAGCGGTGGTTTAGTTAAAATGGAGGTATCCATTGAGAAAAGCAGTTCAGTTGTTCGCTACGGTTTGCTCCTTGGTGGCAAAAGGGTGGAGATGAATGCACTAATAGGCCGACATATTCAAATTTCTTGGTCAGGAACCATCCGGTGCCTAAGTTGTGGGGGGCTTACAATAACAAGTTACGGACAGGGGTATTGCTATCCTTGCTTTATTTCGATCCCAGAAACGGAGCCATGCATTTTAAGGCCGGAACTCTGTAGAGCACACGAAGGAGTGGCGCGTAGCATGGAGTGGGCAACCTCGCATTGCCTGCAGCCCCATTATGTATATCTCGCACTTTCAGGGGGCTTAAAAGTTGGGGTCACTCGCAAGACTCAGGTGCCAACTCGATGGATTGATCAAGGAGCTTCGAGTGCCATTTGTATAGCCGAGTTGCCAAATAGGTACCTTGCCGGAACGCTTGAGGTTGCTTTAAAAGCCAATTTTTCGGATAAGACTGATTGGCGAAAAATGTTGCTAGGCGTTGTTCATGAAGGGATTGACTTGATGGAGCAGCGAGAGCGAGCCCGAATCCTTTTTCCTGCTAACCATGCTCCCTTTTTTCTTCCAAATAACAACGTGTTTGAAATTCGTTATCCGGTAGAGGAGTATCCTACATCGATCGTTTCGTCCAGCTTTGATAAAGATAAAACGGTGGAAGGTATTTTGACCGGAATTAGGGGACAGTACCTTATGTTTGATGGGCAAAAGGTTATTAACCTTAGAACATTTAGCGGTTACGAAGTCGTTTTTGAAACGGAATAAAAAATGGCAGCAGAAGCGCGGCCATTTTTATTTTCACCTTGACGAATGAATATCGGTAACGTCTGTTGATATCTTCAGTATTTTAGAAACTTCCCCGTGTTCGTTTACAATCGGAGTGTAGGTTTCTAAAAGCACAATGCTTTTACCGTGCATTTTAAGGTGGGTTGTGTGCTTTTTTATTTTGCCTCGCAGCAAATCGTTCCAGAACTCCTCATAGCTTTGGTCAACGAAAGAGGCCATGTCGATACCGTCAATATGGTGTGTTCCAATAACTTCCTCTCTTGAGGATCCGAGCAAGTTGGCAAATGCATCGTTAACATTAATAACATTGCCGTGTGGGTCATACTCCGCCACGTAGCTGGAGGCATTTAACGCATTAACAAGGCCCTCCATTTCGGCGCCTTTTCGTGCCGACTCCTCCTGTGTGGCTTGCAGTTCTTCCATGTTTTGGCGCATCTCCTCCTCCTGTGCGGCCATAATTTCGGCTTGCTGCTGCGATTGCTCTAGCAGCTTCTTCGTTTTTTCGTTGATGCGCACTGTTTGAATGGTGGAGCCGATGTTTTGGGCTATCTTTTCTACGAATTCAATTTCGTGCTTTTGCATCTTGTAGAACGAGGCAATCTCAATTACACCAAGAATGGTATCTTCAACTTTTAGTGGCACAAGTAGAAGAACGTTAGGGTTTGCATCGCCAAGGCCACTGGTAACTTCAATATAGTTTTGTGGTATTTCGGTTAGGTATATGGTGGCTTTTTCGGCAGCACAGGCACCAACCAGCCCTTCAGCCTCCTCGTACGATTTGGTAAGATATTTTTTGCGGTCGAAGGCGAAAGCGGCTACCAGATCGTATTGGATATTATGGCTATTGTCGTCATTTTTAATAAAGACACCACCCTGGATGGCATTGAGGTAACGAACAAGGTGCTTTAAAATATTGTCAGCAAGCACCTCCATTGTCTCGTTGCTTTGGCGGAGAATCTCAGTAAATGAGGCAAGGCCCTTATTTGCCCACTGAACTTTCGCCTCCTCTGATTTCCTTTCCTCTTCATCCTTCTCTGCCTTGAGGAGGCTATCGCGCATGTTCAGCAAGGCTTTGCCCAAAATATCATCGTTGCTAAGCAGGTTAAGGTCTACATTTAAGTTTCCCTGCCCAATTTCAAGGGCAAATTCGGCCTTATCCACCAAACCGTCTATGGATATGTTAAGCGCCTTTGTCATATCATCAATCTCATCGCCAGTCTTAAAGTTTTGCCGCATGGTTCTATCGACTTTGCCAGTTGACATAAGACCTAAACTTTTAGTTACCATGCTAATTGGGGAGGTTATGCTGTTGGAAAGGAGGAATATTACCAATATCAGAATAAGCAATCCAATGATTCCTGTAATGATAGAGACGTTGTATGCATGGTTGGCTTGGCTTAGCATTGCCTTCATGGGAACGGCAATGGCAAGGGCCCAAGGAGTCCCTGTTTGACCAACATTTATGGGTGAAACTGAATAGTAATACTCCTCGCCATTCTCATTTTTAACTGTTAAGTTGAAGTTTTCTCCTTTCTGTATCTTATCCAGTAATTTGTATTTTTCATTCAGCTTTTTGCTGAAAGCAAAATCATTAATATTTTTTCCAATATAGGAAGTATCAGGAAAAGCAATATACATACCCTTGGCGGAAACCATAAATGCATAGCTGTTTTCGAAAGGCTTAATTTGGTTTACGTATTCCTGAAATCTTGTAAGCAGAAGGTCAATTCCGATGAGCCCGATATATTTTCCCTTCTCAAACATGGGGGAAACGAGGGTGGTCATTAGTCCGCCTTTTTGGACTTCGGAGATATATGGCTCTGCAATATTTTCTACCCCTGCCGCCTTCATGGCAGCGTAATGAGGTGGATCACCCGTAAGGCTGCGTATTTCCGCTTTTGTTTTTATTTCGCCGTCCTCTCGCCAGCAGAGAAAGAACTCTCTTCCATAGGGTTTGGTCCATGTGGGATCGAGATTGCTCAACTCCCAGCTGTCCCAAATAGCGTCAATTTGCGGATTTTTTTCAAGTACCCGAAGATACATTTGGGAGTAAAGGCTTTTCCTTTCAGCGCTTGTGAGTTGGTGATACTCCAAAAATGCTTGCGAGAAGGTCCGAACAATGGACATCTCTGCATTGAGCTTGCCCTCTATGTTCAACGCGGATTCCTCGGCTCGGGCATCGGTAAGAGCTGTTGCACTTGAGGTCGCCATTCGACGAGCCGAAAGGCTTATATATCCAATAGTTACAATAAATATTGCGATTACTGTTGACAGGATAAAGAGTTGTATTTTCTGTCGAATTTTAAGTTTGAAAACCATAAGCGTAAAATTTGGCGAACTAGAAGGGTAAACTTACTACTATTTTTTAAAATGCCCAGCGAAATCATTTTTCAAAAACACCTCGCATTTGGCAACACTAATTATTAATATTAATTCACCGTTATGAAATATTGAAGTGCTTAGTTTAACATCTTATAATACAGGACGATGATTGACATTTTATTGCGCAATAAATTCTCAATTGCACACTTCCTTTGTCTCAACATCCTGTTGTTTTGCAATGTTTTTATACCTTTATATGCATCAAATCTGTTTTTAGTGCGTTGTTCATAACGATGCCTTTGGCTTTGTAATTAAACTAACAGGATGAACTCCTGTCTAAAAAACTGATTTTTACCTGAAAATATTTGCTATGCGATTACAATTTTTTGCGTTCAAAGCAGGCATGTTGGTCACAACAATGCTGCTACTTTCGCTAACTTCATTCAGCCAAGAGAAAATTGATAGCCTTCAACCGACAACAACAACATGGAGCTTGCAGAAATGCATCAGCTATGCACTTGAGAACAACCTTTCCATAAAAAGTCAGGCGGAAGGTTTAACGGTTCAGAAGAATACCTTGAATGCTTCTCGCTATGGGTTGCTCCCATCGATTGATGTTGGCGGTACACAGAGTGTAAGCAATGGTCGCGCGCTCGATCAAACAACCTATCAGTTTTCGAATCAAACAGTAAAATATACCAATGCTTCCCTTTCTGGTAGCATGATTCTTTTTGCTGGTTTTCAAAAACAAAATAGCATCAAAAAAAACAACCTTGACCTGATGGCCGGGCTGCAAGATTTTGAAAAGTTGAAAAACGACATTTCGCTCAATATCGCTGCAGCCTATCTACAAATATTGTTTAATCAGGAGCTGACAAAGGTTGCAGATGACCAGCTATCACTTACCAAGTTGCAGGTAGATCAAACAAAAAAGTTGGTTGATGCCGGTAAGGTTGTTATTGGGAACCTTCTCGATGTTCAGGCACAGGAAGCATCGGAAGAGTTGCAGCTGGTTGATGCGCAAAACAATCTCTACATGTCCAAGTTAACCCTTACGCAATATTTGGATTTACGGGACAGCGTAATTGAAGTTAGTGCTCCAAATCTTGATTCAGTTCTCATCGTTTCCGTAAACGTTCAATCACAAGATATTTACCCGATTGCAGAAAAAAGCATGCCGGAAATAAAGTCGGCGGAGTTTCGAGTTGAAAGTGCGCAAAAATCCATCGATATTGCCAAGGGTGGTTATTATCCTCAGCTATCATTAAATGTTTCCTATGGCTCCAGCTACTCGGATGTCAGGGAACAAGTAAAGCTGGTGAACGGTGTGCCAATAACTGAAAAGTATCCATTCTTTAACCAGATGAAGGATAACGCCAACTTGGGCGTTTATCTGAATTTGAGCATTCCAATTTTTTCTGGATTTTCGAACCATTACAATACCAGTAGCGCTACTGCTAATTTTCAAAGAGCCAAGATTAATCTGGATATTGAAAAAAATACACTTTTCAAGAATATACAGCAGGCCTATGCTGATGCAGTTGCATCCTATCGCCGCTATGTTTCTACCAAGAAGTCGGTAGCTACCATGCAGGAATCATATAACTACACTCAGAATAGGTTCAACTTGGGATTAATCAACTCCATCGACTACAACACTGCAAAGAGTAAGCTTACCAAGGCTCAATCCGACCTGCTTCAGGCAAAGTATGAGTATATTTTTAAAACTAAAATACTGGACTTTTACCGAGGAATGCCCATTAAGCTTTAGCCCCATAACTTTAAAATAATAAACATTAAAATATTTTCTAATGAAAAAGAAGAACCACACCCTCAAATATGCATTGATAGGAGTTGCTGTCATTGTGGTGTTTATCATTGTTGGTAAATATGCTGGATGGATAGGCAAGGAGGATGCCATAAAGGTGGCAGTTGAAAAGCCAACCTATAGAACCATTGTGGAAACAATAACTGCAAACGGTAAAATTCAACCAGTTACCGAGGTTAAGATTAGCCCTGATGTTTCTGGCGAAATTGTTGAGTTGCCTGTTAAGGAGGGCGATAAGGTTACCAGAGGCCAGCTTCTTCTTAAGATTAAGCCCGATATTTATATCAGCGGCTTGGAGCGCGCCGAAGCTGCGTTGAACTCTGCTAATGCAAGGTTCGTGCAGGCCGATGCTCAGCTTCAGCAAGCGAAGTTGTCCTATAATAGGAACCAGGATCTTTTTAAACAGAAGGCCATTTCTCAATCCGATTATGAAACGGCTGAGGCACAATATAAGGTTGCCCAAGGAGACCAACAAGCAGCAAAGTATAGTGTAAGTAGTGCAGCAGCATCGCTCCGTGAAGCAAGAGAAAGCCTATCAAAGACCACCATTTATGCTCCTGTATCGGGAACTATTTCGAAGCTCAACGTTGAAAAGGGCGAGCGCGTGGTAGGAACAGCACAGATGGCTGGAACAGAGCTGATGCGTTTGGCCAACCTCAGCAACATGGAGGTTCGGGTAGACGTTAACGAAAACGATATTATTCGGGTTAGGTTAAAAGATACAGCACTTGTTGAGGTGGATGCCTATATGGATAGAAAATTTCGTGGTATTGTAACTCAAATTGCCAACTCTGCCAGCGTTCAGGGAACTTCATCGGATCAGGTTACCAGCTTTGAGGTTCGAATTTTGCTTCTCGAAGAATCGTACGCCGATTTGCTGAAGAAGGGTATCACCAACCCATTTCGTCCAGGAATGTCAGCCACTGTTGATATTCAAACTGAGCGTAAGGTAAATGTGCTTTCAGTACCCATTCAGGCTGTTAGCGTGAAGATCGATAGTTCAAAAATGGATAACGGAAGTGCCAGTGATGACGAAACCGCTTCGAATAACAATGACAATAGCAACCAGAAGACCAAGACTATTAAGCCCGAAACAGACAAACCACAGGAGATAGTGTATGCGGTAATGTCGACTAACAAAATTAAGCAGATACCTGTTACTACCGGAATTCAGGATGACAGCTACATTGAAGTAACAAGCGGTCTTACCGATTCTATGAACGTGGTTGTTGCGCCATTTAGTGTAATTTCGCGCCGGTTGAAAGATTCTGTTCTTGTGCAGATTGTTCCTAAAGACAAGCTGTTTGATAAAATGAAATAGATGGCATTAATTCTTATGCTGGAAACTAGCACCGATGTGTGCTCTGCTGCCCTTTTTAACGAAGGGCAGCTTTTGTGTTGTCGAGAAAATAGCGAGGGCCGTTCTCATGCCTCTACGCTAGCCGTGTTTATTGATGAGATATTGAAGGAGGTCAACATTTCTCCAAAGAACTTGAGCGCCGTGGCAGTTAGCAAGGGGCCTGGTTCGTATACGGGTCTCAGGATTGGTGTATCCACAGCAAAGGGAATTTGCTTTGCTCAGAACTTGCCATTAATTGCAGTCGACAGTTTGCAGGCTATGACTTTTGGAGCCATCGGTGCACTTAAAGAGAGGGGAGACGACATTGAAGGCATGGTGTTTTGCCCCATGATTGATGCCCGACGAATGGAGGTCTATTCGGCGCTATACTCCAGCCAACTGGCGGTTGTTGAATCGGTAAAGGCCACAATTGTGGACGAATCTACTTTTACCTCAATTTTGGAAAAGAGCAGGGTGGTATTCTTTGGAAATGGTGCTGCAAAGTGTCGTGCGGTTATTTCGCACGCCAACGCCATTTTTCTTGAGGATAATTTTTCCTCGGCAAAAAATATGGTATTGCCCTCACTGGAAGCATTTAAATCCTCCAATTTTGTTGACACTGCCTACTTTGAACCCTTTTATTTGAAGGATTTCGTGATTACACAATCGAAGAAAAAGTACATATAGCAAAAACCCCGGTGAATTTCACCGGGGTTTTTTATTGTGGCTATGGTCTATAGCCATTATGTTCAGTGTCTGTTATTTTGAAACGTTAAGTTTTCTTGTAACCATACCCTTTACTGTTGATATTCGGATGAGGTAAATGCCGCTACTCAGTGAAGCAATGTCAATGCTTTGATTTGGCAAAACACTTCTTCTCTCAATAATTTTCTTCCCCGTAAGATCATAAACGGTAATGTTTATTGGGGTGCTACCGTTGGTAGCAACAGCGAATTGTTGGTGAGCCGGGTTTGGGTAAATTTCCAATTTATCGGCAGTAGTTGTGCCAATGCCAGTGGACAGATTAACCAGTGAAGGTGATGATGAAATGCTCCCACCTTGGTTATCTGTTGCGGTAAGGCTGAAGTAGAGCGCCGTAAGTTGCGGAACAGTGAAAGTGGCCTCAAAGGTTGAGCCGGATTGCACCTGCATGGCTTGCTGGTATGGCATATTATCGCTTGCGTCTCCATAATTAACCGTAGCACTAGTAATAGTACCATCAGCATCGGTAATTGTTGCTGAAATGGTTAATTCATAATTCACCATAGGCTGGTTTGGGCTGAAGGAAACATTGCTAACTACTGGAAGTTGATTAGATGAGGCCGCTGCATCAATGGTATAAACCATTGAAGTTGCCGCTAGGTCTTGATTGTCTGTTGCCTCAACTTTGTAGTAAACCGTGTTGGCTTGCGGGAAGGTGAATGAACCAGTGTAAGTTGTGCCCGACTGCAGCACCATTGCTACCGTTTGGTTAAGATTGTTTTGGTCGGTACCATACCTTAGGGTTACCGTTTTAACCGAGCCATCGGCATCGGAAACTGATGCGGTAACGGTGGTATTTGCCCCTTTTTCAGGATTTGCGGGTGTGTTGTGAATGCTTGAAATTTCTGGGGCTTGGTTGGTGGGGTTTGAACCGGGTGTTGCGGTAACAACCACATCGTCCACATCCCAAAGTGCTGATGAATTGGAGCCAACGCCAGTAGAAGCATACTTGAAACCAATGTAGAATTGCTTTCCATCAACGGCTGCGAGGTTAATGCTGCCACTTGAGGCAAATGCGTTGGAGTTTGCAGCAGGAACGGTGTAGGATAGGAGGTTCCATGTTGCTGCATTTGGACTCCCAACTCCCAGGTAGTTGGTAGAGTAGTATACCGTTAGGGTGTTGGGGTAGTTGGTGTCGGTATACTTTGTTTTCACGTTGAAGGTTAAAGCCACATCGTGATAGCTCGTTGCATCTACCTTGCTGGTTACCAACCAATCTTCGCTAGCCACATCTCCACCATAGCCATTGGCCTCCATGTATTGGTTGCTATAGCAGGTCCAGTTTTTGTTGGATGTCACGCTGTAGGTCACCCAACCCGTTGGCAGGCAGCTGGAAAAATCAACTGAGAGAATGTTTGTGGGAGCAACGCTGTTTGCAACGGTATAGCTTTGAGTTTGGGTTAGTTTATTCCCACCCTCATTGTCCTCCGCATAAACGGCATAGTATATGGTGCTACCAGCAGCTTGTGCAGGAATAGCCGATGTTGTTGTGTAGTTACTACCATCGGTTGAGGTCATGGAAATCTCATTGGAAATGCTCGATGTGGTTCCCCACCTTAAATTAACCAAGCTAATGGTTTTGGTAGCAGAAACCGTTGCCGAAATGCTAACCGTGTTGGTTTCATTTGGCTGCGCTGGATTTAGCGCAATGTTGGAGACCTGAACTCCGCTGGGTGTTTCTCCACCCCAAACATACTCCGCATACTCTGGGTGGTCGATGTAGGGGTTGCGGTTTCCCTGAATGGCATACACTGCATTGTTACGGTCAATTTCCTTTTGGCTAACCGGATCCTCTCTACTCCACTTGAGCAGCAGCTGAACGAACCAGCTCTTGTAAGCTGGGTAGGCGTCACCATCAAGAATACCCTGTGCTTCGGTGGCGTACGATGCCCAGCTCGCAATTTTATCCTCGTAGCAGGTGGCCATGTAGAAGTAGGTGCGTGCAAGGTCGCCCTTATACTCATCGATGGGTTCAAAGGCCTTTCCAGAGAATCCTGTAGCGGGATCCGATGGACCTAACTTGCTCCCGTTGGAGGAGAACTGGGTTTCAGGTGTATTGAGTACTTCACAGTAAATGTAGTTGCTTCGCATTCCGTTCACCTTACCGTCGGTGGGATAGAGGTGGAATAGGTCGGTGTACATTGGGGTGGCCTCGCTAAACCAACTTTTAGGGAAGGAGTGTTCACGATTGTAGCAATCTCCTTCCTTTGAATAAGTTCCACACTGGTTGGTGGAAAAGGTGAATTCATATGCAGGAGTTCCACCTGGTACGTCGGAGTACATATCCCAAACCTTTCCATTTGCCTTCTTGTCTGTCGATTGAAAGTCAGTCCACAGTTGGGCGTATGTTTGCTCGTTATGGGTTTTAATGATGTTGAAGAGAGCAGTTTTAAGCGTAGCTCCGGTCTTCCCATCGGCGTTGTTGTAGTAGCCGGTAGGGGCTTGGGCCCACATCAAGAGTGGCACTAGCCACAATAACAGAAACAGTATATTTTTTCGCATGTTTAGCTTTTAAGAGGAGGTGAGTATGCTCACTACCACCGATTTTGTCGGTAGCAAGAAGCTGTTATCAACTTGGTCTTTAGTCTGTTTTTCGGATTTACCTTTGGATTGTAATTTTCTTTACAACTGAGCCACCATTGTATTTTATTCTTACCAAATAGAGTCCATTCCGAAGGTCTCCTACCTGAATGGATTGGTTGGGGTTAACCTCATCAATTTTCTTAATTCTCTTCCCTATGAGGTCAAAAATCTCAACCGAAAAAGCACTTTGGTTGGGTAGGTCAATCTTAAATTCTGTGTTTGCAGGGTTTGGATAGATGGAGATGGGAGAGCTAGTGGTGGTGGTTACCGAGCTGGAGGCATCCCAAATCATGGCTGCATATTCTGGATGATCGATAAAAGGATTTCGGTTACCCTGAATTCCATAAATGGCATTGTTGCGGTCTATCTCCTTTTGGCTAACCGGATCTTCGTTGCTCCACTTTAATAGTAACTGGACGTACCATGTTTTGTATGCTGGAAAGGAGTCACCATCAAGAATTGCATTTGCCTCTGTGTTGTACGATGTCCAACTTGCAATTTTATCTTCGTAGCAAGTGGCCATGTAGAAGTAGGTGCGGGCAAGGTCGCCTTTGTATTCATCGATCGGTTCAAATACCGTTCCTGAAAAACCCGTCGTAGGATCAGATGAGCCAAGTTTGCTACCATTTGAAGAGGTATAGCTTGGTGTTTGAACTAGGCCATAGATATAATTGCTTCGTACATTATTCACCTTCTTGTCGGTTGGGTAAAGATGGAATAAATCGGTGTACATCGGAGACGATTGTACTCCACCAAACCAACTATTTGGGAAGGAGTGCTCCCTGTTGTACTTATCGCACTCGTTACTTCCACCGGTACCATTATCCTGATCTGTAACAAAAACAAAATTGCACGAAGAATAAATATCCCAAACATAGCCATCGGCTCTTTTATCGGTTGTTTGGAAGTCGGTCCAGAGCTGCGTATAGGTTCTCTGAGTGTGTGTTTTAATTATATTGAAAAGAGCCGTTTTGAGCTCTGCTCCAGTTTTTCCACTGGTGGCATCGTAGTAACCAGCAGGGGCCTGTGCAAGAAGGAAAATTGGCAATAGCCAAAATAGAAACGAAAGAGGTAAAAGTTTTCTCATAGTCAACTCTTTATTATCACAGCGTTTTTGTCAGCAGTGCTTTTTTTTAAAGATAAGGGAGCTAAGAAACGAATAATTTTTTACCTGTTAAACGGCAGTCACAAAAAAAAGTGGCATGCTTTACGTAAATTGTTTTAATTCTTCTAAAATGAAGATTTCGATTGCGCGTTCTTTGTGCAGGTTGAATCGTAGCACTGCGTTGTATTCCGTCATGTTTTTTTCTTTTCTAAAGAGGTTTACCCACCTGTGCATATTGCCTGCAATTTTTCAATTATTTTTCTAATTTTGCATCCTCAATGCATGGCCCCATAGTTCAAGGGATAGAACGAAAGTTTCCTAAACTTTAGATTCCAGTTCGAGTCTGGGTGGGGCTACAAAAAAGGTCAACTCTTAGGGGTTGGCCTTTTTTTACTACCTAAAACGCAGGTGAGAAATTCGTTTATGAAAAATTTAATTCTTTTACTAGTGTATGGTTCCCAGCGTGAAAGAAAACTTAGACTAAACAAAATTTGTTGTTTTGCTTATATATTTTTAGTAAAACGATGAAAATAATATCAATCTATTACTATATTCGCTTTTCGAAATCGTAAAGCAATGGCTGACAAGTTTGAAGTAGATGAAATTGACAGGAAGATACTGTCGTTTCTAGTGAAGAATGCCAGAATGCCCTTTCTGGAAATAGCCCGTGAGTGCGGCATCAGCGGTGCTGCTATCCATCAGCGGGTCAAGAAAATGGAGGATGCAGGCATCATTGCAGGCAGCCAGCTGGTGGTGAAACCCAAGGCCTTGGGTTTTGACGTGTGCGCCTTTGTGGGCGTTCAACTCTCACAATCGAACCAGTACCCCGGCGTGGTAGAGGCACTCAGAATTATGCCCGAGGTGGTGGAGTGCCATTTTATTACAGGACCTTATGCGGTGATGCTGAAGCTCTTTTGCCGCGACAATGAGCATCTGATGGAGGTGCTGGTAAACACCATTCAGAACATTCCCGGCATTTCGAATACGGAGACCTTTATTTCGCTGAACCAGGCAATCGAGCGCCAGGTATACGTGAAGGAGCCTCATATTAAGAAGATAAAAAAGTAGGGCGTATTTGCCTATTTCAGGTTAAGGCTTGAGCAGCGCGTTGCTGATTCAAGCCCTTTCTGTCTATGGGTGGCCGCCTTGTGGTTTTTCTTCCAACCGGTAACATGGTGGGTTGTGCTATTTAATTGTACAGCTTATTGCTTGTTTTTTGATGCGCTTAATTGAGCGAAGAAATGCAAGTTTTGTTCTCTTCGGCCCTGTTCTCACAGGAACTTTCTGCTCTTCCATTGCCCTTGTGATGCATTATTCGCGCTCTTTTATTGCCTCACGCCTAGCTGTTAGCACCTCAATGTTCTACCGTAGTTCTTCCTTGCAGGCTTCCAACTCCAAAACTTGTTATCAGTTTTATTCGTGCAGTGGCTGTTTTATTGTGGCGTAATTTGATGTTCTAAATGGAGGGGATGAGATATTCCTCGGCTTTATCAACACAGAAAATCTGGCGCGGTTGCCGCCATGCGAAGGAGGTGGTTTTCAGAATGCCATCAACTCTTCGTGGATTTTTACGTGAAGGAGGCTTTGTTCAAAAAAGCGGTGGGCACATTGCGGCGCAAAATCGCTTTTTCTGTATCTCCTCATTTTGCCGTTTGCCTGTAACTATCTGGGTTTTGGTGAAAAATGGTGGTGAGGTAGGCGTATAGGTCGGGCTGCTGATTCTTCATTTTTTCGGGGTCATCGAAGAAGTACTCGCTAGCCACGGCTAGGAACTCGGCGTTGTTGGTAAGGGCGTATGGGTTGATGTTAGATTCTCCCTTCTCAATTCGTGCAATCTCCTTTTTTATCTCCTTGAGCCAAGCGAGGGAGTAGGAGTGCTCCATCAGTATTTCTGGAATTCCGTCGATGTCGCCATCGGCCTTGTCGATTAGGTGGACAAACTCATGGATTCCCACGTTTTGCGTATGCCGCTGCCCATCGAAAGCGCGCTCTAGGTCGGGTTTGGAGAGTATAACCTCGCCGTTGAGGAAACCGCTTCCCACCATGCCAAGGATGTTGCGGTGTTCCACCGTAGGGCTGGTTTGGAAGCTGTCGTCGAAGGAGTTGGGGTAGAGCAGCACCTCGGTTACGTTGGGGTAGCTATAGTAGGGGAGCGCAAACATGGGAATAATGGCGCTGGCGGCCACAAAGAGCCTTTCCTCTTCGGTTACCTCGGTATCGATTCCGGTGATGTTTTTTTTCGCCAAGAACAGTAGAATCCGCTTTTCAAACTCCACTTTTGCCACGGGCGAAAGATTTTTGTAGTAGCGAATACGCTGCTGCATAATGGCCCGGAACTCTTCGGGGAACGGCTTTTTAAGCAGCTCGGGATGCGATGGCTGACGCCTTACAACGCCCTTGTACACCACATAGGCGGAGAGCAGAAAAAAGATAATGGAGAAAATGGTTATTGCTGTTTGGCCCATGGTGGTTGCATGCTGGTTACCACAAATGTAGAATTTATTTCAAGTTAGCCAAGGTTCTGTCCATGGGCTTTTTGGGTGTTCTTAAAAAACAGCGCAGCCGTTTTTATTGGTTTTGTGAAAATTGTTTTACTTTTAAGTAAGATATAAGCTACACCTATAGGTGGGTCATAAATGAGTTGTGTTTCATGCTAAGAGAAACCGTGCAAAAGCGCACCCACAAACAACATATTTAAAGCCCCTGCAGGCTTCCTATTTCCAGAATTTTTTTGCCATCACACAAAGAAGGAATAGTAATAATTTGAGAATAGTAGAATAATTTAATACTTTTATAGAATATTTCCTAAAGATGAATGCAAAAGAGTATATAAAATACCTGTTGTCTGTTGAAAGTTACTCATTTTCAGTCGATGAGATTTCCAAAGCAACAGACGGTACCAGTAACTCTTTAAAATTTGAACTACACAGATTATCGGAAAAAGGAGAGGTAATAAACCTCCGAAAAGGGTTTTATTTAATCATTACACCTAGATATTCTTCTGCTAAGAAACTTCCTATACAACTTTATTGCGAAAAGTTATTTCAATATCTTAATAGGAATTATTACGTTGGCTTATTTTCTGCAGCAAAATTTCACGGAGCAAGTCACCAACAAGTTCAGAGAGATTACGTGATAACAGAACAACCAAAGTTCAACGACATTTCAAAGAATACGATAGATATCCGTTTCTTCACAACAACTAACTGGTCTGATAAGAATATTCAACATAAGAAATCCGATGCAGGGATTTTTAAGATTTCCAGTCCTGCTTTGACAATTGTTGATTTAATACACTATCAGACAAAATTGGGTGGTATTAACAGAATGCTTGCAACTATTGAGGAGCTAACTGAAGAATTGACAGGATCAGATTTGTCAGAACTTTTAAGTTGGTATCCAAATAAAAGCACCTTGCAAAGATTAGGTTTTTTGCTTGAAGAATTAGGTTCAAAAAAGGAATATGAAGAAATAATTTATTCAGAACTAAAAGCAAAAAACTTCTTCCCCGTTTTATTAAGCCCAAAATCGAAAGAAAAACCAGGGGCTGTTGATAATAAATGGAAAGTGGATGTTAATGTGAGATTAGAACGTGATTTATGATACCTAAACCATATATAGCGAAATGGCAGAAACATGCACCTTGGAAAGAATTTTCTCAAGTTGAACAGGATTTAATTATTTCACGAACATTAGTTGAAATTTTCTCTGACGATTTTTTGAGAGAGAACCTTGCATTTCGCGGGGGAACCGCATTACACAAACTCTATCTTAGTCCAGCTTCTCGATATTCTGAAGATATTGATTTGGTGCAAATTAAAGAAGGTCCAATAAAACCCATAATGGAAAGGTTAAATGAAGTTATTACCTTCTTTGAAGAAAAAAGAACAACACAAGTTCGTGGACATGGAGCCAAAGCTTTGTATCGTTTTACTTCGGAATATGAAGAAATACGAATGAGATTGAAACTCGAAATAAACTGCAAGGAACATTTTAATCTCGTTAGGTCTAATTCCTCGAAGCTCTGCTTCGAAAATTAATTATATTTTTGTTATGTGAGTGACTATATACATAAAAGCCATAATGTAACTGTTATACTGTATCCTTTTGTTTGTCCTG
>Ga0307377_10002335_pt1 | contig 22456 bp, 19 predicted proteins | sample TR3MG_FD_202535 | JGI IMG/M metagenome (GOLD analysis project Ga0307377, IMG submission 202535) | Soil microbial communities from Risofladan, Vaasa, Finland - TR-3 | ecosystem: Environmental > Terrestrial > Soil > Coastal area > Acid sulfate soil | place: Finland: Risofladan, Vaasa | collected...
GGCAGCTATATTCTTGTCGGCACAGCTACTTGTGGTCGGGCAGCCGGAGCCCTGGATGTGGTTGACGCATTTAAAAAAGAGCTAAGACGGCAAGGTCTGGAGGTCCCGATTATCCAGGTTGGCTGCATGGAGCTATGCTATGCCGATCCCTTTGTTACGATATCCAAGCCTGACTCTCTTCGTGTCGTGTATCATAATGTAACTCCGGAGATTGTGCCCCGCCTTGTGGAAGGTTATGTTGCCGGCGATGACCCTTGCCTTGAGCTTGCTTTAGGCACACTTGAAGGAGGCGGTGAAGAAGGTGTTTACATTCCAGAACTTCTCCGGTTTGAACATGAGCTTCGTCTTATACTGGGCCGCTGTGGCTACATCGATCCTGAGAATATAAACCACTACATCGCCAATGGTGGCTATAGCGGTCTGGAGAAAGCATTAAAGATGCCGCCTACGAAGATAATTGAGGAGCTGAAGAAATCTGGGCTGCGAGGACGAGGAGGGGCTGGATTTCCTACCCATTGGAAGTGGGAGCTATGCCGTAAGACTGGAAGCACACCAAAATATGTCATATGTAATGCTGATGAAGGAGACCCCGGTGCTTTTATGGACCGGGTCGTTTTGGAAAGCGATCCGCATCAAGTTATTGAGGGCATGATTATTGCCGGTTACGCCGTAGGTGCCGAACAAGGCTATATCTATGTCCGTGCTGAATATCCTTTAGCTATTGAACGTATCCAGATTGCCTTAAAGCAAGCGAAGGAATTGGGTTTTCTGGGAGACAATATCTTAGACGGTGATTTTGGGTTTCATATCGAGATAGAAGCCGGGGCCGGTGCTTTTGTCTCTGGCGAGGAAACAGCACTGCTAGCGGCTGTTGAAGGGGGGATGAGCACACCTAAACCCAGGCCACCTTACCCTGCCGAGCTTGGATTATGGGATAAACCTACTCTATTAAACAATGTGAAGACTTTTGCTTATGTTCCTTTGATAATTGAGCGAGGGGGGGATTGGTTTGCCTCCATCGGCACTGAGGGAAGCAAAGGCACGGCGGTGTTTACCCTGGCAGGCAAAGTCTCCGATTCGGGATTGGCTGAAGTGCCTATGGGAACAACACTTCGTGAGCTTATTTATGACATCGGTGGTGGAATTGCTAAAGATAAACAGTTTAAAGCAGTACAGATAGGAGGACCCTCGGGAGGTTGTCTCCCCAAGACTTTGCTCGACATCCCCATTGATTATGATTCCCTTCGAGAGGCTGGCTCGATGATGGGCTCAGGGGGTATGATTGTCATGGATGAGGATAATTGCATGGTCGATGCTGCGAGGTTCTTTCTCGATTTCTCTACCAAGGAGTCTTGTGGAAAGTGCACTATGTGTCGCTTGGGAACTTTGCAAATGCTACACATTCTGGAGGATATCACAGCTGGTCGAGGCAAAATAGAGGATATCGACCTTCTTCTGGCATTGGCTGAGGATGTTAAGGTGGGGTCGCTTTGTGGTCTAGGAAAAACGGCTCCTAATCCTGTCCTCACAACCCTGCGCTATTTCCGGGATGAATATGAAGCTCATATTCTGGAGAAGCGCTGCCCCGCCAAAGTATGCCCCGAACTCACTGCTTACTATATCTTGCCAGATAAGTGCGAAAGAAGCTGTGAGCATTGCGTCCTTACCTGCCCCACTGAGGCAATTAAAGGCGAGAAAGGGGAGATAAAGGTTATTGATCAAGAAAAGTGCGTTAATTGCGGCACTTGTATGGATGTTTGCCCTCCCGAGTATGATGCAGTGGTGAAGCTATCGCCTGTTAACTTGCTGCCTTCCCCGAAGTTGTCTGAAAGGAGAGCAAGGAAATGACCAAAACGATTGCTATCGCAGGAAAAGGGGGCACGGGCAAGACCACTGTTGCTGCCTTACTCATCAAGTTCCTTTCTCAAAAGGGATTGGTCCTGGCTGTGGATGCTGACCCCAGCACCAATCTTAACCAGGCACTGGGGCTGCCTCTGGATGATCGTAGAACTGTGGGCAAAATACGGGAAAAGATGACTGAAGACGTCTCCAAGGGTCGTTTAAGCCCCACTATTCCCAAGCAGGAATATCTGTTTGGCAAGATAGTGGAATCCCTGGTAGAGTCCAAGGGCTTCGACCTTTTAGCCATGGGACGTCCTGAGGGGACTGGGTGCTATTGTGCGCCCAACGAGTTTCTGCGCGTCTCCCTAGATAAGCTGGTCAAAGATTATAAATACAATTATATTATCATGGACTGTGAAGCAGGTATGGAGCATATCAGTCGACAAACAACCAGAGACGTGGATGTCTTGCTCATTATGTCTGACCCCACAATAAGAGGCATCACCACGGCGGCTCGAATGAAGGAACTCATTGAGGAATTGAGAACAAAAGTGGGCAAAGTTGGGCTTATAGTTAATCGTGTCCGAGGAGAATTATCTCCAGAGATAAAAAGGGCAATTGGCGAGTCTGGCCTTCAGATTATTGCTCTGATTCCAGAAGACCCCGATATGGCGAGGTTGGAAATGAAGGGAAGGCCTGTAACTGAGCTCCCCCAGGAATCCCCCATCCAATTAAAGGTCAAGGAAATAGCTGAAGGCTTAAATTTATGATTGAGGAAATATCCTCCATGGTGGAGGATTTGCTAAAATAAGTCGAAAGGCAGGTAAGGACTTATGGATACAAAAGAATACCCGGCGATATGGTTACAAGCTGCGGGATGTACCGGCTGCTCAGTCTCTGTTCTCAATGTTATAAATCCCTCTATCAAAAACCTTTTAGTTGACGAAGTACTCCCGGGCAGTCATATAAATCTGAGGTTCCATCCTACTGTTATGGCAGGGGCGGGAGCGACTGCCATCGAAGTTATGGTGGATACCTCACGGAAGAGAAAGGGAGGTTACATCCTGATTGTAGAAGGGGCTATACCCACCGCTAAAGGTGGCATCCATGGGGTGGTTGGGGAAAAGGATGAAAAGCCAATGACCATGCAATCATGGGTGGAAACATTGGCCGCGGATGCGATGGCGGTTATCGCTTTGGGTAGCTGTGCTGCCTTTGGAGGAATTCCTGCTGCCTACCCCAACCCTACTCAGTGTCGCAGCGTCGGTGAGGTTCTTCAAGCCAAAGGCATCAATACTCCATTGGTGAACATCCCTGGTTGTCCACCACACCCTGACTGGTTTGTAGGCACTGTGGCAAGCATTTTACTTTCCGGTCTGCCGCATCCAGAGGATTTAGATGAACATAGGCGTCCTAAGGTTTTCTATGGGCAAACGATTCACGAAAACTGTCCACGGCGAGCCTACTATGATGAGAATAAGTTTGCCAAAAAGTTCGGCGATCCCGGATGCAATTACGAATTAGGGTGTAGGGGGCCTATAACCCATGCTGATTGCCCCTTGAGGCTGTGGAACAATAAAGTGAACTGGTGTGTAGGTGGTGGTGCTACTTGTATTGGTTGTACTGAGCCCGAATTTTTTGACATAGCCCCGCTTTACGAAAAAGTTAGCGAAGCTGCTTTGCCAGAGGAGGTTTGAATTAATGAGCAAGATTATAATCGATCCAGTAAGTCGTATTGAAGGGCATCTTAAGGTGGAGGCGGTGGTTGAGGGGGGTAAAGTAAAAGAAGCTAAGAGTTCCGGGATGCTGTTCCGCGGCTTAGAGCTGATTATGAAGGGTAGAGACCCCCGTGATGCTCAGCGGATAACTCAGCGTGTTTGTGGAGTTTGCCCGACAAGTCATTCTACTGCCGCCGCTTTAAACCTGGATAGTGCTTTCGATATCGCTGACAAAATCCCTGACAACGGCAGAATTATTCGCAATCTAATTCTGGGGGCAGCCCATATTGCTGATCACATACTCCACTTCTATCATCTGGTTGCTCTTGATTATGTAGATGTAGCTAGGTTAGCGAAATATGAAGGTAATAGTCCCGCCTTGAATTCAATAAAGAGCTTTATTGCACGAGGCGAATTAGGACCTTTTGTACCTCGTTACGAAGGTGATTATCGCCTGCCCGACGAAGCTAATGAGCAGGCAGTAGCGCACTATGTCGCAGCATTCGACATGCGTCGTAAAGGTCAGGAGATGCTTGCCCTGTTCGGTGGTAAGATGCCTCACAACATGGGCGTAATGCCCGGTGGAGTTGCTTCTGTACCCACGGTTGATAATATGACATCTTTCCTGTGGCGGTTGAAGGAGCTTCAGGAGTTCATTGATAATGTTTACCTGCCTGATGTACTGGCTGTAGCCCAGGTTTACTCAGATTACTTTGAGATTGGTCATGGCTGTGGGAACTTACTTGCTTACGGTTCCTATGAACTGGATGGAAGGGAAGCCGACCTCACCAAGAGAAAAAGATTTTTCAAGCCCGGAACCACCTCTACCAGTCTCAAGTTTAATGAATTTGATCCTGCTAGGATTACCGAAGAAGTGAAGCATTCCTGGTATGCCGATTCTATCAGCGGCAGACATCCCTCCCAGGGAGATGTTGTTCCTGATGAAGGGAAGAAGGGGGCTTATTCCTGGCTAAAATCACCACGTTACAATAAGACGGTTTTTGAAGTTGGGCCGTTAGCTCGAATCATGGTTAACTATGTCGGTGGTAATCCTGAGGTTAAGGGTCTGGTTGACTCTGCCTTGTCGCAAGCAAAGCTAAACCCTGACAAGATGTTCTCTGTCATGGGGCGTAATCTTGCTCGAGCCTTAGAGACCAAACTCATAGCCGATGCCATGGTTGATTGGGTTCTAGAGCTCAAGCCTGGTGAGCCGGCTTACATAGGCTATGAAATCCCCGAGGATTCTGCTGGAATGGGACTGGTCGGTGCAGCGAGAGGTGCCCTGGGGCACTGGATAGAGATAAAAGGAGGCAAGATTGCTAATTACCAGGTCATCACCCCTTCTACCTGGAATATTTCTCCCAGGGATGATAAAAACCAACCTGGCCCCTTGGAGCAGGCTATCACCGGCACCAAGATAAAGGATGAGGCTAATCCCTTTGAGATAGTGCGCATTGTGAGGGCCTTCGACCCTTGTCTCGCCTGTTCTATACATTTGCTCAGTCCTAAAGGGCATGGCCTGGGGGAATTTAGGGTTTGTTAGTAAAAATTTGGAGGGAAGTTCAGTAATGGGGAAATTTGTTGTGGGAATAGGGAATGTCTTGTTGAGAGATGAAGGTATTGGTTGTCATGTGGTACATGCCATGGAGGGAATCCCTCTCCCCGATGTAGAAATAATAGATGGGGGGACATGCCTCGATGTACTGCAGCTTCTTGAGGACGCTGATAAATTGGTCATAGTGGATGCTGTTAAGGGTGGGGGAACGCCTGGACAAATTTACCGTTTTCACCTCGATGATATAACTCTAGAGCAAAAGCCATTTCTATCCCTTCACGATGTGGGCTTGGTGGATAACTTAATGTTAATGCAGCTTTGGTATAACATGGGTGAGGCTGTCATTATCGGGGTTGAGCCTAGGGAGATTAACTGGGGGTTAGAATTATCGCCGGAGCTTCGAGAGAAAATGCCTCAGATAATAGACGCCATTTTGGCAGAACTTAATACCTCAGCTAACCTCTCCCTCGAAGGAGAAGAATAAGGTGAGGGTGTAAAGGAGAGAAAAAATGTTGATTTCAGAGCAAAAACCAATCGAAGAAATCCTAAGCTATCTTGAGGGGGATAAGAATGTCTTTCTCGTCGGCTGTAAGGGTTGTGCTGAGGGTTGGGGGAGTGGAGGAGAAAAGCAGGTAGCAGAAATGAAAAACACTTTGCAGGAAGGGGGTAAAGCTGTCTCGGGTTCAGTAGTTGTTGATATGCTATGTGATAGCACGTTAACCAAGTTGAAATTCAGAGCTTATAGAAAGGAAATTGCTGCTGCTGATTCTATCCTGGTTCTGACAGATGGGGCTGGAGTGCAGACTGTAGCGGAAGTAGTGGATAAGGTAGTACATCCTGGCTGCAACACTCTGTCCTCAGGTGGTGCTCATGCCGAGTGGAAAGAAGCGGAGCGCTGCCTTGAGTGTGGTGATTGTATGCTGGAGTTTACTGGTGGCCTCTGTCCCATTGCCCGATGTTCCAAGCATCTGCTCAATGGTCCCTGTGGTGGCTCACAAGGTGGTAAATGTGAAGTTGATTCGGATATACCTTGCGTATGGCAACAGATTGTCGATCGCCTTGCCAAACTAGGACAACTGGACAAATTGGAAAGGCTTGTGATACCGAAGAACTGGAGTGTGAGCCTTACATCAGGGCCGCCGGTCAAGAGGCTTTCCAAAATATGACTATATGCAAAAAAAATTGGAGGCGCAATGAAGACTAAAAGTAATTTGGAACGACTGCTAGAGGCTGGACAGTTTGCTGTCACAGGTGAACTGGGACCACCACAAAGCGCTGATGCCGAAGTAATTAGGAAAAAGGCAAAGATACTCAAAGGTTATGTAGACGCTTGCAACATCACCGATGGGCAGACTGCAGTAGTGCGCATGGCATCGTGGGCAGCTTGTCTTATCGGCAAAGAAGAGGGTTTAGACCCTATCGTGCAAATGACTTGTCGCGACCGCAATCGCATCGCCCTCCAAATGGATGTTTTGGGCATAGCGGCACTGGGCATCAATAACTTGTTGTGCCTCACGGGCGACCATCAGAAATTCGGCAATCATCCTGCGGCTAAAGGTGTTTACGACCTTGATTCTATTCAGCTGGTTGAGATGGTGAGGGGCATGCGGGATGAGAGAAAGTTCCAATGTGGCGAAGAGATGGCGGTTGAGCCTCGTATCTTCATCGGGGCTGCTGCTAATCCCTTTGCCGATCCTTTTGAGTTCCGGGTGGCACGTCTTGCTAAGAAAGTATCAGCCGGGGCAGATTTTATTCAAACTCAGATTGTCTACAATGTGGATAAGTTCGCTGAATGGATGAAGATGGTACGGGACAGAGGATTACATGAGAGGGTAAAGATACTTGCTGGTGTTGCTCCTATAAAGTCAGTAGGTGCCGCCAAATATATGAAGACCAGAGTGCCCGGAATGGATGTAACCGACAGCATTGTTGAGCGGCTCCAAGGAGTGCCTAAGGAGCAAGTGTCCAAGGAGGGCATCAAGCTCTGCATTGATATTATCAATCAGGTGCGGGAAATTGAGGGTGTGGCGGGTATTCATCTAATGGCTATTGAGTGGGAGGAAGCAGTGCCTGAGATAGTAGAGGCGGCAGGTCTTTTGCCTCGTCCCAGATTTGGCACATGATGGGAAATCGTCGTTCTTCACCACATGATTCCCGGGAGCACGGTTATGAGCTCTCCTATAAGCTCGCTCGCGAGCAGTTAGCCAAAATCAGCGATATAGAAGAACAGTGTCGTAAAAGCGGTGCTAGATACATAGAGCCCAACGAGATAGTCATTGATTATCTAAATCAGCCGTATCGCATCATCCTTCCCAGAGACATCCCATCCTGTCATTGCGAGGCTGACGTAATCAGCCTAAGCAATCTCGTAGAAGTTTCTCTGAAGGACAAAATCCTGATACTTCACTATTTCACTATGGCAAAGGGCACCCCGGCTACGGGTATATTGATTACCTATAAACAACTACCGGGAGGCGTTAGCTATTTCCCGGCATTTTCCCAAAGAGTGATAGCCCCTTTAGTAAACCACTTTGGCAAAAATCCTGAGCTGCTAATAAAGGCGGCAGCAAAGTTAGGAGACCGTGGAGCAGACTACGGGGATGTATCTGTGAATGTCAATGCTTTCGACTATGTGCCGATAACTTTAGTGTTATGGAGAGGCGATGAGGAGCTTGCTTCCAATGGAAATATATTGTTCGATGCCAATATTTCTGATTATCTTTCCACCGAGGATATAACTGTGCTTAGCGAAGCTATCATCTGGAAGCTAGTTAAAGACATTTCCTCTACTTAACCTAGTAACCGAAGTGCTCCCTCGAAATGACACAAAGTGAAGGGCTGAAAGGCGACGGAAGGAGTGGCCGAACAATCACGATAGGCTCTATTTGCGTTAGCGTCCCTATTTGTGATATAGTCCAGCCTTTGAGCTACTTTCGGGGAATTAGTTGGTCAGATATTTTGAGGACGCCTATTTCAAGGCTGTCTCAAGAGAAATGGTAAATAGTGAGGTATGAAATGGCGAATCCTTCGCTAGTGCAAGGCGCGCAGGCGCTTCCACAGGAGCAAGAGGGGACAAGTGAAGAGCGCCTGAACGAAATTCTATCCTCCTATGAAGGCAGGGTAGACGAGCTTATCCCCATCTTGCAGCAGGTCCAGCAGGTTTTTGGTTACCTGCCAGAGCTAGCGATGAAAAAGATAGCCAAATTCCTCAAGCTGCCAGAAAGCACCGTCTTTGGGGTCGGCACATTCTATGCCCAATTCAAGCTTGTTCCAACAGGTCGGAATGTCATCAAGGTTTGTCGCGGCACTGCCTGCCATGTACGTGGCAGCGCACAAATCCTTGGCGAAATAGAAAAGCAATTAGGCATTAGTGCCGGTGAAACTACGCCAAATCTGGAAAATTCGATAGAGACGATAGCCTGCTTTGGTTCGTGCGCACTGGCACCAGTTGTGGTTATCAACGGCAAGGTGCATGGGAGGATGACAACTCCCAAGGCAAGGGAGATATTAAACAAGGAGGCACAGTGAGTTTCGAAGAAATCAAGAGCCAAGCTGTATTGCAATGGAAAGCAATGCAGCAAAGCGAGAATGCCCGGATTTTGATTGGCATGGGAACTTGTGGGCGAGCAGCAGGTGCTGAGGATGTAATTGCTGCTCTTAACCAAAAGTTAGCAGAGCAGCATATTCAAGCTGAAATTCTTCAGGTTGGTTGTATCGGACTTTGCTATGCAGAGCCCTTGATTGAGCTAGTTAAGCCAGGCAAACCGAGCATTTTATATGGCAATCTTACCCCTGAGCTTGTGTCTGAAATCATCGCGGATTATCAAATTGCTGACAACCCACGCCCTGACTTGGCTCTCGGCACTCGTGGCGAAGGAACTTTGGAGGGCATTCCCAATCTCTTTGACTTGCCAGTGCTTAAGCCTCAAGTCCGTATCTCTTTGCGTAATTGTGGAAATATCGATCCAGAAAATATAAACCATTATATTGCTAACGGTGGCTACGAAGGCCTGGCCAAGGCATTGAGAATGAAACCACAGGAAGTGATTGATGAGATAAAGAAATCGGGGTTGAGGGGTCGTGGTGGAGCCGGCTTTGCCAGTGGGATTAAATGGCAATTCTGCCACGATGCTCCCGGTGATATCAAATATGTAATATGTAATGCTGACGAGGGGGATCCCGGGGCATTCATGGATCGAGCGCTTCTTGAAGGCGATCCGCATGCTGTATTGGAAGGAATACTCATTGGGGCTTATGCTATCGGTGCGTCAGAAGGGTACATTTATATCCGAGCTGAATATCCGCTAGCGATTCAAAGGTTACGAATTGCTATCAAACAGATGGAGGAATATGGGTTAATAGGTGATGATATTATGGGCTCTGGCTTTAGATTCCATATCAAAATAAAAGAGGGCGCTGGCGCTTTTGTCTGTGGAGAGGAGACTGCGATGATGGCTTCCATCGAAGGTAGACGAGGGATGCCTCGCTCCCGACCTCCATTTCCAGCCCAGTCCGGCTTGTGGGGAAAGCCAACAAATATCAATAACGTGGAAACTTGGAGCAATGTCTCAGCTATCCTCCAGAGGGGTGCTGAGTGGTATGTCAGTTATGGCACTGAAAAAAGCAAGGGCACCAAGAACTTTTCCCTGGCAGGCAACGTTGTTCGCACTGGGCTTATAGAAGTCCCAATGGGAATTAGCTTGCGTGAGATTGTATATGAAATCGGTGGGGGAATTCCTGAAAACAAACGCCTGAAAGCAGTTCAAACTGGCGGCCCATCAGGTGGCTTCATACCCGAGGGTTTGATAGACCTGCCAGTTGATTACGAATCTCTAACCCAGGCAGGGTCAATTATGGGTTCAGGGGGGATGGTAGTTATAGATGAGGATACTTGTATGGTCGATATTACAAAATTCTTCCTCACTTTCACCCAAGCTGAATCTTGCGGAAAGTGTATACCCTGTCGCTGGGGCACTAAACAGATGCTCGACATACTAGAGGATATAAGCAACGGGAGAGGCAGGCCCGGGGATATCGAATTGCTTCAGGAGTTAGCGGAATCGGTCAAAGACGGTTCTTTGTGTGGTCTAGGGCAAACAGCTCCTAATCCGGTACTTACCAGTATCCGCTACTTCCGTGATGAGTATGAAGAGCACATAGTTGAAAAACGCTGCTCCGCGATGCAATGCCAAGCTCTCATATCTTACTATATACTTCCTGAAAAATGTCAGGGATGTGTGATTTGTGCCAGGAACTGTCCCGTCCAGGCTATTAAGGGCGGCAAACGGATGGTGCATGTTATTGACCAAGATAAGTGCATCAACTGTGGGATTTGCTTAGATGTCTGCCCACCTAAATTCAGCGCAGTGGTCAAAGTTAGCGGGACAAAGCCCTCGGATATCCCCGAGAAGCCCGTCCCAGTAGTCGCCAAGTCTTAAATATTCTATTAGCATATGAAGAAGGTGACAAGATGAGTGCAATCCCTACAACCGAGGTTGGAGAAAATGGTACAGCCTCTATCAAGCTGACTATTAATGGAGAGGAAGTGGAAGCAAAAAAGGGAGCCACTGTGCTTGAAGCGGCACTTGGTGCTGGCATCTATATTCCCACGCTGTGTTATGACCCCGACCTCAAGCCTTACGGAGGTTGCCGCCTCTGCATGGTCGAAATAGAAGGAATGCGGGGCTTGGTTAGCTCCTGTACTACGCCAGCAACCGATGGTATGGTGGTACACACCGAGACACCAAGAGTAAATCAATCACGCCGAATCACTATGGAGCTTATCACCGCCAATCATCACGGCGATTGCCTCACCTGTGCTAAAAACCAAGATTGCGAGCTACTTAAAATTGCCCGATATTTGGGCATAGAACAGGAGCATATTGACCGATTGCGAAAGAGTGTCCAGGTACTTCCTCTGGATAAAAGCCACCCAGCGTTTATTTACGATCCGAACAAATGTATCCTTTGTGCTAAATGTGTACGGGCTTGCCACGAAATAGCCGCCGTCGGCGCCATTGACATAGCCTTTCGCGGCAATTCGGCAAAGATAGCCACCTTTGGTGATAAACCGATTGCTGAATCTATTTGTAAGTCCTGTGGTGAATGTGTGGCTCGATGTCCTACTGGAGCGTTGGTGCCTAAGTGGGAAAAGTCACCTGCCAAAGAGGTTAAGACCGTTTGCCCTTATTGTGGGGTTGGCTGCTCTATATACTTAGGTGTTCGAGATAATAAGATTGTTTCCGTACGCGGTGACCCCGAGGGTCCAGCTAACCGAGGTACTTTGTGTGTCAAGGGACGTTGGGGTTATGATTTTGTTAACCATATGGAAAGGCTTACCACGCCTCTTATTCGAATCCCCGGCGTTCCCCGGGACGCAGGGCGAGATAAGAAAGCGGATGACGTTTTCCGAGAAGCTGGGTGGGACGAAGCACTAGAACTGGTGGCCAAGAAGTTGAGGGATTATGCGTCAGATGGAGTTGGGGTAATTGCATCAGCTAAGTGTACCAACGAGGAAAACTATGTCATGCAAAAATTCGCCCGAGCAGTGCTGGCCACCAACAATATTGATCACTGCGCTCGACTGTGTCACGCGCCCACTGTGACTGGCCTGGTTCAGAGCTTTGGCAGCGGAGCAATGACTAATTCCATCAATGACATTGGGGACGCCGCCTGTATTTTGGCCATTGGCACCAATACTACAGAAAACCACCCTGTGCTTGCGCACGAGATAGTCCGTGCGGTGAATAATGGGGGGAAACTCATCGTGGCTAACCCCTACGAGATCGACCTTTGCCGCTTTGCCAGCATTTGGCTCCAACATAACCCCGGCACAGACGTCGCCTTGCTAATGGGGATGATGAGGGTCATAGTGGATGAAGGACTGTTTGACTCGGCGTTCATCAAGGAAAGATGCGAGAACTTCGATGCTTTCAGTGAGTCGCTGAAGGACTTCGGCCTTGATTTTGCCGAGCAGGTTACTAAGGTACCGCAGGGCAAGATTGTGGAAGCTGCTGGTGTATTTGCTACCAATAGTCCTGCTACCATCCTGTACGCTATGGGTATTACCCAACATTCCCACGGTACCGACAATGTGCTGGCTACCGCTAACTTGGCAATGCTTACTGGGAATGTAGGCAAGCCCTCCACCGGTGTCAATCCGCTTAGAGGTCAGAACAATGTGCAAGGTGCTTGTGACATGGGTGCCTTGCCTAACGTCTATCCTGGCTATCAGCCTGTGGCCGATCCAGCCATCAGGAAGAAATTTGAAACCGCCTGGGGGTGCTTATTACCCCCGACCCTGAAGGAGAAGTTTGGGATCACCTGGACATGTACATTGCCCTCGTCTCCAGGTCTGACCTTGATTGAGATGATTGAAGCGGCTTACCGTAAGGACATGAAGGCATTGTATGTGATCGGTGAGAACCCGGTGTTAAGTGATGCTGATGTCCAACACGTTCGGGAGGCACTGGCACAACTGGAGTTTCTTGTAGTCCAGGATATATTTCTTTCGGAAACAGCAAAATTTGCCGACGTTGTCTTGCCAGCAGCAAGCTTTGCTGAAAAGGATGGTACCTTCACTAACACTGAGCGTCGGGTGCAGCGAGTAAGGAGAGCCATTGAGCCAATTGGCGATTCTAAACCTGATTGGTGGATTATTTGTCAAGTGGCCCAGAAATTAGGGGCCAAAGGCTTTGACTACGCCCATCCGTCCACCATAATGGAAGAAATTCGCAATCTTACTCCTAGCTACGGGGGCATAAGCTACCAGAGGCTAGAAAATGGCGGACTCCAGTGGCCTTGCCCGACTGATGACCATCCCGGCACACCGATATTACACACGAACATTTTTGTTAGAGGGAAGGGCAGATTTATCCCCTTGAAGTATATCCCTCCAAGAGAGACGCCTGACGAAGACTATCCTTTGATCCTCACCACAGGGCGCAGCTTGTATCACTTCCACACCGGGACGATGACTCGCAAGGTAGATGTGCTCAATGTGTTGAAGCCTGATGGTGTGGTGGAAATCAGTTCCAATGATGCATCGCAGCTTGACATATCCGAGGGTGATAAAGTTAAGGTCATCTCCCGACGCGGTGAAGTCATCACTAAGGCCAAAATAACTGAAGCATTGCCGCCTGGAGTGGTGTTCATGACCTTCCATTTCGCTGAGAGCCCTGCCAACATTCTCACCAATCCCGCGATCGATCCTGTATCCAAGATTCCCGAGTTTAAAGTTGCAGCAGTTAGGGTGGAGAAAGTCTGACTCGTTTCACCTTGTGTCATTCCGACCCCGTATTGAATAAGGGATCGGAATCTCACCCGCTCAGTGGTGTGGGCTTATGTGTCTTTTCAGCAGCAGTGTGGTGGCGGAGTTCATCTCCGCCTGGGTGTGGTCGGGGACAAACTTTGACCATACGCGTTGGCTCACCTCTGCCTAGGCCAAAGTCCGCAAAAAAAGAAACGACAAAAAATGTCATTGCCAACGGCAGGGAAAGCAATCTCTTGGTTTGCTCTAACTATTGCGCTCGGTATAAAGCTTTGTGGGCGCTTTGACCATTATTTTGGTTCCCTTTCCTACTTGAGAGCTAACCTTAAGTTCCCCATCTATTAACCGGGCTCGCTCTGCCATACCGGTAAGCCCCAGCTTGCCTTGACCAGCAAAATCACTTAGCTGCTGGGGAACCTCAAAACCCTTGCCGTTATCGCTAATGGTTATGCTAACCTCATTTCCTTGGCACTCCACTGTAACACTGGCTTTAGATGCTCCGGAATGTCGGTGAATATTATTTAGGGCTTCCTGAACAACGCGGAACAAGACTAGTTGTGTTTCTGGGGGGAGCGGCGGAATGGTATCTGGTTTGACCTGAATTTCGATTCCACTAAAGTTGTGTATTTCCTCAGCCAGCCATTTGATGGCTGGCAACAAACCTAAGTCGTCCAAAATGCGAGGCCTTAAAGCCTGAGCATAGTGCTTAATGCCTTGGTAGGTTTGCTGCGCCAGTTCATATAGTTTCCCCAATTCATTTCTTAACTCTTGAGGCAAATATCTCTCGGCTTTAGAGGCAATGTTATCTACGCCATGCGTTAAAAGCAATATTTGCTGAGAGGCATCGTCATGAAGTTCACGAGCAAGGCGTTTGCGTTCTTCTTCTTGAGCCATAGTAATCTGCTTGAGATAATAGCGCAGGTTATCCTGCATCCGTTTCGCTTCAGTGATGTCCTGTATGGTCTCTATTGCCCCTACTATTTCCTCGTTTTCATCTCTTATCGGACTTGCTGTAAAATAAAGCCACTTGCCATCTTCCCCGAGGTCTGGGAAGAAATCCTCGGCTTCGTAGGCACCATCAATTAGACAAGATGGGCGACCTTTATCTCGATAATGTACCTCAATTTCGCTTGCAGATGCTTTGTCCACTATGAGGTCAGCCATAACTGGCCTCTTTTCACGATAAAACACTATCCATTGTCGGTCTGTCTTGAGTTCATCCTCCTTTTTTACACCAGTGAGAGATTCTAGTGCCGTGTTCCAGTGTGTGATTTTATGCTGTTTATTGATTGCAAATGTCGGAACTGGAGAGCCGTCAATTATTCTAGTAAGCATTTCCTCCGCTCTCTTTTGTTCGGTCACATCCCTCACTATGTGCTGGAAGCGAATGGATTTCCCATCCCCTATAACTAAATTGGTAGCCAGCCTTAAAATCTCTTGTGTCCCGTCCTTCGTAATTAGACACTGCTCGTAGGGTTGTTCTATATCTTCGCCTCTCAGCAGCTTATCTTTTACCTGTCTCGCTATAGACAATGCCTCTGGAGTAAGAAACTCAAGGACATTTTTGCCGGTTAATTCTGAAACCGAGTAGCCGGTGAGCCTTTCACAGGCTTTATTAGCCAAAGTGATATTGCCCTCTATATCTTGAATTAAAATAGCATCGCTGGCGTTAGTAAATAACTCTTCATAGTTTTGCCACGCCGATTCTACATCATTCATAGCCTTTTCCAATTTCTCTTGTTGCCGTTTATTGTGTTGATAGGCTGCTATCAGTGTAATGACCAAAGCTCCAATAGCAAGGCTAATGACACTTTCCAGGAGTGCATCTTTGAAATTGGGGGAAATCAAAAAGGTGCGAAGTAACATTGCCACAGCGCTCGATAGCCATAGTGCTGCGCTCCCGATTATCCCCAGTGTCCAGCCTGCATATAACACCAACAAGAGATAAAGAAGTCGCTCCAAACTGTGTCGTGAAAGCTCTAGAACTGTAGGTATCGAAATGCCCCTCAAGAAGGGTATTTGAGATGGGAGCTGGGTAAAATGAGATATGGTTAAGAAAACGAATAAGACGATTATAATCCAGAGGTGTGGGTTTCTTAACCCGGGAACTTGTCCTCGGTATTCTCTAAGGTAACCAATCCCCATTGTAATCCTTTGACTATTGCCTCGCTGCGGGAGGCAACATTCAATTTGTTGAAGATATGAGTCAGGTGAGCTTTAACAGTACGCTGGCTAAGAAACAATTTTTCTGCTATTTCTTTGTTGCTCATCCCCAGGGCGACTAATCTGAGCACCTCCGATTCTCGCTCGCTCAGCAGGTCCGACGCTTTGCGCTCCTTAACGGGCGCTGTCATAGCTCGCTTTAACAGCTTGGCGATAATTTTGGGGTGGAGCACCGATTCACCTGATTTTACAGCTCGAATGGCTTCAGCCAAATCACACCCCCTGGCGCTTTTTAGGAGATAGCCGGCAGCCCCAGCATCAAGCAATCCCAGTACATACTCGTCGTCATCATAAGCAGTGAGGATTAGAATGGCTATGTGGGGAGCAATCTCTTTGATCTTTCTGGTGGCTTCAATTCCATTGAGTTTGGGCATTACGATGTCTATCACCGCCACGTCAGGTTTTAACTCCGTGGCAATCTTGACTGCTTCCTCACCATCACCGGCCTCAGCCACAACCTCTATGTCCTCCTCACCGTCTAGTGCTTGATATAGCGCTTCACGCACCAAGGGGTGGTCGTCAGCAATCAGGACCGTTAATTTGTTTCTTGCCTTCAAATTTCCAACCTTTGAAGCAATTATAAACTCATATGCACTTTAGGGCAAGTTAATTGTCCTTTTGGACATAACCAAAGTGCTATTGCAAATTATAACCTATGGACGATGGCAGGCAAACAGGCAATTGTTAGACTTTTATTGCGAAATAAAAAAGAAAGAAGGTAGAAAAATGACTAGAGCGCTTACAGCAATAGAAGAAAAGGTTGGTGGAGAGGTGGTGTTGGGAAGGGAGGAGTTGTTTGCTGTTTTGGAGAGAGCAGCTACTGAATCGGAGTTCCTGGCACAATTAGCTGAGAATCCGCACGAGGCTCTTAAGGAGTATTACTCTTTGACCGGTGAGGAGAGAGCTGCCTTAGCCAGTGGCGACATCAAGAAAATAGAATCCTGGGTGGGCAAGCTAGACAAAGAGCTGGCTACCTGGCTATGGTGTCGGCTGTCACAAGAGAAATGGTGAACGTAAGGAGTTAGCACAATGGCGCGAACAAAATTAACAAGTGTGCCTCGAGTAGTGGAATTGCCTGGATTTGAGCTTAGTGCTGAGAAGTTGGAAAAGTTAGTGCCCGATGCCTACCAGCCAGCGCAAATGATTTGCAGGTTGGAAGACACATGTGTGGCCAAAGCCTCTCGAGATAACCTGAGTACGGCTCTCTTAGGCATATTGGCAGGATTCTTCATCGGGCTGGGGGCAGTTTTTTGCACTCTGGTTACCACTGATATGGGCTTGGGATTTGGACTAGGGAAATTATTGGGAGGACTGGCTTTCTCTTTAGGACTCATTCTGGTCGTAGTCGCTGGCGCAGAGTTGTTCACTGGCAACGCCCTTATAATTGCTCCATGGCTAAGTACGCGTGTCAGTGGGTCTGCACTCCTGCGTAACTGGGCGATAGTCTATTTTGCCAATTTTGCTGGCGCACTTATTCTGGTAGCGATTCTCTATCATGCTCAGTTCTGGGCGCTTAATGGCTACGGGGTGGGAGCTAATGCTCTAACGATTGCCAGTGGCAAGTCAAGTCTAGCTTTCGTTCCAGCCTTATGCCGGGGCATACTGTGCAACGCGTTAGTCTGTCTAGCTGTTTGGATGTGCTTATCTGCCCGCTCGGTTACCGAAAAGGTACTGGCTATCGCTTTCCCCATAACCGCTTTCGTGGCCTGCGGTTTTGAACACAGCATTGCCAACATGTTCTTCATTCCTATGGGTATCGCTATGACAGGCCAAGCTGAGGTTGTCCAAGCTGCCGGACTGGCAGCATCTCAGATAGCTAATGTGAATATGCTTGGTCTTGTTAATAACCTCATCCCGGTGACCATAGGTAACATAATCGGTGGCACCTCGGTAGGCATAATCTACTGGCTGATATTCCTGCGGAAGCAAAGGGCTGCTGAAGTTCTTGCCACAAGGCACTGGTTTAGGAAGTTTGTTACTGCTAAAGCTCAACCCTCAGAGACATATGCTGCGGAGACAGAAACGAAAGCCCTGATATCCGTGCTGGCTAGGGCGAGGGATGATGACAGTTTCTTGGCTGAATTGTCTGAGAACCCAGATAAGGCTCTGGAAGGTTACAATTTGACCAGTGAAGCAAAAGCCGCTCTAGCTAGTGGAGATCTTCACTGGTTGGAGTCCAGGGTAGGCTTCTTAGATGAGCCCTTGCGCACCTGGTTTGTCTCTCGCTTATCCCAGGAGAAGTGGTAGGTTGCAGTCGGGGGGGGGGGCTCCTTCCGAGGTCCCATAAATTGGGAGGGAATGAACTCCGCTATTACTTAGGGGCGAGGGTAAAGACCGGCTGCCTTGCAGATCTTGGAAATAAGTTCCTCCCGCTGCAGGGTCATGATGTGGACACCAGCTATTCCTTCGATTTGTTTTAATTGATTTATTGTTTCAACGGCAATCTTTATCCCCTCTTCTGCCGCCTCTTCCTTATTACGAGCCTTTCTAAGGCGTTCAATAATTCTATCAGGAATATCCATATTGGGGACTTTTGTCTTCATATACCTTGCCGCTGCTACGGATGTTACAGGAGTAATTCCAGCAAGAATTTTTACCTCTTTATGTAATCCTTTTTCTCGAACCAGTTCCATCCATTTCTTAAATCCCTCAATGTTGTATATAGGCTGGGTCTGGACAAAATCCGCTCCAGCAGCAACCTTGTCCTTAAGGCGATTTACCGCAGACTCTAATGGTTGAGCAGAAGGGTTTACGGCTGCCCCGATGAAAAGTCTAGGCTCTGTTCCCACTATGAGCTCCCCATTATCAAACTTCTTTTCGTCTCTGAGTGTCTTGACCATCCTGATAAGCTGGATAGAATCGAGGTCAAAGACGGGCTTTGCCTCGGGATAGTTGCCAAAGGAGATAGGATCCCCTGATAGACAAAGTATGTTGTTAACACCAAAAGCGGAGACTGCCAAGATATCCATCTGGAGGGCAATTCGATTTCGATCCCGACAGGTCATATGGGCTATGGCATCGAGACCTTCCTCCATACCCACAAGACAGACCGCCCAGCTTGCCATTGCCACCACCGCTGCCTGTCCATCAGGAACATTAAAGGCATCGACATAACCTTTGATGTTATTGGCATTCTCCCTGATCGTCTCGAAGTTTGTATTTTGGGGAGAACTGATTTCGGCAGTGACAGCAAATTGCCCGGTGTCCAATATCCTTGCTAGATTGCTTTTTGTCTTCATCTTCGAATTCCCGATAGAATTTTAGTACAGTATGCCATAATGTCATAGCGAGGGCAACATTTCAAAATCACCCTGTCTTCAAATTTTTGCAGTAATATCTAAAAGTGGTTATAATATGCAGCGGCCAATGAAAGCAACAACCGAATTAAACTCAATTAAGGAATCATTAAAATCCTCAGAGATATTTCAGAGCTTGACCGACGAGGAACTAGATAAACTGCTCCCGCTTTGCCAAGAGCAATTCTATGAAGCTGGTACAGAGATGTTTTGTGAAGGGGCGGCGTGTCGTTATGTCCAGACTCTCAAATCGGGCAAGGTAGCTTTGGAGACAGAGCTTACTATAAGCCGTGGCGCAGCTGAAAGGGCCACAATCGACGTGTTATCCCCGGGTGCCAGTTTTTGTTGGTCAGCACTTATGGAACCTCATGTTCTTACCTCTTCGGGCCGGTGTCTGGAGAAGACTGAGATTATCGCCCTGGACGGAGACAAATTTAAAGCCCTGCTGGATGAAAACCCTCAAATGGGTTGCAAGGTGGCAAACAACCTTGTGAAAGTAGTCGCTTCGAGGCTACAGCATACTAAGCAAACGATGGAGTATATTCTGTCTGTCATTTTCCATGACTTGAAGGCCCCCCTGGCTGCAGCGGAAAGCTACAACCGGCTCTTGCTTGATGGCTTTGTTGGAGAACTCAGTGAAGAACAAAAAAACATAATACAAAGGAGTAGCAAGAGACTTTCTGACCTGCTTAATTTAATAAGCAACATGATTGATTTCTCCCGTGTTGATTTCGGAAAATTCGGGACAGGAGAGGTTTCTCTGAGGAAAGTAGTAGAGGATTGCGTTGAGACCATGCGTCCCTTAGCTGTAGATAAGGGGTTGCAACTGGTTTTTGAAGCACCCCCAGAGCTTCCTATAATCCTTGGAAGTGCTAGTCGGCTTAAACAAGTAGTGATAAATTTATTGTCCAATGCTATCAAGTTTACTCCCGCCGGTGGAATAACGGTTAAGGTAAAAGACGACAAAGATCATTTGCAGGTTGATGTAATTGACACCGGAATCGGAATCCCTACCGAGGACTTACCTAAAATATTTGATGGTTTCTATAAGGGTCTGGATATGGAAAAAAGGGGAGCTGGCTTGGGGCTTTCTATAAGCAAGAGGATAATTGAGGGTCATGGTGGTAAAATATGGGCAACAAGTCCCTGTCCTGAGACAGGCAAGGGGAGCAGGTTTACCTTCATTTTGCCCAAAAAGGCGAAACAAACGGAGTGAATTATATGGCGAAGATTTTGGTAGTGGATGATGACCCTGATATGCGGCTGGCAATTGCCAGTGTGCTAAGTTCCCGTTCTTATGAGGTAATTGAGGCTTGTGATGGGCAGGAGGCGTTGAGAAAGGTAAAAGAAGAAAGGCCGGATCTAGTGCTTTTGGACCTCTTAATGCCGGAGATGGATGGCTTTGCTGTGGTCAAGGAATTAAGGGATAGTCAAAGGAAAGGATGTCCTGATGTCCCTATCCTCGTCATAAGTTCAGTAAGGGAGGAAGCCAGTCACCGGCGCTATGAGTTGGAGTTGGGCCATAAACTTGATGTTGATGATTACATAGAAAAACCCATCGAGCCCTTCATTCTGCTCGGGCGTGTAGAGAAGCTTTTATCTAAAGGAGGAAAGGATGCCGAAACAGACTAAGATTTTGCTAATTGATGATGACCCCGATGTGCACACACTGGTGAAAAAAATCCTTGAGCCTAAGTCCTATGATGTGGTATGTGCGTATGATGGCGACGAAGGTTTACGCAAGGTGGTAGAGGAAAGACCTGACTTGATTATCCTGGATGTGATAATGCCCGGTAAGCACGGATTTGAGGTTTGCAGAGAACTTAAAACCGACGAAAAATACCATTTCTTCTCCAATATCCCTGTATTGATGCTCACAGTTTACCCTGAAGAGAGAGAAAAAATGCATCTTTCCATGCGAGAGGGAATGATGATGGAAGCAGAGGATTACCTTCAGAAGCCAGTTGACCCTCAGGAATTAGTTAACAGGGTGGAGGAGTTGCTTAAGAAGTAAGAAAACAATACAATGACAAGGTTTAGAATTTAAGAAGTGAATTTGGAGAACAACGATGTTTTGGTTGTCGGGTCGGGCATATCGGGGGTAGCTGCAGCGTTAGAGTTGGCTAACGCTGGTGTAAGCGTATATTTGCTAGAGAAGGATGTAGTGGTCGGTGGACACAGCGCTTCTTTTTGTTGTAAGGCAACAGATATCTGCTCCAAATGTTCTGCCTGTGTAGTTCTCGATAAGATTAAAGAAGCAGTAATTCATCCTCAAATAAGGCTGCTAACCAATTCTACGATAAGAAGGTTTAGCGGCGAGGTGGGCAATTTTCGCGTTGAGATAACTCAAAAACCCCAATATATAGATCAAGAGAGATGCATAGCTTGCGGCCTTTGTACTGAAGCCTGTCCTACTGATCCTAAGGCGGTCTATCCACCTCCGGCTGAAGCGACGCCTTTTTCCTATATTCTTGATGAAAAACTTTGTCTGCGCTTTAAAGGGGAGAAGTGTGATCTCTGCCGAAAAGGTTGCCCCACTAAAGCTATAGAATTCGAACTCAAGCCAAAAGAACAAGAGTTGAGCGTCGGTGCCATCATTGTTGCTACTGGTTTTGATGTTTTTGATGCCAGGAAGAAAGGCTCCTTGGGTTATGGTAGATATTCTAATGTCTTAACCGGTCTCGATCTGGAGCAGATTTTCACTCGAGAGGGCTATCTCAGGCTTCCCGCAAGCGGTGAAGAACCCCACAACATTGCCTTTATTCAATGTGTTGGCTCCAGAGACGAAGATCACGATTATTGTTCACAAGTGTGCTGTAAGTATGCTATGAAACTCGCCGGGCTTATCAAGTATCAGAACCCTGATGCCCTGGTGACTATCTTTTACATTGACCTGCAGACTGCTGGGAAAGGCTTTGCTCAATTCTATGAAGAGTACAAGGAAAGCATACGATTTGTCCGCGGAGTGCCAGTCGAGATTTTACAAACTGCATCCGGCGAGCTTGAAGTAAGGTTTGAGAATATCTCTCAAGGAAAAGTCTGTCGAGACACCTTTGACCTGGTAGTCCTTTCTGTAGGCATTTCTCCTGGAAAGAACTCCTGGGATTTGGCCAGGATTTTGGGCATAAACCTGGCTGACGATGGCTTCTTTGGAACAGACGATTCACTCAATTCTAATGAAACCAATGTTGATGGGATTTTCCTTGCCGGGACATGCCAGGGCCCCAAGGATATACCTGATTCCGTTGCCCATGGGATAGCGTCAGCGTCAAAGGCAATACAAAGACTAATTGAATTTGCGAGCCAGAGATGAGGTAATCAAAGAGGACAGTGAATGAAAACCAAAATAGGCGTTTTCATCTGCAATTGCGGCGGGTCTATAAATAACATTGATTTTGATGCCGCTGGAGCAAGAGTGGCGAAAGCCCCCGATGTCACCTGCGTCAAGTCGATTTCCAACCTTTGTCTTGAGGAAGGAAAGAAAAAGATGCTTTCCTGTATCAAGAAAGAGAATATAGACAGGGTGGTTGTTGCTGCTTGTTCTCCTGACTTT
>Ga0307377_10002337_pt1 | contig 22449 bp, 24 predicted proteins | sample TR3MG_FD_202535 | JGI IMG/M metagenome (GOLD analysis project Ga0307377, IMG submission 202535) | Soil microbial communities from Risofladan, Vaasa, Finland - TR-3 | ecosystem: Environmental > Terrestrial > Soil > Coastal area > Acid sulfate soil | place: Finland: Risofladan, Vaasa | collected...
CAACCGGGAGATCTACGTCATGAACTCGGACGGGACCGCCCCGACCAGGCTTACGAACAATGCGGCCGCGGATTATGATCCCGCGTTCAGTCCGGACGGCTCGAAGATCGCGTTCAGGAGCGACCGCGACGGGATCTCCGAGATCTACGTCATGAATGCCGACGGCAGCGGACAGACAAGGCTCACGAACGACGGGACTTCAGACGGGGATCCCGCGTTCAGCGCGGACGGCTCGAGAATTGCTTTCTACTCCGACCGCGACGGGATCTCCGAGATCTACGTCATGAATGCCGACGGCAGCGGACAGACAAGGCTCACGAACAATTGGGCTTGGGACTTTGAACCCTCGTTCAGCCCTGACGGATCGAAGATCGCATTCACGAGCGAGCGCGATGGGAACGGCGAGATCTACGTGATGAACTCAGACGGGAGCGGCCAGACCAACCTCACGAACAACGCGGCTTGGGACTGGGAACCCTCGTTCAGCGCGGACGGCTCCGAGATCGCTTTCTACTCCGAGCGCGACGGGAACAAGGAGATCTACGTTATGAACTCGGACGGCAGCGGCCAGACCAACCTCACGAACAACTCGGCTTACGACGGGGATCCCGCGTTCAGCCCTGACGGCTCTAAGATCGCCTTCGAGAGCGATCGCGACGGGAACTATCAGATCTACGTCATGAATTCGGACGGCAGCGGCCAGACCAGGCTCACGAACAACGCGGCTTGGGACTCGCAGCCGTCCTGGTCGCTCTAGCAGGTAAGTCATTCGGCACATCGACCGCCGAGGGGTCATGACTGAGGCGTCTCATGCAGCGCATAACACAACCGGTAGAACGAAATACCGAGAAGGAGGAGCATTATGAAAGGCAGGTATTCTGCGATTCACCTGATTCTGGCGGGCGTCCTTGCGCTCGCGGCACTGACAGTGGTCGCCGGATGTGGAGGAGGAGGCGGATCTTCATCACCGGCAGATTTATCACCGGGAGAAAAGATCGTCTTTGGGAGCCACCGCGGTGGGGACCACGAGATCTACGTTATGAATGCCGACGGCAGCGGTCAGACAAGGCTCACGAACAACTCGGCTCACGACTGGGCATCCTCGTTCAGCGCGGACGGCTCGAAGATCGCCTTCGTGAGCGACCGCGACGGGAACGCCGAGATCTACGTCATGAACCGGGACGGCAGCGGTCAGACAAGGCTCACGAACAACTCGGCTACAGATGAGAATGCCGCGTTCAGCCCGGATGGCTCGAAGATCGCCTTCGCGAGCGTGCGCGAAGGGAACTACGAGATCTACATCATGAACGCGGACGGCAGCGGTCAGACAAGGCTCACGAACAACTCGGCTGCGGACGCGGATCCCGCGTTCAGCCCTGACGGCTCGCAGATCGCCTTCGCGAGCTGGCGCGATGGGAACATCTGGACTGGTGGGACCATCGAGATCTACATCATGAACGCGGACGGCAGCGGTCAGACAAGGCTCACGAACGACTCGGCTATAGACTGGTTTCCCGCGTTCAGCCCTGACGGCTCGAAGATCGCCTTCTCGAGCGACCGCGACGGGAACTTTGAGATCTACGTCATGAACTCAGACGGCAGCGGCCAGACCAACCTCACGAACAACACGGCTTGGGACATGTATCCCGCGTTCAGCCCGGACGGCTCGAAGATCACCTTCGAGAGCGAGCGCGACGGGAACTACGAGATCTACGTCATGAACTGGGACGGCAGCGGCCAGACCAACCTCACGAACAACGCGGCTTGGGACGGGGATCCGTCCTGGTCGCTCTAGCAGGTAAGTCATTCGGCACATGACTACTGCGCAGCCTGGGGGCCCGGATAGGGGCTCAAAACGCAGGGAGGAGTCGCAAATGATACGAAGGAGCATTGGTCTTCTTGCAGTACTCGCGCTTGCGGTATTACTCATTGCCGGCTGCGGCGGCGGCGGGGGCGGCGGGAGGTCCGACATCATCGCCTTCCTGGCGGATGATAGCGAGGGTCTATCGCAGGTTTGGGTTACGGACGCTAGCGGCAGTCCACCTATCCAACTGACCACCCTGGGCTCTAACTGGTGCCCCTCGGTCAGCGGCAACGGAAGAATAGTCTTCAGCAGCACGCAGGCTGGGAGCATGGAGATTTATATCATGAATGCTGATGGCACGGGCCAGCAGCGCCTCACCGAGGATCCAGGCCGGGATGTGTACCCTGCGATCAGTTGGGATGGTACAAAGGTTGCCTTTGCCAGCGACCGAACTGGAATCGAGAACCTTTATGTGATGAATGCTGATGGCACGGGAGTCATGCAGTTGACCGACAATGCCGCAGGGACCTGGGTATGGCACTCGGCCTTCTCCAGAGATGGTTCGACGCTGGCCTTCGTAAGCGATCTGGAAATATACGCCGTGCCGGCTGCCGGTGGCACTCCCGTGAGAATCCTCGGCACTCCTGGTGCTGATCAGTCTCCCAGCTATAGCCCAAATGGCGAGAAGATCGCTTTTGCCCGGTCTATTGCAGGCGCCCTCCAGGTATTCGTTGCGGATGCAGACGGCTCAGACATGGATCAGTTGACTAATGAGCCTGAGGGCTGCGGATGGCCTTCCTGGAGTCCTGATGGCAGCAAGCTGGTTTTCATTGCCTATCGAGACGGCAAGATTAACATGTATATCATGAACCCGGACGGCACGAATATCGTCCCCCTGCTTCCAGATACGGAGATAGATGAAGGGAGCGCCTACACGTCCTGGGGGCAGCAGTAGGCAGCGTTCGACGTTCAACTTCCAGCGACGGAAGCGGGCAGACCAGGCTCACCATACAACCCGGCCTTCAACGTTGCGCCAGGCTGGGCATCATAGCGAAAGCACTTGCACGATTGTTGATTAGAGAATAGACTGCTCATATTCATACTCTTCTTGAAAGGAGGTGACATGTCCAGTTACTCTCTCATATCAATCAACAGCCACCGTTTCTCAGTCTGCAAGCGCCAACTTGATATCCAGGTCCTAAGTCCCTTTCGGACCAAGTAACTCGTTCCACAATACAACGGGAGGTGTTTGACATGAACAGAAGTCCACTCTGGAGTGCCACCTGTGCCTGCGCTGTACTCGCGCTGGTGAGCCTTATTGCCGGCTGTGGAGGCGGCGGGGGCGGAGGAAATGGAGGGGGGAAGATCGCGTTCACGAGCTTCCGGGATGGCAACGAAGAGATCTACGTCATGAACTCGGACGGGAGCGGCCAGACCAGGCTTACGAACAATGCGGCCGAGGATTGGTGGCCCGCGTTCAGTCCTGACGGCTCGAAGATCGCGTTCATAAGCGACCGAGACGGCAACTACGAGATCTACGTCATGAACTCGGACGGGAGCGGCCAGGCCAACCTTACGAACAATGCGGCCGGGGATCAATTTCCCGCGTTCAGTCCTGACGGCTCGAAGATCGCGTTCGCGAGCAACCGGGACGGCAACTACGAGATCTACGTCATGAACTCGGACGGGAGCGGCCAGACCAACCTTACGAATAATGCGTCCGGGGATTTTCAACCCGCGTTCAGTCCTGACGGCTCGAAGATCGCGTTCACGAGCTTCCGGGACGGCAACGACGAGATCCACGTGATGAACTCGGACGGGACCGGCCAGGCCAACCTTACGAACAATGCGGCCTGGGATTATGATCCCGCGTTCAGTCCGGACGGCTCGAAGATCGCGTTCGCGAGCGACCGAGACGGCAACCACGAGATCTACGTCATGAACTCGGACGGGACCGCCCCGACCAGGCTTACGAACAATGCGGCCTGGGATCAATTTCCCTCGTTCAGCGCGGACGGCTCGAAGATCGCGTTCGCGAGCGACCGCGACGGTTTCAACAATGCGATCTACGTCATGAACTCCGACGGGAGCGCCGCAACCAATCTCACGAACAATGCGGCGATGGACCTGTATCCCTCGTTCGGCCCGTAGAACGCACACTCGGGACAGGATCTGTCGAATATGCTGGATTAGATACTTCCCTGCCGGAAGGTCCTCCGAGAGGCCTTCCGGTCTTACGACCAATGAAAGGAGGGTGAGTATATGAACAGGAGAATCGCAGGGCAAGTTTTCGGCATCTGTGCTCTACTCGCGCTGGTGAGCCTTCTTGCCGGCTGTAGAGGAGGTGGTGGCGGAGGAAATGGAGGGGGGAAGATCGCCTTCGGCAGCGACCGGGACGGCAACAGCGAGATCTACGTCATGAACTCGGACGGGAGCGGCCAGACCAGGCTTACGAACAATGCGGCCTGGGATTATGATCCCGCGTTCAGTCCGGACGGCTCGAAGATCGCGTTCGCGAGCGACCGAGACGGCAACAGCGAGATCTACGTCATGAACTCGGACGGGAGCGGCCAGACCAACCTTACGAACAATGCGTCCGGGGATTTTCAACCCGCGTTCAGTCCTGACGGCTCGAAGATCGCGTTCACGAGCTTCCGGGACAGCAACGAAGAGATCTACGTCATGAACTCGGACGGGAGCGGCCAGGCCAACCTTACGAACAATGCGGCCAAGGATTCTCAGCCCTCGTTCAGCGCGGACGGCTCGAAGATCGCGTTCGCGAGCATACGCGACGGGAACTATGAGATCTACGTGATGAACTCCGACGGGAGCGCCCAGACCAACCTCACGAACGGCCCGGCGAGCGACAATGATCCCGCGTTCAGTGCGGACGGCACGGAGATCGCATTCTATAGCGAACGCGATGGAAACCAGGAGATTTACGTGATGAACTCGGACGGGACCGGCCAGACCAACCTTACCAACAATGCGGCCGGGGATATTGTTCCCTCGTTCAGCGCGGACGGCTCGAAGATCGCGTTCGCCAGCAACCGGGACGGCAACAACAACGAGATCTACGTCATGAACTCGGACGGGACCGCCCCGACCAGGCTTACCAACAATGCGGCCAGGGATGAGGATTGCTCGTTCGGCCCGTAGATCGCACATTCGGCCAGGATCTATAGAGAATGCTGGATTAGATACTTCCCTGCCGGAAGGTCCTCCGAGAGGCCTTCCGGTCTTACGACCAATGAAAGGAGGGTGAGTATATGAACAGGAGAATCGCAGGGCAAGTTTTCGGCATCTGTGCAGTACTCGCGCTGGTGAGCCTTCTTGCCGGCTGTGGAGGCGGCGGGTCCTCGTCGAGGCCTGTCAACATGATCGCGTTCGACAGCGACCGGGACGGCAACAGTGAGATCTACGTCACGAACTCCGACGGGAGCGGCGTGATCAATCTCACGAACCATACAGCCGACGACTATGTTCCGTCGTTCAGTGCGGACGGCACGAAGATCGCATTTGTCAGCCGCCGTGACGGCAACAATGAGATCTACATCATGAACTCCGACGGGAGCGCCGCAACTAATCTCACGAACAATGCGGCCAACGACTATGCTCCGTCGTTCAGTCCCGACGGCTCGAAAATCGCATTCGAGAGCGACCGCAACAGCGGCTTGGATGTATACGTCATGAACTCCGACGGGAGCGGGCCGGTCAATCTTACAGACGAGGCATTCTACAACGGCGGCCCGTCGTTCAGTCCGGACGGTTCGAAGATTGTATTCGAGAGCTACCGCGACGACAACTACGAGGTGTACATCATGAACTCTGACGGGAGCGACCAGGTCAGGCTTACGAACGACGCGTCGTACGACGCGTATGCCACGTTCAGTCCGGACGGCACGAAGATCGCCTTCGCGAGCAACCGCAACGGCGACTTTGAGATCTACGTGATGAACTCCGATGGGAGCGGCGTAACTAAGCTCACGCATAATGCGGCAGACGACTGGGGTCCGTCGTTCAGTCCGGAGGGTTCGAGGATCGCATTCGTGAGCAACCGCGACGGCAACCTCGAGGTCTATGTCATGAACTCCGACGGGAGCGGCGCGGCCAATATCACGAACAATGCGCTTAACGACTCGATGCCATCGTTCGGCCCGCTGGTCGCATCTTTGGGCCAGGATCTATAGAGAATGCTGGATTAGATACTTCCCTGCCGGAAGGTCCTCCGAGAGGCCTTCCGGTCTTACGACCAATGAAAGGAGACGTGTACCCATGAGCGGTAGAATTGCAGGTCAAGTTTTCGGCATTTGTGCTGTACTCGCGCTGGTGAGCCTTCTTGCCGGCTGTGGAGGAGGTGGAGGCGGCGAGAGGTCCGACATCATTGCCTTTCATTTGAGAGATGGCGGAGGTGCAACGCAGATTTGGGTAACGGACGCCGACGGCAGTCCACCTATCCAACTAACCACCCTGGGCACAAACATTCGCCCCTCGATCAGCGGCAATGGAAGAATAGTCTTCCACAGCTATCGGGATGGCAACCCGGAGATATATATCATGAATGCAGACGGCACTGGCCAGCAGCGCCTGACTGATGATCCGGCCAATGATTGGCTCCCGGCGATCAGTTGGGACGGCACCAAGGTTGCCTTTGCCAGCGACCGGGGTGGAACCGAGAACATTTATGTGATGAATGCTAATGGCACGGGCCTCACCCAGTTGGCCTCGGGGACCGACTTGCGAGGGTGCGCATTCAGTAAGGATGGTTCGACGCTGGCTTTCGTAAGCGATCTGGACATATACACCGTGCCGTCCGTCGGCGGCACCGCCGTGAGAATCCTGAGCAATCCGGGTATTGATGAGTCTCCCTGCTATAACCCGGATGGTCAGAAGATCGCGTTTGCCCGGAATACTGATGGGCGCCTCCAGGTGTGGGTTGCGAATGCAGACGGTTCAGACATGGATCAGTTGACTGATGAGCCTGAGGGCTGCGGGTGGCCTTCCTGGAGTCCCGACGGCAGCAAGATAGTCTTTATACCTCAGCGGGGCGGCGAGTACAGGCTATACACCATGAACCCGGACGGCACGAATGTTGTCCCCCTGCTTCCGGATACCGAGATAGATGAAGAGAACGCCTGGACTTCCTGGGGGCAGCAGTAGGCAGCGTTCGTGCGAAAAGGCCTCGGTGACGATGTCCCGCGTCTACCTAGTCGGCCTGATCCTCATCTGGTTCGTCCCCGAGACGAAGGGATACGAGCTGCCGGAGTGATCGTCCGGCGTCCATCGAGCATCGGATATCTGCCCGGGAACTTCTTTCTTGCACCTCCGGTCTAATCAGCAGGGCCTGGTCGTCAGGTTGACAGATTAGCGACCATTTCCCACAAGAAGTACATATCAACCCGTATACCTACACGGGAGCCAAGGTTCGGAGGTGCTTTCCATGAAGCGCTTAATGCTGTTGGCAGTACTCGTTCTGATCCTATCGTCCTCGTCGTTCGCCACTGTTTTCGTGAAATGGGACTCTACTTACAATGGTCCAGGCAATGACTGGGATCACGCCTACCATTCCGTTCAAGCGGGCATCAATGCGTCTGGCCCCGGTGGTGAGGTCTGGGTCGCGGGAGATAGCGACCATCCTTACTTCGAGCGGATCGCCTTGCTAGGCGGCGTGGGCCTGTACGGCGGGTTTGCCGGCAGGGAAACATCCAGAAATGAGAGAGATCCGGCCGCGAACGTGACCGTCCTCGACGGCCAGGCGCTTGGAAGCGTGGTGAGTACCCTGCAGCCAACCCCCTCAGGCTTCACAGCAGTCATAGACGGATTCACCATTCGCAATGGCAAAGCTTATGCCGGTGGAGGCATCTATTTCACGGGGGGATCGCCGACCATTTCGAACAACATCATTTGCAGCGGGACGGCCACGGTAGGCGGGGGCATCTACTGCTCCGGGGCTTCGCCGACAATATCGAACAATGTGATCTGCGACAACTTCGTCGGCGATGGTTACTTACCAGGTTGCGGCGGTGGAATCTATGCAATCAATTCATCGCCCATTATCGTGCATAATGTAGTCATCCGAAATGTGGCCCACACAGATGGTCTTGACAGTGTCCACCCGCGATCGTGCGGAGGCGGGGTATATTGCTCCGGAGGCTCCCCTCAGATCAGCTTCAACTCCTTCCGATACAACACGGCCGATACGCGAGGCACCGTCTACTTCGCAGTGGGTAACGGAGGCGCAATCTACCTCAAAGAAGTGGACGACACCGCTACCGTCGCGAACAATACAATAATCGCCAACTCGGCCACCCATGGGGCAGGATGCGGGATATACGTCTCGGACTGCTCGCCGGCGATCGTGAGCAATACGATAGTACACAATGGAGGCGGAGAGGCGATCTACTGCTCAGGCTCCTCCTCGTCCATCTCCAACAATGTGGTTGCCTTCAATACCGGTGGGGCCACTTGCAGCGGAGTTTTGACCCCGGCCCTGCGTAACAACTGCATCCACAACCCCGACGGCCACAACTACTCGGGGCTGTCTGCCGGAGCGGGCGACATATCGGTTGATCCGAAGCTTATCGCCCCTGAGTTCGGCGAGATTCACCTGCAGGCGGGGTCACCTTGTATCGGTGCGGGGTGGAACGATGCGCCCGGCCTGACTTCGCTCGATACGGATGGTGACGCCAGGATATTGCCGGGAGCAGGAGTCACCGATATCGGCGCTGACGAGTACAACGGAACCCAACCGCCATTCAACAGCATAATAGTTCGAGTGAGCCCGTCGGGCGATGACACCGACGGCTCGACCTGGGCTCATGCGAAGCAGACTGTGGCGGGAGGCATAGCCCTCGCATCGGTGCAGGGAGGCGAGGTGTGGGTTGCCGCCGGCACTTACAACGAGCGAGTCACATTGGCGACCTATGTGTACCTCTATGGCGGCTTTGCAGGAACCGAAAGCCAGAGGTCTGAGCGAGACTGGATGCAGAACGAGTGCATTCTGGACGGCCAGGCAGGCGGCAGCGTAGTCACCGCTCAGTCAATCACGGGATACAGGACTTGCTGCGTGGACGGGTTCACGATTCGAAATGGGACGGGAACCCAGCTCAGCTTCGGCCTGTTCGGCGGCGGGATCTGCGTGTACAGAGCATGTCCCTTTATCGCCCACAACGTAATCGGCGGGAACACGGCAGAGTGGGGAGGAGGGATCGGGCTAGTAACTAGCTGCGTGCTCATTTCGGACAACACCATCGTTAACAATACCGCGGGGGGGTATGGCGGCGGAATCGAAGGCAGCCTCATGTCCGACGCAACCATATGCCGCAACCTCATCGCGCAGAATACGGCCACCCAGGGCGGCGGGATCTGTTACTACGGAAATGGGTCGTATACGATTGCCGACAATGTTATCCGGCAGAATACCGCCGTTGCTGGCGGTGGGCTGCAGACAATGTGGGGAATCAATCCCGATTACCATAATCTCTTCAACAACCTGTTCTACGCGAATACGGCAACCAGCACCGGTGGCGGCGTTTATGCGGATGTTTCCAATTTGTTAGCGTGCAACAATACCTTTTATGGGAATACCGCCGCTCATTCCCCCCCTCTCGGCGGCGCAGTCCTCGCAGGCGGGGGGACGTGGTGTAGTAATATCCTGGCATTCAACAGCTCGGGCGTGTACAGGTTGCGCCCTCTTGTCTGGCGGAATAATGATGTTTACGGAAGCACTGACATTTGGAATGGACATCCGGCCGATTACGTCAACATGCCCAACCAAACCGGTATGAATGGCAATATCTCAGTAGACCCTCTGTTCCTCGCTCCGTTGACAGGCGATTTCCATCTCAGCGCAGGCTCGCCTTGCATTGACGTTGGCAGCGATTCCGATGCGCCTGCCTGGCCGGACCTTGATGGAAAGACGCGCATATTCGGTGATCACGTTGACATGGGCTGCTTTGAATGGAGGCCGGTAATAGAGGCGACGCTCGATATCAAGCCCGACACGCTCAATCCCAAGTCGAAGGGGCAATACATTACCGCCTACATCGAGATGCCTGCCGGCGAGTGGAGTCTGGACGACATTGACGTATCCTCACTCAGGATAAATGGGGTGATCGGGGCGGCGGAGCATCAGCCGCAAATCGGCGACTATGATTCCGACGGACTCCCCGACCTCATGGTGAAGTTCGATCGCGAGGCCCTCTGCAACCTCCTGAGCCCAGGCGAGCAGACCGTAACCCTAACCGGCTCCTGCCTGGATGGCGCTGATCTCACGGGCCAGGATACCATCCGGGTGCTGGGGAAATAGGCTTCCGGAAGAGGCCTGTGTCGGACGTGTCAGACCGGTCCGACTGGTCAGACGTCCGTCTGTGACAGTCTTTTCTCCAAATCTTCACACCTTTTACTTTCAAAAAAGCCCCAAAACTCGCCTATATTATTGGAGGGGAATCGAACATACGTTCGGTGGAAAGGAGTTGGAATGCTTACCAGCACTCAAATCAAGGCGGTGAACCTGCTTTTTCAGGTCACCGATGAGGAGGCAGCACGCAAGCTGAAGATCAAGAAAGAAACCATTGAGGCCTGGATGCGCGACCCGGAGTTCGCCCAGGCGATCCGCGAGGAAATGAAGTCGAACCGCCAGGCGGCGATTCGGAAGCTGTCCAGACTCTATCTGGACGCCTGCCGTGAGCTGGAGGCGGCGCTGAATGCCGAGGACGGAAAGGACAAGGCGAAGGTCGCAATCGAAATCCTGAAGGCCAGTGGGCTCTTCAAGGACGAGATGGAGGAAGATGATCCCATCGGGGACCTGATTGAGAGGCTCTCGGAGGAAGAGTGATATCTGCACGATTCGTCTGACGTTGGTCGGTTACGCGGCTCGTTTCGTGGGACGTCATACGGCATACGGCACAGACGTTCCACGATAGACGTTTGCCGATACGAGCAGCGTGCCGCCGGAGCGAGCATCCCGATCCGTCGGGACAACCGCAACCGAATGACGTGTAACCGAATAGTCTTATGACGATACAAATTCAAAAACGAATAGACCTCGCGCGCACGCTCTGGGATTGGGAACCGCATCCCACTCAGAGGGAGTGGCTGCTTGATGAGCATCCGGTGAAGGTGGCGGCCTGCGGAAGGCGTTGGGGGAAGACCGAAGCGGCGGCGATTGATGTCGCAACGTACGCCATAGCGAACAATGGCTCGGTCCAGATGATAGTCGCCCCGACGTACGACCAGAGCCGCCTGATCTCGGACACCATCGAGCGGCTGCTCCTGATGAAGGCGGAGATTCGCAAGCACGCGAAAGTCACCAAGACCCCGTATCCCGACATACGCTATAAGCGCAGCCGGATAATGGCTCGCACGGCAGATGAGGACGGCCGCAACTTGAGAGGGCACTCGGCGGATAGGGTGATCGTGGATGAGGCGGCGTTCGTGCGTGACCGCGTGATCGAGGAAGTCATCGGCCCGATGCTCGCGGATCGCGACGGTCAACTCGTGATGGTCAGCACGCCGTTCGGGAGGAACCATTTCTATCGGGCGTTCGTGCAGGGACAGGCAGATGGGGAGATGGGGAGATGGGGGGATGGGGCGACTGGGAGAACCAGGAGTTTTCGCTTTCCGTCCATAGCCAATCCGCACATCAGCAGGGAGTACATCGAGCACCAGCGGGAGATTCTGTCCGAGCGGCAGTTCAAGGTCGAGTACGAGGCGGAGTTCGCGGATGACCAAAACTCCGTCTTCGCATGGGCTGATATCCAGGAAGCGATTGAGGACGCGGGGACGCGGGGACACGGAGACGCGGGGATCAGGGTTGCAGGGATTGACTGGGCACGGTACTCGGACTATACGGCGGTCATCGTTCTGGAGACTGCCACATTGACCATGGACCCTGGACCCTCGACCATTCCATTCCGGGTAGTCTGCCTGGACAAGTTCAACAAGATGGACTGGCACTCGCAGGTCGAGCGGGTTGCTGATCTGCTGTGCCGGCATCGAGTGTCGGCGGTCCTGGCGGATCAGACGTCGGTCGGCGACCCGGTGCTGGAGATCCTGAGGAACACTCTTTGGGGTGAGAGGCATCTCGACGCCGAGATCGAGGGAATGGTGTTCACGAACCAGTCCAAGCGCGAGTTGATTGACAATTTGGCGATTCGGCTGGCTCATCGGGACGTCAGCTTCCCGTACCACGAGCAGCTCGTCCGCGAGCTCCAGTTCTACGAGTACGAGCTGACCGAGTCGGGGAACGTGAAGACGGGCGCACGTCGCGGCTACCACGATGACTGCGTGATCGCCCTGGCCCTCGCCCTTCGAATCGCGGCGAGATACCAGTATGCCTCGGGCTTCACGACGAGTGGACACATCCGCCAATCGGCGAGGGGGTGGTAGCGCACCAATGGGCGGGGTCTTTGGGTGGGAGTGTGAGGGCTCGCACTCCCGGACCTTATTCGCTTTGAGCTAATGCGCCGCTATAGCGGATGTCGAGCGCTTCCGGACGGCGCTCCACTCGAACAACTGATAGATAGCGGACACCCCGACCAGAAGGTAGACAATGCGGCTCAGCACGCTCATGTCACCGAATATCGCGGACACCAGGTTGAAACCGAACGCGCCCACGAGGCCCCAGTTCAGACCTCCCACGACTAAGAGTATGGCGGTGATCACATCGATTACTTTCATCTCTCTGCATCTCCTTTCAGAAATGAGTCAATGCATGCGAATGGTCCGCACATATGCACATCGAACAATACCCATATTGCATTCATACCAAAACTTTCTCCAGCAAGCTTGGCTTTTCATACTGCTTTTAACCGGCATTTTCCCAGCCTGGTACTATTACCGGTTTTCCGACCTGGAGGCCTGTAGGCGATTGACCATTCTCCATTCACCATTTCCGCCTCGGGCGGGCCTATTCCTCAAACACCATCTTCTGGACCTTGAGGCCCTCCATGTGCCGGAGCTTGTCCTCCAGCTCCAGGATCGGGGCTTCGTCGCCGAACATCTCCAGCAGGATCAGTCCGGCGGTCGAGCACTGTGTATCCGAGACGTTGTGCAGGCCGATCCGAGTCTTGATGCTGCATCCATACTGAGTGATCAACTCCTGGAATGCGGGCGCTTCCTTCAGACGGTTGGTAAGCAATACGCCGAGAACGATGCGGTTCATGAGTACCTCCTAGATAGCAAGTATACCCTCAATTTCCCTCGTGGCAGAAGAATTACCGAAAAGTTCACAGAATTTACATTCAAAAAGGGCCGAAAACTCACCTATATATATGGGACGAGTTGCTAGAGGATAGACCGGAAAACAACCTCCCCCCTTTCTACTTCTGCTCTAGCAACTAGAAACTAGCATCGAACATACGTTCGAGGAGGAAGACATGTCATTTGCAGTGAGAGTGCTCGGAAGGTTGAGTAGGAAACCAATGATGGATGAAATGGCGGCGGCGGTGAGCGGCGGATTGGCAAGCAGCACATTCCGCCTGGCATCCTACTCGCCGGACAGCCTGACCAGCCAGAAGGGGCTCGCCATCTATGACGAGATGCAGAAAGACGCCCAGGTGCAGAGCTGCCTGAATACCAAGAAGTTCGCGGTCCTCTCGGAGGGGTGGGACATCCAGCCCGCGAGCAATGACCAGAGAGACGCGGAGATCGCCGGGTTCGTGAAGTTCTGCCTCACGGACATGCGAGGCTCGGTCCAGGATGTGCTCTTCAAGGTGCTGGACGCGCTGGCGAAGGGCTTCTCCATCTGCGAGATCAACTACAAGGTCATCGCCGATGGCCCTTACGCCGGCATGATCGGCCTGGACTCGATCAAGGCGAAGGACCCGACCGCGTTCGGCTTCGACATGGACGAGTTCCTGAACGTCCGGGCGCTGGTTCGCATGAACCAGGAGCTGCCGGTGGACAAGTTCATCATATACACCTACATGCCGGGCTACGAGCTGCCGCACGGGCAATCCGACCTCCGCGCCGCCTACAAGCACTGGTGGAGCAAAGAGGTCATCCTGAAGTTCTGGAACCTCTATCTGGAGAAGTTCGGCATGCCGACCGCAAAGGGCTCGTATCGCCGGGGAATGCCGAAGGATCAGCAGGATGAGCTGCTTCGGGTGCTGGACAAGATCCAGCAGGAGACGGCGCTGGTGATCCCGGAGGATGTGACCGTCGAGCTGCTGGAGGCTCAGAGGGGCGGCGATGCGGGCTATCGGGATGCGATCGAGTTCCACAACAAGCAGATCGCGAAGGCGATTCTCGGCCAAACCCTCACAAGCGACGAGGGGAACGCCGGTTCGCTCGCCATGGCGAAGGTCCATGAGAATGTGCTCAGCTTCTATCTTCAGAAGCTGAAGAGAGACCTGGAGGAGACGGTCATGGGCGAGCAGGTGATTCGGCGGCTGGTGGAGATCAACTTCGGCAGTGCCGGTTGTCCCAGGTTTGTGCTGGGCCCGTCAGACCAGTCCGACTTGTCCGACACGTCCGACACGCAAGAGAGGAGAAACCAATGAGTCAGACAATCGTTTTTGAGTTTGACTATTGCCCGGATGAAATGACCGTGGAGAAGGATGCGAAGATCTTCGAGGTCGGGGACTACCCGGACAAAGAGATCACGGTCAGTGAGGCGGACCTGGATGCCATCGTGGAGAACTTCGCCGAAGTGCCGGTGAAGATCGAGCACGAGGACAGCCCACTCGACCCGCTGGGGACTGTGAAGAGGATCTGGCGGCAGGGGAAGGAGTTGTTCGCCAGGCTGGCGTTCCCGAGGGACCTGGCATCGTTCCTGGAGCGCCGGGGCATCAAGCGGTTGAGCGTGGCGCTGCACCAGGATCCGCTCAGGCTGGCGGAGGTCTCGCTGGTGCTGAGTCCGAGGGTTGCCGACGCTGCTTTATTTGGGGAAAATCCGAAGTCCGAAATCCGAAATCCGAAACAAGAAGAGGAGGTGAATGAGGATATGACCGATCAGGAAAAGGATGCCCAGATCACTGAACTCAAGTTCGCATTGCGAGTCAAGGACGTGGAGGCGAGGCTGGCGGAGCTTAAGGCACAGGGGAAGATCGTGCCGGCATCCGAGCCTCATGCCAGAGAGATCCTGCTCCAGGGCGATGGGAAGATCACATTCGGCGATGAGGAGGTCAGCATCAGCCGGATGTTCGAGCGCTTCCTCGAAGCTCAGCCGAAAGTTGTGGTATTTGGCGAGCTTGCACCAGGAAGCAGGTTGCCCGAGACCCCGCTCTCGGCGGAGGAAGAGGAACTCCTGGCAAAGCTGGGGCTTTCCAAGGAGCAGTTCGCCAAGTACGCGGGCGCGTAATGCGTAATCCGTAATGCGTAATCCGTAAGGTCGGACCGGTCAGACATGTCCGACCAGTCCGACATCACGAAAGGAGAGACAAAGTGGCAGCAACAACTACCGACAGAGATACCAAGCGCAGTGATGGCAAGCTGAAGGCCATCAAGCTGGCGGCCGTCAAGGTCCCGAAGGGCGTTCTGGTGTGCATCAACACCAGCGGCTACGCGACCAACGGCGCGGATACGGCCAACTTCCTGTTCGCCGGCGTAAGCTACGAGCAGGTGGACAACTCGGCCGGCCAGGTCGGCGATAAGGAGGTCCGAGGCGAGAAGACGGGCGAACATACGTTCGTTTACAACGGCGGCGACGCAAGCCAGGCGATCGTAGGCCAGGAAGTCTACATCGTGGATAACCAGACGGTTGATGAGGATCCGCTCGTCACCACGAACGACATCAAGTGCGGAACTATCGCAGAAGTGATCAGCACGACCCAGGTGAGGGTCAGGATAGACAATTACACCAGATAGCCCAGAGGGTGTGGGCGTGTGGGAGTTTGGGAGTGTGGGAGTACCCCCATACACCCATACCCCCTTACTCCCATACTCAATGGAATTGAGCAAAGAAACGGAGGACAAACAACATGGCAATCGTGAAATCAGACGTTCCCAGACTCCTGGAAGCCGGGCTTCGGGCGGTATTCTTCGACGCCTATGAGGCCGCTCCGGTAAGCTGGGAGCAGATCGCGACCGTCGTGCCATCCGAGCACGACAATGAGAAATACGCATGGCTCGGCGGAGTGCCGAAGATGCGGGAGTTCAAGGATGAGAGAGTTCCCGCCAGCCTGCTGGAGCACGACTACTCGATCAAGAACAAGACCTGGGAGGCATCCATCGCGGTGGATAGGGCCGCCCTCGAGGACGATCAGTATGGCCAGATCAAGCTCAGGGTTCAGAGCATGGCGGATGAGGCTCGCAGGCATCAGGATGAGCTGGTGTTCGGCCTGATCAAGGACGGTTTCGCCAGCCTCTGCTATGACGGTCAGTATTTCTTCGATACCGATCACAGCGAGGGCGACAGCGGGACTCAGTCGAACAAGGGGACTTCCGCCCTTGCAGCGACTTCCCTCCAGGTCGCGTTCACGGCAATGATGAAGTTCAAGGACGACAAGGGCAAGCCGATGGGGATCGTGCCCGACACGCTCGTCGTGCCGGCGGACCTGAAGTGGACGGCCATGGAGCTGCTGGAGTCGGTTTACGCGCCGGATACAGCGACCGGCAAGACGGATACTAGGAAGAATGTGCTCTCAGGCTCGCTAAGCCTGGTAGTCAGCCCATATCTTACCGACTCGAACGACTGGTTCCTGCTCTGCACAAAGCGGATCGTGAAGCCGGTCATCTTCCAGTCTCGAGTGCCGGTCGAGTTCTCGGCGCTGGAGGGCAACTCGGAGAACGGGTTCATGAGGGACCAGTATGTCTACGGCGTCAGGGCCAGGTACAACGTCGGCTATGGACTCTGGCAGATGGCATACGGAAGCCAGGCGACATAGGCGGAAGTGGGGAAATGGGGTGATGGGGCAATGGGGTGATGGGATCCCAATACCCCAACCCCCCAGTACCCCATTACCCCTTCCCATGAAAGGAGCAATCGAATGCTGACAGCAACAAACAGAAACAATCGTCAGAGCCAGGAGATACTGGCCAATGACAATGGCGATCTGATGGTCATGATGGGGCATTGCCAGTCGCTGGTGGTCACCGACTCCGGGACTCAGTACACTGGCGCCTGCATGTTGATGGGGGCGCTTCTGATAGCGGGAACGGAAACCGCAATGGTGGCCATCGAAAGCAACGCTGATATCAAGCTGAAGATCAAGGTCTCGGCCACCGGTACTAGCCCGATTCTCTTTCCGATACCGGTCTATTGCCCGGAGGATCTGCATGTGACGATCACCGGTGAAGGGGCGATAGCGGTCATATACTATGCGAGCGCATAGTGAAGCGATGGAGGAAAAACGATGGCAATAACCATCACAAAGACGGAGATCAAGCGCAAGTGCATGATTCCCGCCGCCGAGACGAGCCGCGACGATGACATTGATGCCCTCATCGCGGAGATGCAGCCGAGCATCGAATATACAATCGCCGATACGTACCTGAACGACACGAGCAACGCCAAGCTTCAGGCGGTGCTGAAGCTGGGGATGCTGGAGATCATGAGCGGCGAGTTCCTCCAGCAGCTCTATCGGGAGGAAGGCGCATCCGAGGTATTCTCGGTCGGCAGCCTCAGCATCGGCTCGCGGCCTGAGCATGGGTCGAAGCTGATCCAGCAGGGGCAGATGAGGCTGAGCCCATACTTGAAGGTTGATGAGGCGCCTGCCGATGAGAGCGGCATCGCCTCCACGACCAGGGACACCGAGCGGACATTCACCGGGGAGAGCATGAAGACATGGTAGCAGATGAGAGAATGAAGACACGAGTGGACAGTGTATTCGACAAATATGGAGAGCCGTTCCTGATAAACGGCACTACTGCCGCCAAGGGATTCTTCTCCGTACTTGCCCAGGCGCACATGAACATGTACTTCGACAGCGTGGAACTGGCGTATATCACTCGCCCGGGGCTGATCTGCTATGCGGATGCAGACCTGGTAGTCGCGCCGGAGGACACAGTCGAACTCGACGGCCGCACCTACACTATCAAGAAGATGTCGAATCGGAGGATCGAAGACACCGTCGTCTTGCAGGTCCTGGTGATGGTCTAGGGCGTGACAGCATGAGAACGCAGGATGACACAAATGTGAGGTTGGCGGTGATCGAGGAGAAGCTCGAGGCGATCCTGGTTGAGCTGGCGGGCCTGAAGACGTGCATCCCCGGGAAGATAATCGAGCACTCCGAGAGGATAAGCGTCCTGGAGCGGAACGTCCGGACCGCGCTGTGGCTTGGCGGGGTATTGGTGGTTGCGCTGATCGGAGCGTTTGTGGGGCATGTGCTGAAAAGTTGAAAGAGTGTGGGAGTGTGGGGGTATGGGCGTGTGGGGGTACAGCAACTCCCAAACTCCCAAACTCCCATACGCCCATACATTCCGCACTATCTAGAAAGGAGCATTCACATGAGCAAGAATCAATTCTGGCAGTTGGCGCCATACCTGCTGCCTGTGCTTTCCTACATCATCGGCAAGTCGAGAAACAAGCTTCGTGTGCCGAAGCCGGTCGGAAAGCTGATGGGCGACGGGCAGGTGCTTCAAATCATCGTTCAGGGCGTGGAAGCTGCTCAGGAGATGAAGGGAAAGTCCGACGAGGAGAAGCGGGAGTACGTCCGCGCATGGGCGAGGTCGGAGCTCTTCAAGCTCCTCGGCGAGTGGCTCCCCGACTCGACCCTGAACTTCCTGATCGAACATACGATCGTGAAGGGGAAATAGGACGACACTCGGTAGGGGCAGGATTGAATCCTGCCCTTCCGGGCGGGCGGAATTGAAATCCGCCCCTACAGGAGTTAATGATGGAAGATAAACGATATCACGGCCTTGAGCCCGATTTCGCCCAAAAGCTCGCGATCTTCGAGGCGCGGCTGGCGAAAGCCGGGATCAAAGTGAAGATGACGTGCGGATATCGCTCTATCGAGGAGCAGAACCGCCTTTACGCGCTTGGGCGAACGAAGCCGGGCAAGAGAGTCACGAACGCGCGAGGCGGTTACTCGTGGCACAACTTCGGGCTCGCGGCGGACTATGCCTTCATCATCGGCGGGCAGCTCACCTGGAACGGTCCCTGGAAGGTCTTCGGCCGAATCGCGCGGGAATGCGGCCTCGAATGGGGCGGGGACTGGAAGAAGTTCCCCGACCGCCCCCACGTCCAGTGGAGGAAGGGGCGCTCCCTAAGTCAGATGAGGAAACGGTAGGCAACGTCCAACTTCCAACTTTCAACGTCCAACTCGGAACTGGGACATTGACCAAGTAAGCGGCTTGACGTACAATTGGACTCACCGTGAGCGTCATCTCAGCCAGCAGGAGAACCGACATACCGGCCTTCTATTCGGAATGGTTCATGAACCGAATCCGCGCTGGGTATGTTTGCTGGCGTAATGCACGTTCGGGGATCACCTACACGGTTTCCTTGCGACCTGAGGATGTGGGTGCAATCGTCTTCCGTTCGAAGAACTACCTGCCGTTGCTACCGTACTTGGATGAGCTCGATGGGCAAGGCTACGGAACGGTATTTCATTGTACGATAACGGGGCTGCCGAAGGTATTCGAGCCTAACGTACCGGAGCTGCCGCAGTTGTTGGAGTGTGCCCGATTTCTGTCCAGCCGATATGGCCCGGACAGGCTACTCTGGCGGTGCGATCCTGTACTGATCTCCAGCATAACGGGTGCAGAGTATTACCGCAATCGTTTTGAGGAACTGGCGGCAGGGATGGAAGGGCTCACCAATCGGTGCTACTTCTGCTATCCAATCTATCATAAGAGCGTGCTGCGGAACACCGGCGGACTCCATCGCTCCATGGGAGTCGAGTGCTTTGATACGCCGCGCTCTGAGCAGATAGAGATAGCCACGATACTAGCTGATATTGCGGCAGACCATGGCATTCAAATGCTCTCATGTTGTGGTGACTACCTGGTAGGCGGCAAGATAGGCAAGGCTCATTGCATAGATGCTGAGTTGCTTCATCGCCTTCTTCCTGACAGAATCGGTTACCTGGCTGAGCATCCGATCAGGGAGGAATGCGGATGCGCCGAATGCACAGATATCGGTGCGTATGATACTTGCCTCCACGGCTGCGTCTACTGCTATGCCAACACTAGCAGAGAGGCGGCATTGCGTAATCACAGGCGCCATGATCCGGAATGGGATATGCTGGATGCCAAAGGTTTTCCCCAGCCATCCAGCAAGGTGGATTCATGGTCCTCTACTCTGGAACTCCCTTTTTGAGCAAAGGAGATGAAGGTCGCCAGGCAGAGATGGTATGCAGTTAGGGAAATGACGGTACTAGAGGATTCCAGTTTTTTTTGCTGGTTTTGTTGCAGAATTCTGCAAATTAGGCTATAATTCAATTGTAAGTCGAATTTACGACGGAAAAGGGCTACTTTCCGAATAACCGGGCTCTAGAGCGTATGGTGTGGACCCTCCGGGGTCATAGGAACTTAGCCCTTTTCTTTTTATCTTTGTCTGGGATGCCAGATCCAAACGTCAAGTTTCCCAGCCAACACCAAGTCTGCCATTTTGTTATGTAGAATGGCGGCTAGTTGTCCCCGCCTGGTGCTACCTAACGAGTGTTCCATTCTGTAATGAATGGCTCCGGTGATTATGTCACATACCTGCAAGCAATCATCTTGATGCGAATGTAACGGTTGGACATGCTTTAGGCATCCGGTGACTTCCTTGTTTACCTGTCGCTTTAGATAGTCCACACCGTTGTCCAGTTTCTCTCTGTTCTTAAAGTCTATGAAGCATACAGCCTGCATATCGCCGATCAGCCTCTTGGTGAATAGCAGCTTGGTGAAGTAGTTGTACATGAGGTACCTCTTGCCGTCGAAGTATGCATCGAGGTCAACCTTTCGCTTATCGACGCAGATGCAGCAATATCTGATTGAGGGTATCCAGGTTTTGTCCAGTATGTCGGCATAGCATCTGTATCGGCTGTTAGACATTTCGTTCCAATGGAGCTCTCGGTGACACCTTTGATCACTCCTGATATCGCTGATAAGCTTTAGCAACGTGGGCCGGTCTTCCACGATTAGCATACCGATTATGAAGTATCGACTTCCGCCGTTTATCCCGCTCTCATCGCTATAAACAAACGTTGCCATGCCCACCTCTTACGAGTGACCGTATTGTAGCACAATCTGTAGCTATGCCCAAGGCTAATAAGAGAGAGGCATTCATTGGCAAGCCTTTGCAGCCCAGGGCCGAGAAGTCGCCGGTATGATATCAAAGCCAACGCCTCAGATTGACACTCCCCGCTCCCGGGTGCTACCCTTTCCCCATGGAAAAGCTTGCATTCGTCCTTATCCTCATCTGTCCCAGCGCCCAGGGGCTGGTCATACGTGTCTGAGTACGACTGCAAATCCCCCTATTGACACTGTCCGCCATTGGGGGTATAAAGAAGAGAGCAGGTAGCGGTTAGCACAAGGAGGCAGCGTCATGATGGCACGTTGGTATATCGCAATAGCGGTACTTCTCCTCGCCGTTTCCGTATTCCTCTCAGGCTGCGGCGGCGGGGGCGGACAGACACAGACGACCTCGACCCTGAGTTTGCAGGGCAACTACGTAGGGACAGTGCATGATCCTGCCCGGCCGGCTGCAGTGAAGTGCGAGGTGACTATCTCCGGCTCAACGGTTGACGGTACCATAGAAGATGTTGACGGCAACGTGCTGGGCACTATCCACGGCACATTGAACGATGACGACACTATAGACATCAACTTCGAGTTCGAGGGGCAGTCGGAGGGCGAGAACGGCACCATCGAGGTGAATGACGATGGCGACGTAGACATCAACTTCGAGAACAACGACGAAGGTGAATCGGAGAACGGCGATACCACTGACTCGGTGACGATCTCCCTGACGAGAGCTTAGGCCGGCAATGCATTGACAGTGTAAGCCTATGGGTGCTACCCTTTCCCCATGGAAAAGCTTGCAGTCATCCTCATTCTCGTCTGTCTCACTGCCCACTCTGCTGCCGAGAAGGCGCCCGGGTATCGGGGGATCTGGTACTCGAACCAGCCGTCGGGTGACGAGTACGCCTATAAGTACAGCGGCGGGTTGGGGACGTATTGCGCGGACCATGTCCCGCTCGCCGTCTATGCCCCCAAGGTGAACAAGACCTTCTTCGTCTACGGCGGCACCAAGGGCCTGAGTGCGAAGAAGGCCCTCCTCGAGATGATCGGGTGCTACGACCATGCCACCAAAACCCTCGCCCGCCCGACGATCATCATGGAGAAGGGCACGAGCGATGCCCACCATAACCCTACACTGACCATTGACAAGGACGGCTTTCTGTGGGTGTTCATAAGCTCGCACGGCGGCAAGGACGGCTTCATCTACAAGAGCCTCGCCCCGTACTCCATCGAGGGCTTCGAGCGCATCGCCCAGCGCGAGTTCACCTATCCCCAGCCCTGGTACTTCGAGGGTCATGGGTTCGTCTTCCTGTTCACCAAGTACACCCGCGGGCGGGAATCATACGTCAGCACCAGCCCTGATGGAGTCAACTGGAGCGAGGACAAGAAGATCGCAGGCTTCGGTGGGCATTATCAAGCGAGTTGGGCAACGAAAGATAAAGTCGGGACGGCGTTCAACTGGCATCCTCCCGTGGGCGGCCTCAATGCCCGAACCAACCTCTATTACATGGAGACGAGGGATTTCGGCAAGA
>Ga0307377_10002338_pt1 | contig 22441 bp, 12 predicted proteins | sample TR3MG_FD_202535 | JGI IMG/M metagenome (GOLD analysis project Ga0307377, IMG submission 202535) | Soil microbial communities from Risofladan, Vaasa, Finland - TR-3 | ecosystem: Environmental > Terrestrial > Soil > Coastal area > Acid sulfate soil | place: Finland: Risofladan, Vaasa | collected...
AGATCTCATAGTTGGAGGCGCCATCGTCCAGGTCAAGCCCCCATCCCGCCTTCTCCTCGAAGAAGTTGTGGCGGATGATCACGGGCTCCATTGCATCGATTAAGACCTCGCCCGCGTAGTGACTTCTCTCCTTGAGGTACTCCGTGTGGGACTGGACCAAGCACCAGTACTTGTCGCGGCCCCAGGCGTTGAAGGGGCCGTGATCGCCGGTCTCTCGGCAGGTGTCGTGGAGGTGGTTGTACTCGATGACATGGCCGCCCCAGGTCCCGTCCCCGATACAGATGCCCGCCCGAGGCAGGTTGTACATCAGATTGTGTCCCGCGGTGATGCGTTTGGCCCGCGAAATGTAGACGCCGGCGGTCTGCTTGCCGAAGACACCGCAGTCGTGGACGAGATTGTTGGTGACCTGACATTCATAGGGGAAGCTCCGCTGCGTTCCGTTTGTCAGCTCCAGCGAGCCGACGAAACACACCGCGCTGTCACCCGTCTCGGTGAACTTGCAGCCGGTGACAGCCGCGCCGCGGTTGTGGTTGTTCACGAAGACGGCGTTGCCGCCCACGGCGTCAAACCAGCAGTTCTCGATCCGGCAGTCGCGCGCGCCCTGCAGGAAGACGGTTCCACCGCGGTGGATGGCCCAGTCGCTCAGCGAGGGCACCGAGTACTCCTCCAGGAAGGTAGAGGCCGTGTGGGCGAACCGAAAGGCGCTGAAGGCGATGTCGTGGACGGGCTCGTCCTGCGTTCCCAAGAAGCGCACGGCCTGCTGGTGCACGGGGACCTCCACGATGGCCGTCTCTAGGTCCACGTCCTCGGAGGGCAGATAGTAGAAAATCCCTTCCCTGTCATCCAGATACCACTCGCCAGGCGCGTCCAGTTCTTCGAAGACGTTTTCGATGTAGAATCGCGACCCTTCTCTGACATCGCACGGTGTCTCGAACCACTTAGCCCCCATCTGATGGCCGCCGCGGCCGAACCAGATGATGTGATCCTCGTGATCCAGCGCCTTGACTTGCCACTGCAGATTACCCCAGTAGGCGAACTGGTAGATATGTATGACCGCCTCCTCGGGTCTGGCCCAGCGTTTCTTCGTGAACGTACCCGGATCGAAGACGACGCCGCGGGAAGCGCCGCTGGAGAAGGTCATGTCATCGTTGGGCCCCGGAGCAGGATCTCGAGCGTCGTCGGGAAGCGCCCCCGTGGGCTCTATGTATCCGCTGACCCCTGGCTCGGAGGGGTCGTAGTTCGGGTATCGCGCCCGGATCTGCCGCTTGCCGTTGACGAAGAGCTGCGTGAAGTTAAGACCCTCTGCCCTCACCTCTGGCAGCTCACACATCATGATGCCGTCTCGGAACGGCCGCCACCGGCAGTCGAGCTTCCGGCCGCCACTGATGGTAACCGATCCCTGCGCGGACGAGATATACCTGACGGGCGCCTCGGGCTGCCCCGAGTCCTCCGGACCCAACACGAGTGGCTCGGGGAGGTAGTAGGTCCCTTTGCCGACCGACACCGTGACGGGTACCTTCCCGCGTTCCGGCAGCGCGCGAACTACCTCCCGCGCCCGCGTCAAGGTGGCAAGTGGACGTTCCTCAGTCCCTGGATTGCTGTCATCACCGTCCTGGGCGACAAAGAGATGGATGTGAGACGTGTCCATCATGTGCCTCCATAGTGGTATGCAGCGCAGTCAATCCGAGTTGCCTTCGGTGGCGCCAGAGTGTCGCGGCTTTCGATCCCCGTGGTGCTCCGTCTGAGCCCGCTCCAGCTGATGCCATGAGGTGACCATCGGTTCCCGGGCTCCCAGTCTAGACCCATCGCCGGCGGTGGGGCAATCTGCAATCCCCCTAGATACTTGACGGATTCCCCTGCACCGGGCCCCCTCGCTGACCAGTCCTCACCTTTGGTGGTCGGGGCTTCCGCACGGTGCGCGAGGAACCGCGGTGCCGTGGGGCCTCCAGACACGCACGGGGTCAGGACCTGGTCACGCTGACCCTTGGCGACCGGGCCGGATGGCGCCCCTCCATAGCTCCCATCGTCCCATTGATGAACCAGCGCTCGCCCTTCCGGGCAGCGCCGACGAACTATCGGACAACATGGAAATCGGCCAGCGCATCGCTCATCGCCACGCCGACCGCAGCTCGTACACGTCCAACGACTTGACCGTGGCCGTGCCGCCCTTGCTGACGAGCTCCAGCGACGTGTTGTCGTCTGGTGGGATCATCCCCGCGACCAGGTAGGTCTCTCCGCCGTTGCCGAATACCTCGATCGAGGCCCGATCGACCAGCAGTTCCAGGCAGATCCTCCCCTTTACAGACCGCAGCGGCCCGAACGCTTTGCCACAAGTGACCTCCTGCTTCGCCGCGCGGTAGAGCACCGGCAGCCCGCGGATGATGAAGCCTACCTCCTGCGCGTCGCCGATCTCGAGCTCTGCGCGGAGATGAAAGAGATCGCCACTGAGGCCGGCGAGCAGGTTCGCGCCCCTCTCCGCCAGCATCTCGTTCTCCCACGCGTAGAGCTTGTCGTGCAGCAGCTCGATCTCCTTGACCGGGTTGACGAACAGGCGAGGTCCGTCGCCTGTCGTGCCCAGTGTCAGCTCCACCGGGAAGGTCATCATCTGGTTGAAGGGCATCCCTGGCAGCTCCTGCCGGAGCCAGGCGATCTGGATGCGGCGGCCGTCTTCGGGCGGCATATTACTGAAGGTCTGGGCGGCATAGGCGGCGCTGCCGTCTCCCTGCCACCGCAGCGGCCCCTCCTCCGGCGTGAACGTCTCCCCGTCGAACGAGCCGATCAGGTAGTGGCCGGAGGCCTGGGAGAAGACCCATTTCCGGTTCGCTTCGTCGCCATCCACCGGGAGCTCGAAGAGGTCCGGGCACTCTCCCCCTCCGTCGGCCAGCGCGACCTCGCTGAGCTTAGTCCAGCTGCGCAGATCTGAGGACGCGAACAGCGCGTGATAGTGGGCCTCATCGCGCTCGCCGAGATAGAGCGCCATCACCCAGCGTTCCGTTGGCTCATGCCAGATGACCTTGGGATCGCGGTTGGTCCCCTCGAGGTGGGGAATCACCGGATTGCCGGCGTATTTGGTCAGTGTCTGTCCAGTGTCCGTGCTGTAGGCGATGGCCTGCGTGAAGGGACGCCCCTCAGAGGCCGGATTCTCGCCGCCAGCCGCGGTGTAGAAGGCGATGATCGGCTTCTCGTTCCCTTGCTGGAGGCCGGCCGTGTTGTTCCAGTCGACCACGGCGGAGCCGGAGAACATCGTTCCCATCTCATCGGGGTACAACGCTTCCGGCAACTCGGTCCAGTGCACCAGGTCGGTGCTCACGGCGTGACCCCAGTGCATGTTCCCCCAGCCCCAACCATAGGGATTGTGCTGGTAGAAGAGATGGTATGTCCCCTCGTAGTACACCAGGCCGTTGGGATCGTTGTTCCAGCCGCGGCGGGAAGAGAAGTGGAACTGCGGACGGTGCTTCTCCTGGTAGAGGCACTCCACGCCGGGCACGTCGTCGGCCTGCCGGATCGACGCCACTCCCTGGGATCCTTCCGGCAGCTCGTCGACGTGAATCTGAAGCTCCTTGCCGCGAAAAGAGCTGACGTCGGCGAAGACCCAGAAGTCCGGCTCCGCGTCGGCCAGCTCGATGGTGAACTCCCTTACCTCCCGGCCCTCCACCACGAAACGCATCAGGCGCTGCGGAGCTCTGTTCTTGACGGGCAGGTGAAGGTACGGCTTCTCGATTGTCAGTTCTCGCATGGTAGTCTCGTCCTTACCATTGGTGGCAGTCATTCCTTCCCGGCCAGCCCGCGCCCGGTGCGGCGATTGCTCGGACCACACGTAGTGGCCCGTCCACATCAGGGCCAGGACGGCGAAGGCCAGACTCGCGACGCGACAGCGAGGATTCCGCAGTTCGCCCACCTCCTCACTTCGTGCCTGGCCCACTGACTTCCGAACCTCCGCACTGGGTCCTTCTCCGGATGGGGTGCGACGCGGACGCCGATCACTTCGTAGTCTGCCGCGGTGAGGCGCTGGAACTCAATCCCGCATTGAGGGTCGGCCTAGAGTGGGCGACTGGGTATGGATCCGACGTGAGAGCCGTTCGCGGTCTAGCCGCGTCTCCTGCATTGCGGATGGATGGTCGAGGATCGAACCGGTTCTACTCATGCTGAGACGCGCAGGAGCAAGGACCTCTGAGCTGTCATCACCGCCCTGGGCGACAACGAGATGAATGTGAGATGTGTCCATCATGACCCTCCGTCGTGGCATGCAGTGCAGTTGGGGCAATCCTTGGTTCACGTTTCTGTGAGGCAACTGGAAACTGGAAGGCGCTCTCGGTGACGCTCGACCAGGATGCCCGTGCGTGGCCGTCCTAGCCAGCAGGCTAGTGTTGAGCACGCGCCGGCCCGGCATAGATGGGCAGCGCGATATGCGAAGGATGTCGCTTCGAGAGATGCACGTCATTGGTGGCGACATGGGTCTCGTCGTCTGCGCGTGGCGGCTTGCCCGTGTTCGGATTCGGGTCGAAGCGCGGTGAATTGGACGAGGAAACGGCGACCCGAATCCGGTGCCCCTTGTTGAAGACGAGCGAGGTGCTCCACAGATCGACGGTCATCTCGTAGACCTGTCCCGGCTCGAGGAATGTCTCCCGCTCGAAGGAGTCCCGGAACCGTGCTCGCATGATCCCGTCGGTGACGAGCATCGAGTGCCCGTCGGGATAGACGTCGGTCAGCTTCACAGTGAAGTCGGTGTCGGGGCGGTCAGACGAAATGAAGAGGGTTGCGTAGATATGACCGGTGACCTCCAGCGGCTCGACCAGCTCCTCGCTCGTGAAGAGGAGAACGTCCTCCGGGCCCTCGACCGGCCGTTGATCCATCGGACCCATCGAGATCATCAGGTTCTGCCCGCCAATGGTCGGGACGGGGTCCCTGGGATCGTAGCGATAGCTGCGCTTGCCTTCTCCCGTGGGCCTGACTCTCGGGATGAGCTTCCCATCGGAATGGAAGTAGAATCTGGTCAGCTTCGCGGGCGGCGGCCAGTTGTCAGCCGTTCGCCAGCAGTTGCCCGGCGCCCCGGGATCGGTCGTGTCTCCCATGACATAATACTGAACCGGGGGATCGTCGGGCACACCGTTGTCCGCTCCCTTTGCCCAGTGATCGAAGAATCGGAGCGCGGTAACCAGCGCGTCCGGCCCCTCACTGTTCGGGTACGTGATCTCTTCTGAGGTGAACGGTCCGTGAGCCCAGGGCCCCACTACCAGGCGACACCTACCGCGGGCTCCGGGGCCGCCCCGGTTGTGGATCGTCACGAACGAGTTGATCGTTCCCTGACAGAAGATGTCGTACCAGCCGCCCCAGAAGACTGCCGGCGTATTGACGCGATGCGCCTTCGCCTCCGGGTTCATCTCCTCCCAGAGCTGGTCGTACCGGTAGTGACGGCGGAAAGTCTCCAGATTCGCGGGATCGGCCTCGATCTCTTCCAGCCAGCCCTCCGCGAGCGCCTTTCGGAGGGCCCCCCCCTGGTAGGCGCCTTGCGCATAGAAGTCGGAGAGAGCGATCTCCACGTGCTGAGCCTTGAGCACCTCTGGCGCGCTTGGGGCCATCATGTTCTGGGTGATGCCCAGCGCGGATCCTCCCCAGGTGCAGACTCTCCCGTTGGACCAAGGCTGCTTCGCGATCCACTCCAGGGTGTCATGCCCGTCCCGTCTCTCCGACCAGCCGTCATTGTGGAAGATCAGGGCGTCGCTTCCCGGCGATTCGAAGCGACCTCGCATGTCCTGGGAGGCCAAGGCGTAGCCCTGCCCGCAGACTGCGCTCGCCAGCCAAGCTCCGTCCTGGTTCTTCCCGTAAGGGGTCCGCACCAGGATCACTGGCCACGGACCCTCCCCGTCTGTCGGCAGGTAGACATCCGTCGCCAGCGGCGTCCCATCCCGCATCGCGACCATGTGGGTCTCGTTGGGCGGGGCCTGCTGCGGCTTGGCGGGCGCCTTCTCCTCCGCTGCAGCCTCCGCCATCCCGCGCTCTGCGACAGGGGCCGCAGCAGACGTGGCGACGGGAAGCGTCCCCACCAGGACGAGGGCTGCGATCAGGTGATAGGGCCCGCGCAGCACCCTCTTCTTCTCTGATAGGTGGAGTGGATATGGCATATCGTTGACCTTCCTGATTGCCCGAGCTCAGGTCGGCATTGCCGTCTGGCTCAGGCGACGTGGCCCAGGTCTGGATGTAGCATCAACTGTCCTTACGAGGGGCCCTGCCTCTGCGCCAGACCCGGGGGCTCCTGGACTCCGCCAGCGCACACGTCTCCTCTTCGATTGCCCAGGGCTGGCTGCCTTCCCACGGCGCTCACGCGCACGGGACTGGATCGGTGGCACTCCATGTCCCCGTCAGGGGGGCCCATGGCGGCGGCCCTGGTGGGCCGGTATCGCCCGTTCTACGTTCAGTCGCGAGGGTCTCACGTCCGCTCGACGTAGGCATCATGCTGCACACACTGATCACCTGGCTCAGGCCAGTTGTGGATCATCGGATCAACCGATAGGTGCCGGGCCTCACTATCAGTGATCCGCCCTGCACCTTCACGGGGATGCGCCTGTCGCCTTCGAGCCGCTCGCCTCGTGCCTCGGCCCAGCCCGGAAGCCGCAGACGGAACGTGTGTTCGCGCTCATGTAAAGCAGTCAGCGGCTGTTCCAGCGTACCAGCCATCTCGGCGAGGCCGCCGAAGAGCCAGCGACGCTCCTCAGTCGCGTCCTCGATCGTCGCCCTGCCGCGTGGGAAACGTTCGACGTCCGGCCAGATCCGTAGCATCGCAGCATTGCCCTCGATTTTCAGGTCCACTACGCCGGTGCCCTCGTAGTCGAAGTACGGACAGGATCCGACCGACATGATGTGTGCTGGGCTTTCGGGTAGGGGTAGGGGTTGCCAGTCGGTTGGGCCCGTGTGCATGTAGGAGTCATCTGCTGCCAGAAGAGACATATTGCGCTCGAAGCTCACTGCTGCCGGGGGGAAAACCTGGTTGTCCTGCGGCAGATCGAAGTGGCTACCACGCGGCAGACGGCGGAAGACCTCTGCGCCTATCAGGAAGCTCACGATCTTCTCCGGCGTATGCCAGAGGTTCAGATAGAAGACGGGCCAGTCCCAATTCACGTGAGCCGTTGCTCTCGCGTCGTACTGAAACTGGCTGGCGACCTGGACGCCCAGGCGCCGGAAGTGCATGGCTATGGCGGGGTATATGTCCGCCTGTCGAAGCATCCCTCCGGCATCGAACTCATAGACGAGACGGGCCTTGGTTCGAAGTCGCGGGTCCAGTGGCCAGCGATCCGCCAATTCCCCGAGCAGGTTGCGGTCGTCCTGGATGCCGTGCAGTCCGCCCGCATACGTCGAAAGGGTGACGGCGTCACAGCGGCTGTCAGCAACGGCTTGGACGACATCCGAATCCCTGACATTGACGTTATTCGACGCAAGATAGGCGATCGGCTGCTGTGCGCCGGTGCTCCGGATCACGTCTACCATCGTGTCGATGTACGCCCGAATGGTGTCGTAGCGGAACCAGGCGAAGGTTGCAGGGCTGCGCCATTGCGCCGGCACCGCCTTCTCGAAGGCATCGCGGACCCCTGCCCAGCCCCTCTTGGTAGACTCAGTGACTTCAGCGTCGCCAGGGGCGATGTCGCCCGACACCACCTGGGAGTACGACCAATACCACGGCTCGTTGATGACCTCGAGCAGCGCGAGGCTGGGCTCATCTACCAAGCGATGACCCGTGTAGGGGTTCTTGTGTGTCAGCAGCTCCTCTATGTACCTGGCCTGGATTGGCCACGTTGCCGGCCACATTGTCATGGCTGGCATGGGCGTATTCCTGGAGAAACTGTCCGGCCTGGCACCTGGGCTGCCCCACCACGCTATTGGAGTGAGCATCAGGTAGATGCCCTTCCGATTGCATTGCGCCACCAGGTAGTCGAGCCCATCGAGATGATCATTCTGGATCAGATTGCCGTGCCCATCCGAGATCTCGCTATCGAACACGTGGATGCGGATAATGTCGATGCCCATCTCGATGAAGTCGTCGAGGTCCTCGTCGGTGGAACGTCGGCGATCGACGCCGAGTCTCTCGAGGCTGAAGTACTGGGTGAAGCTCTGGGGATAGTAGGCGACACCCCAAAGCGCCACCTCTTTACCGTCCGGGTAGCGGAGCACACCGTCGCGGACTTCCATTGGCCGCAGCGGCAGCCGGGAACCGATGGGGCCCGGCGCAGGACGCTCCGATTCCAACTGCTTCTGCACTTCACCGAAGGGCTGGATCGGAGGCGAGGAGGTCAGCGGCAAAGGGCTACTCTCGCTATACCCCGGTGCCTCCCTCAGTCCGACTGTGATGAAGCCTTCTTGCGAATCCTGGGTGCCAACCATGTGAAGGAAGAACGCTGTCCACTCACTCCCCTGAACTCGCGCTGATTCCGGCTGGAGGCGAACAACCTTCGCGTTCTTCAGCCGCACCCGCGGCGTGAGAGTCCGGACAGCAGCAACCAGGGATCGCGCCAGCACACAGACATGCCACTGCGGCGGACTAGCTCCAGGTTCGCTGACACCGGGGATGATCCGCAGCGCGATCCTCGGATCGGTCCCTAACGTATCTGAAGTCCGAAGTGTCCCAGAACTCATCGGGGCTGTATTCGGCGGGTGTGGAGTGGCACCTGTTGCGGCCGTCGACCGACCGCGAGACCGGTTCGGAGGCGTACAAAACGCTCCTTACGGACCGGCCTAGCCCGTCATGCAACCTTAGAAGCCGTCCAGGGGTGTCCCATCGCTATGTAACAAACGCAGCAGAATCCTTACCGAGAGCGCTTCATCGGCAGGCTGCGACGGGAACTGCTGGATCATGTCATCGTGCCAAACCAACGCCATCTGGAGCGACTGCTAGGGGAGTACCTCGACCAGTACTATCACACGGCTCGCCCTCATCAGGGACTGGGTGGCGAGACGCCGTCCCTGGCAGTTCTCGAAGGCAACGGGGAACTGATCTCCGTGCCCGTCGTGGGCGGCCTGCATCATCGCTGCTACCGAGCCACCGCGCAGCAGGGGCGGGACCCATTATCAGTCAGCTGGGAGGAGTCGGCCCTGCGCTGGCGCGTCCGCCTTGCGCACCTCCTTCGAATCACCCTCACGGTCGGCCCAGTGAGATCCCTCTCGCGTGTGCTATCATGGACTTGGCCCACGCGTCAGAATGCCTGGACAGAGCTTCCAGAGAGGACACCCGAGAGCTTGCGCCGGTAGCGGCTTGCTGGTGCCTTCCCGCTGTCAGTCCGGGCCGTAAACGGCCTCGTAGAACTGCCACGCATTGCTCTCGATGTCGATTCCGTAGACCTGCTTGTTGGCGCTGATGACGTCGTCCACCCAGTCCGTGGGAAATGCCTGGACGCCATTCAGTGCGCCCACGAGGGCCCCCGCGACGCTCCCCGTGCAGTCCACATCGCGCAACGCGATGAAGCGGCCGTTCTCGTCTAGCGCGCGGTCGTTGACGGACATCACGATGGTGCGGACAGGATCGCCGTCGCTGAAATGCAGGGCGACCATGGGGAAGCCCAGGACGTCCACAGGGTCGTAGAAGTGGCGGTGGCACATCCGGCGTGAGAGGGCCTGTACGAGAGCGCGGTCGTCCTCGGCCTCTTCTTCGATGGCAAGCAGGGCGCTCACCTCTGAGGACATGACTCGCCTGTCGTACTTGCGCTTTCCTAGGTCGAACGGATCTGTCTCGAGGCCAATCCTGACCATCTCCTTCGCGGAGATGGTGCCCCCGAGCGCCGCACTCACCATGGCCGCCATCATGGCCGTGGCATCGCGCGAGTAGCCGACACCGCGGAAGTCCAACTCGAACGCCGTGACATAGGCCTTCTCCGGCTCATTCTGATGTAGCAGCCCGGCGAAAGCGAGAGAGATGAGTCCCTGGATGCCCGGCAGTCCGTAGACCCCCTGGGACAGGGCCACCCAGGGGGGCCTTCCTGACGGCGGGTCCATGCCGAGGTGCGCGCAGCACCACTCGTACCACCGATCGAGGAACTGCTCCTCGGCCAGCTTCACATGCTTGGGATAGAGTGTGGCGCAGTTCCGGTACCGACCGATATACTCCATCGCGAGCAGGTGGGAGTTGACGGCGCCTTTGTTACGGATCACGCACTCCGCGAAGATCTGGTTGTAGCGCGTGTCGTCCGTGCCCGTCCCGCGCGGCGGCGAGGGCTCCCATATGCCCAGCGGGTGGGTGCCCGCGTCGTCGGGATAGGGCAGAAACTCGCCGACCCAGTCTCCTCCCGCGAGCGCGATAACCCTCTCAGCAGGCGCGCCCTCGACTACGCCGCCGAAGGCGTCGCCAAGCGCGTTGCCGACCATGCATCCCAGGATTCGCGAATAGAGCTCCTCTGACATGATCCTCTCCATCGGCCGTGTTCTTGCTCGCCAATCTGCTGTTGTTTTCTGCCCGAAAGGCCGCGCGGGCAGCGGCCTGCCCGCGTCTGGCTCCGTCACTTGGCGCCGTAGACGGCCTCGCAGAAGCGCCCCGCATTGTCTTCGATGTCGATGCCGTAGACCTCCTTGTTGGCCTTCAGGACGTCGGCCACCCAGTCTTCAGGAAAGGCCTTGGCGCCGCGGAGGGCCCCGGCCAGGGCCCCCGCGACTCCTGCCGTGCAGTCGACATCCCGCAGCTTCTTCAGGTTGCCGTTCCCATCGAGGTCGCGGTCATTGGTGGCCATCACGATGCTGCGCACCGGGTCGCCGTCAGAGTAGTAGACGGCGGCCGCGGGCTGGCCCAGCACGTCAATGGGGTCGAAGGCGTGCCGATGGGCAACCTCTTTGGCTATAGCATCCACGAGCGCCTGATCGCTGTCGGCCTCGTCGGCCAGTTGGAGGAACTTCTTGAGCTCGTCCACCATGATACGCCGGCGGAAGTCGAACGGGTCCATCTCCAGGGCGAGCTGCACCATTTCCTTACCCGAAACGTCGCCGCCGAGGGCGGCGCTGATCATGGCGGCCATCGTTGCCGTTGCATCCCGAGCATACCCTACGTCCAGAAAAGAGAGTTCGAATGCCCTCGCGTACGCCTTATCCGGCTCGCCGCGGTACAGCAAGCCGGCAAACGCCAGCGAGATCAGGCCCCACAGGATGGGGAAGGTATTGCCCTGGGAGGCGACCACCCAAGCCGGCCTGCCCGACGGCAGCTCCGTCATTCCCAGATAGGCGCAAGATCGCTCATACATGTGGCGCATGTGCTGCTCGGCCAGCTCCTCGTAGTTGGGATAGAAGATGTCGCGGTCGCGATAGCGTTCTACGTACTCCATCGCCAGGAGGTGCGAGTTGATCTTCCCTCCATTGCGGATCACACACTCGGCGAAGATGTGGTTGTTTCGGGTATCGTCTGTCCCCGTCCCCCGCGGCGGCGCCGCCCGCCACACTCCCACCGGATGGGTGCCGAAGTCGTCGGGGAACGGCAATAACTCGTCCACCCACTGCTTGCCGGCCAGCTTCTCCACCCTCTCTGCGGAGCAGAACTCCACCACGGCGCCGAAAGAATCTCCAATGGCGTTGCCCACCATGCAGCCCAGTATCCGGTCGTAGAGTTCCTCAGACATGGTCTCTCCTGTCACCTAGTTCATGTTGTTCGATTGTCTTGTCCGGCCTCGTGAGCTTCCTGACGCGTCCCGACTACATTGCGCCCCGCGTCGCCAGAGCCACGATATTCCAGATTGAGCTGTTCAGCAGATCGCCCACGATGAGACCGACGGCGAGTGGTATCGTCTTGCGGTAAAGGCGCAGGCCTCCGTAGCGACTGACCAGGACTTTGAGGGTCCAGGCCAGCAGGAATGGGAAGGTGCCCATGGCCTGGGCGAGGCTGTTGGAGAGCAGATAGCCGATGGGGTGGAACGGCCACCACACGAAACGCAGCCGCATCATCCCGAGAAACACTGTCACCACCCCGCCCGCGGCGATGTAGAGCACGGCCCCCAGGTCCCTCCCCTCCTCGCTTGTGACGTCATGCCACATAGCCCAGCCATCGTTCAGGAGCGCCCACGAGACGAAGTAGTCGCCCTTCGCCGCCGAGGTCATCAGGAAACCCCGATGATACATTGCGGTCAGCAAGACGAATATGCCGAGGGCGAGGGCGACTGCGAACGCGGCGAACAGCACGTAGGTGAGTCGCCGCAGATTGGTCCCGCTCGCGTCGGCGATTTTGAACGCGCCGAGTGTGTTGAGCGAGCAGGCACTGAAGATTCTACTGGGAAGAGGCGCTCCGGCCCAATTCATCGTGTAGAGGGTCAGCGTCTCCTGAGGCAGCAGATTCCTCATGCCCACTCCCATCGCCGCGATGTCGTTGAACCACCAGAAGAAGGGGTCAAGAGCGGCCTCTGCCTGGAGACGGGCATAGGCGAGGTATAGCCCCACCAAGAGAGCGACGTAGATGAGTCCGAAGCTGAGCCGACAGCCCGAGAGGACGAGGAACGCCACCAGCCAGCTGCAGCACACCGCGAGGCCGAGAAGCGCCCCTCGGTATGGCAGGGGCTCATCGCGGTCCTGTCCTGAAGAACGGAGGCTGAAGGCAATGTGCAGCGCGCGGGCGAGGTGTCTCCGCGCAGTCCACAGCGCCCAGATGGAGAGCGCCACGAGGGCCCCGGTGGCCTGATTCGTGGGGGCCGGGAAGCTCCACCGCCACCACTCTTCGGCCGATCCCGGTTCGGCCCCGAAGCTGATCGCCAGCGCGCAGAGGCCGATCCGAAGGAGCCAAAAGAACCAGACGGAGAACGAGAGCTCCGCCGGGATGATGTAGGCGAGTGAGATCAGCCACGGGTACAGCCATATCCGGACATTCCCCAGAGCAGACAGCGGCCCCACCGGAGGCCCGCTCATAACTGTGTATTCTAGGGGGAGCGGCGGCAGCGATGGTAGTCTCTGCGAGAGCTGGCTGACGAAGCCGATGACCGTGGCGATGGCCATCCCAACCCAGAAGGCCCTGCTGACCGGCAGGCGCGCAGCGTGGCTTCCGTCGGGGGCCTCCCCGACAGTCTCGAGGGGTATCTGTGCGAGGGGGAAGGTCAGGCGCTCGTGCCTGATCCACTGCTGCTGCACGAGGACGAGAAGACAGACATTGGCGACGAAGAGGGCCACCATGAAGGACCCCCAGGCGGCCAGCGACACAGACCACTCCGACCACGGGACTGCGACTCCCCCCAGGAAGTAGCCCTCGACCGCGGACGGGGAAGAGGGTCCCCACCAGGTGGGGATGAGGTTGACGAAGGCCGACCCCCACACCGGCTCGACGTGAGCCATGTGGTAGAAACTGGGAGCCTTAGAAAGCACATAGAAGAGGACGTGGATGCCGAAGAGAGGCGTCACCACGAGGACGACCGAGTAGACCGTCAGCAGCTCGGGTCGGGTGAACCGCAGTCTCCGGAAGGCCGGAATGCTCGTGAGCGCCGTCAGCAGGAACAGCACAGTCAGCGGCCATGGCGCCGGCACGCCGCTGGACCAGAAGATGTTCCACTTCCGATATGCGAACACCACCTCGCCGTAGAAGATGGCCGGAGCAGTGATCGCGACAATGACCATCGCGATGGCCGCCGCGCGCCAGGTGACGCCGCCGTGCAAATCAGCTCGCGGAGAACTCGCCGGCGGCTCCTGCTCTTCTGCTCTCGAGAACCGCGTCTTCTTCGTGATAGTACCCCTGTGTGCGGCCCCCTCCTCTCGAAGGTGGCTACATTCGGCCCTGTGTTGCCAAGGACACGATGTTCCACAGCGACCGGTTCAGTACGTCACCGACGATGAGGCCGATGGCGATGGGCAGCGTCTGCCGATACAGCCGCAGGCCGCCGTATCTCAGCACGAGACACTTGGCGAGCCAGGCGATGACGACCGAGAAGAACATGGGGTACTGCAAAAGGCCGAATCCGATTATGAAACCCACCGGATGGAACGGCCACCACAGGAACCGAAGGCGCATCACGGCGAGTGACACAAATACCAGGGCTCCCACTCCACACCACGTCGCCCCTTCCCACTCGGGGCCGCTGGGATTCGCGATCATCTCGTAGATGAACGCTCCCTGGTAGCGTAGCTCCCAACCGGGGATCGAGTCGGCAAACCCCGCCCGGGTCGAGTTGAAGCCGATCCCGTAGAGCATATACAGCATGTAAAGGCTGCCAGCCCCCAGCGCGATCAGGAAGCCGGCGAACAGCAGGCCCGTGAGCCGCCGCAGAGGCACGCCGGCCGCCTCCCCGATCTTGAACGAGGTGAGGGTGTTCATGCTGCAGACGCTGATGAGCTGGCTGGGCCAGAGTTCGCCGACCCAGCTTGTCGTGACGAGGGCAATCACTTCTCGCGGCAGCAGCGCCCGGCTGCCTATCGGCATCATGGTGATCTCTCTGAGACGGTACGTGCCCGGGTCGAAGCCGATGTCGGCGCGGACGCGCGCGTAGGAGAGAAAGCCGCCCACGACCACTCCGGTGTAGAGCAGGCTGACCAGAGGCCGACACCCGGCCAGCACGAGGAACACGACCATCCAGGAGAAGCACAGCAGGAGGCCGGCGACGGCCCATCGGTAGGGGAGAGGTTCATCGGCATCGCCCCCGCGCGGGCGGCCGGTCAAGGCGATGCGCAGGGCGCGGGCCAGGTGCTTGCGCGCGCTCCACAGCGCCCAGACAGACAGCACGATCACCGCCCCGGTCACCTGGTCGAAGGGGGCAGGGAACTCGTGAAGGTACCACTCGTCAGCCCCCTCGGGGGACGCTCCGAGGACGATGGCGAGCATCATCATTCCCCATTTCACCACCCAGAAGAACCAGACCGACAAGGAGAGATCCTTCGGGATCAGGTAAGCGAGCGCGATGATCCACGGAGACAGCACCAGCTCGAGGTCGCCCAGCGCGGCCAGTGGCCCCACGATATGCCTGGGCATGAGGGTGATCGACAATGGCATCGCGGGTACCGCCGGCACGCGCAGCGATAGGTCGTCTAGAAAGGTGAAACAGGCGGCGACGATGAGCCCGAGCCAGAAGAGCCCACTGCGGGGAAGACGGCCGGCTCCACCTGTGCCAGTCTCCTCGACCATCTCCAACGGTATCTGGGCGAGCGGGAAGGCCAGGCGCTCATTCCTGATCCACTGCCTCTGCACCAGCACCAGCAGACAGACGCTGGCACCGAAAAGGCAGATCAGAAACGAGGACCAAGCAACCAGGGAGACGGCCCACTCCCCCCAGGGAACCGCGGCTCTGCCCATGAAGTAGCCTTCTGTCGCCAACTCAGACGAGGGTCCGAACCAGGTGGGGAGGAAGGGCAGGAATGCCTCCCAGGTCGCAAACGCGGGCGCACAGTAGTAGTAGGTGACTACCGTGGAGAGCACGTAGAACAGGACGCCCGCGCCGAGCAGCGGCGTTGCCACGAGCACGAGGGCGTGGACGGTCATCAGCTCGCGCCGCGTCAGCCCCGCGCGTCGCAGCGCCGGCAGCGACATGATGGCAGCCATGACGAAGAGGACCGTGAGCGGCCAGCTCCCAATGATGCCCGTGGACCAGGTACCGGTCCTGCGGATGTCTGGCACCAGACCGGTGCCCCATACGACTTCGCCGTAGAAGATGGCCGGCGCGCTCAGGAGAATGACGGCGAGCGAGATCACCGCCGCGCGCCAGGTGACGCCTCCGTGCCGCGGCGCTGGCCCGGAACGGGTCGTGGACATCTCCTCTGTCGAATCCGAGGAATGTTCCCTCATCGGTGGAAGCCCGCCTCGCACCGGGCCCTACCCCGCGGCCTCGCCTTCCTCCTGCAATGCTTCGTCGGAGAACGGCCGATGCCTGCTTCGCGGGGGCGGAGCGCCGAGTCCGGCGCTCCGCCCTGCACAGTACATCACGAATGTCGCCTACAAAGCCAGTCCGACTAGTCTAGTACTAGGCTAATACAAGGTGGGCCACTGTTCCCCGGTCTCCGCTAGGACGCACCAGGAAGCCGGACCTGACCATTGGGCATAGGAAAGGCCCATCATGTCGTGGCCCTGCCCCTCGCTGATCTTGGCGAGCAGCCTTTCGGAGTTCCACCACGCAGCATGTCCGTCGAGGAACCCAAGGTTGACACCGCCGAGATGCCGCGCAAAAGGCTTGCGCAAGCTTGGATCCGTGATCATCGCAGGATAGGCAAACAAGGGTGAGCATCCTGGTTCGACATCCTCGGCGCAGTCATCCCAGTCCCACCATAGGTCGTCCCAGATGACATCGCAGATCGCGCAGTCCAGCGCGCAGACATCCGGATAGGCGGTGTTGCCAGGAGCCATCCTGTCCTGCTCTGGGCCCATGTCCCCGCAGATGATGAAGTTGACGGGGTCCTCTACCGAGACCAGCTTCCGCCCATAGTTACCGCGTGCGTTCCAGCCAATGCTGTTCCTGAACGCCTTAAGGGCGAAATCATCGGCGCCCCAGTCGCCCCAGCTCATCCTTCCCTGCAATATGCTGTCCGTGATACTGCCCCCCCATCCGGCCGGGTAAGTGTTGGCCGGACAGAGACCCACAGGGGATATGTATCCCCACTGCCCCTCATTGGCCTGCAGATGCCCGAACCAGTCGGGAAAACCGTAGATGAAGCCCGCCACGCTCTCCATCTTGGCGCTGGGGCAGCGCCAGACATCGCGGTTCTTGATGTACTCGTCCAAGACCACAGGCCACCGAAGGTAAGGATTGGCGACGGTGCCAATGTCACATTCTCCAGGCTCCACACCCTCGTCCTCCATGCCCTCGCCGGGGCCGGTCTGGAAGTAGTCCCATACCTCCTGTCTGTGCTCCTCGGGTGGGAGCGTGTCGTTGTTGTCCGCCAGATACATCTGAATGGCCAGGGCGATGTTCTTCACATTGGATAGACATACCGCCTTGCGCGCTGACTCGCGCGCCCGTGCAAAGACCGGAAACACCATCGCTGCCAGGATGCCGATAATCGCGATCACCACCAGCAGCTCGATCAGAGTGAATCCATTCCGTCTGGCAAGCCTCATCGTACATCCACCTCCTCTTGGACAACGTACACGAGGATACCGTTTTGCTCACAACTGCTTGCGCCTATCTCACCTCCCTGTCGCGCACTGGCGTTGATCAAACCACCTGAGGCCCCCACAAGCCTTGTTCATCAGCGCCCCACGCGCGAGCCTTCGCCTGTTCCCGACACGATTATGCCGTCTCGGTGGCTTCCGTAATGCCAGCACGTAGGTGTCTCACACGCCTATAGTTTATCCGTAACACCCTGAAACTGGAATGCAGCATCCTCTTGACTACTTGCACTATTGTGCTGTATGCTGTTGGATAGTGCTGGTGCAGAGGAACGCGGTTCTTCCCTCCTGACTCGCCTGAGAGTCTCTAAAGGCGGAATGGCTTTGACGGACGGTTTTCGCGACCGAGAAGCGGCAGACTCACTGGCAGTGACCGGGCTCGGCGTCCTCTGGGTCCGCCAGCACGGCTTCACGATCGATCGGCCCCGTGGACTCGGCGACAGCTACCTCCTGCTGCGCTTCTACACCCCGATGCTGGTTCGCACCGTCGCCGGAGTAGTGGATGGAGAGCCTGGCGACTGTCTTCTGTACGAGCCAGATTTCCCTCAGTGGTATACTGGGCGCGGTGTCGGGTTCATTGACGACTGGGTGCATATCACCAGCCGGGGGATGCCCGAGCTCATCCGTCGTTACCAGATGCCCGTGAACACGCTCTTCCGGCCCCGCGATCTTGACTTCTTTTCGCCCACGCTCCAGGCGATCAGCAGAGAGCAGCGTAGAAGGGAGCTGTTCTGGCGCGAGTCCGTCCGAATGCTCGTGGAGCAGCTGTTGATGAGGTTGGGCCGCTCACTGGACGAGCAGAGATCACCCAACCGGCAGCCCGTGGACCTGGTCCGTCCGGACGTGCTCAGGAGCGTGCGCATGGAGGTTCACGAGCGACTGGATGAGCATTGGACAGTGGCCAAGATGGCGCAACTGGCCCACATGAGCGCCTCTCGCTTTGCCGTGCTCTACAAGAGGGTACTCGGCGTCAGTCCGGCCGAGGACCTGATCGGGGCTCGACTGGCACGGGCGCAGGAACTGCTGACGAACTCGGGCATGTCCGTAGGCGAGGTGGCCGCTCAGACTGGCTTCAAGAGCCCGTCCTACTTCAGCCGCATCTTCCGCCGGCGGGTCGGCACCACGCCAAGAGACTGCCACCGTCGCCGCTCGCGGGAAGGACAGCGCGCGAAGGCGACCGGATAGGGTTCGCCGACCGGTGTCGCGCGCGCAGAACCCATCTGCAAACGCAGGCGTGCAGGGCGGGTGCGGCACTCGTGCCGTCAGCTCGGAATCTGGAGTGACACACATGAGCAAGCAAGAGATCGGAAACTACGAAGAGCAAGTCTATGCCGGCGTCCTCGGGAAGGTCATTGGCGTCTACATGGGGCGCCCGTTCGAGGGGTGGAGCAAGGAGCACCTCGTCGCGCACTGGGGTTTGGTGGACCGGTACGTGGCGGCCGACCGCGGCGTTCCTCTGGTGGTCACCGACGATGACATCAGTGGCACCTTCACATTCATTCGCGCGCTCGAAGACTCGGGCCAGTACGCCGACACACCGCCCGACTTCTTCGGGAAGACCTGGCTGAACTACCTTATCGAGGGGAAGACCATCCTCTGGTGGGGGGGCCTCGGCGTGTCTACCGAGCACAGCGCCTACCTCCGCTTGAAGCAGGGCATACCGTCACCCCGCAGCGGGAGCCTGGAGCTGAATGGTCCCATCGTGGCCCAGCAGATCGGCGCGCAGATCTTCATCGACGCCTTCGGGCTGGTGGCGCCCGGTGACCCCCAGCTCGCCGCTCGCCTGGCGGAGCGTGCCGGAAGTGTCTCGCACGACGGGGAGGCCGTGAACGGCGCCAAGGTGGTGGCGGCCATGGTCTCCGCCGCCTTCGTCGAGAAGGACATGGACAAGCTGCTGGACGTCGGCGTCAGCGTCATCCCGTCGGATAGCCTGATCGCTCAGGTGCACCGCGACGTCCGCAGTTGGGTGGCTGAGGATGGAAACTGGCACCAGACCTATGACCGCATCGCGGAGAAGTACGGGCCCCACATCTACGGCGGAGCCTGCCACATGGTGCCCAACCATGCGATCATGGTGATGGCGTGGGCCTACGCGCCGGACGACTTCCGGCAGTCCCAGGCCATCATCAACACGGCGGGCTGGGACACCGACTGCAACGCCGCCAACGTCGGCGCCGTCATGGGAGTGAAGGTTGGCATTGAAGGTATCAACAGGGACTACGACTTCCAGTCTCCCTTTGCCGACCGCATGCTGCTGCCGACGGCCGAGGGCGCGCGGCTCACCTCCGACTGCCTCCAGGAAGCCCTGCACATCGCTCACATGGGCCGCAAGATCATGGGATGGCCCGACCGCGCGGCGCCGAAGGGCGGCGCCTGGCACCACTTCACCATGCCGGGCAGCCAGCACGGATACATGGTGGAGCCGACCGACCAGGGCATGCCGGGCACCGGCGCCGTGCGCAATGTGAAGGGGCCGAAGGGGGGCCGCGTGCTCGAGATCAGCTATCGCGAAGTCGCCCCCAACCACCCCGTTCGGGTGGCCACCCCAGTGTTCGCCGAGCCCGGGCAGCCGGGCTACGCGATCGTCGGCACCCCGAAGCTCTATCCGGGACAGGTTGTGACGCTTTCCGGCGCTGTGCCAGAACTGTCGGGACGGGCCAGTGCACGACTGTTCGCACGCTGCTTTGCGGCAGAGGACAATGGCAACGTGGCGAAGACCACGAAGCTGGTCCACGGTGATCCCGTGGATCTCCTCGCGGGGCAGGATCTCACTCTGACCCTCGACGTGCCCGGCGAACGCGGTTTCCCCGTCAAGGACCTCGGCATCGAGATTGTCGGCGGCCCCGGCGTCGCGGGACGGCTCCTCGTGGACGCCGTGAGCTTCGCCGGCCCGCCCGACCTGCACATCCCGAATGAGCTTCCCCGCAGCAAAGACTGGGAGGTGCTCGGCTGGGTGGTCGACGCCGACCGCGTCATCCAGAAGTTCCCCCAGGATGTCAAACCCATGACCTACTTCGGGAAGGACGAGGGCCGCGGAGTGCTCGTCACGGGAACCGATGACTGGCGCGACTACACAATCTCAAGTCAGTTCACCATCGCGCTGGCCGATGCCGGGGGCCTCGTCGCCCGCTACCAGGGACTTCAGCGCTTTCTCGCGCTCGTCACCACCGGGGATTCGCTCAGCCTCGTCTTGAACTATTACGGTGAAACCGTCCTCGCCGAGACGCCCTGCGAGTGGAGCATCGGGGAACTGCATGAGCTTGCGCTAACAGTGAGAGGGGCCGAGGCCGTCGGATATCTGGACGGGAAAGAGGTCCTGCGCGTCAGCGACGAGAGGCTGAGCTGCGGCGGGGCCGGCTATGTGGTGGAGAACGGAGTCGCTGGATTTCGCGAGACCTCAATCACAGCCGTCCGGGAGGGCTAGTCGGGGATAGCGCAGCTGCCCGCCGAGCGACCTACGCGCCGCGGGGCCTCGCCGGCCTCGGAATCCGTCAGCGTTCCGCGGCGCGCAGCAGGTCCACGTGTGGGTGTCGACTGCATGTGAGACCGCGATTGGGCCTGTACCGCTCCTTCCGTTCCCAGACAGACCGGCGTCACCGGCCCCTGGGAGGGACAGGATGCCGCAGAGGCGGCGAGAAGTCAATGCGTGGCCAAGACACCCAGATAACAGGGAGATCCCTGGACATTTCCAGGCCCGGATTAGTTCTGGTACACTACGGGTGTTAGCACGCCCTTCGCGGCCCACCACGCCAGCGCCGCTGCATCCCGCCGATCGGTCTTGGAGATGGTATGCTGCAGTCGCCTCACCTCTCCCGGATCGACGATCCAGACATCCTCGGCCATCGACTCCAGGAAGCCCGCCATGTAGTAGCTGCTCCGTCCGGCCTCCAGCACCACCGTCTTCGGAGATGGTAGTTGCTCCAGAGCTTCCTCCAGGGCCGACGCCTCATTCTCACCGACCCCAGATCCTGTACCTCTCCGGTCGCAGGATCAAAGCAACCCATCCGAGAAAAGCGCTTGTGCACGTCCAGACTAATGTAGATCATGATCGGTCTCCTCCTGAGGAGAGTGTTTGTGCTTCGAGCACCTTTCAACACTTACAGGGGGAGACCGTCTTATGATAGTCAACGGATACCTCAGCCGGGTTGGCGGACGATGGACTACTCAGTACAGGACTGCAGTAGCCAAGAAGTGCCGTTCGCAGTACACGGCGACGAAGTCGTCGTGGGAAATGCCCGACCGCCCGGCTGAACCGGGCGGTCGGAGAGGCGAGGGTTTCACGCTGATTGAGCTGTCAACGCTAACATGTTAGTGACCAGTTGCGTCCACATTGTGAAGACTTCATGAGGGGTCTGCGGCCATGTCTGAAACTGGTACATTCCTGGCCTGTCTGTCCTGCCTACCGAGTATGCCGTCGAGTTTGCTGACACTCTACACCGTCGCCGCACATACGCCTGCTTCCGGCGCTTGCGTTCCTTCTTCTGCTTCGGCGCCCGGCTCGGCTTCACCCACAGCGGGCTGCCTCCCCCTTGCCCCCGCCGCAGCCGCAGATTCTCTGCCTCCAACGCCTCCACGCGCGCCACCAGCGCGGCGATGATCTCCAACAGCTCTTCTCGGCTCGCTTTCCCCAGATCCTTCACACCCCACTGTTTCCGCGTTTTCCACTTCCATTCTCATCAAGAGTACACCGCTTGGTGTGAGTTATAAGAGGAAAGGAAGGTGACGCGGTAAGACAGTGAGGACGATGAACCCTTTGACAAAGGAGCTCACTGTGCTCGACCTCGACACCTTCCTGACCACATTGTACGTTATGGTGGACGATTTCTGCAAAGCGAATCTGCCGGCTGAGGTGCGCCCGGGGCCAGATGCCTCCCTTCGCCGCAGCGAGGTGGTGACCCTGGCGGTCTTCGGGCAGTGGGCTCGCGTCGCCTCGGAGCGGGACTTCTGGCGCTTCGCCCAGGCGAGGCTGCAGGGAGCCTTTCTCCGGCTGCCGGCCCGCAGCCAGTTCAACCGATTGATGCGGATTCACCACGATGCGATTGTCGCTTTCGGTCTTTCGTCTGCCCGCTCCGCGGGGGATTATGAGGCGCTGGACACACTTCCCGTGACGGTGCGCCAGTACAAGCGCCGAGGTCGGGGCTGGCTCGCGGGACAGGCCGACATTGGCTTCTCCAAGCGCATCGCCAGTTGGTTCTGCGGCTTTCGGCTGTTGAGCGCCGTCAGTCCAGAGGGCCTCGTCACCGGGTTTGCCTTCGGTCCCGCCTCCGCCAAAGACCAGCGCCTGACTGACACCCTGCTGGCCCTGCGTGAGACACCCGATCTCCGGTTTCCCAGCCTCGGAGCGACCCGCGCCGGAGGCTGCTATGTGGCTGACAAAGGCTTTGAGGGCGGAAACTGGCGTCAGCATTGGTGCTC
>Ga0307377_10002341_pt1 | contig 22412 bp, 24 predicted proteins | sample TR3MG_FD_202535 | JGI IMG/M metagenome (GOLD analysis project Ga0307377, IMG submission 202535) | Soil microbial communities from Risofladan, Vaasa, Finland - TR-3 | ecosystem: Environmental > Terrestrial > Soil > Coastal area > Acid sulfate soil | place: Finland: Risofladan, Vaasa | collected...
ATAGGTGACAATAATTTTAGTCATGAGAAATATGAGATTTCATTACAACCCTGGATTATAGATAAGTATAGTGATCATTTTCAGATATATGATGATAAAGGCTTATGTGCTGCTTCTTTAAGTGAAGACGAGAAAAAATATTTAAATGAAGTAGAAGAAACTTATGATAACGCTCTTCCAGATTTTAAAGATGATATTTCAGATGACTTAGCTGAAAAGTCTGTATTTGATGCAACTCCAGATCAGATTGCAGAATTGAAAAAGGAATTAGCTGAACTTAAGGAAATGTTTAATACAGTAGTGGATGCCCTCGGATAGTAATACTCCAGAGTCATTGGTTGAAATTGGAGATGAAAAACAAGACTTTGAAAAATGGGATTACGGACATTTAATATTAGAGTGTTTTAGATGTGGTGAAAAGAAGTTAATGGATCGTGATGTTGAGGGTGGTATAAGTATGTATCTTCCCACTACAGATAAACATGAGTTACGTCTGGTTTGTAATAAATGTAACAACTCAATGAGGATGTTCTTTACAAAATCAGATAAGATTAAACCTCCACAGGTAGAACCAAGTGAAATGCCGCCGGAGGTTATAGAGGAGAAGCGAAAACGTAAAAAAGTTAAAAGGAATGAAATTCCAAAAGGTAGTAAAGCGGCGGAATCTGTTCCGTCAAGTGGCGAGAGTTCTTAATGGTCTGAATGATTTGTCTCCTCGCGAGATGGAAATTTTTGGTATCTTATTAAGGATAAATGATAATTGGCGACCGTTACTACCAACAGATACTAAGAATATACTTACGAGGGAAACTCGTAAAGCCATTATGAAAGATACTAGGATTAATAAAAATAATCTAAGTAAGTATCTATCTAACTTAAAAGATAAGAGTCTTATAGTGAAAAATGCATTTGGTGGTTGGGAAGTGGCAGAGATGTTTACTCCAAAGATAGAGAATGATTTAGTACGTGTTATTTTTACAATAGGTATAGAAGATGACGCATCTTAGTCTTAGGAATATTCAAAGAGGTCTTGCTGATATTAAGTGGAGAGGAGTTCATATGATGAAATATCCTATGGATTTAATATTATATCAGATGATTATCAATAATGTTCAACCAGATTTAATTATTGAAATTGGGACGTTACATGGGGGTAGTGCTTTATTTTATGCAGATCTTATGGATTTGCATGGAATAGATGGAGAAGTTCATACTATAGATGTAGTTACTCTTTTAGAAGAAGCGACTGGTAGAAGACCTGGAGTTATTGTTAATGATAAAGTATTAAAACACCCTAAGATAAAAGTCTTTACTGATGGTTATGAAAAATACGATATGGAGTTAGTTAAACCGTTTAGGAAGATTTTAGTAATCGATGATGGTTCTCATATTTATGATGATGTTAAAGCAGCGTTAGCTAAGTTTAGTCCCGTGGTCACTCCAGGTTCTTACTATATTATAGAGGATGGTAATGCGAGGGATGTTTGTGATAATGCTACTTTAGCCGAATTAGGGGGAGGACCATATAATGCAATTGGTGAATTTTTGAATAGTGAGGAAGGTAGATATTATACTATTGATCTTCAGATGTGTGATTTCTTTGGGATTAATAGTACGTACAATACTTATGGATATTTATTTAAGACTCAATACTAATGAATGAATTCGATAGACACAACAAACGTAAATCTCCATTTACTATTAGATTCTTTGAAGAAGAAAAGGTAGTTGACAAAGAAGGAGGATATACTAGTTATAAACAATTGAAAATAAAGGAACTTTTTGGTTTTATTTTTCATAAGGGGATTACATATAAGAATGTAACTATTCAAAATGATAGGGATGAAATAAAAGGTTTTAGAAATGGTTTTAGACAAAACTCTGAATAGTATAATTAGCGGTCTTGCTTTAGAGTTCAAATTAGACAAACGGGTGGTAAAGGAAGCAGCTTTTCACCCGTTATTGTTTTATAAACGTAAGATAGAATCTGGTGATAATCGTCCAATGAGGTTAATGTACTTCGGGGCGTTTGTTCCAAAAACAGGGAGAGTTAACAAAATGGATGCAATGAATTATATAGGTAATCGATTATTAGATAATATAGATGAGGTTTGGGAAGCGTTACCTGAGAAATACTATGATACATATAAGAGTCTAAAGGATTTTAAAGATGCAGTTAAGGTCGCTTTAGCTGAAGAAAACAAACAATTTTTAGATAAATTGTATAAAATATACAAAGAACACTTAAAGAATGTATAAGTTATACAACAAAAATATCTAGAAATGTAACACTTTGTATAAAAAAAGCGTACATAAGGTATGAAACTTTTTGACATTAAGGGAGAAACTATTATTTTAAATGCTCAAACATTAGGTATTCCTCCCTTTAAAGAGATATATGAAAGAGATAAAAGCAAAGGAAAGAAGAAGGCGTATGAGGAAATCTCTTATGTTACTTTTCTTTGTGACAATACAACTGATAATCGATACAGGGGTTATAGCGAAGAGGAAAGAGTTAGGGTACTTAAACGGGATTTTATAAAAGATCTTACTTGGGAACCTGATGATTTAGTTAAAGAAGCAATTGAAAAATTTCGCGAGTTACAAAAGAGCCCAACTTCTAAGTTGTATGAAGCTGCTCTCAATGGGGCTAATAAACTAGCTGGTTACTTTACAAATATTGACTTTGAACTAATAGATGATGAAGGCAAACCAATACATTCAGCCAAGGAATTAGCACAGAATTTAGCAGCAGTTGGTAATATAGTTAGGTCCTTAAAACAGTTAGAAGCAGTAGTTCGACAAGAGCAACAAGATGCTACAACTGCTAGAGGAGGTTCAGAGATTAGTGAATTTGAAGCAACGGGACAAGCATGGTTATAAATAATGAAGTTATATATCCTTCGGGTTATTGTGCATATTGTCTTATGTCTACGGGAAATTGCATATGTATGGAAGAAGGTATTTGGTGGAAAGAGGAAAACAATGAAGATTGAGATACTAAAAGAAAAGATGGCCAATGGTGAAGTTCACTGCGGCTATAGAATTGAAGAGCATGGTTTTAAAGGGCATCCTCCCGTATTAGAGTCATGGTTCGCAGATAGAGATTATTTTAAGAAGCAATTGTTACATTACATAGAACAGTATATTGGCAGAACAAATAAAACTAAAAAAGATTGATAACGCCGATAAATTCCGGGGCGCGGCGCTCCACTTTAAGGAACATCAGTATTATACTTCAGCACCAGATGGTACAACTGAATGGAGAAACTATTGGATAGAAGAAGCCAGACGTTGTTTATATGGGTTTACTGCTGAAGACGGGGATCATATTACTGGTTATTTTTACTTTTACTTAAATTATTGTCCAATCAACCAGATTATTTTCTATGAAAAAATAGATCATACGACTGGTAAATTAGTATTAGCTTCGAAGCGGGGTCTTGATTTCCCGCAATTTTATGATTACGACAGAGTATATTTCGATCTTATTGAAAAGGCTGCTAGCGTAGGTAAACATTTAGCTGTTATTAAGAAAAGGAGAGCAGGCTATTCGTACAAAAATGGAGCGATGCTCTGTCGTAATTTTTATTTAATTCCTCTCTCCAAATCGTATGCAATTGCGTCGGAGGCGGAATTTTTGCTTAAGGACGGTATGTTAACTAAGGCCTGGGATTACATGGACTTTTTAGATGAACATACCGCGTGGTCAAAAAAGCGGCAGAAGTCAGATACTAAGATGCATAAGCGTGCTTCTTATATAGTAGATATTAGTGGAGTTAAAACTGAAATGGGCTTTAAGTCTGAGATTATAGGTGTAACTCTAAAGAACGATGTACATAAGATTCGTGGTAAAGCTGGCTTACTATATCTCTTTGAAGAAGGTGGCCAGTTTCCTAATTTAAAGGAAGCGTGGCAGATCACATTACCATCAGTTAGACAGGATGCTGAGGTATTTGGACAGATGATTGCCTTTGGTACTGGTGGTAGTAAGGAGGCTAATTTCGAAGGGCTGAGGGATCTGTTTTATGAACCAGAGGCTTATGAGTGTTTACCCATAGAGAATATGTGGGATGATGGTAAACATAGTACTGTATGTGGTTTATTTGTTCCAGAGTATATGAATATGTCTGGTTCAAAAGAAGACCCATATATGTATATGGATAAAAATGGGAATAGTCTTATTGATTCTGCAATGTCAAGGATAGATGTAGAACGAGAGCGTATTATTCAAAGCGCTAGTGATAGGAATGCCATTGATCGTTACATCGCGGAACATCCAATAACTCCAGAAGAAGCTTGTCTAGTAGTTAGTGGTAACATATTCCCAAAGAAAGACTTAATTAGACATTTAGCTACTATAAGAAACTCTGAGACATTAGAGAATTTTAAACAAGTTGGAGAATTATATGCTGATCCTAAAGGTAATATACGTTGGGATCTTAATCCTCAACTTTCTGATTTAACACAATATAGAGTATCAGACGGGAAGAAAAAGGATGGGGCAATTGTTATTTGGGAACATCCCATACCAGACCCACCCTATGGTTTATATATAGCCGGTTGTGATCCTTATGATCATGACAAATCTCTCACTAATTCCTTGGGATCATGTATTATATATAAGAGGTTCCAAGACTTTGAATCTTATTATGAGTTACCAGTAGCTGAATATACTGGGCGGCCAGATACAGCTGAGGAGTATTACGAAAACGTACGTCTACTTCTATTGTATTATAAAGCCAATCTTTTGTATGAAAATGAAAAGAAAGGTTTATTTACTTATTTTTCACACAAGCATTCTGAGTATTTACTTGCAGATCAACCAGATATAATTAAGGATATCCTTAAGGATTCTAAAGTTGAGCGTGGTAAAGGGATACATATGAATAAGCCCATTAAAGATTGGGGCGAAGGACTTATAAAGGAATGGCTTAATGAAGAATATGCCCCTAATAAAAAGAACTTAACGAAGATACTATCTGAAGCTCTAATTGAGGAATTGATCTCTTATAATGACGAAGGGAACTTTGACCGAGTAATGGCATTAATGATGGTTATGATTTATCGTGAGCAGTTACATCATGTTCACGTTAAAAAACGTAAAGAAGAAACTAACAGAGATAGAATATTATTCCCTAACGGGATATTCAGAGATGTAATTAAATACGCATAAAAATGAGAAATAAAGATAGTGCGCCAATATTTCCAGCACAGAAACTTCCTAAAGCTAAAAAGAATCAGGAATGGAAAGAAGCGTGTGTAGATGCGATAATTGCTAGAGAAGGTAGTAGTTCAGTTATAGGGTCTCGTACCCGTAAAGAACGTATGCTTATAAATTATGAGTTATATAATGGTAACTTTAATGAAGATGATTTAAAGCACGTAACCAATCCATTTAAGGTTGATGATGGTTTTCCGGCAACTCCGCAAAATATGAACATTGTCAGGCCTAAGATAGACTTATTGCTTGGTGAAGAAAGTAAACGCCCGTTTAACATATTAGTTATACAGACCAATGATGACGTAGTTTCTGACGTTATTGATAGGCGAACTAAATTGTTAAGGGAATATGTCATGGCTAAGATGAACGAAGAGTTCACTGGGCAACCTTCCGAAGAAGGTGAAGCGTTGGCTCCGGAGCAGATTGACAAGTACTTTAAACAAGACTTTAAGACTATTGGGGAACGTTCTGCCAATGATATACTTAATTATTATAGGGAGAAAATCCATATGACTAATGAGTTTGTCAAGGGCTTTAAGGACGGTCTGATAGCTGGAGAAGAGATATATTATACTGGAATAGTAAATGGGGAACCCGTGTTAGAACGGATGAATCCTATGAATTGTGACTTTGATAAGAATGTAGATACAGAACTTATCGAAGACGGGGACTGGTTTCTCTATTCTACAAAGATGGCACCTGCTGCTATATATGATAGGTTCTATGATATTATGACAGAAGAACAGTTAGATACTATTCTTGAGTTAATGGAGGGGCGTGCTCTTTCTAAATCTGGCGGTAATACTGGGTCTCAGGTTAATACTAAGACTGTCATGTATAAGGAGAATATCTCCGCTAGATTTTTATATGGAGAAGAGTATGGTCAGACAGCATTACCAGTTTGGCATGCTGTATGGAGAAGCTTTAAAAAGGTTGCCTTTGTAACTTCTTATGATGAGAATAACGAAGAGGTCGTTACGATGATGGACGAAGGTTATAAGGCTGCTCCTGGTGAAGAAATCGAATGGGACTGGATTGTAGAAACATGGGAAGGTTATCGCGTAGGCGGGGCTTCTATTAATCATGACGGAGTTTATGTTGGAATACAACCAATAGAGTATCAATATACTTCTATGGATAATCCTAATTCTAAGAAATTACCTTATATCGGAGTTACTTATAGTGATACTAATTCGCGTGGTAAGTCTCTCGTTGGGGTAATGAAACCCTTACAGTATATGTATATTGTAATATGGTATAGGTTAGAATTGGCATTAGCTAGAGATAAAGGTAAGGTTATAAACATGGATATAACCCAGATACCAAAATCTATGGGGGTAGATGTTGATAGATGGATACACATTCTTAGTTCATTAGGGATTAACTTTATTAATCCTTATGAAGAGGGATGGGATATACCAGGCCGTGAAGGAGGTAAGCCAGCAGCTATGAATCAGATGGGGGCATTAGATTTATCTATGTCTAACGTTATAGCTGGCTACATCGAGATTATGAGTAAGATCGAAGATATGGTTGGAGAACTTTCCGGGGTTTCTAAGCAACGCCAGGGTTCTATAGAACAACGAGAACTTGTTGGTAATGTTCAAATGTCCGTTACTCAATCTTCTCATATTACAGAACCTTTGTTCTGGACACATAATTTAGCTAAAAAGAATGCTATCACTAGCTTCTTAAATGTAGCTAAGTTTGCAATAGAAGAATATGATAAGAAATATATGCATTACTTTACAGATGACCTAAGTAGGAATTTCTTTGAAGTAACGGATGATTTTATATATTCTGATTTTGATATATTTGTAAGTGATAGTACTAGGGATCATAGGAATCTTGAGGCATTGCGGAGTCTTATTCAACCTGCTATGCAAAACGGGGCTTCTTTACTCGATGCTGCTAATTTATTAACTACTGAAAATGTCAGTCAAATAAAGAAAAGGCTTGAAGATATTGAGGAAGCTAGGGAACAACGTGAAGAAGAAATGGCTAGAATTAGTCAGGAATCGCAACAACAAGCTGCACAAATGATGTCTGAAATTGAGATGGAGAAACTACGTATAGCCGAAGAAGATTCTATACGTGATTCTGAAACAGCAATTCAAGTAGCTTTGATTGGTGCTGAGTCTAAACAAACGGGGGAAGTAGAAGTTGAAGATGATTCTTTGGAAAGAGAGAAAGTACAATTGCAATCAGATAAACAAAGAGAGGAAGCCACTATAAAAAGGCGGCAATTACAAGAGACTATACGGTCTAATAAAGTTAATGAGGAAATAAAACGCAAGGCAGCAAATAAACGGCCTGCGACAACTAGTAAATAATTATGGTTAAAAAAGACGAAAAGGATGTTTTTGATGGTTTTACGTTAGGTGATCTCGGTAGTTTAATTGGCTCCGATGTACCTGGCATGCCTAAAGACATAGGAAGTGGTATTCCGGAAGTAGATCCAGAAGACATCATTAAAAAAGATGATGATGAGGATGATTCCGATGATTCCGAAAACACTCTGGACGACGACAATGAAGATGAAGTAGATGAGGTCGATGGGATAGATAAAGATGATGACGCTGCCGATGATTCTGAACCAGAGGATCTAGGCGAGTTTGAATCAGATGTCTCTAAGTTCTTTATGGAGAAAATGGCTGAGGAACTCGGTTGGGATTTAAATGAAACTGAAAAATTTGAGTCTGTTTCAGACGTTATAGATTACATGCAAGGCATTGTAGAAGAAGCTTCACAACCCGCCTTTGCAAATGAAGATGTAGAAAAGTTTAATGAGTTTGTACTTAATGGTGGTAACTTAAGAAAATTTTATGAAGATACTATTTCTAATACGTTAGATTTAGGAGATTTTGATATAGATAATGAAGAAAATCAGAGAGCAATTATTCGCGAGGATCTTCGTAATAAAGGTATAAGTGAAAATCTTATCTCTAAGAAAATAGAGAGATATGAAACTGCTGGTGTTTTGAATGAAGAGGCTGAAGAATCACTTTCTAGTGTTGAAACCTTTCGTCAGAAGAAAGCGGAAAGGCTATTAGGCGATCAGAAAAAAGCCAATCAGTTCGTCGAACAAGAGCAACAAAAATTTTTAGATGACGTAAACTCATATGTAAAAAAGCTGAAAGACATTCGCGGAGTTCCAATTTCTGATCAGGAAAAGAAGAAATTGATAGATGCTATATTTAAGGCTGACTCTACAGGTCAAACGCAGTACCAGAAGATATATTCTTCTAATATTGCCAAGAACTTAATTGAGTCCGCCTATTTTACTTTAATGGGTGATGCCATTTTAGAGAAGATGCAGAGAAAGGAAAAAACGAATGCCGCTAAAGATCTGAAACGGAAACTAAAAACGTCGAAGAGCAGAAGAACCAAGACTAAGGACAATGACCAAGACTTGACGGTTTCTGATGGTTTAAGACTTTTGAGCGATCAGTTATTGTAATTTTAATTTAATTTTAATTTAGTTATGGAAAATAATGTTTTAAACACATTAGCTTTATACCGTACTAAGTTTTTTTCCGGACTTGTAGACGAGAACATGCTATCTAATGCATTGGTAACTCAGCCGCATAAGATTTCTCCGGTTATATCCTATATTTTTGGTAGGTTTGACCAAGGAAATATTATCGACTTTATTACTAATGGTGTAGGTCGCACACAAACTGTCGAAAATAGGGAGTATGAATGGGATGTCATGATCGAACACGATAAGGCAATCGAAATTCGTGCTGCTGAGTGGAGAGGTGCAGCTGTTGATACAGCTACTACTTCCGATGACACTCCTGGTATTAACTTAACTCCATTTAAAATATGGTTAGCAGAACGGTGGTTCGGCCCCGGCGCTATCCTCGCTTTTGATGATAAGGATTATCAGGTACGTGTAGTTGGAGAACCTTACCAAGACGGTGATGAATTCGTATACACAGTTGTTATGGCAGATGGCCAAGACAATTCTTATGTAAATCCTACATTATTGGCCCCTTCAAAACAAGTAAGTAGAAATGGTTCTGCTTATGAGGAATATAGTGATGAGGCTGATATTGTAAACTATCAAACTCCATTCAAACTTAGGAATCAGTTGACGACTATGAGAATGCAGTATGATATTACTGGGGATGCTTATTCATCTGTTATGGTTATTTCTTTCAAAGACCCGGGTTCTGGGAAGCAAACCATGTATTGGTCAGTGTACCAAGAGTGGATTGCCATGAGACAGTGGTATGAAAGAATGGACAGACAAACTATGTATTCTGAATACAATGCCAGAATTGACGGTTCAGTACAGGTATTTGGTACTAATGGTCGCCCAGTTTATATTGGTGCTGGTTTGCTGCAGCAAATTGCTCCTGCAAATAGAACACCATATACAACTTTGACCTTAGAAACACTTGATACTTTTATGTCCGATCTATCTTACAATATTCTTGGTTTTGGTGAAAGGAAATTCCTTGCCTTAACTGGGGAGATGGGTATGAAAGAACTTGATAGGGTACTTAGAGCTAAAGCTTCTACGTACACCGGTATAGATCTTGCTCCGTATATCATTAGTGGTTCTGGACAAGAACTCGGTCTTGGTGGACAGTTCGTTACTTATAAAGGACTTAACGGCGTAGAGTTAACAATTAAGCACTTTCCAATCTATGACAATCCTGTATATAATAGGAAACTTCATCCTCTTTCTGGTAAGCCTCTCGAGTCTTATAGAATGACGTTTATCGATTACGGTATGCGTGATGGAGAATCTAATGTACAGAAAGTTGTTAGAAAAGATCGTGAACTTTCGATGTGGTACACTGGTGGCTCAGTAGCCCCTGGTGCAGGACATGCGAAATCTGCTAGTACCTTGAGGTCTAACTCTAGGGATGGTTACCAAGTTCACTTTTTGAGTGAGCAAGGAATCATGCTTAAAGATCCTACGACTTCTGGTGAGCTTTACTGCGACGCAGAATAATATTTAAAAACGAGTAAAATCAATCTATTACTATGTGGGTAATATTGCGCCCTTTGGGCAGGAATGCATGGTCAGGGCTCGTTCGTTATCGTAACTGTTACGACTCCCTTAGACCATATCTCACTCGTTCTGGACGTGTTTATACAGGTTTAACTGAAGCTGATGCCACTAGGCTAGGTGCTAAGTTAGGTCGAGATTTATCTCCAGGTTCTGATTTTTGGACTGAATGGTCTGGGATTAGGGTTGGTGCTAAAGATTTGTATTTGAGCACGGATGATCCAATGGACGAGTTGAGGTATTTATTTTTAAAAAACCATAAGAATGTAGCAGGTTCTATCTTTGAAAGAAAAGCTGGAGCTAGGTATGTTCTTATAAATAAAGAAGAAGAGGCCAAGAAAGCTAATGTTTATAACAAAGCTAAGCGCCGGGCAGGACGTGAATTTGACAAAATGTCAGCTGAAGATATCAGACGTTGCTTAAGGCTCTATGGCCAAAATGCTTCTGCTATGGGTAATGAACAGGCAGAAAATGTACTGTTCGATCTGGTAGATGGACATCCTCAAAAATTTATCGATTTATGGATTGATAATAAAAACAGGGATATTGTATATTTAATTGAAACTGCTGTAGCTAAGAATGTAGTACGCAAAACTAAAAATGTATATAGATATGGAAGCGACATTATTGGCCACAGTCTCGATGATGTAATATTTTATCTAGCTGATCCAAAGAATCAGGACTTAAAGATGGCTATCATGATAGAAACTTCTACTAAAGAGGAGCTTCTTGGAACAGAAGAGCCAACTTGGGGGGATGATACAGTTGAAGAAGATGCTTCTAAGGAAGAAAAAAAACCTGAGAAAAAAAGTAAAAGTAAGTAATGACTCTTGACGAACTACATCAGAATTTTAAACTGGAGTTAGATAAAACAACTGCTCTGGAGCTTCCTGCTTTTTTAGTTGAAGAAATAGATGATTGGCTAAATATCGCCATACGTAAATTTGTAAAAACTAGATACAGTGGGGTTAATGTCAAACGGGAAGCTTTTGAGCAATCTCAGAAACGAATAGATGACTTACGTACTCTTATCAGAGAACAAAGTCTAGTTTGTAGAACTGGGACAGTTAAACCTAATTCTTATATTGCTGATTTAAGTTCATTGAGTTTTATATATTGGCTTACCTTAGGTGAAGAAAGTCTAATTGGTTATCATTCTATATCAGATAGTTCGACTAGTGTAGTAACTGGTAGTTTGGTTGTGGGTCAAGTGTATAATGTTATAACAAATAATATTATTCATAATGGTCTCAATTATGCTGTTGGTGATTATTTTGTAGCTGCTACTACTACTTATACTGGTAGTGGAGCGTGCATATTGCAATCACAAAGGCGTGTTCCGATAAAGGAAGCTACAATTGATACTTATTCTAGTTTACTTGATAATCCCTATAGTGATCATATATTACATTATGATGAGGCACGACCTTTACGGTTGTTCTATCAAAATACTGTAGAATTAATAGGAGATGGTAATTACGGGGTTGTCCGTTACTATCTTCGTTATCTTAAGGCACCCCAAAAAATTGATATATCGACTGACATTGCTACTGGAAGCATTGTTGCTGGAACTGTATATGAAGTAAGAGGAACTGCTGGTTCTAGTACCGTTACTTATAATGGAACTACATATAATGTTGGAGAAACGTTTACCGGAGTTACAGGAATTCTTAATTATGCTGAAGCAAATGCTGCAACTGTACATGTCACGATAGATCTGCCAGTACATACTCACGATGAGATAGTTCGTTTAGCTGTTAATATGACTTTAGAGAATATTGAACAACCACGATATCAAACTCATATGGTTGAAGTAAGTACTATGGAGTAAAATAGTAATACTATTATTTTACAAATATAAATATATATGTTAAAAAGAGTAGACAAATTATTAATCGGCAAGGATATTAGCCGCACAGCAAACCTCATTATATATAATGCGGACGGTACGGTAAACCTTGCGGACGGGGAAATTGTCGTACTGGATAAAAACATGAAAATCCTTGCCGCTGGAGCTACTATAACTGATACAGATACTATCTATATCATTCAAGGTACTGGCGACACATACAACTATTCAGATGCTGATGGGACCGCTGTAACAGGCGTTCGCAGATTTATCTGTTCTGATCCTATTGAAGGAGCACTAGTTAGATCATGGAAAGGCATCTCTTATGATGCTAAAGGAGAGCAAGTCTCTACTTACACTGATACTGGTATGACTCCCGTAGTTGGAACAGAATATTTAGTTCGCGTTGTGTATAAGGATTTGAAAGAACATCCTGGACAATTTACTCAAACATTTCGGTATATTTCTACTACTGCTACATTAGCAACATTTAATACTGCTATTGCGGCTAAGATTAACACTTATCCTGGTAGGCGAGTACAGGCAACTGAAAGCGGTACTACGGTTGTGTTAACTGGTAGAGAAATTCCCGAATGCTGCACTGCTGTAACAGATATTGATAAGTTTAGTCAAGTTCAGTTTGATGCATTTTTCTTATATGTGCATCCGACAACTGGTGTTTGGACACAATGGCCTTCGACTTCTACGGCTGTTGTAACTACACAAGCAGATCATGGATCAGGAAACTGGGAACAGGTTCGTGATCTTGAGAAATCTGCAAAAAGTTATCGTGGCTTTACTAATAGGACTACGTTCCCTGTAAAGGAACCGACTACTTATGCTACTGTTGACGCTACTTATGATCTCTTAGTTATTGAGAGTGATAAATCTTATACTTCATCTGATTCATGGGTTAAATCAGCACCGTTAACTACGGTTGTTGCTATCCCTGTACCTTCGACTGGTACTCAGATGACAGACGTACTTGGAGTACTGAATACGTGGTTTGCATCATGTCCTGGTGCTTTTGATATTGTTACAGTTTAATCTTAATAAAAATTTATAGTTATGGCTACAAATGATTTTACAGTTAAGAGGACTGCAATGGCTCACTTAGTGCATCCTGGACATGCTAGTGTTACGGTTTCTCCAACTGACACTGGGATTTATATCCCGACTGGGGCTATCGTAACAGGTATTAAAATGTTTACTGCAAATGCGGTAACAGGAGGTGCTTCGTTATCTAATGCAGTATTTGGAATTTCCGTTGGGGCAATTTCAATTGCTAGTAATAGTAACAAACAATCGGTAATGGTCTTACAGACTGCGGTTGTTCCTGCTGTACTAGCGGTTGGTACCAATGGTCTTTATATTGGAACTGGTGGTAATTTATTAGTTGAATTTGTTTCAACTGGTGGTGCTGCTACTGGTGTAACTGCAGACTTTGATATTTACGTTGATTACTTATATGCTAGTGATCACGATTAATAGTTAAATTTATAAAAGTGGGGCCTTTCGAGGCCCTCCTTTTTATCATTTTTTCATGGAACCTAGAATATTAACAACAGAGACTGTTGGTAGGAATAATGCGGAACTTGAAGAATCAATAGTTAGAGTCGATCGATCTAAAATGTATGAGGATCTTTCGACTATTATTATTTGTCCTACCAGGGGTACGTTTCCCACGAGAGTTGTACAATCGTGGATGAAGTTACAGAAACCAATAAATCAAAATATTGCTGGTCCTATTTTCGCAGAAAGTATGAAGGTGGATGCGGCATATGAAAGTTTGATTGAATATATATTGGGAAATGATTATTTAAAAAAATTTAAATATATTCTTACTATTGAGGAAGATAACATGCCACCTTCAGATGGATTATTAAATCTGTATAAGAGCATGGATAAGTATGATGTAGTTAGCGGTTTATATTGGGGTAAAGGGGAGAACGGTTTTCCAATGATATTTGGAGATGTTAATAAACCCGGAGATTACAATCCTCAAAAACCAGAATTAAATACCCTGATGGAAGCAAACGCTTTAGGTATGGGGTTTAATTTATTTAAGTTAAATATGTTTAATGAAGTTCCTAAACCTTGGTTTAAAACAGAACAAGGTAAAGATGAATTTGGTAATGATAGATTAGCTACTCAAGACATATTTTTTTATAGAAAAGCTCAAACTAAAGGATTTAAATTCGCGTGTGACACGTCTATTTTAGTTGGACATTATGATAGTCGCACAGATATTGTTTATTAATGGAAGATAAGTTAAGAATTGATTTGGCGTGTGGCCAAACGAAGAAAAAAGGATGGTTTGGAATTGATATAGCAGATGTTTCTGGCGTGGATTTAGTTCATGATTTAACTAAATATCCCTGGCCAGTTGAAGATGAAACTGCTGATGAGGTTCATTGTTCACATTATATTGAACACATACCTCACGATAATTGGGAAGATATTTTAAAAGATTGCAATTCCTTCGAAGAATTTAAGGTTAAGGCCTTAGAACCGAAAAAAGATGGTCTTATAAAGTTTATGGATGAGTTGTATAGGATCATGAAACCTGGGGCAAAAGCTACTATTACTGCGCCACATTATATGAATGTTAGGGCGTATGGTGATCCTACACATAGGAGATATATTGGAGATTTGTCATTTCCTTACTTTAATAAGGAATGGCTTACTGTTAATGGGTTAGATCATTATGGTATAACAGCTGATTTTGATATACGTTTTTCTTATTATATTGATAATGAGATGACATTAAAGTCTGAAGAAACGAGGAGTAAAGCATTTAGAAATGATTGGAATGCAATAACAGATATAATAATTGAATTAGAAAAGCGGGTTGTATAACCCATAAAAAAGGAAAGATGGCTAACAAATATACAGATCTCGTAGATGATCTTGCAACTGAAGCGGCAAATATTAATAATCTTGAAACTAATGTATTAATTAGTGCAAGTTCTATTAATAATTTTGCTATCCCAGAACTTATTTATAAAAGACTAGCTAGTTGTAGAATTACATTTAATGATGCTTCGACACGAGCTACTTACGATTCTGGGGTTTTTTTACCTACTGGGGCCATTGTAACTGGAATACGAGTTATGGCTCCAACTTCAACCGCATCAGTTGTTACTAATATGGATGCTACTGTCCAGTGTTATGTTGGAAGTGTGCCTATATCAAATACTCATGAAGTTAGTACTACTTTTCCTGCAGCTTATGGTCTATTAACATCACTTCCTGTTGATCCAGTTGATGGAAAGTTTGTAAGTACTGGGGGTAATTTTCAGATACGTTGGAGTGCTACTGCTAATGCCGCAACTGTTCATTATGCTTATTATATCGATTATATTTACGTTTATGATGTTTAAAAAATGAAATAAAAATGGCAGATCTCGCTTTTACAATTAGTTTTTTAGAGCAGAATGATAATTTAGCTCTACAGATTACAGATGATACGGGCACTTATCATGCTGTTGATAATCCAGATGGTTGGGGAAATGCAGAAGTAGTTACAGATATTGTAGCTAGTGATGACGTTACAGCGGCTAAATATCATCTTTTATTGGATGTAACATATACTGGTTCTGATGCAGTATCTGTGGTTTATGATCAATTAAACCTATATGATTTAAATGGTGGAGCATTTGCTGACGCTAGTGAATTAGTATTTTTGATTGATGCTGCTGATTTAGTAGATAGTGTCACCGGGATTGCTATGGGAACAGATGAAACTCCCATGTTAGATGGTAAGTATGATTTCACATATAAGCTTGCAGATAATGTTAGTGGTGTTGTAGCTACAACATTTAGTGAATCTATTCTATTGGATGGGAACGTTAGAGTAAAGATATACAATCAATTAAGAGAAATTCCTACAATATATGATAGTACGGAATTATTTGTTCCTATATATCATCATGATTTTAGAGATATTTTAGTTACATTATTAAAGAAAGGCATGTTTGATGGGATGTTAGCTAATGTGTCTGATGCTAGAGCAGATGAAGTATTAAATACTTTAGATGTTATTGAAAGATTAACTATAAATGATTAATAATGGGTAGTACAATTTTTACATCGTATCAAAATAATGATAGATCTTTTGTTGTAGCACCATATATATTTGGTACTACATATGTAGATCAGACTCATTATACATATATTGGATTTGCTGATTCTCTAAGTGGAGATGGTTTTACAACAACATACGATGATTCTAAGTTGTTTTATGCCATTAAAATATCTACTACATCATTAACTCCAGTAGTTGGAGACTTTGCTAGTCTATGGATGCCATTCGAAAAACATAGGGATGACAGATATGCTACATATTCTAATTACAAAATATTCGAACCTACTGGTAATAAGGGAATATATCATGCTAATAATTTAAATCAAGCGAACGGAACTCCGCAAGCATATCATTATAAAGGTACATATAATAGAATTTATTTTTGTATTTATGATGCTACTGCAGATTCTAATGCTGTTAATAGGGCAAGTAATACTAGTGGCACATATGCAACATTTTATGATTTAGATTTAGGTGTATTTGCTCCCTTAGTTGGAATTCCAGAAGCTGAACCAGCCAATAAAGACTATCACGATTTTCCAGTAGTTATAGTTACTGATACTGGATATATTATAATTGCTAAAGAAAGATTAGATGTCGGTGGTGGAAATCACAATTCACCAATGGAGATTTGGAGATCTTTAGCTGCTGAAACTATTGAAGATCCAGAAAGTCCAGGAGATCATTATTTTGAAAAAGTATTAGAGATACCAAGTACTACGTATGACTATGCGTATCCTTCATTACAAAAAGGTCCTGCTACTGGTGAGATTTTTTTGATGATGAGGGGATATTTAATAGGTGGAGCTGGTATACCAAACCACAACGTTCTACTTATCAAAACTTTAGACAATGGTGTTACTTGGGAAGATTTAGCTGGAACTCCAGATGTTGTAACTAGAATATTTGAATGTGAAGATGTTTCAGGGGTAGGTACATCTTGGTATTTTTATCCTCACTTATGCAAAGGACCAGAAAGATCAATGGGTTTACACTTTTTTGGTCTTTTAAATGAAGGACCAGATGGTACTTCTCCGGACGGTACTACTGCTACTAATAGACATAAATATATTGTATATTTACAATCTGATGATGGGGTAACTTGGAATGATATAGTTAGGTATACTGTTGGTTCTGGAGGTTTTAGTAAAAACGTAGTTACTGGAGGTCATGTAACTGGCGCAGAGTTATTAGCTAATTGTTTAGTTGGTGATGTATCTCTCACTGCTAACGCTAGTTATTCAGCATTAGACCAGTGGATTGATAAAGATGGAATTCCATATATTTGCACTCCTATATATTATGTATGGAATTTAGATGAAACTCCAGATTATTCTGGAAAATCTAATCGATTAGAAGGATTTTATGTTATTTATTATAATACTACAACTACAACTTGGACTAGTATAGATATTATTTCATTGTTTACAGACTCTATAAAAAATCCATATTCATCTGCAGCAGAAGTAGATTTTTATGCTAGTAGACCAACGTTAGTTGTGTATGGGGATGGAGTATTTGATGTAATTTTAAGAAGGATAGTTGATAGTGATGGAATGGATAATTATAAAATGTTGGATAGTTTTCATCCAGAGTATTCAACTATTGAAGATGATAGTTATTTAGTTATTCGTCAACACTATAGGATAAAGACTACGGAAGCTAATAATTTTTATGAGGGATGTGCTGCCAATGATTATTATTCACATGATGATAGTTATCAAGTTGGGGGAGCTCCAATAGGTGCTCCTACGGTTGATCTAGATAATAGTTTAATTCCTGTTATAATGGAAACTGTTTTTTGGCGTACTTCTGACAATGGTACAACGTGGTTTCAAGTAAGAGAACCGTATAGATCTTCTGCTTTAAGTGAATATGCTAGTTTTCTTCCACCAATAGCAGTTTCTAATAATATGCATGATAGTGGTTATCTTGCTCTTTTTGATGGTAGAGCGAGAAAAGCTTCACCAGTTGGTACAACATTAGATCATTCTGCATTTACGATGTTTGTTGATAAAGTACAAATATAATGACTGAAGAACAATTTTTAGCAATGATGAGGTTTGCGTTTGCAAACTATTGTAATGACCATGGGGCTGATATACGTATTGGTTCTAGGGGGAAAGACATGACATTACGTGAATTAAAAATCATTCTATTGGGTCAAATGATGGAAATGATTGAGTATTATTTTCGTCCTACTGTTGCTGGGGATGATAATTTTTGTACTGCAGAGGAAATAGAAGATGTAATTAGTCATGCTAATCGTATAATGTCAACTGAATATTACATAGATCTTAGTTAATTAATAAAGTTTAAACGATGTCAACTGCAACTCCGAGACGAAATAGGGTAAGTATTACTAATTTAAATACTAGGATTAGTAGGATATGGAGGGCAGTATTCCCTTCTGCTAATAAGGTAACACCATCGGCGACTGATAAAATAAAGGTAGAAGACGCTAGTGGTGATTTTTGGTATATCACCGTTAATCAATTAGGTGTTGTAACAGGGACTCAATTACCTTCTTATCTTTCTTCTGCTTTACCCACGGCTGTTCCAGCAGGTCAAGTTATTTATATAAGTGATGAAGGAATTATGGCATATAGTAATGGTACTGATTGGATAAGTTAAAGATATGAAAAGGTTAAAATTATTATTATTAGGTTTGTTAGTTTCTATAGCTACGTTTAGTCAAGTGGCTCAACATAGACATAGAACTGGTGTATTAATTGGTCCTTATGCTAGCCCAGTAATAGTTCCTATAGATTCAGTATCATATAATGCTGTACTTGGGGATACTATAATGTGGTCTGGCGGGGCTATGCTTTCTAGATCTTATGGTACTAGGAAGTTTACTTCTACTACACTCGGGTTAGTTCCGGCAAGTGCGGGTGGTACGGCTAATTTTCTAAGGGCCGATGGTACATTTGCAATACCGCCTGGAGTTGGTGGGGCCTTTATAACCTTAACAGACGTTGATCCTGCTAATTATGCTGGTTCTGGTGGGTATATAGTAATGGTTAATGCTACACCAGATGGGTTAGAATTTGTAAGTCCGGCTACATACGCCATAACTAATTTTGCTTTACAAACAACTTTACTTGGGTATACTATTAGTGATTCAAAAGCTAATTTTAATACTGCGTTAAGTGATGGTGTATTTATATTTGCATCAGACACCGCAGCCATGTTGCTACCTTACGCACAGTTGGATGAGGCTATTCTACCAGCAGATACCGCAGCAATGTTAACTCCCTACTCCTTGCTTTCAGAAATTGATCATGATGCAATAATTAATACTCACAACTTAACAACAGATATAGATCATGATGCTATCACTAACTATGATGCTAATAAACACTTTGATCATACTGGGATATCTATACTTACTAGTGCAACTTCTGGTTTATCTGGGGGAGGTACTATAGGGGCAAATAGGTCTCCATTATTAGATCTTAGTAGGTTAACGGCAGTTGCAACTTTAACTGGTGTTGATCAACTTGGTGCTTATATTGATGGTACGGGGCAAAGGAAGATAACTTATACCAATCTTTTATCAGAATTGAATGCTGATCTTACCATAGCTGCTACATTTCCTGGTCTTACGGATGTTCCTGCTTATGCCGGACATGCCTTGGATGTTGTAACAGTAGTAGCTGGAGAGGATGCTGTTGAATATACTGATGCCGTGGATATGGAAGATGCTGCTGGGGTTATGATAGTATCAGTTGATACTGTTCTTTATACTAATACGGCACAAACTCCTATATTAGTTTTACCTGCTGGAGCAGTTATATGGAGAGTGGGGGTAGCTGTAGTAACTGGATTTACAGGTACAGATACGGATCTTCTCGATATAGGGATAACTACAGAAGGTAATAGATACCAAGATGATTTAAGTATTGCTAATAATACTCCAATCATGAAACTGATAAGTAACCCACTGTCACTTGGAGATTATATATCGGCTGAGACAACCGTCTCATATCAATACTTTGATGCCAATGCCGATGCTGGTGCAGGTGAGGCATATATTTACGTACATTATTCACTTCCATAATGAGGAAATTTTTCACTACGATATTACTTGCAGTTGCTTGTACAATAAGCAGCTTTGCCCAACCGGGTCTCGCTAAGAGCAGGGATGATGGGTTTATTAAGTCGCGCACAGGATTTATATATACAGACACGACTTCTGCTGTTTATGTACCCCCAGTTGAGTTAGATACAACCAAGTGGTATTTTGCTAATGACGGAATAGACGCGTTAGATGGGCATACTCCTGCTACAGCAAAGAAAACAATAAATGAGTTAAATGGGATATCGTTGAGTCCTGGAGATACTGTATTTTTCAATAAAGGTGATACTTGGAATGAAAAACTTATAATATCTGATGCTGGAAGTTCTGGTAGTTCTATTACTTATACATCCTACGGGGAAGGAGATAAACCAATAATAAGCGGATTTACTACACTTAGCACATGGAGGGCTGCAAACGATACAGTGCAGCAAAGCACTATTTCGTTGGATTCAGATCCTATGATAGTTATAGTGGACGGTATTAATACTCCAATGGGTCGTTATCCCAATACAGGAACATGGAATCACTATGAGTCCTATGATTATGATGATGAGTGGATAGATGATGATGAATTGCCAGCTTCGCCTGATTTTGATGGTGCAGAAGTTATTATCCGCAAAGACAATTGGTATACGATTAGAGCGGAATTAGTATCTCACAGCGGCACAACAATTTATCATAAACATAGTGACTGGCATAGTCCAGCAGTTGATTGGGGTTATTTTATTCAGAATGATTCAAATACATTAGATATATTGCATGAGTGGTATTATGATGGTACAAATTTCAAAATGTATTTTGGTGATGAGGGAGCTGTTCCAGGAGATTATATAATTAAAGTAGCAAGTGAAGATACACTCGTAGAGATACAAAATGGAGCAAATTATATTACTCTTGATGGACTTCGTATCGAAGGTGCAAATTATGTTGCTATTAACGTGTATAATACAAATTATACTACTATTAAAAATTGTGAAATATATTATTCTGGAAGAAATGCAATAACGACCTGGAGCGATTCATATTTTACTCTTGATAGTTCTACTATAAATCATGCAAATAATGTAGCTTTTATTAGTAATTGGGAAGGTGATCATGCGGTTATTTCTAATAATACGATTAAAAATATAGGATTACTTGAAGGAATGATTGATTCTACTGCATTTGATATTACAACCGATGCAATAGTTATTTATAATACTAAAACTACAGTTGAATATAATGTTATTGATAGCGTTGGACATTCTCCTGTGGTTACTTCTGGTAGCACAAATGACAGTACTGTAATTAGTCATAATTTAATATCAAATTTTGGTCTTACGCGTAATGATGCTGGTGGGATTTATAGGTCATCTCCTGGTACTGAAAGATATGGAAATGTGATAGATAGTAATATAGTATTAAATGGTATAGGAACTGCATTAGGCGTTGATCCGGGAGCTACACTAATTCGAGATGTTAGTGGTATATACATGGATGCATATTCTGAAAATGTAGAAATACGTGGTAATACTGTTGCACATATGGCAGGTAGGGGAATATTTGTGTTTGATGGTCACGAAATTGAAATCCGAGGTAATACCGTTTATGATAATGCTAATTCGCAAATGTGTGTTAGGACGATATGGCTGCATGGAGAAAATGTAAGAAATCTTAATATAAAAGAGAACTTATTTTTTGCCAAAGATGATGATGAAATGGTATGGGTTAATAGGGCCATGGGATATAATGCCTTCGATTCAATTGGAGATATAGACACCAATTATTATGCGAGGCCGATAGATAATGGTACTCAATATTTAACTTATATAAACGGGGTTACTGCATGGGATGAATTAGAAGTTAATTTTACAGACTGGAAAGATTCTATTGATGATGATGCTGAAACAGTAGAGATAAGTAGAATAGTTGGTGATACTAATGAAATTAGATTTATATATAATGCATCTAGTATAAAAAGTATAGTACCTCTTGAATTCGATGCTTATGATGTGTATGATGATTTTTATTCAGAAAATTGTACTATACCCCCTTGGCAATCTAAAATTCTTTTGCTGCAATTAGACACAACAAATTACTACTTCGCCAATGATGGTAATGATGCTTATTCAGGTCATACCACATCAAGGCCGAAACAAACAC
>Ga0307377_10002342_pt1 | contig 22412 bp, 30 predicted proteins | sample TR3MG_FD_202535 | JGI IMG/M metagenome (GOLD analysis project Ga0307377, IMG submission 202535) | Soil microbial communities from Risofladan, Vaasa, Finland - TR-3 | ecosystem: Environmental > Terrestrial > Soil > Coastal area > Acid sulfate soil | place: Finland: Risofladan, Vaasa | collected...
CCGGGTCCGGACCGCCGGATGGAAAACGGCATCGGCACTCAACGTGTACGTTGATCATATTCATGGCGCGACGAAACATGAATTATTTCCGAAACCCGCGAGGGCGCGAATCCGACAACAACATAAAAAGTTTTTGGAACAACGAAAGGAGTATCGGAAAAGGACCGGAGACTATCGGGCATGAAAACGACATATGTTATTATGACGGGGATGCACAGAACCGGAACGTCCATGTTAGCGGGCGCACTCGGAATTTGCGGACTCGATATCGGGACGAATTTCCGACCGGAACTTCATCCATGTAATCCGAAAGGATATTTCGAGGATTTAGATTTCAAACGCCTCAACCGTAAAATGATGAGGACCGCCGGGATCGGTCCCGGATCATTCGTGTTCCCGGACAAATGGAAAATCATTCCGACGCCAAAACAACGAATGGACGCGATCCGATTTGTCGAACAATGGGATCGCGGTCATCCGGTCGGATGGAAAGACCCGCGCGCGTGCTTGACCCTCCATGTTTGGAAACGGCGTATCCCTCATTTAAAGGTTATCACGATCTCACGTCCGGCGATCGAGATCGCAAATTCATTAAAGGCGAGGCGTCCGGATTGGACAATTGAATTTGGTCTCGATGTGACGAAAAGATATCTCGATCATTTAGAGTTCTATTGTAAAGACGTCCCGCGAATCGATGTTCAATACCATGATTTCTTTGTCGATCTTCGGACCCGGATGTTCATTCTCTTGGGATTGTGCGATTTCATTGGCGTCAATCCTGTTAATGGATGGGTGAACAAGGTCGAGGAGTTTATCGACAAGAAATTATGGAGGGAGAGACAGGCGGCAAAATGAACGATATCATAAAAACGATCAAACGGGTTTCTTTTGAATTATCGAATGTTTGTAATTATGCGAAAATGCACTCTCAATGTCCGGCATGTGCCGCGATAGGGAATCCGGTTTTCCTAAGTCAAAGAAAGGTATTCCATGTCATTTATACTTTGTTCGCGTGGGGATTCAAGGGAACGATCGCATGGTATATTTATAATGAACCGACGATCGACCCGCGCGCGATCCTCCTCATCCATTACACAAATCATTTGTTTAACGGGAACATCAAACAAAGGATCGTGACCAATGGCGCGTATTTGGATCAAACCTTGTTGGATGAATTCATCGAGGCGGGCGTCACATATTTCAAAATCGATTGTTACACGCCGCATGATTTCGAGCGTGCGAAGAAATACAAACTGAAAAAGGAGATCGAGAGATTCAAGGTTTCCCGAAAATCTTTGGATGACCGATTGGACCTTTATGATCTCCCGGCGAAGAATCTCGCGATCCCTTGTTACGCGCCATATGCGGATATCCAAATCAAGTGCGATGGGCGGATCGCATTATGTGCGATCGATTGGAGAACGACCATCTCGTTCGGATCGTTGGAGAATGATTCATTCGAGGAGATCATCCGGTCGCCCGTGATGTTGAAAACGTACGCGAAATTGAAAGAGGGGAAACGGACCCTCGATGTTTGTTCCCGGTGTAACCGGACCGTCACGGGTGACGCGTGTTTAAAAACATCTAAATATTTTAAGGAGGACACATGAGCTTTTGTCAAAATTGTGCGGGTCGCGGATTGAGGCGACGCGTAAAAAGAAAGAACCGGATCAAGATCAATGGGATTTGGGTTCATAAGGTTTGTCCAAGATGAACGAGATCACGATCGTTGTCACAACCTTTAAACGTCCGGCATTATTACAGCATTGTTTGAAATCGATCCGGGAAAATTACCCGATCATGCCGATCCTCATTTCCGACAACGGTTCGGAAACGAAAAGTGATTTCGCCGCGATGAAAAGGATCGCGGATCATTACGATGCGGGCGTCGTTCTCCTCCCTTTTAATTGTGGCGCAAACCGGGCGCGGAGGGATGGGATTCTCGCGGCGGACTCAAAGTACACGATATTGATCGAGGATGATATGAAATTCACGCGTTCAACGCGTTTGGGGGCATTTTATAACGTCCTCGAAAGGGATGGGCGCGTCGGGATGATCGGAGGCGCGGTGAGGACGAGAGGGCGTTTGGGCGCGATCGGTTCTCATCTTAAAATTGATTGGGATAAGGGGATATTTTGGCGAACGAGGATCGATGATTCAGACAACAAGATTATCGCGAACGGGACATTATTTTATTATTGTGATTACGTCCGGATGTTTTTCATGGTCCGCCGCGAAATGGAGATCAATTGGGAGGTCGGATTGTATCCCTCGTCCGGGTCTCATCAATCCATTATGATCAAATTATTAGGATCGGAATATAAAAAGGCGTTCACATTTGAATGTGAGATCGAACACGGGAAATCCCGACCGAACCGGGCATACGCCGCGATCCGGAATGATTACCGCGTAAAGGCGCGAAAGATATTTGTCGAATCGACGGGTCTCCGTTATGGGATATTCAATAATGGCGAAAGATGCGAGGATATGTTGACCGGGGAGAAAATGGCATTGATGGAATTATCGAGGAGGATGAATGAAAAAAACGGAATGGGACGATCTCTTTAAAAGATTGACGGAAAAAAGATTCGGTCAAGATTTTATTGAGTATGCGTTGTTCCTCGAATATATTGGAAAATGGTTTTTGACGAGAAAGACATTTAATCCTCTCGTCGTTGAGATCGGGACGCGGAGGAATCGGCAAAAACAATTTTACGAGGAATTCTTAAACGCCGAACATATCGGGATCGATATCTCGGACCGATACGAGATGCCGGATATTTTAGGGAATTCACATGACATAAAAACCTTTGACGCATTGACGAAAAGGATAAGGGGTCGAAACGTCGATCTTCTTTTTATTGATGGGGATCATTTATTCGAGGGCGTCAAACATGATTATTTCATGTATTCTCCATTGGTCGGGCGCGGGATCGTTGCGTTTCACGATATCGCGTGTGAACGGAAAGACGTCGAGGTTCCTTTATTTTGGTCGAACCTCATCAAATCGGATCATCGATATCCGTACATGACAATTTTCAATTGGCGGGACAAAGATCGAATGGGAATCGGTTTACAGGTGAAAGACAAATGATTGTCAACGTGATCATCCCGACTCATGACCGGATTAATATTCTCAAAAAAACGATCGACTCGTTATTGAATAGCGACTATCCGGAATTGAAAATATGGATTTGTGTCGATGGAAACCGGAACATGATCCGCGCGATCAAGGATCATTGTCCGAATCATGACGTCAAAATCCTCCACAACAAACGGAGGATGGACGCGATCTTTTCATATAACAAAATCCTTTCGGCGATCGACAACGAGGGCGCGATCTTGAACGCGACGGATGATCTCGTTTTTTATCCGGGAACCATTTCGACGGCGGTCGCCAAATTGGAGAGGACGTTCCGGGATACCGACGGCGTCATCGGACTCAATCAATATCAGGACGGGAATCCAAAGGGACGGAAATACGCCTTTTGTTTGATCGGTCGGAAATTCGCGGAACGATATCCGGGTCGTCAAATCTATTGTCCGGATTACATCCATTTCAATTCCGATCGCGAGTTAGGATTCCACGCCCAAAACGTCCGGAAATTTTGTTTTCTCCCGGCGGCGAAGATCGTTCATATCCGCCTCCCGGATAACACGACGAAATTAGGGCGGACCGTTTATGTCCGGGACAAAAGAATGTATCGCGAACGTCAAGCGCGAAAGATATTATGGGGATTAAGTTTTAAATTAATCGCCAATGAGTTAAAAATATGATGGAGGTAACAATGATTTTTAATCAAAATGACACGTTGAGATTACATTGTCGCGTCGATAATGGCGCGGGTGAGGATGACACGGTCACGAATCTTTTTATCATGAGGGTCCGGGACGAGATCGTGATCATCAACGATGACGTCGGGACTCCTTTGAAATTCAAAAAGGGAACATGGTTCAACCGTCTCGAACGGTTCAAGAAACATCGGACCGCCTTTAAAGAATTTCTCGCAAAGACAAAGGCGACGAAAACGGAAATCATTGGAATCGATTTAAAATAAGAAATTTTCAAAAATGTTTTTTCTCTTGGGGGACGCGCTTCGAAGCGGGCGTCTCCCCTGATAGTTGAAAATAATGATCATTCAATTGATACATCCTCCTCATCCATCGGCGACCGATGACAAACTCGACGCGCCTCTCGGACTCCTCTATGTCGCGCAAATGATCAAGTGCGCGGGACATGATGTTTCGGTTGTTGATTTATGTGGAACCGGGATGGACGAGTCGAAATGGAGAGAGGTTATCGGAGGCGCGGACCTTTACGGATTGACCTCGTATGTTTGCACGATGGACGTCTCCGCCCGGATCGCGCGAATCTGCAAAGAGAAAAACCCGGACTCGAAGATTATCGCGGGAGGCGCGAACGTGACCGGGTTTCATGATATGTTATGGGAGGATGAATTACCCGTCGAATATGATTCCCTCGTTATCGGAGATGGCGAGATCGCGATATTACAAGCGATCCTAGATTTCCCGAATTTGGAACCATATTACGAATTCCCATTGGAACGCGATCTCGATGTTTATCCGAATCCGGATTATGACATGGTCGATATCAAGTCATATCATCGGACGATCGATGACGCCCAATCGATCTCGATCCTCACGTCTCGCGGTTGTCCTTTCCGATGCGCGTTTTGTGGACTCCCGAAACAAAAGAGGACGGTCCGATATCGATCTCCGGAGGCGGTTTACCGGGAGATCAAATTCCTCAAAGAACGATACGGATTCAAGGCGTTCAATTTTCAGGATGACACGTTCATCGTGAACAAAGAGCGCGTTTGGAAATTGATGGAATTACTCGAACCGTTGGATATTACTTTCCGTTGTTTGGGACGCGCGGGATTGGATACGAAAGAGGATTATCGGCGTCTCAAGGATGCGGGATGTTCGGCGGTCGCGTGGGGAATTGAATCCGGATCACAAATGATCCTAGATCGAATGAATAAAAAAGTCACGGTCGAACAAAATCGCGAGGTCATCCGATGGGCGCATGAGATCGATCTCATCGATCGTGTTTTTATCCTTGTCGGGTTTCCGGGAGAGACGGCGGAAACATTGGAGGAGACGAAACAATTCATCGACGAAACCGATCCCTCCCAATATCTCGCGTCCACGTTTCAACCGTATCCGGGGATTGATGTTGTTAGATACCCGGCGAAATATGGGGTCAAAAGAATTTACCGGGATTATGAAAAGTATATTCAAATTAAGGCGGACGGAAACGGCGGCGATTCAAATATCGATACGGTTTGGCATACGGCGGAGGAAATGTCGAGAATGATCACGGATTTCAAAACGTGGATCAACATACGAAAACGCCGGGGTCCGATGCAAGGATACGAGAAAGACCTTGAAAAAATGAAATCGAGTCCGCTATGATGGCGGGAGGAGGACGATATGTCGATTGGATGGTTTTCAGGTTTACCCGATGCGGAAAGTTATTTTCTTAACGAAAGGTTAATTACGGCGAATTGGGACGCCTTGACCGACGCCCAAAAAACAAAGGCGATCAATTATTCGTACAACCGATTGTATCATTCCCCATCGTGGGAGTTGCCGACGTATGCGGATGCGGGCGCGACGGAATTGGTTGTCCTCCGGATTGTAAACGGGGAAATGGCGATGTATATCATTGTCCATTTGTACGATGAGGACCGGAGGAAAGGGATTCAAGCGCAAGGGGTTATAAGGGCGGGAATAGAGGAGGAGACATACGAGAAAACCTTCCTTGATAAACTCCCAATCCCGGCGGCGGTTGAGGATTTGCTTGTTCCGTGGTTAGCCGCGAAACATTTACACGTCACGAATATCGATCGTGACGAGGATTACGGAGTCGCGTATCCGGATGTTATTGATATCGAGGAATGATCTTTCGGTCGGGAAAATTCCCGAACCGGATGACGTGATAAAAATCGGTCGTCTATATGGCGCGGTTGAGACGGATTTAAAATCCGAATTCCGGTCATTGACGCCGATCGATTTTACGGAATTAAAAGGGATGGAATTTAAAAGAAGCGTTGAAAGATCGGTCCAAACCTTGAATCGAGATGCGATCAAGTGGTCAAACATGGCGGTCCCGGACGCGTACATCGATGCGGCGAAAAAGGCGGAATTATTACTCAAGATCGAGAAAGTAAAACCTGACCCTCTTTTTGATGAGCGGATTCATAAACGAACGATCATGGATGAGATAGAAACGACAAGCGAGGTTCTTTTGAGGGCGAACGTTTCGATTAATTTGACGGCGGACACATATACATATTTGATCCGGACGGCGGCGGCGAGGATGGCGACGTTCGAATTTTGGGACATGAGGGACGAGGAGATTATCGCGGATTTGTTGGACGATGCGATCGAATTAGGCGCGTCGCGATGGGCGGTCGCGAAATTGATCATGGGACATTTTGAGGGATTGATCGGGGAGGGTCAATTCATAAATATAAACGGACGGAATTACAACGTCAAAAAATATTCGAAGATGGTCGCCCGGACCCGTCTCCGGAAAGTCCAATCACGGGCGGTCCTCCGAATGTGCGAGGAATATAATAACGACCTCGTTCAAATATCGGATCACGGAACGATATCGGAAAGGTGTCTCCCTTTTGAGGGGAACGTTTATTCGGTTTCCGGGAAAGATAAGGAATACCCGGTCCTCCCGGAGCCGCCTCCATTTCATCCGAATTGTCAACACAATCTCTCGCCGACGACTCCCGCGATCATCGCGCGGAATCCACAACGCCGGGTCTCTCAACAGCCGTGGTTCACGGGAGGAGAATAAATGTTAAGTGTTTACATGGTCGATGATATCTTGATCCTTAAATGGAAAGGCGATAACGAATGGGGAGAACCATTCCCGCGAGAGGAGATCGCGATAAAATGCAAAATCAATTACCGGACCAAATGGATTCGGGATTATAAAGGAGAGGAAACGGTTTCAATGGCGGACCTTGATTTTTTATATCAGGACGTCATTGACAAGGTTGGTCGAATGATTGACCATAAGGATCGAATATTAATTGTTGGCGAATCGATTGACGATCAAATCATACGGGTCGTTCATCCGAAACGGTTCACGATGCGGACAAGGATCACGGTATATATCGCATGACGACACAAAAATCGACGTTCACAATGGATTTTAAAATATTCAAGTCGTCTCTCATTCGATGGGCGAATGATAATCAAGAGGAGGCAAAGGACGGTTTGGCGGATGCCTTTTGGATGATGATCGACGACGCGAAATGGAAACCTCCGCAAGCACCATTTTTGTTAGGCGATCTCCACGCGTCCGCCGAGATTGACGAGATAAAAATTACGACAAAATTTATTCAAGTGTCCGGCGGATTTAATATTATTTATGCGGCGAAACAACATGAACAAGAAAAATCGTACGCGAAACCGACGACGACGGTTGTTAGAAATCCCGGTCCGAAATTCCTCGAAACGAAAATGATGGAATATGGCGAAACCTATATGGAGGAGGTCGTCAAAAAAATGCGGAGGTTATACGATTAATGGCACTCCCAAAATATTTATTATTAAATAACGTCGCGAAATGTATTGAGCGGATGACGTCCTCGTTTAAGATCGGGATTTCGGAGGCGCGAAAGGCGGGTCTCATTCCGATTTGTGTTGGACATACGCCAGACGAATCTCCTCCGGATCATATCGCTATATTGGAAAGGACTCCCGGCGGTTTGTTAAGTGGACTCCCGGAGGCGGTCGATCTCATGATCCAAGTCATCGCGAGAGGAACGACATATTTAACGGCGAGGGATTTCGCGTGGGAAGTTTATACTGATATTCATGAAAAATGTTGTCATAACCTTGAGTATTCCGAATCGGCGGCGGCGGACGAGGCGTTCGTCACGATCGACGCGACGGGTTCTCCCGCATGGATCGGACTCGATGAAAAAGGTCGTCATCAATTTTCGTGTAATTATCAATTTTCGTATAGAAACCCGTCAGGTGGCGGAGGTTTTTAAATTTAAAAGGAGGTATTGGAAATGCCGATACTACCCGTAAAAGGACCATTTGAGGTCTATTGGGACCCGACCGGAGTCAACGTTAAGTTGTCTCCGTTTTTGGGTCGAATTGCTTTCACGACAAGCGATCAAATCTCCACGATCGAACATGAGTTTTTCGGTGACACTCCGGTTGACGCGATTCCGAAAGGAACGTTGACGGAGGTCTCCGTCCCAATGACAGAACCGACATATCTTAAACTCGCAACACTCTTGCCCGGCGTTGAGAATTTGGGCGGCGGAAAGATTCGCTTTTCCGTGAGATCGGGCGCGTGTTCCATGTACGACGCGTCAAAGGTTCTCTTGTTTAAACCCGTATGTGATTTCGTCGAGGGCGCGGACACGTTGAAATATGTCCATATTTATCATGCGTATCCATATCGGGACATTGATCTCGGTTTCGATCGCGAGGAACAGCGAACATGGAGTGTTAAATTCATCGTGTTTCCGTCTCGCGAATCCGCGACATTGGGTAAACTCTACGATTACGGCGCACCGTAACCGAACGGAGGACATATGCCAAAATTTGATTTGGATAAGGACGAATCTATATTCTCTCCCCTTGAATTTGTGATTGACGGAAAGACATTCAAGGTTGTTAATTGTTCAAAAAAGGCGATCGACACGATTCAAGATAAGCCTCTCCACGAACAATTCGCGATCCTTTGTAATGTTGACCCGGCGGAGATTGAGGAATTAAATTTCTTTAAACTCCGTGTCGCTATGTCAAAATTTTTCAACACGGTCATGAAACCTATAATTGCAGAGGCGGAATCGATGATCGCGTTACGGGACAAGGCGATCGAAAGGGCGAAAGGAAAAAAGAAAGGTCCGGCGGAAAAGAAAGAGGCGATCAAAAAAGAAAAAAACGGATAAGGGGATGGGCGTCAAAGATAGCGTTTATCGCGAACGAATTCCCGTCCCTATTATCGGACGGTCGCCTTTATAATCTTGATATCCGCGAGGAAAATTTTTGGTTCCGTGAGGCGCGGCGGAAACGCCTCCAAAGGAAAGCGGAATTGTTGACGTGTATGAGATTGGCGTTTTCGGGCGGATACAATTTCGGCGACGAGGTCGAGCGGATACAATTCCAATTTGACGAAATGGAAATGGAGGAATTGGACGAGATGGGAGAGGGGATCAAAAGACAATAGAGAGGTTATGAAATGCCATTTAAATTAGGCGCGATTTGGGCGGCGATAAAACTCGACACAACCCAATTTAACGCGGCGATAAAACACGTTCAAGGTCAAACGGCGGCGACGGGGAAAACCGCGACCGGGACCGGGACCGCGATGGGCGGAATGTGGAAAAAAATGGCAGTCGGCGTCGGGATCGCGGGCGGCGTGACGTTGGCGGTCCGGATGTTAAAGAACCAATTCTCCGACATGGTCACAACGGGTCGGGAATTTGAGTCCGAATGGGCGAACGTCACAACCATGATGAATTCCTCCGGAGAGGAGGCGCGCCAAATGCGGGACGAATTGATCAACCTCTCTCCGACATTAGGATCAACGACGGATTTAGCGAGAGGAATGTATCAAGTTTTATCCGCCTCGATCCCGGAGGATGCGGCGATCCTATTCCTCGAGTCGGCGGCGGAGGCGGCGGTTGCGGGTGTGACCGACACGGCGACGGCGGTCGATGCGTTGACGACGGTTATCAATGCGTATGGATTAGAGGCGGGTGACGTAACCTCGATCTCCGACGTCATGTTTGAAACGGTCAAAAGCGGGAAATTAACATACGCAGAATTAGCGGCGTCATTGGGAACCGTGATTTCTCCCGCCGCGTCAACGGGTGTTAAGTTTACGGAAATTTCGGCGGCACTCGCGGAAATGACAAAAAAGGGAATTCCCGCCCAAACCGCGACGATGCAATTACGTCAAGTCTTGATGGGAATCCTCGCGCCCTCCACGGGTGCGGCGGAAAACATGGATAAATTGGGGATCGCATATGGCGAGAACGCGCTTCAAACTCAAGGTCTTGCCGGGTGGTTAGTACAATTACGGGAGAAAACTGGAGGGAGTGCGGACGCGATAGCGGGAATAATTGAGAATGCCCGATCTTTAACGGGAGTCCTTGCGTTGACGGGAACCGGAACGGAGGGATTAACGGACGCGGTCGCGGACATGGAGGGCGCGCTCGATGGCGGTGGTCAAACGGCGACCGCATTTGAGAAACAATTGTCCACGATGGACATAACGATCGAGACGTTAGTCACAGCGTCGGATAAATTCAAAATCTCTTTCTATAATGGATTCGTCGAGGGCATCGAAAAAGGTGTTCCAAGCGCAAAAGATTTTGACGAAATTACACGGGATTTGAACGATGCGTTCCGAACATTAGGCGAGGTATTGGGATCGACCGTTATCCCGGCAATAACTGATTGGAAAAACAAACTTGATTCGATAATCAAACCAATCAAAGGCGTGAAACTCGCACTCTCCGATACCGTGAAAATGATAAAAGCGGGATATTTCCCGACATTAAAAAACCTTAACAAGATGTACGATGACCAAGCGGAGGCGGAAAAAGAGAGCGCGAAATGGGTTGAATTTCTTTCCGGATGGATGGTAAAAGGCGCGGACGCCATGCAAGGTTTGACGGATAAGGTCAACGCACAAATTGACGCGACGGGAAAATCCACGGCGGCACATAAAACCCTTATCCCGGAAATTGAGACGACCAAAAATGAATTTATCGAATGGTTGATGGCGGTTGCCGACGGTAAGATGACGATCGACGAGTACAACATGAGGATCGATGGAATGTCGGACTCGTTCATCAATCTCGCGAAAGATTTGAAAGACGCGGAGGTTTTAGACCCGGAGGATTTGGAACCGTATTTCACGGAATTGGAATCCATGCCGGACGCGACGTTGTCGGTTTTTAATCAAATCGGACTCCAATCGTTAGACCTAAAAACGGAGATCGAGAAACACGCGGAGGACATGACGAAAGTCACCCTCCCGGCATTTTGGCAAAATTTCGCGACGAGCGTCGGCACGATTTATGGCGATCTCATTTGGGACTTGATGGACAAGAATTCCACGTTCGACGAATCGATCACGAATCTTTTTGACAATTTTGCAAATATGTTTAAATCCATGATCGCGGATATGGTCCAAACCTTTGTAACCGATTTCGTTGGAGGGATTTTAAGTGGCGCGCAAGATGCGGCATCGGGAATACTCTCGTCTCTAGGTTCGGCGTTAGGAGGCGGAGGCGCGGGCGATATCGCGGGCGGCGTGGAAAGCGTTGTCGGCTCTCTCGGAGGATTGGCGAATCCCATTAATATGATCTCGGGTGCGGTTACGGCGATCGCGAGTGTCGCCGCATTGTTCAAAAAAACTGGACCCTCGTCAACGGACTCATGGCATTTCCAAGAGACGTGGAAAGAACAAAAACAATTGACCGATTATACGATGATAAACATCGGCGGGTCCGGCGGATGGTTAGCGAAAATTCATGACAAGACCAACGCGGTCGTCCTCAAAAATGAATATATGATGAAACAAAATCGAAAGTCGATCGGAATCCTCGGCGACATTTCGAAACATACATCGGCGACGGTCAAGGCGATCAAAGAAATGACGCCCAAAAAGGCGCAAGCGGGTGCGGTTTCTTTGCAATCGGAATTGATACAAACACACGGGACGCCTCAACATCCGGAATATATTATTCCTCATCAAGATTTGTCGAACATGATGAGCGGGCAAGGCGGCGGCGGAGGCGGCGGCGGGACAACGAATTATATCTCGATAAATATCTCCGATCAAATTGATCCATTTACCGCGCAACGAATGACGAGAGAAGTCATCCTCCCTCAAATCATCGCCGCATTGGGAACAAAAGATTTCAATCGTGACTTACAACGAGGATTGGGGATTTCAAGATGAAACGATTAAAATACGCGATTAACAACCTAGTCGATGTTGACACATTGATCGATGTTTATTCAGAGGATGACGTTTATCCTATGGATAATCTGTATAACGGGCGTCCCTCCAAACCATATCGATCGACAAGTATTGGCGCGCCCGGAACGCCGGAATGGATTTGTGTTTCCTTTCCCGCGCCTCGGATGATCTCCCTCGTCGCGTTGTTCAATCATAATCTAACGATGTTGGAGGGAGTCGGAGACGAATTGAGGTTCAAGGGATGCGATCTCGGATGCGAAAGTCCGGAGTGTAATTGGGACGCGCCCGACGATGAGATCGATCTTTCCGGTCAATTGATCTCGGTTGAAAAGGGTGATCACGCGACGTTTGAAAATTTATATCATCGTATAAAAATGAGGCGTCCGAATTACCGCCTCGATATCATCGATCAAAATAACTCCGATGGATACATCGAGGTCGGAGAATATTTCCTCGGAAATTGGGAGGATTTTTCGATGAATTGTTTTTTACAGCCGGGACGCCCGGATTCGCCGATGTATTTTAAAGGTGATCAACGAACGTTCATGGGACAAGATTGGTTATCCTATTATTCAAAGGCGAGAGAGATGACCTTGACATTTGTCAATATCAATACGCCGGACCGGGTCAACGAGGTCGAGGTCTTTCTCGATCGTGTTCATCAAAATGGAGGTCAAGTCGTGATCATCCCGGATCGCGATTCGAAATTCTGTTTCTTAATGATGATAACGGAGTCGGGCGGATTCGGTCAACGTACGGTTTACGGCGAGGCGGGCGAATTGAAATCATGGTCGATTCCATTGAAGGCATTGACGACGGGAGTTAGATTATTATGACGGTCGATGTCCGATTAACGAAAGTAGAAAAGGAAATCCAAAGGTTGAACACTCTCGTTTTAGGCGCGCGGAGAGCGGCGGGAGGAGCCGCCGCGCATAATATACTTTCAATAACGCATAGTGATAGTAATCCGGCGGCGTTAATACGTGGAGACATTTTGGCGGTTGACGCATCTCCGGATTTAGCGCGCTTGGCGATTGGGGTGGCGGGAACATATGTCCGATCCGATGGAGTCGATCCATCATGGGCGGCGATCGTCGCGGGCGATCTCCCGGCACACGCGGCACTCCATGAATTAGGAGGCGGAGATCAGGTCGATCATGATAATCTTTTAAATTACGTGGCGAATGAACACATCGATTGGACAAATGCAGTTGACAATTTTAAGACTACCGGAACAATTGAAGGTTTAACAGCAAAGTTTTCTGATCTCACAGATGGATATGTCCCTTACCATGTCAGCGATGCTCTTGGATTGGCGAATAGTCCGATATTTACGGATGGAACGAATGTCGGTATCGGGACGACGACACCAGGTACGATAGCTTCAGGAACCCCTGCTGGCACGTTTTTAAATGTTGTTTCAAGTGCGAGCGTGGGTAGATTAGTCGCACAGGGGGCAATAGGTGGTGAATTAGCATTAGTCGATACAGGAGGTGCTATCGATGACAAATGGTTAGCCTTGAATGTTGACGGTGGTGTTGGAAAATTTTATTCTGTGAACGATACTGGCACTGGGCTAGTAGCGGCGAATATTTTAGTAATGGACTTAGGGACCGGCAACGTCGGCATCGGAAAAGTGCCAGCATCCTCATTAGATATAAATCTGCCAACTGAAGATTTGGAAATAGTTGATGCAGGTTCGGCGGGGGCGACCGAACAAGATTGGATCGAGGTAGAAATCGGGGGCATCCAAGGTTACTTACACGTTTTTGCGGCAAAATAAAGGAGATGAAATGAAGATAAATTTAGATCATAAGATTACAAGATTAGATGGAACGGATTTTATCGATCTGGAATCAGACGGAATCGACGAAAAGGGAAAACCGAAATTCAAGGAATCAAAACTTTTAACCTTGCGGAAAGCGATTGTGGATTCTTTGACCTCAAGTTACAAAGATGAATCGAATTTAGACCCGAAAATAAAAGCGCAACGCGGTTGGTTAGCGATGAAAATTTGGAATCATCCCGAACCATTCATCGATCTTTCAGTCGATGACGCGAAGCTCTGCAAGGACTTGATCGGGAAAAGATACAGTCCGTTGATCGTAACAGAGGCGTGGGAGATTCTTGATCCAGATTGGAATAAATAAAAAATGGCAACGACGGCGGCGGGAACAAATACCGATATGATTTGGCAAGAGGTTTTCCAATTCGAGGCGGCGGTATTGGAGACAATCGACAACGTTATTCAATTATCCATAATTGTTGACGAAAACGATGTATCCGACACTTTCGAACCGAACCTCGCATATGGAAGCCACAGAACGGGACCGGGAAACACGCGCGGATCGTGGTCAATATTAACAAAATTAAAAGGATTATTTTTTCGCGACAATGATATAAATTTAAGCTTACCGTTTACGGCGATCCTTTATTTTACACTCGCGAAAGAGTTAGCGGACATTCCGGGTGTTTTGAGTCATCGTATCAACAAAACAATTATGAATGATCCTCAAAATCAAACCGTGAATTGGAACGCCGTTACCGGGCGACGTGTTGACGGGGTTAATTTATGGGAGGTCTATCCATACCGAAAAAGACTTGCACTCGATGGGAATCTCATTCGAACAAGGGATCAAGAACAATTGTTATATTTTCCGGTTTCGGAGTTGCCGGAATCGTATGCGTCTTACTGGATTTCTCATCATGGGAGCGGAAACCATTTTAAGGATAGCGCGGAATATTTATTCGATTATGGTTTTTATATGTGGCAAAGTGGAATTTATGTTGGCGCGGGATTTCAAGTACCCGGAATAGGAGAGACGGCAAAATTTGATCCGACATTAGAAAAAATGAAAATTTATTATCAAAATTGCGCCGTCAATTCTTTTGATGAGAGGAAATGGTCGATCGGTCAAGATTTTACAATGCGTGGAAAAGGATTCAAAATCCCAAAGGCGTCATTGGATATGTACGGTCAAGCTCTCGGATGGAATGACCGGACTGCTTCTGTCAATTTTATCGGTAAACAAAATCAAGGAACGTTTACGGTTTTGACGCCGTGGCTTTCATATGACAATGATCACATCACGATTCATGCGGTAAATATGCCCGCGCTCCCGAATGGAACGTACGAGATTAAAATCATAAAACGGTCGGATGTTTGGGGGGTAGAGCCTCCTAGCTATGCGGGCGATTATCGATGTACGGACACGGGTCAATTATATCGGGGATCACGGTTGATCCTCCTCGTCGGAGAGGCGGGAGATTACCCGAAAAAAGATAAACCGATCCTCCTCACGGAATGGGAATTCTCACATTTGGGGATTTCCATATTTAAACATCTCGCGCCAATTGACGTCCGGACTCCGGATATATTTTATGACGGTTATATTCTCAATGCGACGTCTCTCAAGCGCGCGATCAATGACCGGACGGGTTTGTATTCCGTGTCCGATATGTCCCTCGATCTCGCGAACAATGACAAGGAATGGTCGGAAATGATGGCGCGTTATATTATGAAAAACGCATACGTCACGATCTTTCACGCGTGGGGAGACGAACCTCACGGATGGCGGACCTCTATTCATCGGATGGTCATCGACGATTATGAAATGGAGGCGGACAAATTCCGCGTGTTCTTAAAAGATATTACGAAAAAATATTTCGAGTTGAACATTCCGGAACATATTATAACGACCGAAGAATATCCGGACGCGCATGAGGATGCGGTCGGAAAAGGAATCTCCGATCTTTTGGGAGATTGTTATTTGACGGGCGTCTCCTCTCCCGGATCATTCGAGGCATATTGTGTTGACATAACGAATAAATATTATCTCGCGGCGTGGGGATCGTTACACGCGATCCCGGAGGTCTATTCGGACGGAGTTTTAAAGGCGACTCCGGGAGATTACAGTATAAATTATCGAGATGGAGGACGGACATATATCGATTTCGTGGCGGATCAAGGCGACAACAAGATCACGTTTAACACGGAAGCGTATATGTTCGGCGCGTGGAATTCGGCGAATGGATATATTCAAAATCCGGCGAGAATCCTCCAATTCGTTTTGATGATTCTCCTCCATGTCCCGGTTGAATTGATCAACACGGCGTCTTTCGATGCGGTGACGCAACATTTTATTGATCGAGGTTTTCAAGAATCCGCGAAATTTTGGGCGTGTGATCCCAAAAAGGCGGAGGAGAAGTTATCGGATTTCCTTTTTACTTTCGGGATGAAATTATATCCGGATCGCCAGGGTCGGATATCGGTCGGGATCAAGGACGAGTCGAATTATCAATCGGATTATTATATTTTTGAACAATTGGACTGTCTCGAACCCGCGCGGAATGTTCCTAATTTGAAAAGGGCGGAGAATTATGTCCGCTATAAATGGGACGAACATCCGGCGGCGAATCTATTCGCAAAGGCGGGAGAGGCGAGGAACGAAAATAGTATCAGGGATTTCGGCAATTCAATTCTTGAGGCGTCCGGTTCGCCGTGGGAATTTCCATATACGCGGATTCAATCGGTCATCGATTATAGGATCGAGGATGAATTAAAGAAACGCGCATATGGAGAAAAACAAATCATGATACAAATCCCAATCCAAAAAATAGAGGATTTGGATATCTTCGATAATTTTAGGTTTCAAAGCTTATACGCGCCATCGTTTACGAAAGCGGGTCAACCGGGATGGTATTATTATGTGATTGACATGGAGTATAATTGGTCGGGAAATTCGATCATAGTCACGGCGGTTGATCTCGGATGGTTAGTCGGAAAATGTATGGTCATTGGAAGGTTTTCGGAATTGGCGCGGGATTGGATGGACGCGAATGCGTATCAAAGAATCTTTGCATATATCGGGAATTGTGGAACCGGGACATTCGAGGACGGCGTTCCGAATAAAAAAATATGTGATTGTTACGATTGAACGGAGGATACAATGGCGGATTTATTAGAGGGATACGACGCGGAGGGCGGCGAGGATTATTGTGAAGATGTTCACAATCTTATAAAAAATAATTGGCGACAATCCGATCCATTAACAAACCTCGCGGGTAAACAAGAGGGGATGATCGTCTCCGATTCCGACGATGACAAGTTATATCATATCAACGATGAATCGGTCGGACATGATGAAGTCTTACAGGAACACGGATCGCATGATACGCGTCCACAATTCTCCCGGTTGACTTTGGACGTGGACACGGCGGCGATTACCGAACCTCCGACGGAGGCGGAATTAAACGGAGAGTATGGATCGGCGGCATTGATGGGCGCGGGTCAATCTGTCTTTCTTAAAAACACGGGCGGAACGGGAAAGGTCTATCTCATCATGTCGGACGGTGTTAGTTATTGGACATTCGCCGGGGTTCTCGCGACATAAAATAATCACCCTCTCTTTCTCATCGTTTGGGGTGAGAAAATATCACCCTCAAATTCATCGCAAAAAAAGAATCTTTCCTCTTGACACGGGTTATTTTATCTGATACGATCGTCTTATCATGTCAGACAAGGCAAGTCAAGAGGAGTCATAATGAGAATTAAATTTTACACAATTCCAAATCGGTTTCTCAAAAAGAATTCTCCAGTATGGAAATTCAAGAGTGTAAAATCAAAAGGCTGTATTGATACTTTTGGTTTTTTCCCAAAGGGAATTATTGGTTTAATTTTTGACCTTAAAAGAGAGGAGGAATTATGAGAAAGGATTTTCAAGAGGTTAAACAGGATTCGCTAATTGACGAGATCGTTAATCTCATCGATTACGCGGAGGGAGAAATCGAGACCGACGAGGATGGTCTCGGACGTCAATACGCGGACGTCAATGTTAATTGGGCGGACGAGGAAACGGTCCGGATTATTCTCCGAACATTGTTATGGAGATATGATGTTCATTTTAAGGGAGACCTAAAGACGGAGGCGATAGCGGAGAAAATTTTCGAGATCGTCGGCGGCGAGGACCGAAAAAATTTAATGTGTTTCGCGTTTGGATTGTTCATGAGTCGGATGCGGAGGTCCGATGTTCGCCTCATGGTCGGATACGCGAAAAAGGTTCGCGATTGGAAACGCGGAATCGAGGACGAGGAAAAGGAGGAAAAATGAAAAAGGTATGGATTGGAACAAGGCGTGTCATGATCTTGGCACAAAACAAGGAACACGAAAAAAAGTTAATTGATTCGGGTTATCCTTTCAGGATGGTCGAAAAGAAAAAAAGGAGAAAAAATGGGTAACAAAAACAAACGTCGGAAATGTGTTTTGATCAAAAAGTTTTTTGACTATCCGGATAAGGTCATTTATCAAGGCACGTTGAGGCGTGCAAAAGAAATGATCCCGCCGTCGAAGAAAGATCAATACGAGATTCAATTCGTCGGGAAATAAGGAGGACCAATGACGACAAAAAAGATCATTGAATATTTAAAGACAAAGGCGCGCGTCGCGGTTGAACAAAAAAAGGCGTTTGCCGCCTATGAAGCGATCTCCAATTATTATCAAGACGAGGCGGAGACATTCTTGACGATCGCGGATATCGTCAACGAGAGTTTATCAAAAAGGACGAGACATTCTTTTTTGGGAGACGCGATTGATCATTGGAGTGTTGAGGATTTGGGAGATCAAGTCGATCTCATGTCCGGCGGTCAAGCGCGAAACGCACTCCACGCGATCCGACGAGGTTCGCTTTTTAGAACGGCGATCAAGATCGGTTACATGACAAACCCGGTTGATTAGCGGAGAGGACGGTCCCGGTCGGGACCGTTTAACGTGCGATCCCGTGTCTCAAGTCGCGGGAAACGGAGGAAACGTGAAAGAAATATTTCAGGATTTAAAATTACGCCCGGATAACATGGATCGCCTAACAAGGATCAATGGGATCATCGAGGAATTTCAAGGAAAAGGATATCGTCTCACGTTGAGACAATTATATTATCAATTGGTCTCGCGTGACGTGATCGCGAACACTCCGGAGGAATACAAAAAATTGGGCGGATTATTGGTCAAAGGACGGATGGCGGGCGTCGTGGATTGGGACGCAATCGAGGATCGTATCCGGGTTCCGAAAATTCCATATTGGGTAAATGATATCGAGGATGCGTTGAACGATACCATCCGTCAATATCGATTGGACCGCATGGAGGGACAAGATTATTACATCGAGGTGTGGTGTGAAAAGGACGCGTTGAGCGGAATCATTTTGCGGGTCACAGAAAAATTTCACATTCGGTTGATGATCAATCGCGGATACTCGTCCGCCTCCGCGATGTATCGGGCGGCGAAAAGATTCCAATCACAAATTGACACGAACAATAAACTCCCTCTTATCCTCTATTTGGGAGATCACGATCCGTCGGGATTGGACATGGTCCGCGATATCCGGGAACGTTTGGAGGAATTCGGGATCATGGTTGAGATAAATCATATTGCGCTAACGTCGGATCAAATTGCAGAATTCAACCCGCCGCCGAATCCCGCGAAGATAACCGATCCGCGCGCGGATTGGTATATCCGGTTATTCGGCGATATGTCGTGGGAGGTTGACGCATTGAGTCCGGAGGATTTAACGGCGGTCCTAAATTTGAATATAAACAATTTGATCGATACCGGAAAATTTGCGGACATGATTGAAAAGGAAAAGGATGACAAGGATAAGATCACGGAAATCATCGACTCTTTATAAGGAGAAAGAATGAAAAAGGATATTCGAATTACCGTACGTCTTGAGGATCGGGAGTATAAGGAATTAGAGAAAATCGCGAAGAAAGACGATCGGACTATCTCATGGTTGATCCGAACCGCGATCAATAAATTAATTGTTTTCTCCAAACGGAAAGGCTCCCTATAATAACGGGATGAAATACCTTTCAGAATACCTTGAATTCGGCGTTGTAGTGCGTTATAATGCGTTTGAATTCATTACCCATGTATGTGAGGTCAATCAATGCTAAACCGTCCCTTAAAATCGCTTAAACTGATTAAGTGTGATAACCCGAAATGCAAGAGCGGAGAGGGAGGGAACCCGAAACGGTTCCTCCCCTCCCGATCGTGGACTAGATTTTGTTCTGCCGAATGTCGAATGGAGACGTGGAGAGATAAACAACACGCGTCCGGACCCGCATTGATCCGCCGAATCGACAACCTCGAATTGAGAATCAAGAAATTAGAAAGGGAGGGACGCCGCCCGTAATCAGGATAAGGAGGATTCCTCGAACGGCGTCATAAACGAGGAATATATGAGTTAAGGGAATAATAAACGAGATCAAATGACTTGTCAAGAATTTCAATTCAAAATAAATAAGGAGACAGTATGAAAAACGAGGAGTTAGTTTTACGGAAACGCGCCCATTCTTTCCTTGACGTTGTCCCGGAAATTAAAGTCCGGAGTCTTGTCACATTGAATCGGGCGAACGCGATGATCGTCCGGATCAAGGGAGTCCGGGCGGAGGTCATCAAGTTTTTTGCGGACCCGATCGACAAGGCGGCGGCGTCCAAACGCGCGGCGGCGGCGGCGCATCAAGCGATCGTTGCGAAACGGGACGAGGTCGAGGAACCTTTGATAAGCGCGGAAATGGCGATCAAAGGAAAGGTCAAGAAATACCTTTTGGCGGAGGAGGAAAGACGCGAGGCGATCGAACGCGAGAACGAACGCAAAAGACGAGAGGCGTTGGAAAAGGCGGAGGAGTTGAGAGGGAAAGGTCATCATGAGGAGGCGGACGACGTTGAGGATTTTGTCCCGACTAAATTTGTTCCGCCCGCGCCTCGGATGGAGGGCGTTCAATCCCGTGAGAAATGGCGATATCGCGTCATCGATCCAAACAAAATCCCTCGCCGATATTTGATGATCGACTCGGTCAAGATCAACCAAGAGGTCACGTTGAAAAAAGGCGCGACAAAGATTCCGGGGATCGAGGCATACAAAGATATGATCATCGCGGGATCGCGAGGGTAAAGGAGGAACAATGTCTATAAAACCAAAGGCGGATAAAGGAAAACCCGTCACGGCAACGACGACAAAGTCGAACGCCAAACCAAAGACGGCGGAGAAACCAAAGACGGCGGAGACGTCATTGATCTTTCCAAAAATGGTCGCCATTATGAGAGGCGTTGGAACGATCGCAAAGGACCGCGAGAATATTTCGCAAAAATACGCCTTTCGCGGGATCGATGATGTTTATAACGAATTACATGACGTCCTCGCGAAAGAGGGAGTTATCACGATCCCGGAGGTATTGGAGGAACGGGCGGAGGAACGCGAATCATCCTCCGGAAAGACGGCGATCTATCGGATACTCAAAATCAAATATCGGTTTTGTGCGGAGGATGGTTCGTATATTGAGACGATCGTCATTGGAGAGGGGATGGATTGGGGAGACAAGGCGGCAAACAAAGCGATGAGTGTCGCGCATAAATACGCACTCCTTCAAACCTTTTGTATTCCGACGTCCGATCCAAAAGACCCGGAGGCGGACAAGGATATCCCGGCGGGGAAAAAGGGAAAGACACACGGCGGGAAAAAGGAGACGCCGCCCAAGGGCGCGAACGGAACAAGTTATCCCGTTACGCGGTTCCCGGTTTCCGGCAAGGAGGAATTGTTGACGAAATTTCAAATCCTTGATCATTTCGAAAACGCTAAAACTCATCTAGGAACGGAGGAATATTATTCAATCTTGAACGGTCATAAATTCGAGAAATCGAATCAAATCCCGCTCGAACAAATGAGGGAGATTTACGAGGAGATGATCGCGGCGTATCAAGAGAGGATTTCGAAAACGAAAACGGAAAAACCAAAGGAGAAGTAATAATGAAAAAATTTTTGTGTAAATTATTCGGACATAATTTTGTGTCCATTCAAACGGGACGTGGACCATCCTCCGTGTGGGGATGGTTCTATTGTTCTCGTTGCAGACATAAAGAACGATATCAATTTGTCGAATAGGAGAAAAAATGAAAAAGAATATCGCGAGAAAATCAACGGAGGGACCGCGAAAGGAAACCGAAAAATATTCCTCCCGCGTTGGCGCGCGTGACAATTATTACAACGCCGCCGGACAAAAGGTCGATGGCGTGACGACGATCCTCAATCTCCATGACAAACCCGCGCTCGTTTATTGGGCATGGGACTTGGGAATCAAGGGGATTGATTACCGGAAATACACGGATGAGGTCAAAGAGGTTGGAACCCTCGTCCATGATATGATCCGGGCGACGTTCGCCGGAAAATCATACCTCCATTTATTCAAGAATTATCGAGAATGGGAGGTCAAGCGCGCGAAAGAATCGTACAAGAAATTCGAGGCGTGGAGAGCGGGACACAAAATCAAGGTCATTAAAACCGAATACAAGGTGATCTCGGAGGAATTTCAATACGGCGGACGGTTCGACCTATTGGCGGAGATCGATGGAATC
>Ga0307377_10002344_pt1 | contig 22403 bp, 19 predicted proteins | sample TR3MG_FD_202535 | JGI IMG/M metagenome (GOLD analysis project Ga0307377, IMG submission 202535) | Soil microbial communities from Risofladan, Vaasa, Finland - TR-3 | ecosystem: Environmental > Terrestrial > Soil > Coastal area > Acid sulfate soil | place: Finland: Risofladan, Vaasa | collected...
TCGTTCTCTATGTCGCTCTTAATTTCAGCCAAGCCTTCTGCTCCACAGTAAAAGGAATGCGTTTTGCATACTGGAATTTTGCTTTCCTTAGTGGCTACCTTTGACAGGCTTCCTATATCCAGTGATTCTCCAATTCCACAGCCGGTGCAGATATAAACACCTGTTTTTTTATCCATTGTGTTACCTCCTCACCGTCGATTGAATGGCCTTTAGCGCTGCTGCTGTAGCATCTTTTGTCGATGAGGCAACGTCCAATGGCTTTTTAACACATCCTGCACCATAAATCCCAGGCTGCTGTGAATCGGAAGCTATAAATCCATCCTCATCATAGGCCGTATCTGCAGGTATTTTTGAGTTGACTGTTGAAGGTACCATTCCTGTCGCTAGTACTACCATGTCAACTTTTTCCTTCAGGATTTCTCCGGTTAACTGGTTCTCAACTTGTACGGTTAAATCGTGGGTCAGCGGATCTTCCGTTATCTCGCCGACTTTCCCTTTGATCATGTTTATGTCATCTTGTACCTTGAGATAAAATTCTTCATGTTTGCCCATCGCTCTAACATCGATATAAAACATAGACACTTTAGCATCGGGGTATTGTTTCTTCACATACGTGGTTTGTTTTAAGGATGCCATACAGCAAACCCCTGAACAGTAGGTCAGATGGTTTTCGTCGCGCGATCCAGCACACTGCACAAATGCTATGCTTTTAATCTCTTTGCCATCCGACGGGCGTACTATTTTACCTCCGGTTGGTCCATTCGAGGCTGCCAATCGTTCCATCATCACATTCGTGATCACGTTCTGATGTCGCCCAAATCCATAATAGTCCACTTTCTTGGCATCATACGGTTCCCAGCCCGTTGCCCATACAATAGAACCCACGTTTAACTTAAAGCTTTTGGCTGTCATATCTAATTCAATCGCGCCATACTGACAGGCACTGACACATTTGCCACACTCTGCCCCTAGGCATGTCTTATCGTCTATTACGTACTTCATTGGGAAGGCAAACTCATGAGCTTTGTATACGGCCTTTGTTTTATCCATTCCGTAATTGAAGTCGTTCGCTCTCTCCACTGGACATACTTCAATGCATTTCCCGCAGGCTGTACAGTTCTGGTTTACATAACGGGGATTTGATTTCACCGTAACTGTATAGTCTCCTTCTTGTCCTTCAATCGCTTCAACTTCCGCTAATGTGAAAAATTTGATGCGTGGATTTTGCTTGATCCGTTTAAAATTAATCTCCAACCCACAGTTCGGTGGACACAGTTTGGGGAAATACTGGTTCATCTGAGCTACCCTACCACCAAGATAGGATTTCTCTTCTACCAAATAGACTTCGCTTCCTGCCTCGGAAGCTTCTACAGCGGCTGTAAGTCCGCTTATTCCCCCTCCGACCACTAGGATACTCTTATATGCCATCCTGCTACCTCCCTTATATGTCGATAGACTCTCGGTTTTCGCCGAGTCAGTTGGAACAAGGATTTCCCTGAACCAACCTTATAGCATTCCTCCTACTATAATACATAGAAGGATATTTGCTTTCAATCGAGATAAACTGGAAATGATTTAATAAATAAACCTCTTAAATCAACTTGTGAATCAAGGCACGTTCCTTTATAGACAGGAAAAAGATTTGTTTCACATAACTAGTTACTAAATTAATCAAGTCTAATAAATAAACGTGAGAATTTGCACAAAATCATTTTACACATAACTTCTAACCAATTAAGACTAGCACTAAAGTCATAATGAGTCAATATGACGGTAATTAAGATATCGTATAGCTAACACAATTATTGGCAAGATTTTAATGAGATATTATGTCGAAATTTCTCGATTTTATTATCATACTTAACATTGCTCCGAGCACCACCGGAATTAGCCATAATAATAACTAATTAAGAGAACGATAATCTTAATATTGGAGTTCATCTGATGTCCAAAGGGCGATAAGACTCTCACTTATCCATGCAATAAAATATATTTGCTTAACCCCTTATATTAGTTTAAATAAGTTCAGATTAACATGCTTAGTATTTACTGGTCTTTTTGAAGAAACAGTTTGAATAATGCTTGCGTCCCACTGTTTTCAGCACCTTGTTCTGCAAGCTCATCATACAATGATTTAGCCAACTCTAAACCAGGAGTAAGTAGGCCAAATGCTTGAGCGGAATCTAAAGCAATCGCCATATCCTTAATAAAGTGTTTTACATAAAAACCTGGAGCAAAATTATTTGCTAACATGCGTGGAGCCAAGTTAGTTAATGAAAAACTCCCAGCTGCTCCTGATTCGATACTTTTCAAAACCGTTTCAGGATTTAAACCAGCCGTTTTCGCATAGGCCATTGCTTCACATACCCCGACCATATTCGAGGCAATCGCGATCTGATTACACATTTTAGTGTGTTGACCAGCACCAGCTTTGCCTTGTAAAACGACATTTTTTCCCATGATGTTGAAAATTGGAACCAGAGCTTCAAACACGTCTACGTCTCCACCCACCATAATAGCCAAACGAGCTTCTTTAGCACCTACATCCCCACCCGAAACAGGAGCATCTAACGCAAACATCCCCTTGGAGAGAGCCTCATCATATATTTTCTGAGCCAACGTAGGTTCTGATGTTGTCATATCCACTAAATAACTTTCGCTCTTAGCATGACTCATGATTCCGTCTTTTCCTAAGTACACTTCTTCAACATCTTTAGGATAGCCCACCATGGTAATGATTACATTACATCGAGTAGCCAACTCTGCGACTGTATCTTGCCAAACCGCTCCCATTTGGATTAACTCTTCTGCTCTAGCCTTTGTGCGGTTAAAAACAAGCACTTGATAACCGGCCCTTAATAAATGTCCAGCCATACTCTTGCCCATAACTCCTGTACCTATGAAGCCAATGATCGCATTTTCCTTAGTAAGTGTCATTATTATATTATCTCCTTTTCGATAAACCTGCTAGGAAAAACTATAGAATATCTCTTTAATTGTGTCAAGTAACCCTTAATCTTGATACCTTGAGCTAACTTCAGTCCTAGCATAGTCTTCCTTTTGCAAAGAGAGAGACAGGATTTTACCCTGTCTCTCTTTCTCTCACCCAAATTACTAGTTTTCCAGAGGCCGTGAAGGTTACAATATTCTCTAACTTCTACTACGTCGTCTGATTTTACCAAAAATGAAGCTTCTGGTACTTGCCGGAGCTCATTGAACTCCGGCCATTATATTGTTAATATTTATTCAGCTTCTATGTCTATGTCCTCTTTCTTGACTTCATGATCACAACATCCATGATCCGCATGGTGATGGTGGAAGTGGTGGTGATGTGCTTTAGCGACTTGGCGCGCTTTGCTCATAAATTCGCTCCATGCATCTGCCATTTCGTGATGAGCATTTACAATTTCCTCATCCCCGCTCACTTCAATTCTGAACCCATTATCCGTCTTGGTAAATTTAACACCGAATTCTTTGTCACTCATGGTAAACCCTCCAAACTTATCTTTATGCTTCCATTTTATACTTTATAGAGTATACTTTCCAGAACAATCTCACATTTAATTCTATTCCTTTTCAGTACCTAAGACTTATGTTGTCGATGGGAATGTATATGCCATTTCAGTGGCTTTTCTGCTCGTTTACGCAAGTTATTGACTAGTAGGCAGCCGAATGCTCCCATTAGATACAAAAACTTGGTGGCCAAGCTCTCTTGCCCGTTACTCAAAACTATTGTATAGGCAATCCCTGTGGTTGCAAATAAAACAGTCCACATCAGACGGTTTGCCAAGGTCTCCTGAAACCTCAATTGCCTAAGGATCGGCCCCATCTCGACTTTGACTTGGACATCCCCGGCGCGGAAATCCTTTAAAGTCTTCTCTAGCAAGGGTGGGATTTCCACCCCTGCTAGAGCTACAGTTTTTGCCTTCTGCCAAACCAGTTGCAACGGTGAGAAGTCTTGTCCGAGAACCTGCTTAGCATAGGGCTTAATCACAGACAGGATATTCATGTTTGGGTCTAGCCCCGCCGCTATCCCAGATAGTGTACCAACTGCCCTGCCTAAAAAAGTATAGTGTGCCGGAATTTGAAACGGTTCGGAGTATATAAACTCACGCAATTCTCCCAAAAACTTGTCAATCTGTAAGTTACCAAGTTCCTCAAATCGAACATCTTTAAGCTCGACGAGGAAAATAGTGATTGCCTTTTGCAAACTTAAGAGATTAGCGGCAGGTTTGATAAATCCCATTTCTTGCAGTGACTGAGACAACTCTTCTGAATTACTGTTGATTACGCCACTGATCAGTTTGCGAACTGATCGTTTGTTGGCGTCGGTAATCCGTCCTACCATACCAAAATCGATAAATATGATTCCGCCGTCCGATCGAACAAACAAGTTCCCTGGATGTGGGTCAGCATGATAAAACCCGTGTATTAAAGCCTGCTTTAGATAGGCATCGACTAAGGTGCCTGCTACCGCTTCTGGTGCAAGTCCTGCTGCAAGCAAACCTGCGCGGTCAGTTACCTTATACCCGTCGACAAACTCCATTGTCAAAACCCGCTGTCTCGAGTATTCTGGATAAACAACTGGTGTAGAAATCATCGAATCATCTTGGAAATTAACCCGGAACCTCTCCAGATTGGCCAACTCTTGCCGGTAGTCCAGCTCTTCTCGGAGGGTTGCGCCAAATTCATCGTAGATGTCGTCAAAATCCGCATACCTCTCCCACTTGGTAAATATTTTTAACATCCAGATCACGCCCCGGAAGGCTGCCAGATCGATTTCAATAATTCCCTCAATTCCTGGGCGCAAGACTTTTACAGCCACTACTTCCCCGGAAAGCAAAACTGCCCTGTGTACCTGTCCTAGGGATGCCGCAGCGATATGGTTGTCCTCAAATTCAGCAAAAATAGTTTCCACCGTATTTCCAAGTTCTTTGGCAATTACACGCTTAACTTGGGCCGTTCTCACAGGTGGTACTTCATCCTGAAGTAGAGCTAGTTCTGAAGTATATTCCCCTGGAAGCATATCGACACGAGTGCTAAAAAACTGTCCGACTTTGATCAGTAATCCTTCTAAGGCTAGAGCAGTCTCTCGGAAACGAATCGCCTGGTTACGATAAAGTTGGGGTAGTCTAACCTCTACTCGGGGGCCATATAATTTTCGCAAAAGTTTATACCAGGCAATCTCCAAGAGAAAGCCAGCAAACAACCGCAGGATTTTCTCTGTCCGGCGCACTTTCGAGTGGGATGCCATAAGCGTTACTTCAACTCCTGTTCAGCATATCTACTAAAAGTATTATATCTAAGTTAAATTAATCTAGGTTAATATATACTTCATCTAATATACCATGAAACCATTAGACAAACCTAGTTTATCTCCATTCCTTACTTTGCTTAATATAGTATCTCATAACTTGGTATTACTCAATCCATGTCCTGAAAGGATAATTGTAGGGATAAAGATTGTTAGGCACAAGCCAATTAGTATATACTAGACTCAATTGCGGATGAGGGAAAACACCTTATCGAAGTTATAGCTAAATTAAAGGGAGACTGATTATTACATGGATTTCGAACAAATTTACTACGCCAATAGCCAACATAAGGAGCGTTTCTTAGCCCTTTTAACCCAAAAAAAATCAAACGAGTCTGGCTATTTTTCAGCCTATTACATACTTACTTCAACCAAGGAAATTTGGTCAGCAACAAAAAAACATACGACTTTAGAAGATATCAATTTTGATAAAATCTTAGAACAGGGTTTTTCTAGTAATCGTAAAGCGCTTATTTTGCTTGCTCAGCATTTGTTCATGGCTAGTACTAGCTTTGACTTGGATCAAGCTTTGGGAAGCTGGGATCAACCCAGTTACAGCGTAGCTTTGCAAGCCATTAAACTACGGTGGACACTTTCACGTGAGAGTATGGAAGATTTTTTAGAGTAAAGACTAGATACAATCGTACTCAACACAATTAAGCCGGCTGCTTTGCATAGAAGCAACCGGCTTTAATCAAGTCAGTTAAGGCTAAGGATTTTCTTTAAGGGTGAATCTGACGCCTATAAGAGCGGAGAAAATAAACGTGCGCTTGACTCTTTAATACGGTTTGACAATGGACGCAATTTGTATTCTTCCAACACTATTTCTTCACTATCTGTAAGGTCCTGATAAAAGTCCTGTTCCAAGCGTTGCGCAAATTTACAGTCATATATAAAGGCACTTACTTCAAAATTTAAACTAAAACTTCGGATATCAAAATTAGTCGATCCTACCACACCGATTTCACTATCGAGAATCAGGACTTTGGCATGTAGAATCCCCTTTGTATAACGATAGATTCTGACGCCTGATTCTAATAATTCTTCAATATAGGAATGAGACGCCCAGTAGGTGAGCTTGTGGTCTGGGACTCCTTGAAGGATGATTCTGACGTCTAAACCGCTTAGGGCTGCAGTTTTCAAGGCCATGAACGACCCTTCATCCGAAATAAAATAAGGGGTTTCAATGAAAATTGAATTTTCTGCGCTTGTCAAGGCTACAAAGAAGATTTGTAACATGGACCCCCAATCCGAATCGGGACCAGTGGCCGCAATTTGAGTCATTTGGCTTCCAAAGTGCTGTGGTTGCGGATAATATAACGGATCACTAATACTCTGATGGGTTACGCCATTCCAGTCATTCAAAAAGACCGTTTGCAGAAAATTAACGGAGTCTCCCTCGATCTTAATGAAAGTATCCCGCCAAAATCCGATTTTCTTATTACGTGACAAATATTCATCTCCCACGTTTAATCCACCGAGAAAGCCTACCCGTCCATCGACCACGACTATTTTACGATGATTGCGCAGGTTAAGTCTCCTCGATAAGAAAGGAAAGCGGACAGGATAGAATCCTGCCGTCTCAACTCCTGCTATTCTCAATTCTCCAAATCGTTTCTCCAGGGACCGGTTTCCCAGCCCATTCACGAGGACGCGTACCTTGACCCCTTCAGAAGCTTTGCGCATCAAAAGGTTAAGGACATCCCTCCCAAGCGCATCATTATGAAAAAGATAATATTCCAAATGAATGTGATTTTTCGCGTTTTCTAGTGCCGAAAATAGTGCCCTAAACGTCTTCTTTCCATTGGTAAGCACTTCGGAACGATTATTGAGGGTCAGAGGCGCATCGGCATCGTTAAGCAAGAGTCGGGCCAACTTCTTGTTCATTGGACTGTTTCCAGCTTGGTCGACATCCTCTGCGCTCGGTCTGACTTGTCTGTCTATCAGGATTTCCTCAGTTTGATCCTGTCGCACTTGCTTGTGGCGTGACAGTCGGCGTTTCCGTACAACACGTCCGAACAGGACATACAGTAGAGCGCCCAAAACTGGCAGAACTCCTAAAATTAAAAGCCAGCTTATGGTTTTTGTTGAGTCCCTGTTTTCTAAGGAAATAACGGATCCTAAAAAAACAAGTTGAGTGAGGGTAATTAAGAAGATGGTCGTAAGGAAAATAGAAATGAGCTTTGCCTCCTCTAAAAAACATCCTTTACAACTCTCTGAAAATCGCTGGCCGAACGGCACCGATAAACTTTCGAGCAATACTTTTGATACTCTTTAATCATATTGTCCGGTTCATTCCACTCCTGCGAGTCTAATGGATTTAGCCAAAACACATTGCGTACTCTACTAGAAATTTGCGCTAGGTATTCCGGCTGTGCGGGACGAAAGTTGTTTTTCCCATCTCCCAAGATCACAAGGGTCGCCCGTGATGACAGGTCTCTGAGCTGGTTCTCAGCCAGTTCTCGAAATACCACACCATAATCCGTAAACCCAGAACTAGCCATTCGGCCCCAACTTTTGATTTCTTGCTTTACTACACCCAGATCGTCATCCCAGACAAAATCCGAAACATCCCAGACAGAATCGATAAAAAAGAACACACGTATCTTTCGGAAACGAGCTCTAAGACACATCACTATATATATCAAGAACTCAACAAACGCGGCCATAGAATTCGATACATCGCATAACACCACCAGTTCCGGTGCACGTGGAATTCTCTGACGGTAACTTAAACGGAAGAGAATTCCATCCCATTGAATGCTTTGCGAAATAATCCGAGAAATGTCTATCGAACCTCGGGGACTAATTTTCCAACGTGATCCTGGCCGCATTGCCAATTTTCGCGCCAATTTCCGAATACTTGACTTTACGAGGCCTTTTTCTTCATCTGTTAGAGTACTTAACGGTTTAAATAACCAATGCTGCCGTGCCAATGGTTCCCAGCTGTTTTCGTGGCTAACTTGCGCCGTAAATACCTGCTGCTTAATTTCTCGCATAAGAGTTGTTCGATTATTCTGATGTGTGTACCAGTCTTCTTCCGAAAGTTCACTACGTTGATAGGCTAGATCATAGGAATTGATCCAAGTATAGTAGTCCATTTCTGCCAAATTTATTTGAACAATTTCTTCAAATTCTAATCCGTTGCAGGTTAATTCCTCAAGCCGGGTAAAAGGAATTAGATTAGTTATGTGTGAAAAGTCCAAAATATTACCTTTTGCAGTAAGGCTAACTCCTCCACTTCCTCGCCCTACTCCCTGTCCCCCTGTCCCGGAACTGTCTTGATTTTCTTCTAAGAGAGCATCTTTAGCCCCATCTTTCGAATGGTTCAGAACACTCGACTTCGGATTTTCTAATAGAATTCTCCAGATTGTCTCAAACATCAATGAATCTTGGGGGTGGTGGATGAATAGGGATTTCAGAATCTGTTTTTCCGATAAATCAGGAAAGCGATCCAAACAGACTTGGGCCTCAAGGATATCTTGGGAGGAAATAGATACCGAAACCTGTCTTAGGGCATGTACTAACCTAATAAAATTCCATCCATCCATAGACTCCATCCCCTTACAATAGCGAGGTTCGATGTGCGAGGCACGAGGTCGAGTGTAGAAACTTTTTCTGTCAGCGCAATGATACTTCTTCTCAGTGACGATGCTGTGCTTCCGTCTCCCACTTTTTAAGACGTTCCTCCAACTTGGCAATGTCCTTAGGATATTTCAATAATACGCTAAGTGTACCCATGAGCTCACCGTAATTTATGGTTTCTTTTTGAAGAGCATTCAGGGCACGTGCAAAGTCGATTGTTTCAGATACACTCGGGAGTTTTTGTATGGGTAGCTTCCTTACCCTAGCAACGAATTCACAAACATCTTTTGTTAATCGGTCGGAAAGCTCGGGAGCTTGCGAGCTAAGAATTGAAATTTCCCGCTCTAAAGTAGGATATGTTAAGTAGATATGAATGCAACGCCTTCTTAAGGCATCACTGAAGTCACGGGTATTATTGCTAGTTAAGATCACAATCGGCAATGTTTTTGATACAATGGTCCCCAGTTCAGGAATAGTGATCTGTTGTTCGGCAAGTAACTCTAAAAGAAAACTCTCGAATTCCTCGTCACTTTTATCCAATTCATCAATAAGTAAAAGAACCGGTTCCGGAGATAGGATAGATTCTAGAAGAGGGCGGGTAAGTAAAAACTCTTCAGAGAACAGATCCACTTTAATCTCATCCCACTCTTCAGTTTTGGCGAGTTGTAAACGTAAAAGTTGTTTAGCATAATTCCAATCATACAACGCCTTGTTGAGATCAAGTCCTTCATAACATTGTAACCGAATTAGTTTTCGTTTCTCAGCTCGTGCAAGCGCCAAGGCCAATTGGGTCTTGCCAACCCCGGCCGGTCCTTCTATAAGACAAGGTTTTTCCAAGGTCAAGGATAGAAACAGCGTTGTCGCTGATTCTTCATCGATAAGATATCCTTCCTCTTTTAGCACCTGAGCTAAATCCAAAGGAGATGCCTGCATAAATTACCTCCTCAAAAATAGTCTAACTCCCTACTGAATTACAGGCCTATCCTATCCTCAATGAGTGAACGAACCAAGTTATAAGAAGAAAATTGGCCAAAACTAAAATAGGTAATAGTGGGCGTCTGAGGAAACAGTCTCCGAGCGATCTCTTTGGCTTCATATCCTTTATCACTCAAGGTGAAGATCTGACCCTGTAATTCTCCAAGGTAGGTTAGTTTCTGCTTTACTAATCGGTACCCGTGTTCAAGAACCCCTGCATGCGCACAATAAACTGTCTTAAAATCTTCTTTTAGAAGTGAGCGAAGGGATTTCATAAGGAGGGGTATGTTTTCATGACGCCGTACAATCCGTGTCTTGTGATGGACAAAAAGGTCTCCGCTAAATAGCCGTCCTTCTTTTCTGTCTAGGAATACGACATGATCTGGAGTATGTCCAGGTGTATGGATCACCTCATAGCGCGAATGACTATTCTCAATAAACTCTGGCAAAGACTCCGCTTGGAAGCCCTTCCTATTCCCCCAAAAAGCAAAGCGGTATAAGGGTATTCTTCCTTTACTGCGACAAATTGCCGAAGATTCATGATGAATATAAGCTGGAATTTGGAGTTTATTCTTTAAAAACGCAGTATTTCCAGTATGGTCTTCGTGAAAATGGGTATGCACAATCTTCTCTGGTCGATTCCTATTGCAGAAATTTGCAATCTCCTTCTCCATCCGCTGTGGACCACTATCAATTAGCATGCCGTCAACAAAGTAAGCAAAAACATTGATCTTAGTTCCCATCATTTGTACTTTGCAGTTAACAGCCTTTACTTCTTGTGCTTGATACTGCCTACAGTCACTTACACTTCGCTGATCAATCGTCATTAAGAAAACTCCGCTTCAATGGATTTCCTCCAATTTTTTATTCCAGTCATTATTATACTACGGATTTGGTCTGAAGAAACTTAGCAGGAGCGTTAGCCTTTCTTTAAGCCCACTTTTTTTCTCGGATCTACTATCTTACCTTGGAGCATCTCTTTAGGGCAAACGCTTATTTCAAACATAGTTTCTAGCCTTTTTAGATAGGAAACCTCTTTCGAGGTTACGATAGATATCGCTATCCCGCTTTCACCGGCCCTGCCTGTTCTTCCAACTCGATGAAGATAAAGCTGTGGATCCTCGGGTAGATCGAGATTAAAGATGTGTGTGATCCCTTTGATGTCTAGACCTCTGGCAGCTAAGTCTGAGGCCACAAGCAAACTAATTTTCCCACTTTTAAATTCATCCATTGCTTTTCTACGATTGATCTTGCTTGCCCCTCCGTAGATACCTTCTGCTTCTAAGCCGTGAAATTTAAGCTTTTCCACCATTTTTTCAATTTCTTCACTTTTGTTAATAAAGATTAACGCCCGTGGTGGGATAACCATCCGTACTAGCTTTCTTAAAACTTCAATCTTATCTCTTTGTTCAGCTAAAAAATACATATGTGTAATGGTCGGGGCAATCATGACCTTTTCCGTAACCCTTACAACTTCTGGATTTTTCAAGAGCTCCGCAGCCGCTTGCAAGGTGACTGCGGGTAAGGTAGCAGAAAACATCAAAAGCTGTGTTCTTCGTAATGTTGTCTTAATAACGCCCTTAACAGTCTGAGAATTATTCTCATCGAGTAACCGATCTGCTTCATCAAGAACTATTGTCTTGATTGTTTGTGACGAGATTTTCTTTTTCTGGATGAGTTCTAGGATTCGACCGCTGGAACCTACAATAATATGCTGTTTTTCCTTTAGTTTTTCTATTTGCCTCGTTATATTTACATTTCCTATAATTGCCACCGACGTGACTGAAAGACCCGAATTATTAGCTAAAAGTTCAATTTCTCGTTGGATCTGGATAGCGAGTTCATGCGTCGGAGCGAGAATCATAGCTTGCGTTTCTCTTTTAAGCGTATCAATCTTCTGAAAAATTGGAAGCAAATATGCCAATGTTTTACCTGTCCCTGTCTCCGATTGCCCAACAACATCTCTAGCATCCAATATAAGAGGGATCGTTTGTATTTGAATTTCGGTAGGTTCCACGATACCTTCCTGTTTCATGGCTGCTACTAATAATTCGTCGAGTTCGAACTGGTTAAATGATTTTTGCATTGAAAATCTCCATCCTATCTAGATAAATTCGATGACGCTATATAGTTAAGTTAACCGTTTCTGATGACTACAATCACATTTTTGATAGATACATTATCATTATATCCCAATTATTCCTTCTAAAAAAATTCATAAGGCACCCCCGCCAAGTCTTGGGTACTTGCTTGCCCTGACATCACAGCATCAAAAAAGCTCATAGAAAACATTGTAGCCTGGGCAACTAATATAGGGAATAAAATAACGAGTAATTGTCTTATCTTTTGGGGTATCGTCAATGTTTGTTTCATGATTGCTCTAACTCAAATTTCAATTTAGCTTCCGCAGAATCTTCCCAAATCAGGTAAGCCGCGAATGATTTACCCGATTTGGATTTAAACCCTTTAATTAGTGGAGTTTTTCCATTCTTCAGAAGGCATTTAATCTGATTCGGCGTAAGCACCTTACCATAAATTGGTGTTTTCCATAGTACAAAGTGGCATCCTTCTCGCCAACTAGCACACCCAAACCCCTTCTGTCCTTCGATCACCTCTCCACCGCACTTTGGACAAATGCCCAACGCTTCAGCCTGTCTTTTGCTTGTTTCTGCTTTTGGCTTCACATATTCCTTTGAGGCAGTTTCCTGTGGGTTGTTACGCGCCCGCTGTGCTTTATTCTGCTTCTTGCCGGCCACTTTCGACCCTTCCACTTTTCCTGCTCCCGGAGCTTGTGCTGTAGGTGCAAGCGCTAGAGGGGTTTTACCGTGCTTGTGTTCAAAGGAACGTAGTTCCTCGATTATTCGACCAATTGCCTCCTCCACGTCCGCCATATATTGTTCGATCGTCAATTCACCTTTTTCTACTTTAGAAAGATTAAACTCCATTTGCCCGGTCATTTCTGCACTAACCAGGAGATGGGCATGAGGAAGCCTTTCCTTGATCAGACGAATGAGTTCGGACCCTTTCTCTGTTGGTTTCAAGGACCTTTGATCCTGGAGGATGTACCCCCTGTCTATAAGGCTTTCGATAATAGCTGGCCTTGTCGCCACTGTGCCTAAGCCTTTTCCTTTCAATTGCTGGCGTAACACCTCGTCATCAATCTGTTTTCCTGCGCCTTCCATGGCTTTCAGAAGGTCTCCCTGGGTAAAGCGTTTGGGTGGTTTGGTGGTCTTTTCTTCGCTAGAAACACGTTTCGTTCGCACATCTTCTCCCTTACTCAAGGGTGGAAGGGTTGCGTTCTCATCGTCTGCCTGCTCACGGTCGTCCTTCTTCTTGGTTTTTCGGACAACCCCCTCATCCAATTCATCTGGGCCATAAACCTTCTTCCATCCTGGGCTCAGCAGGACTTTGCCTTTCGTGCGAAAGTGCTCACCCTCAACCTCGGTTGCCACGTCCGTTTGGTGATACCGGGCAGGGGGAAACCAGACCGCTAGGAATCGGCGGACAATCAAGTCATATAGTTTCTGTTCTTCAAAGTTAAGTCTCTCAATGGCGACTTTCTCGGTGGTCGGAATGATGGCATGATGCGCAGTGATCGTATTGATCACGCGTTTACCTTTAGGCACCCCCAAGAGACCTGCTTCATCTACCAGATTCGTGTATGGTTCTTGACGAACTGCCCTTAAATGTTCAGTTAACTTCGGCACAAGATCCTCCGATAAGTAGGCACAATCGGTTCGGGGATAGGTAATCGCTTTTTTCTCATAGAGAGACTGGGCCAATTGGAGAACCTTTTCCGCGCTGAACCCATATTTTTTGGAGGCTGTAATTGTTAGAGACGTCAGATCAAAAAGAAGTGGAGCTGGTTCCTGCACGTCTTTTTGATCCAGTTTTGTTATTTTTCCTGGTTTGCCCTGCGTTCTCCCCACGATATCCTCTGCGTCTTGGCTACTCGTAATCCGTTTTGATTCTTCACTGGGATCAAACCACTTACCAGGATATTCTCCCTGGGTTGTCGCGAACTCAGCTCGCACTTCGAAGTAGGACTGGGCAACAAAACGTTCAATCTCCCATTCTCGCTCTACAATCAAGGCTAGGGTCGGTGTCTGCACCCTCCCTATCGAAATGACATTAGGTTTTTTCCGCACGACATCAAAGCTCCCAAACAATGCGGTAAACCCTTCCGTCAGATTCATACCAAAATCCCAGTCTGCGAACGCTCGTCCGTGCCCTGCTGCCGCCAGTCCAGCTACTGATTCAGCAGGGCGAAGACATTTCAAGCCTTCCCGTATCGCAGCGGTTGTCAGCGAGGAAATCCATAGCCTAGACAAGGGTTTTCTGCACTTGGAGGCATCCCACACTTCCTGAAAAAGCAACTGTCCTTCCCGATCAGCGTCCGTTCCACATATAACTTCTTCAATATCCGTTGACTTTAACCACCGTTGGATCACTTGATATTGTTTGAACGCCCCAGATTTGACCACGCGGCGAAATGCGTTCAAGCGTGGTAGAACTGGCAAACGATTTAAACTCCAACGTTTCCCCACCCGATCAAGGTCCATATACGCTTCCGGGCGCTCCAGTTCTAAAAGGTGACCGAAGCACCACGTGATCACATACTGCTCGTTTTCGAGATATCCGTCCCCTTTACCCCGAACTCCTAAGGCCGTGGCATATTCACGAGCTTGAGAAGGTTTTTCAGCTACTATAAGTGTCTTCCCCATGCCTCGACCTCCCTTTTTACCCAATTATACAGTGGACTAACGAGAGTTTTCCATCCGAAAATAACAACAGTGAATGAACCAGTACTTTACTAAGATAATTCAATAGTAGCTTGCATATATATGAATACCCATAAAATAATCAAGGGAGGTATATAGTATGTTATCTAATGAGGAATTCATACGGCAATCTCTTGAACTAAACCTATTTTTCATCCGAATTCTTAAAGAACATGCTTATTTCATGGAAGCCGCCTTCAGTCTCAAGGACCAGTCCCTAGCCCAACAAGCCGATAACCTTAAGTGCGAATTTACTACGTTACTCGCGGAGACAATAATGCTTGCTGATGGGGTAATAAGTCCTGAAGTTCTCTCTTCAGGGGAATTAGTCACTAAGTTCACCTCTGATGCTGAGCGAGCCACAGAATTCTATTCCGGCATCCAGCTTGATACGGAACTGACCAGTCTGGAACTCTCATTTGATAGGAATCTAACCCCCGTAATAAGCTCCTTGTTAGTCGATCAGGTCTCTTCCCTTAACCAAAAGGCAATAACAGCTACGACTGTCTTGGCCGACTATAAATCCAAGCTCCTTCAAAACATATTAAGTTGTGAAATTTTTACGTTTAATTACCCCTTGTTGATCGACCATATACTGCGGGAAGCACGTTTCTACTTAAAGATACTTTATCAGTTACAGAACCGCCAAGTAGTCAACATTCTTGAGGATATCATCGATCAAGAAAAATTTTGGGATCGAATCATGGCAGAGCACGCTAAATTTATTCGAGGTTTGTTAGACCCCACTGAAATTACACTCTTTAACACGGCTAATCGTTATGGCAAAGTGTTCGATGTACTCACTGAGCAAGCCATGACAATGACGGAACAGACGACAATCTTACCACAGCTCAGCAGTAAAACCTACAAGGCCACTGCTAGTCTAAGGGATTTTAAAACAGCCGCTACAGATGGCTTACTCCAAGGCAAAATTAGAGCGTTGGCTGTGCCCTTGTTGGCGGATCATGTACTCCGGGAAGCAAACCATTATCTGAGACTCCTCAACACATTTAATGGGCGGTTACAGTAACTCTCAGCCTTATTATATCTTAACAACCCGACATTTTATAGGTAATAGTGCAAGTGTGGTACCTAAAAAAACACCGTTTAACGGTGCTTTTTTAGATCAATCCCATTCGTGAAGATAGAAGATCAGGCGCCTTCAGAACTCCAGGATGCAAGATACCCTACTTGCTCCTCGGTCAATTTATCAATAGATAAACCAAGCGACTGAAGTTTTAGCATAGCCACTTTCTCATCAATCTCAGTATTGACTTGATAAACTTCAGCTGACAGTTTGTCATAGTTCAAGGCAACGTATTGAAGAGACAATGCCTGTAAAGCAAAAGTCATGTCCATTACTTCTGCCGGATGGCCATCACCAGCAGCTAGGTTAACTAAGCGTCCCTCAGCCAGAAGGTACAGTATTTGCCCTCCGGGAAGAGTGTATTCAGTGATGTTAGTCCGAGCAATTCTTTCAGAGATCGTTATTTCTTTCAGTTGGGCTACGTTGACCTCCACATCGAAGTGCCCAGCATTACACATAATAGCACCTGATTTCATTAAGACAAAGTGCTCCTTATTTATAATATCTGTGTTACCAGTAACCGTTATGAAGAAATCTCCAAACTTAGCGGCCTCAGCCATAGGCATAACTTCAAATCCATCCATCAAAGCCTCGTTTGCTTTGATGGGGTTAACTTCACAAATGATTACACGCGCCCCTAATCCCTTCGCACGTAGAGCAACGCCTTTACCACACCAACCATACCCAGCGACGACCGCAGTTTTACCAGCCACCACCAGGTTGGTCGTCCGCATGATCCCGTCCCAAACAGATTGTCCAGTGCCATATCTATTATCAAATAAGTATTTGCATTGTGCGTCATTAACCGCAATCATCGGAAACTTAAGAACTCCATCGCGCGCCATAGAATGTAAGCGTAGAACACCAGTCGTCGTCTCTTCTGCTCCACCCTTGACTTTCTGAAGAAGCTCAGGACGAGTTGTATGTATCGTGGAAACAAGATCTCCTCCGTCATCAATGATGAAATCCGGCTCTGTGTCTAAGGCCAATTGCAGATGATGATTAAATTCTTCTTCAGTTGCATTGTACCACGCATGTGCTCCGATTCCTTGTTGAACTAGAGCAGCTACGACATCATCCTGTGTAGAAAGGGGATTGCTAGCAACCACTGTCACCTCTGCTCCTCCTGCTCTAACCACATGGGCAAGGTAAGCTGTTTTGGCTTCTAAATGCAAACAAATAACTACTTTGTTACCTGCAAAAGGCAGTTGTTCCTCGAATTCTTTACGCACCATATTCAGAACTTGCATCCGTGGCGCCACCCAATCAATTTTACGCTGCCCAAGAGGAGCTAAAGCTATGTCTCGTATTGTTGATTTCATGTATATACCCTTCTTTCTTTAATATTCTTTATAGCAGACAACCACATAGACTATGTCGTAATGATCACTGCTAAGTTGGTGTATGCACCTATTATACTCTGAAACGGCTATTTAGTCCTCCAGTAATAGGAAAGACAAATTTTTATTACCGGGTATACGCAAATCTAATTTTACAAACTTTTTTCTTTATCTTGACCATATCCCTGAAGATAGAAATTTCGCATTCCAACAATATCGTCTTGAGGTATTTCCACTACCCCACCCATAAGCTGTGCGAGAAGGGTAACTTGCGCCGACTTCTCGACGACTTGGCAAACCCTAAAGGCTTCTTCCAAGTCCCGACCAGCACCCAGCATGCCGTGATTGGCAAGTAAAACTGCACTACGTCCTTCCATTGCTTTAACAGTATTAATACCGAGTTGCTCTGTTCCAGGTAGAGCGTATTCGTTAACACGTACATTTCCGCCTACAATCTGCACCAAATCTTCAACAGCTCCCGGAATTTCTCTCCTCGCCACGGCCATTGCGGTCGCATAAGCACTATGGGTATGCACAATTGCTTGCACGTCCTCCCGGGCATTATAAATCGCCAAATGCAGAGGTAGTTCAATGGAAGGTTTACGAGTTCCGTTGATGGTGTTTCCTCTTAAATCCAAAACAACGATATCTTCAGGCACTAACGTATCGTAGCTCATTCCGGTAGGAGTGATGGCAATATATTCTTCTCCAGGGACCCGACAACTGATATTTCCCCAGGTTCCTACCGTGAGGTTTGTCGATAGCATTTCAATTCCCTTCTCGACCACTTTTTTGCGGGTTTCCAGTAGTTGATCCGAGAGATTCAATATATACACCCACCTATCTTTATATCCAGATACTATCATATTCATATTTCGTGGAATAAGCAAACAGGCTCGCTTATACGACAATTCCATAAAAATAGAAAACCCAGGCTAAATTTGGCCTAGGTTAGTCGAAAGTAGTTAATTCTTATAAACCTAAAGAAAACTTGGCTAGCGCCAAGTCTTCAGGCGCGGCGGTAGCCTTAGTTGCACTTATGCTTCTAGAAAGTATATAGACGTCAGTTTATACTTCCTAACTAGATATAAAAAAGGGGGGCTAATCCCCCCCTCTGAAAATTAGACGCAACCGGTTGGTTTAGGAAGGCCGGCAATTTTGCAAGCGCCCTTCCCTGGGCCTGCAGGAAATAGCACATAAATTTTCTTTTGATCGAACCCAGTGTCTTTACACATTTTGCGAACCATTGGGGCAACACCAAACTGCTCATAATAGTCTCTGAGGTAGTTGATCATCTTCCAATGTTCTTCGGTAAGTTCTTCCACTTCCTCAGTGGTAGCGAGGGCTTTAGCCACCTCTTCATTCCATACTAAATGATCCTCGAGAAAACCATCTTCATCCAATTCTACAGTTAAATCTCCTACTTGTAATTGAGCCATTTTATTTTCCTCCTTATAATGATTTTATTAAAATTGATATTGTTTGAGTTAAAAGTACCAAAATCCTCTCAAACAATTACCAAAAACGAATCTAGATTTGATTCTGTTCCCTTACTGAAATAGCTACCTTATAGAGAACTGTAAGAACTAACGTCCCAATAGCGTATACACCAACTACGATAGCTAGCTCATTACTTGTCGGGAAATATTCTGTTACTCTTCCAAATGGATTTGGAACAAATCCTGCAATAATGAGGACCACCCCTTTGTCAATCCAATTTGCAATGTATATAGCTACTAGGGCTAAAGGCAACAATACCTTATTCTTACGCGTCGGGAAAATTAACAAACCAATTCCTATAAAAGCTAAAATAGTAGCTGCCCACATAAAAGGAACAAGGCTTGTATGTCCGTCAAGTCCGACAAACGCATACTTAAAAGGGGCCATTTCCTCCGGTATATTGCTATAGAAGGCTGTAAATACCTCACAAATATAGAAGAAGATATTAGCAATCATAGCATACCTGATAATTTTCACCAATGATTGAATTGCCCCAACGCCTGGAGGATCCGCGTCAAATTTACTTACCTTTCGTACAATTAAGACCAACAGAATAAGGAATGCTGGACCAGCAGCAAAAGCGGCTGCAAGAAAACGTGCTGCCATTATTGCGGATAGCCAGAAAGGCCTACCTGGAAGGCCAGCATATAAGAAGGCTGTCACAGTATGAATACTGAACGCCCAAGGGATTGAAATATAAATAATAGGTTTAATCCATTTTGGTGGAGGAGTTCCTTTTCGTTCAGCCCCGAGAGTAGTCCATCCTACGACAATATTTATGAAAAGATAACCAAATAAGACGCACATATCATAAAACATAACTGAATGTAACTGAGGATACAGAAGTACATTCAGAATTCGCATTGGTTGACCAACATCTACAAAAATAAAAAATATGCACATGATCACAGAAGAGATCGCTAAGAATTCGCCGAGAATGACCATTTTACCAAATTTCTTAAAGTCATGAAGATAATAAGGAGTGACAAGCATAACAGCAGAAGCGGCAACACCCACCAGAAAGGTGAACTGTGCAATGTATAAGCCCCATGAAACGTCTCTGCTCATACCTGTTAAGCCTAGACCGTAATTATATTGTCTAAAATAAGCAACTAAACCAACTGCGATCACAGCAAGCAGGAAGAAAATCCATGCCCAGTATCTTTTACTACCTGTCAGAGCTTTTTCAAGCATTGTTGCCACCTCCTATTAGGTAGTAAACACTCGGCTGGGTTCCCAACTCTACTTTGCGTCGAATGGTATATTTAGTACTGATTATTTTTCGAACCTCAGAGTTAGGGTCGTCCAAATCACCAAATATTAGTCCCCCATTCGAGGCCTCTACACAGGCTGGCATTACACCATCTGCCAATCGCTCAACACAGAAAGTACATTTTTCCACAACCCCTTGGGTTCTCGTCGGGAAATCCGGATCAATCTTTTTGATAAAAGGCCTAGGATCCCTCCAATTAAAGCTCCTAGCTCCATAAGGACAAGCTCCCATACAAAACCTACACCCAATACAACGATGGTAATCCATATCGACAATTCCATCAGGTCTTTTGAACGTCGCCCCAGTAGGACAAGCCTTGACACATGGAGGATTCTCACAGTGATTACATATTACGGCAAAGGGTAGCTTTTTAAAACTTTCAGTCAAATATTCGTTTTCACCGCCTGAAAATGTGTGCTCGTAATCGTCTTCCCATATCCACTTTATTTCATCCTTTAGATTGCCAATGTCAGGGATATTATGGATACTAACGCAAGAATCGACAACCTTTTTAAAGTCCTCTTCAGTTTTAAATTTACTCATATCAACAACCATAGCCCAATGTTTTGCTACCAGAGCGTCTTTAGATGTCTCATATTCAGCTACAGAAGAAGCCGCCTCTACTTTTTTCCCGCGAAGACTGGTAATAACAAATGAGCCCCCAAGTCCTAGTGCGGAAACAAGACCAACTCGTCTCAAAAATTGTCTTCTATTAATGCTCATTTTGTTGCCCCCCCTGTCTCAGAATGGCAACTCCAACAGGTCGGCTTTACAGATACATAATTATGGCATGAAATACAGAATTGATCTGACGTATTTAGTGCCGGGTTACTCACTCCTACCGGGTTTGTTGCCGGATTAATCGTTCCTACTGGGTTTGATTCCGTCCCAGTTGAATGACATTTTATGCACGTACTGAGATCAATATTGAATTTTTCTCCTTGACTATTGGTGTAAACTGTCTGTCCATCGCGCACGTATGCATTTCTCCATTGATTAAGGAGTTGCATGTGATTGGCCCTCATGAATTCTGCTGGTTCAACACACTGCGTATTCGCTATTTTCTGGATATTCGCAGTTAGATTTACCGGACCAGCATTGGCTTTTCCCATATTATAGAAGAAGGGGAAAGTAAGGAAAGCAACAAAGATAATAAGCGAAGCAATTATTCTTCCGCCTTTGTACATTACTCAGCACCCTCCTTTCCCGGTAGATCTTCACCGCGCAGGTCGATAGTTCTCTCTTTCTCACCCGTCATTACCAAAGCATTTCCCAACAGCTCATGAGTTCCTGTCACACCTACCCCAGGACACCAGTAGTCCATGAGGGCCGGAAACGCAGCACGATCGACAGCACATATATTGGCAAGCATGTTAACTCCATGTTTTTCTTGAACATACTTAACTGCATTCGCACGCGGGAACCCGCCTCTCATCCGCTGCTCCATATTTTCTGAGGCATTAAGCCCTGAACCACTTCCACAGCAGAAGGTTTTCTCTCTGATTGTGTTTTCAGGCATCTCAAAGAAATTATTGCAAACAGCCTTAATAACTTCCCGTGGTTCCTCAAGAAGTCCCATGCCCCTCGAAGGGTTACAGGAATCATGATAGGTTACCCTTAGATGATCGTTTCGGCTCGGGTCAAGTTTGAGTTTATTGTGTTTAATCAGATCAGCAGTAAACTCGGTAATATGAATCATCTTAGTAGACTTGGCATTTTCAAAGACTGTTCCGGTAATAGGTGATTTTGGTACTTCAAGGAAGTCCGCAGGGCCATTCCAAGTATCCATATACTGATTCAGGACTCTCCACATGTGGCCGCATTCCCCACCAATGATCCATTTTACACCCAGCCTTTTAGCTTCGGCGTAAATCTTACTGTTGAGCCTCTTGGCCATGTCATTGGAAGTGAAGAAGCCGAAGTTTCCGCCTTCAGAAGCATATGTGCTCCAAGTGTAGTCGAGTCCGAGTTCGTGGAAGAGCATGAGATAACCCATACAGGTGAAAATACCCGGCTCACCAAGGTAATCCCCGGACGGTGTTACAAAGAGGATCTCAGCACCTTTTCTGTTGAAGGTTGGGTTTACCCTAATTCCTGTCATATCCTCTATATCATCACACATAGACTCAATATTACCTTTAAAGGCATGAGGCTCAATACCAAGATGATTTGACTTCATATAACAATTTGCGACAGGTCCAGCAATCCAATCAATGTTTAAGCCCACTAAATTCAGAAGTTCCCGGCCAATTATGGTCACTTCTGCTTGGTCGATACCATAAGGACAGAAAACAGAACAGCGACGGCATTCTGTACATTGGAAGAAGTAGGACCACCATTCCTTTAACACTTCTTCATTAAGTTCTCTCGCACCGGCTAAACGCCCTAGAAATTTGCCAGACGTCGTGAAATACTTTTTGTAAACTGATCTAATCAATTCCGCTCTTAGAACGGGCATATTTTTGGGATCACCAGAGGCAATATAAAAGTGGCATTTATCGGCACAAGCACCGCATCTAACACAAATATCCATAAATATTTTAAAAGA
>Ga0307377_10002347_pt1 | contig 22393 bp, 35 predicted proteins | sample TR3MG_FD_202535 | JGI IMG/M metagenome (GOLD analysis project Ga0307377, IMG submission 202535) | Soil microbial communities from Risofladan, Vaasa, Finland - TR-3 | ecosystem: Environmental > Terrestrial > Soil > Coastal area > Acid sulfate soil | place: Finland: Risofladan, Vaasa | collected...
ACGAATGGCCTGCGCGATCTCTACACTTTCGCTGCTTTCAGTCCATCCGGCCGTGTGCGCTGCGTCCAGGCGGACCTCTCGGCGCGTGAAGACGCCGGCTTGGGATCGAGCATCACACCAACGGTCAAATCGGGGGGAACGATCTACTCGGGCACGCCGAGAGCCCTCAGCTCCACCTACGTCATCCCCACGGTGGCCATCCAGCCATGGCCGCTCGATCCGGCGACTGGCACACGCTGGAATGCGGCCAGCCTTGCGGCTCAGTTCGGAGCAACGGCAGTGATCCCGTGACAACATGGCGCTCAGACTCACTCGAATCGCCCTGCAAATCGCGGTCGATGAATCGATGGCGCCCGGCCAGGATGGCTCCTGGCTTGGCGAACCAGAGGTCACTGCCCGATGCGCCTACCAGTCCGGTTCCTGGAGCGCCTCGCCGGAGCTACGCTGCACGGTCGGCTATCAGTCTGGAACATGGGAAGCGGCCCCGGAGTTACGAGCAACCTATCGTGTCGAGAAAGCTCATCTCACAAGGATCGCCCTCCAGATCGCCGTTGACGAGTCGCTGGGCGCGGACCAGTACGGCTCCTGGAGCGCCTCGCCCGAGCTGCAATGCACCTGCGAGCTCCTGGCCGTCACGTCGGAATGGGCCGCTCACCCCGAGCTGCGCTGCACCTGCTACGCGCTCCCGCCGGGCAATCACCCCGACGGCTGGCAGGGAGACCCGGAGTTGTACTGCGTTGTCGCCGTCACGACGACCGGGCCGCGGTTCGCCTCCTGGTACGGCTGGCCGGAGCTGTATTGCGTCTGCGAGTTGTCCAATGCGACGTCCGGCGCCTGGCGAGGCCATCCCGAGTTGCGCTGTGAGTGCGCCTTGCGCTCGGACGCGGTGGGTCTGGAGTGCATCACGGACTCGGGGAACCTGCACGGAGAGCAAAACTATGTCTTCTGAGACGGATACGGTGTACAATCGGCCCATGGGAAGGCGCGTACCAGCTTTCAACGGGAAGGGCTCGAAACCCGAGATCTGGTTCGATTTCATCGACCACAACGCGAAGCTGATCCGATTCGCGCTGAGAGATCCTGAGTACCACCCCGAGGCCAATGTCCGCTACGTGCTCATTCGTGACCGGGGGACGACCATCGGATGCGTGAGAGTGTCCTCTCATGAGACGCTGTTCACTCTGCACGGCGACCGGGCGCCGCTCATCGTGCGACTTCAGGCGGTCGCCGAGTTCGAGAAGTGGTACAAGAAAGAACGGGAGGTTCACTGATGCCTTTCCCATTGCTTGCGCTGGCAATTCCAGCGGCAATTCGAGGAATTACGTCGCTGATCGGCGGGAAGAAGGCGGCCACTGCGGCGAAGGACGCCGCTACTGTTCAGGCGAAAGCCGCCCAGCGGGCCGCCGATGAAGCGCGCCGCGTCTCGGGCGAAGTGGCTTCCGACGTGCGCTCAACCGCTGGAGAAGCCGCTGGAGACGTGCGCTCCACGGCAGCCGGAGCCTCGGGCGACGTTATCAACGCTGGGAATCTGGCGGCCGCTGGCGTGGACACAGCCACCGCCCAAGGCCAGAAAGCCCTGGACGACGTGTACAAGCAGGCGATGGGGCTCACCCAGCCTTACCGCGAGGCGGGGACAACGGCCGTAGGCGGCCTGCAAGACCTCGCGGCCGGGCCGGATTTCACCTTCAATGAGGACGATCCGAGCTACCAATTCCGGCTTCAGGAAGGCTTGAAAGCCCTTCAGCGGAACAAGGCCGTGCGCGGGATGCTCACTTCCGGCTCGGCACTCAAGGGCATCACGAACTACGCCGGGGGCGCCGCCTCGCAGGAATATCAGGCAGCGTTTGACCGCTTTCAGCAGAATCGGAATTACCGGACCTCGGTTCTGGGTGCGCTTGCCGGATACGGTCTGACCGGGACCGGCCAGGCGCTCCAGGCAGGCTCGGAGTATGGCGGGCGCACCGCCGATCTGCTTCAAACCGGCGCGCGGACAGCGGGCGCCTTCCGCGTGGGAGGCGAAACCGACGCCGCGAACTTCCGGCTGCGCGGCGAGGAAGTGGCGTCCGGCTACCGAGTGAACGCCGAGAACGCCGCGGCCGGCTACCGGCTGACCGGCACAGGGATGGCGCAGGATGCCGAACTGGGCAGGGCGAACGCTACCGCAGCCGGGAAGGTCGGCGCGGCGAGCGCCTGGAATCAGACGCTCACGAATGTCGGCACCACGGTTGCCAATGTCATCCCGAACTACTATGCCATCAATTCCTTGACATCGAACCCTGCGGCTACACCGCCGCCGCCCGCGCAAACGCCGCCGCCGAATCTGAGGTACTGGTAATGCCAATCGACGCGAGAATCCCACTCACCGTTCAGGGGCCTCCCCCGGTTCAGCCCATCGACCCGGTTGCCGCCTATGGCAAGATGCTCTCGCTTCGCGGGATGCAAACCCGGCAGACAGCCGATGAGCTTCAGCTCTCGGAGGCGCAGAAAAAGATTCAGCGCCAGGAAGAGATTCGCAAGGCGTACACGGTCGGCGGGGATGGCAGCTTCGACGAGGAAGCCACCATGAGCAACCTGCGCAAGATCGGCGCATGGGAGCAGATCTCGGCCATCGAGGAGGCGAAGCAGAAACAGCAGGAGGCGGCGCTCAAGGCCCGCAAGGACGAGGCGGACGCTCAGCTCGCCATCATCAACACCCATACCGCGAAGTCGAAGCGAATCGCTGAGTTGTTCGGAGCCGCGAAGGATCAGGCATCGCTCGATCTGGCAATCACCACCGCCGTTCACGAAGGGCACCTCACCCAGGAAGACGCTGCCCAGATGCCCCGAACCTGGGACGAGACGACCGCTGCCGAAGCGAAGGCGTTCGCCGATCAGGCGCTCGGTGTGGCCGGAACTCTCGAAGAGGCTCGCAAAGCGGCCGAGGAGAAGCGCAAAGAGGCCGGATTCGAGGTTGAGCAAGTCACCAAACAAGCTCAGGCGGTGAAGGCTCAGAACGAAGCCGCAGCGATGGGCGTCCCCGACAACCAGGAAGACTGGACAGCGATGTACGAGGCGATGGACCCGGCGCTCAGGAAGCGGCTCGGGGTGAAGCCGGAGTACAGCGAGAAGGCGCGGGAGCGGCTCGCCAGTACCAGCATGACCGGAGAGAGCAAGGCAAAGCTCCAGCAGAGCCTTGACCAGTTCTCCGAGACGAAGCGGCACAACCGCGCGATGGAAGCCAAGGGCGAAGATGGAGGCGGTTACATCGCAGACCAGCGCCGACAGGCAGCCGAACAGCGTTCAGTGGCGCGAACCATGAAGGACAAGGAAGGCGTGCTCGATGCCCGCCAGTCTCAACTTGGCCGGTACATGAGCGTGCAGGACGGAGACGCCTTCGCCTACACGAACAAGGCCGGAAACCTCGTCGAATCGAAAATGACGCCGGAACTCCGGCGCGCGATTGAGCAGGAGCAGCGCGGGAATGAACAGCAGCTTTTGGACCTTGCTGTGCGAAAAGCACAGGCCGTCTATGGAAACAATCTCAAGACACTCACCGGCCCAGACGTGCTCGCCTGGCATCGCGCGGTTGAGCAATCGATCGGGCGGAAGGTCGGTCCGGTGGAGTTGAAACGGCTGGCGCTGGCGCAAGGTTACACGATTGACTGATGCCAATTCCTCGCATCGCCGAGCTTGTTGAAGGGAAGACAGGGACCCCGCCCCCTCCGCGCGCCACCTATGACGCCCCTGGAAGCATCCCCAAGCTCGATCAATTCTTGGCCGACCCTCCGGCGGTGCGGCGATTCATTGCACCCAAGCCTACGGAAACGCCGATCGCCGACGTGACCACTCCGCAGGGATTCCTCGCCAACATGGGAGCTGGGATCGAGGAAGGCTGGCCTCAACTCCTTCGCTCCTTACGCTCATTCTCCGCGATGAAGGCCCGCCAAGATCCGAACCTGCCCAAGCGCGATGGTCCAGTCGCTCCTTCCGTGGAGGGGATCAAGGACGTTGGGGACTTCACGAGCTGGCTGGGGCACATTATCGGAGCGAACGCCCCGAATCTTGCGGCTTCCTTCGCCGGCGGCCTTGCGGGAGCGGCGGCCGGAAGTGCCATCCTGCCAGGACCAGGAACTATCGGTGGCGGAATTCTCGGAGCCTTCGCCCCATCATACGTGCTAAACGCGGCTGAAATCTTCGAGAACCTGATCGAAGAGGGAATTGATCCGAACACCGCCGCCAAGTACGCCGAAGTCGGAGGCTTCGCCTCTGGAGTGCTCGATTCAATCGGCCCAGGCCGTCTTGGAGGCCGCGCCGCAACGGCTCCCGTCAAAAGCTTCTTTGTCAAGCAGGCATTGAAAAGCGTGGGCAAAGAGATCGCCCTGGCGCCGCTGACTGAAGGACTCCCCGAAACGGCGCAGGAAGCTATCTCCATTGCCATCGAGAAGCACGCCGCGGGGAAGCCCTTTGAGTTGGACGAGAACGATTGGTCCAGGATGGTGAACGCCTTTGCGGCTGGAACCGCCCTCGGCGCCACGGCTGGCGCTGCTGTCGACGTCACCCGAACCGCCCGGGGCGCAATACGCGGAGAGCCACAGGCGCGGCAACCTGTCAATCCACCGATCGAAGTCCCGGCCGAGGTTGCGGCTGACACCAGGGCCGCTCACGGCCTCCAGGTAGAGCTACCACCCTCGGCGGCTGTCCAACCACCACCCACTGAGCCGACGCAGCTTGAGGCCCTCGCGGCGGCAACTGGCCAGCAAGAGCTCGCGCCGCCAGTAAAGCCGAAGGAAGCGCGCGTTCAGAAACTCGCCGAGGTAGAGCGCATCGAGCAGGAAATCGCGGCGATTCCGCAAGACGAGGAGATCCCGCCAGAACTGGTAGAGCGCGCAGTGCAGGCGGAAGAAGAAGTTGCCCAAGCCTATGAGGCGGAAACCTCAGAGGAGGTACAACCCGATGCCGAAGCAGACCCCTACGCCCCGCCCGTCCCCAGAACAGAGCGAGAAGGGACGGCAATTTCTCGGCCGCGTCCTCCAATCGGCCCCACTCAAACAGGCAGTGATACGCAAGTTCTTGTCCCGGGGCAAAACATCAAGTTTAGTGCGACCTACGCGGTCCGCGAACTGAGCGACGTCTATCCATCTCACATTGGATCGACTTTTCAGCCAACCCCGGGCTACGAAAGCGTCAACGAGCGTAACTACGAAGATCCGGCGAACCGAGAGACGGTGATTCTCAACTCTTCAAGGGAGTTGTTCAACCCGGCATTCCTGATTACCGACAACCCCGATGCCACCAACGGGCCACCTGTTATCGATCAGAACGGCAACGTGTTGGGGGGAAACTCGCGGACCATGACCCTTCAGCGCGTCTACGCCTCACACCCACAGGGCGCCGCCGCGTACAAGCAACTGCTCAAGCTCAAGGCTTCACAGTACGGCATCGATCCTGAGAGCATCGACCAGTTCAGGCAACCGATCTTTCTGAGGCAGCTATCGGCCGACAGCCTTTTGAGAAATCCAAAGCTCCAACAGGATGTCATTCGTGCAACAAATGTCAGTGCGGTCGGAGAACTGACGGCGGCCGAGCGGGCGCGCGCCGATGCTGGCCAACTGAGCCCAGAGAGCGCAGAGTACCTCGGCGGGCTACTTGAGCAGAGCGGAGAGGATGCGACGATAGCACAGGTACTCGACAAGGTTGCTGGAGTCGAGGTTGTTGAGCGGCTCGTGAAGGATGGCGTGTTCTCGGTACAAGAGAAACGGAAACTCATTGACTCGAAGAACAAAGTCGTGACAGCCGCCGCCAAGGAACGGATCTCGCAACTCCTCGTGGGGCGATTCTTCCGCGACTCGGATCAGTTCCAGCGCACGCCGCCGTCCATCCGAAACAAGCTGGAGCGCATCGCCGCGCCGTTGCTGAAAATCGACAATCAGCCCGGCTGGGACTTGATTCCTGAGTTCCGAGAGGCGGTGGATCTACTCGAAGCGGCACGCAGCCGCGGCATCAAGAACCTCGGCGACCTCGTAGCGCAGCAATCGATGTTCCCGGGCGCCGAACCGGAAGGATACACGCCGCGCGTGGTAAAGCTGGCCGAGGCGCTCCAATCGCTCAACCCGAACAAGCTGGTGAAGAAGATCCGGGAGTACGTCTCCGACCGCACGCCTACGATGTTCCGTGAGGCGGGGCCAGCGGAGGCGTTCCGCGATTCCTTCGAGAATCTGATGAGTGACACGCGTGGCTCCGCCACGATTCGCGCTGCCACTTTGGGGCTGATCGAACCGAACCCGGATCCCGTTCGGAAATCCAGGGAGCCCGGCATTCTCAAGCGTGTAGGTCAGGCCATCCGGCCAACAATCGAGGTCGTTAGGAGCGAGGGGACCGCCGGCCAGGAGCTCGCCCGCATGATTGAAGACGCCGAGGACACCGGAGAGCTGGCGGCTGGCCAGAGGCTCTACGCTCTCGCTGAAAGCGGCTTGCCCAGTGTGAGCAAGGACGAAGCGCTGACCATTCAGAAGATCATGCAAGGCCGGGCACGGGGCACCCCAGAATTGCGCGCCATTTCCAGCCAAGTCAAAGCGATCACGGACAATCTCGCTGATCGAGCGCAGGACGTCGGAATCAAAGTAAGGCGTGGGACCGGCGAGAGAGTTCCGTTCGTTCCACGTAGAAACTACTTCCCGCACGTCGTTAGACTGCAAGAGTTGGCGCGGGGCAGAGGTGCCCAGTTTGGCTCTGTCATGCGTTCGAAGCCCTGGAAGCTGGTACAGGATGTGTCCTTGAACCTTCAGGAGATGAATGTCGCCAAGGACCATGCTCAGGCCATCCGGCAGATCGATAGCTACCTCGACTTCGTGGAAACAGGGAAAATCCCAGCGTGGCTCGCTCAGTACCTCGTGGAGACGAAGCAGGCGACTCGAGGATCCGACGCGCTCGCCAAGCTCCGGCGCCACAGAAGCGAGATCCGCGAGGCGCGCCACGGTTCGCTGGAGTTCGCCCGAGAAATCGATCTGCCCTTCTGGGATCCCGACCCGCGCCGGGTACTGCCGCATTGGATCGCTTCGGCATCGACGCGACTCGAAAACGCTCGTGTATTCGGCCAAGACTCCGAATTTATCGAGGAGCAGATATCCAGAATAGAACTGGCTGGCGGCGATCATCAGGCAGTGCAGGCCATCATCAAAAGGATTGTGGGCAACTTCGAGCACGTTCCCGGAGGCGACCGGCTACCACGGCTCATCAGGACGATCCAGGGATTCAAACTCGGGCTGGCCGCGATTCCGAATGCTAGCCAGAGCATCAACACTTGGCTTTACAGCGATCTCCGAGCAACGCTCTACGGCTTCAAGGAGTTCATTAGCGGTAGAGGAAAGGCCCTCGGAACCCGGTCCGGCGCCACCATCGAGAGTGTACTCAATGAGATGGTGCGCGAGGCGGGCGGCGACAGCCGCGCGCTCGGGATCTACCTCAAGGCGACTGGCTTCACGGGAACCGAGCGGATGAACCGCACGGTGGCCGCCTCGGCTGGCGCGAACTACGCCGGCAGGATGGCGAAGCGGCTACTGAAGAATCCGCAAGACATTCGAGCAAATCGGGCCTTGTCGGAGCTGGGGATCGATCCGGGCAGCGTGACGGGTGGAACACTCACAGCCGCCCAGCTTCTCATGGCGGCAAAGAAGATGGCGGACATTACCCAATTTCGCGCCAGGCCCTCGGACCTTCCATACTACGGTTCGAGCCCCTGGGGGAAGGTCTTCTTCCAGTTCAAGACCTACATCTACAACCAGACGCGCTTCGTGTTCGGCCGCAACATGATCGATCTGCTCGCCACGCCTGGGAGCCGGGAATGGGGCCGAGCAGCGCGGAATCTACTGATGCTGGCCACCGTGTTCCCGCTGACCGGAGAAGCCATCTCCTCGCTGCGGTCGCTCATCACCGGGCGGGAGCGCGACGAGGAAGGACTGATGCGCTACTTCATGGACATCGCCCAAGTCGGTGCCGCCGGCATCCTCGCGGAGGTGATTCAGAGCGGGCAGTATCGCCGAGGGACAGGGTTCCTGGGCGGGCCTGCTCTCTCGGAGGCAGGAGAAGCTATCGATGTGATCGGCGGCTCGACGACCATCGCCCTGAAGCCGGGGGAGGAACGGGCAACGAAGGTATCGGAGCGGCTCTGGAAAGCGGCCTTCAGGAAAACTCCCCTTGTTGGTCAGATCGCGTACCCGAGAGTGTATAGTAGATCAAGAAGCCGGAAAGCCGGCAGATTTGGAGCACTTCAGTAATGGCAGCAGCAATCATCCCGGTTCTGACGGCAACCCTGCCGTACATCCCCCAGATCGTGCGCTTCGTCGATGGCCTGCTCGGTCGCAAGCAAGGGGCAGCGAAGAAGAACATGGCGGTCACCATCGCCAACACGGTCCCCTACCTGGCCGACAAGATCGCCTCGGGTGAGTTCAGCCGCGACGATATCCCCGTGGCCATCGAGTTGACCTTTCAGATCCTCAACGAGCTGGGGCTCGTCAATCGACCCACGCCGACCGGGACGGCCGACCCCCGGAACCCGTGGCCAATCACGGTGGTTTCTCGGCAGCTTCCTGGTGGAGCCATCGAGATCGTTGTGCCAGAGCCAGGGCTGGGAGGGCGGACTCTGTGAAGCGGACCGGCCATCCGTCGGCACCAGGAAGGGGGTACCCGTGACGTTCTCCCACGAAATCGACCTCGTGACCATCCTGCAACTTGTCATCACGGCAGGTTTCGCAGTCGGGATGCTCGTTGTACGACTCCAGATTGCAAACCTGGAGTTGCGGATCTCGGAGAGGATTGACTCCAAGGTGGGAAAAGTAGTCGAACGTGTGGATGAACTGGTGGTGAGCGTCGCAAGACTTCAGGGGATGATCGAGGCCCGCACAAGCACGGTGAACCCAAAAGCACAGGTGAACTATGATTGATTACGACGCACTTGCACGGACCAGCTACAAGGCCGAGATGGACGCCGACGACAAGGACCGGCCGACCTATGAATCTCTCCCGGCGCCTGAGCGGAACGCCAGGATCGCCGGGGCTGCTGCCGTTGTGCAGCATCTGAGAAAGGGCGGGCATCTCCGCGAAGGCCCGGTCGCCACCACCACTGGCGGCACCCGCAGGCCACCGCCGCCCGAAGACCCCGGCCAACCTTAGAGGTGCTTCTCACGCTCCAGGTTGTTCTTTGCGGGATCGGAGCTACCGCGGCGATTTACGCCTATTACGCTCTGCTCCGCGAGTTCGACCGCAGGGAAGAGATTCATGCCGCCGAGATGCGCATTCTTGGGCTGGCAATCAACGGCCTACAGGCGCGGCTTGCGGTGCTCGAAGCACGCCAGGACAAACCACCCCAGCAGGCAAGCCCAGGTCCAATACTGGAACCCGGCGCGTAGGCGCTCCCAGGCTTCGAGATCGGCCGGAGTTGGCGCTGCCACCGCAACGTACCCCGCCCACCATGCGACGAGCAGAGCCGCATGGAAGCGGATCCGCCGAAAGAACCGCGGCGGATAGAGCAGGGTATACAGGAGTGCGGTTCCCAGGCCCAGCGCCAGAACGCAGTGGACCGACATCCTGAGCGTGTTGTACCACCAGCGCTCAGTGGCGATCTTCCCGACGACCAGCGCCACTCCGATCAATCCCACCGCCAGCGTCAGAAGCCCCAGCAGCGTTCGCTCCCGCGCCGGGATCCCCCAGGTGAGCAGAATCCAGGCTTCGATAGCGGCTGCCAGCTTCAGAATCAGGCTCGCCGCGTCCGCCGGGAGATACCAACTCGCCCCCGGCGTATAGAAGCACGCCTGGACCGCCGTGGCGAGCGCCAGGACAGCGAACAAGGGGAACCGGCTACGGTAGAGCCAGGCCAGCAGGCCGAACGCGCAGGGCGCAATCCAGGGCACATTTCCCAGTGTACGCCGAAGTTCTGGAATTGGATCTGTTCCCGGTACTTGGTACGAAAGTACTATTGACCTCCAGCACCACCTAATATATGCTTTGTACGTGGCAACGAAGACAACCGATGAGCCGGTGTCCACGGTCCGCATTTCGGGTTTCCTTCGCGGGAAGCTCCTCGCCATCCAAGCGCGACTGTATCAGGACACCGGGCGGAAACCGACCCAGCCCGAGGTGCTGGAACGGGCGCTGGAATTGTACGGTCGCAAGATCACAGCGGGAGGCGAGGATGAGCGGGCAGGGTGAGCTTCTGCTTGCCGTGATCGCAGCGCTACTGGTTGGAGCCTGCCTCGTCGCAGCACATTACCTGTTGCGGAGGCCGGAGTAGTGATTCTCGACTGCCTCGCCGGACTGATCGTGCTGGCGTTCGCTGCTGGCTTTGCCTCGAACGAGGCCCGCTGGAAGCTGAGAATCGCCCGCAACGCTGTCACGTTCGAGCAATTGGAGGAAAGATGCGAAGACTGATCGCAGTAGTGATTCTGGTCGGCACTGGCCTACTGCTGGCTCAGACCTGGAACGATGGACCGCTGGGGCCCGTGTGGACGCCGAGCTGGTACGAGTGGGTCTGGTTCCGTAGCGGCTTCACATTCTCGCAGGAGGACGGCCGGCGGGTGGTAGACGTGAACATGCCAGACGTGAGCGGGCTCCAACAGCAGGTTGCCGCGCTCAACACCACCGTTGCGACGCTCCAGGGTCAGGTGGCGCAACTTTCCTCGAGGGTTGCGGAGCTGGAGGCCAACGCACTGCCTCCACCGCCGGGAGGTCCATGAATGTCCTGGATGAACGCCTGTGCCTGGGAGCATATCATCGGGCCGATGCTCCTCGGACCGCGTGAGCGGGCGGCCGTTACTCCAGAGCGGGAGCAGGCGTACCGAGACTGTCTCAAGCTCTACGACATCTCGGCGGCGAACGAGCCAAAATGACCCTGCCGCCGCAAATATCAACCATTGGACAACCAGTGGGCGGAGCGAGGGATGGAGTACCGATCGCGCCGCATTCTGCGACGGCAGGGACCAGAATAGAGAAGGAGATCGAATGCAATTCACACTTCAGAATCCGGCCGCGCTGAAATACTTCACGCGGACCAGCAGACCGCCCCTCGACAATCCGACCTACGGAACTGACCAGCTTCAGCAGTTCGAGCGGTTCAACCGGGGCGACTTCCTGACGAAGACCGGCCAGTGGGCGCCGGCGCACCGGAGCGAAGACGAGGCCGGCGTGCTCGGACTTGCGCTGGGGATCCCAGCGGAAGAGGCGGAGCTGTTCACCCGCATCAAGCGATGGGCGGACCTGAATGCCCTGGACGATGCGGGCGACTACGAGATTCGCTACGTGGTAGCTGTCGGCGGTATGGCCGTGTGGCATACCATGACGATCACGAACCGGCTGGCGCGGTCCATCAACCTGCCAGGTCAGTACGAATATCAGAAGTGGGTTCCGGCTGCCTCGGGTGTGACCGTGGTAGGCCCGGACGGCCCGACCGGCACGGTCAGCGAGACCTACCTTGTAACCCCCGAACAGGCCGAGGCTCTGGCTGCGGCCATCGGCGGGACGGCCCGGGAGGATGCCTTCGGCGGCGGGATCTTTCACTACCAGTTCGCTCAGAACGAACGCCGCCGAGTGTTCTACGTGATGGTCGGCAATCGTCCCTACGTGGCTGGCGAACTGCTCCGACAGCAGTACCAGAAGGGAATCGATGCGCCCGGCTCCTGGGGCATCTCCGCCATCGGCACGCCCCTCTGGACGCCCCTCGTCGATCCCGACGTCGGCGAACACGACCTCCGCCCCGAGATCCCGATTCCTTGCCGCGCCTTGTACCCACAGGAGCGCTTCCAGACCTCGGGTTTCGGCGGGTTGCTCCAGATCGGCAACCTCGGTCTGATCGAAGAGACGGAAATCGAGATTGTCAGACGCATCGACCGGAACGTAAAGGCGATTCAGGAGAAGCTCACGGCAAGCTCTCCGGGCGGGCCGCCCGCACTGCCGTAGTACGAACTCGGGCGATTTCCCAGTACAAGTAAGGGTTTCGCTCGATTTCAAGTTTGCCTCGCAAGGGGCATGATGGGTCCAGGAGGATTGAGACATGCTGAACATCAGACTTTCAGGCGGCACTCTCCGGGTGGATCTGCTCGAACGCTTGCCCGGAAACCACTACCTCCCGGGTGGCTGCACCACTCAGGACTGCGAACGCGGGCTGGAAGAGGAGCCCGACAACGAGCCGACCTACGAGGCCGACGATGAAAAGGAGGATTGAGATGGAAACGAATGGAACGAAGGGAAACGAAACAGCGGTGGTCGTCCGACAGCCGGAGGCTGCGGTCGCACTGCGAGGCGAGGAGTTTCTCCCCGTCATGGATATGCAGGTGGCGCTACAGCGCCGCCGAATGGTGGTCGAGTTCACCAAATCGATCATGGAGGAGGGGCAGGACTTCGGGACCATCCCGGGTACACAGAAGCCGACCCTGCTCAAGCCCGGCGCCGAGAAGCTGCAAAGTTTCTTCGGGCTGGAGCCCGGGGTGGAACCGGTGCGGGAAGTGCTCGACTGGACCGGAGAACAACACGGCGGGGAGCCATTCTTCTTCTTCGAGTACCGCTTCACCCTCAGCCGCAACGGGCGAGTGATCGGAGTCGGTGTCGGTTCGGCAAATTCCTGGGAGTCGAAATACCGCTACCGCTGGGTGCCTGAAGAGGCCGTCCCGGCGGATCTCGACAAGACGAGCCTGAGAAAGCGGGATGGCTCCATTTCCGAGTTCGCCTTTGCTGTGGACAAAGCGGAGACGGCCGGGCCCTACGGCAAACCGGCCGAATACTGGCAGCGGTTCAAGGACGCCATTGCCGCGGGGCTGGCGCAAAAGACGAAGAAAACAACGAAGACTGGCAAGGAACTGGACGCTTGGGAGATCGGCTCCGTCGAGTACCGAATCCCGAATCCAGACAGCCCTGATGTGGTCAATACCGTGCAGAAGATGGCCTACAAACGCGCCCAGGTGGCGGCCACGCTGAACGGTACGGGCGCATCCGAATTGATGACCCAGGATCTCGAAGATCTCCCGATGCACTACTCCACCGGAGAGACCCGCGATGAGATTGTGGAGCGCCGGAAGGCCGAGATCACACAGAATCCCCCGCGCGGTGGCTCTCAACCGCATCGCGGGGAAGGCGGCGGGCATTCCTCCGATGCCGCGCCCGCCCCAAGCGGGGGCCGACCTGAGCCGGTCCCCGCTACGGATGACAGCCCGGATGCCGTGTTCGCCAGGCTTGTTGCGCGGCTGAAAACGAAGTCTGACTGGATCGAAGCATTCACCCTGGCGAAGGGCGCAATCGTCAAGGCGATGGGAACGGATGCCAAGGTCGCCGAGATCTTCGCCCGCCACGAGATCAAGTCGCCTTCCGATGTGGGCGGGAAGAAGGGGAAGCAGCTCAAGGACTGCCTGCGCGAGCTGTGGGACTTTGCGAACGCGCTCAACGAGCAAACCCAGCCAGCCGAGGCTGAGTTCATTTCGGGCGATGACGACATTCCGGCGGAGTTGGGCGGAACTTGGAAGGAACCCGAATCACTCTTTGACGAATCCGCGGAGCGTGACGGAGAGGTGCGGTCATGATGGACCCGGAGAAGGCGATGCCAGTTCAGATCCTCCATCGATATACCGACGCAGTGCTCAAGAGCATTGTTGCCGATAACCTCTGCGAGGCGGACCTCCGCGGGGCGGACCTCCGCGAGGCGGACCTCTGCGGGGCGGACCTCCGCGGGGCGGACCTCCGCGGGGCGAACCTCAGCGAGGCGGACCTCCGCGAGGCGAACCTCCGCGGGGCGTACCTCCGCGAGGCGAACCTCAGCGAGGCGGACCTCAGCGGGGCGGACCTCAGCGGGGCGGACCTCCGCGGGACGAACCTCCGCGGGGCGGACCTCCGCGCGGCGGACCTCCGCGAGGCGGACCTCCGCGGGGCGGACCTCTGCTACGCGTACCTCAGCGGGGCGAACCTCAGCGAGGCGGACCTCCGCGAGGCGAACCTCAGCGGGGCGTACCTCAGCGGGGCGAACCTCAGCGAGGCGGACCTCCGCGAGGCGAACCTCAGCGGGGCGTACCTCCGCGAGGCGAACCTCCGCGGGACGAACCTCAGCGAGGCGGACTGTCTGACCGCCAGTGGATATTTCCTACGACTGGCCGGCAGCCGTCATGCCATCATCGCCATTGACGCCCAGAATATCAGCATCGGCTGCCACCGGAAAACGCTAGCGGAGTGGCTCGACAAGTATGCAGCAATCGGGGCCGAAGAAGGCTACACGCCCGCGCAGATTGCCGAATACAGGCGACATCTTGAGTATACGCAGGAATGGCTACTGAGCCGTCCAGTAAAGGGAGGCTCCGATGCCTGAAGACCGGCACGCCGAATACAGGGAGGCGTCCGAAGCACGCTTCCTGGAGTACCTTCTCAAGCTGGCTGCCATGACCTCGCGGGTGAGGCTCCAGCTATCGCCGGATGAGGCGCTGGAGATCGAGCTCGCCTCGCGGAGGGCGGCATGATCGCTGCTCTCTTCGTCCCTGTCACGGTAGCCGCCGGCCTGCTCCTGGCGCTGGGCTACATCATCGGGCGAGCCGAGCGCCGCCCGAAACGGTCACCATACCACGGCATGACCGCGGCTGAGGCGCGCATGATTCTGGCACGCTGCCGGGCAAACAACGAACTCGAAAGGGGGAAGATCTGATGGAAACGAAAGCACTCACGCTCTACGAACTGGAGGCTGATCTGACCGCTCTTCTCGACACCGAGGAGATGGTCGAAGACCCGCAAGCACGCCTCCAGATCCTTCAGGAGATCGCCGACAAGTCGGAGCAGGCGGTCACCAAACGCGACAACCTGATCCGATTCATTCAGCACGCCAAAGCTCAGATCGGCTTCGCTAAAGCCGAGGAGGATCGTCTCGCCACTTGGCGAAAGGGACTCGATTCCAAGCTCTCCGAGATCGAGGACTACGTGTGCTCGGTGATCGAGGAACACGGCACGCAACCGAAGAGGGGGACGAAGCGGCTGGATGGGACGATTGGCGTGCTATCCATCGCCAAGAAGCCCGACACGGTGGACGTCGAGCAGCCAGAGCAGATCCCCTACGAGTACCTGGACGTCACGCTAAAGACCACCGGGCCGGAGTTCGAGGAAATGCTGCTCGCGGTAAAGATCGCAACTGGCGCTGAAACTGACCTCGGGACCAGTCTCCGCAAGGCGGCGAACTTCAGCCCGCGCAAGCGGGAGATCATGGCGGCGATCAACGCCCACGCCGCGCGTGTGGCGGAAAAGCTCAAAGCGGGCGAGGATCTGACGCCCGAGGACACGGCGCCGGCCGTTGCGGGCGCTGACATTCGGATCGGTGGAAACCGGCTGGTAGTGAAATGAGCCGACCGAAGAAAGACCCCGTGGAGCGCATCACGGATGCCTGGGAGACACTCTCGATGGAGGACCGGAGGTTCGTGGTGCGGCACCTGATGCTGGACCTGAAGCAGCTTGAGCGAATCGAGGCCGAGCGCGCCGCCGGCCACACCGACCTTCCGCCAGGGAAACCTGGCGAAGCGCCCGAAAGGGCGGATACTGGATGAGAAAGGAGGCCGTCCGTTTCACGGCGCCTGGGGGCGGGTTAGCAGCCCGTCCCCAGCTCGAAGCGAGGCAACCGGTTACGCGATTCTCTCCTCAGCGAGAATGCGGGCAGAGGGTCGGTTGCCTCGACTTGGAGCTGATGGCGGCCCGGACGAGCCTCCGGGCCGGCTCCACAGGACACCGGGCCGCTCGACTGCGGAGCGTTTTCAGGGGTGAGGGCCTCCAGCGGATAGGCTGGCCCGGTGCAGAAAAAGGAGAGAAATGGAACAACTGAAAATGGTCGGCGCGGTGATCCGGTTCATGGACTACCGCTCCCATGACAAAGGTGCAACCACGTTCGCGCGGCTCGACATGAGTGCGGACTTCACCGAGACCCTCGCCGACAAGCTCGGCTGTCTCGACATGCTGGAAATCGAAAGTGCAAAGGGGCTTGTACCGCTCACGGTCCCTGACATCTACTTGACCGAGGCCAGCCTTCAGGTGCAGGGCATGGAGACCATCTCGCTCGACGTGGTGGCGCACAAGCTCAGTGATTTCAAGGTTCGGAAGCTGGAGGAAGAGTCGGTATCGCGCCGCGAGATCCAGTTCCATCTCTGGATTCCCGGCGCCGAGGGCAAGGCCGCCATCGATTTATACGAGGCGCTGAAGGCCACTCCCGGCGTGCTGCTGGTGACGAAATCGGTGTCGCAGGCTACCGGCGCTGGCGAGCGCGTCATCGCCGAGCAGACCACCATAGACGGCGGGGTGACCGAGATCACCGACGGCAAGCCGAGGCGGAAGCGCGGCCGGCCTCCCACCGCCGCGAAGGTTGAGGCCAGCGTAGAGGCTTGACTCTCAGCTTCACAATCCCGGGCGCGCCCCGAACGAAGAAGACCTCGCCCCGCGTGTTCCCCGGTCACCGATTCCCCCGGGTGCTGCCATCCGAGGCTCACGAAGCATGGTTTTCAGAAGCCATGAGCCACGCCCAGCAGATACGCGCCCGGCTACGCCAGGATGGCGCACAGCTTCCGCTCACCGGCCCAGTAGAGGTAACCGCCCTGTTCTACCGGGAGAACGCCGTGGAGGGCGACCTGACGGGCTACATGCAGGCGCTGGGGGACTGGCTTCAGCAACCGCGCCACCAGCCGAAGCGCAACGGCGCCGGGATCATCGGCGACGACCGGCAGATTCATAGCTGGGATGGCACCCGAAAAGCGATGGACCGGGCGGCGCCGCGAATCGAGGTAACGATTCGGGAGCTGCCCGAGGAGCAGATGAGGCTAAACGAGGCCCAGCGTGGGTGAGATTCTGACGAAGGAACAATGGAAGGCATGGGTTCCCGATGCCGCACACATCAATGCACTACCGGAAGCCTTACGTCGGTACGTGCATGACTTGGCAACCCGCTGTGACCCAGCCGGTGACATCCAAACCATTGCAGTGCTACGAGAACAACTCGGGGCGACCGAGCACGAGCTTCAGCAGGCCGAGGGAGAGCGCGATGAACTGTGGCGTGCCATCGACAAAGAAGGGTCTATCGAAGACCACCAAACAGCCTATGAAATTGCTCAGGATGGGGCTGCTGCGCTTGGGCACCTTGCTGGTATCGAACAGCTACAGAGAGAGCGCGACGCCGCCCTCGCTCAGGTAACCAAACTGCGGAAGGCGCTGGAACGGGCACTGCGCGAATTGGGTGGCCAGCATTCAGGCCATTGGGATAGCACCGGTGGGCACGGAAGTGGGTGCCCGGTTTGTATTCATGAGGGTGAGGTAAGAGACGAACTTCGTGCGGTCCTCTCTCTCGCGCCCGAGCCGCGAGAGGCCCGCCCAGAGATCGTCTGCATCTGTGGTTCAACACGTTTCAAGCAATCCTGGATTTCAGAGAACGCGAGGCTGACGAGTGAGGGCTACATCGTACTCGCAGTAGGCTTGTGGGGCCATCACGAGCGACAGGACCCTCCTCCGGTACTCAAGGCACATCTGGATGACCTGCATCTTCGGAAAATCGAATTGGCAGATTGGGTCTGGGTGCTTGACGTTGGCGGCTACGTCGGAGACAGCACGCGACGAGAGATCACGCACGCAGAGCAACTTGGGAAGCCCGTCCGGTATCTCTCCCATGAGTTCCCAGGTTACGTGGAACCAGCAGATCAGAGCCTATCCCGCATCAGCGCCGAGGCCACGGCAGCCGAGCGGGAGCGGATTTGCCGCTTCGTCGAACAAACCAGGATCAAGGCTAGGCTTACTGGCAGGGGAAGTGCTGATGACCTACTCGCACGGGTACGCGACGCCCTCTCCCCCGAGCCCGAGCCGCGAGAGGAGGCCCAATGAGCCAGCCGACCACGATCGAATGGACCCACCAGCCTGGCTACCAGGGCGTGAGCTGGAATCCGACGCGGGGCTGTAACCGGATCTCGCCGGCGTGCAAAAACTGCTACGCCGAACGAATCGCGGTGCGCTTCTGCGGAGACAAACATCCTGTTGCATGGCCGGATCGCATGTCCGCCCAAGAGCGCGCCAAACACCAAAGGAAGTTTCCTTTCTGGCGGTTCGCTGCAACAGGCGGTTGGACCGGGCGCGTCGAGCTGATCGAGAGCAAGCTCCTGGAGCCGTTGCGGTGGCGCAAGCCGCGATGCGTCTTCGTGGACAGCATGAGCGACCTGTTCCACGAGGCGTTAACCGTAGGCGACATCTTCGAGGTCTGGAAAGTGATGTACGCCGCCGCGCGGCATCGGTATTTGATACTGACGAAGCGGGCGGAGCGCATGGCAGAAGTCGTCCCGCTGTTGATGCGGGAGTTCGGCGAACCGCTGGATAACGTATGGCTGGGCGTCTCCGTTGAGGATAAAGCGAACCTCTGCCGAGTTGACCACCTTCGGCGGACACTGGCGGCGGTGCGGTTTGTGAGTCTGGAGCCGCAACTTGAGGATCTCGGCAAACTCGACCTAACTGGCATCGACTGGGTGGTCCAGGGCGGAGAGAGCGGCCCCGGCGCGCGGCCCATAAAACCGGAGTGGGTGCGGGGCGTACGAGATCAGTGCATCGCGGCTAACGTGGCGTACTTTTTCAAGCAGTGGGGTGAGTGGGCGCCCGTGTGCAGCGATGCCCCGGAAGCCTCGGAGCAGATGGTGAGGATGGGGAAGAATCTCTCAGGGGCCACAGTAGACGGCGCGGAATGGCGTCAGTTTCCGGAGGCGCGTGCATGAGCATCACTCGGCCAGAGGCCCGGCGCCGCATCGCCCGCCAGGCGCTCAAGATGCGGAGCCGCAACCACCGCACCATCGATGCTCGCTACAGGGCGCAGGCCCAGCCGCGGACCGCGAACGGCCAGAGGTTCAGCTCGAGGAAATCACCCCTTGACAGCGCGCGCAAAAGCCGGTAATCTGTCTGTGCTTGGGGAGAACCCCCAGTGCACACGGAACGCGGGCGGCCCCCGCCCTGGTGCCCTAATCACCAGGGACACCGCCCGCAGCTCTATTAGGGAGAGGTTATGATCGAGGCACATCGCTGATGGCTGTCGGACGATGGTTCCGTATCCACACAGAAATTCTAACGCGTGCCAAAATTCAGAAGTTGCCACCTCGAGTTTTCAAGCACTGGATCAATCTGTTGTGCGTCGTCGCTGAGGCCGATCTTGGAGCTGGACGAGTCCCTTCACTCGAACAAACCGCATACCAAATGCATCAATCTGAATCCAAGGTTGACCACATTTTGAACGTTTTGGTTTCAAAGCAGCTACTGGATAGGCACGAAGGTTGGTTCAAAGTTCACGATTGGGACGATTGGCAATACCATTCTGACATTTCAACTCAACGAGTTAGAGCGTTTCGGGCACGTAAGCAGAAACCAAGCGAAACCGTTTCCGAAACTGTTGCAGTGAAACAATCGGCCTCTGTATCTGTATCTGTATCTGAATCTTCTTGGAAGGGGGAGTCTGAGGGGGAAGGGGCCGACGGGCTCTACGAGCAGTTCTGCGCTCAATTCCTGGGCGAAATCCCGGCTGATCTGTGGCAGCGTTTCGACCGCTATGTTACTGGTTTTGCTGATGTTTTGGTGGAGAATCTGCCTCTGTGGATGAAGTGTCAGAAGTACCAAAACGGCTTCGCTCCAAACGCCGATCGCTGGTTAAAATCAGGGGTTTGGAAGCTGCCACCGAAACCGCAACAGATGGGGGAGAAACCAGCGGAGGAACCATGGTAAGTAACTCAAAAGCAAAGGAATTGATCGGCCGGCTAGCTTCGATGCCTGGTTATCCTGACGACAAGTGGATGCGCGAGCAGATGGGTTTGGCGCTCCAAGAATCGGCCCACGAAACGCAGGCGGAGGAAATCCTGCTGGGTTTGATTCGAGAACCCGGGCGCCGCTTTTGTCCCACGGTCGGTGAAATCGTAGCCGCGGTGCAGGCGAGGCGCGCTCCAGGCGCAGACTCCCACCGGCCGGACCTGGAGCGGTACTCGTTGTCTGCCGGCGCACCGCCACGGTGCCAGCGCTGCCAGGATACAGGCGCGGTTGAGATTGTGCCGGCCAGCGCCGAGGGTTTGGTACGCCTCGGGTGGTGTCGCTGCTCTGGGGCGCTTCAGAGGCGCTCAACAGAGCCACGCTACGTTGATGACTTCAACGCCAAAATGGAAGCCTACGAGGCCCGGCCGAAGTTGCCGCCCGCTTCGAGCTGGGGACGGCCGGCGCTCGCTGTTGAGAAGATTCTGCGCCAGTGGGCAGGGTTGCAGGATCCACCGGCTGAGCCTACCGCCAGGCCAGCCACGCGCAGCGAATGAGCACCAGTGCAACCACCACGGCACCCCAGCCACGCACCAGCGCGCCGAGCAGGTCCACGGATTCTGGAGGGTACGGGATCATATCAACCTCGCCTCAGCCTGCTGCGACAGGCTCAAGTGAGGGCTGGATCGTGTCGCCATCCAGCAGGGGCCGAGCCGCATACCCGGCAGCGCTCCCGTGGCTGGGAGTCAGCGCAGGGGAGATCAGGCGGGGCGCGGGCCAAGGAAGGCTTCGAATCTCCGTCGCTGATCGGCCTCATAGTCAGAGGCCAGCAGGAACCTGTATCCGCCTCGTTCTCCCCGTCCGAAGTTCTGCACCCAAATTCCCCGCATCTTGCGTCCATCTTCCAGCTCGATATCGACCGACCAGGGGCTGTAGTTCGTCGCCTCGCGGTGGGCGATGACAGAGCCGAAGCCGGATAGGTTGGCCATGTCTCCTTTATAGTAGATTCTCGTTCCGATGGCCAGTTCAGCTCGGGATATTCCGCTCATGATTTGCTCCCGCCGAGGGCTGCCCGGCTTGTCTCAATCTCTGCTACCAGTATCGGCGATTTCAGCCAAGCCTTCAATCCGGCGAACACACTATTTCGCTCATATAAAAGCACTTATGTACTGGTACGATGGATTTCAACACGCTAGTATTCTAGGGCAATTTAGGTGGTACAACTAAGGCTTTTGACCGATTGTTTGACGGCTGTTTTTACGGCACAATGGGGCTGGAGGATTGAGACATCATGAAAGTCACCCTGACCGAGAATCAAGAGCTGAACCGAGTTCAGCTTCGTTTCTCCGCGAAACCCCGGGAGCAGGTTCGAGACGGGCTGAAGGCTGCCGGGTGGCGGTGGAGCCGTTCTTCTCGCTGCTGGTACAAGTGCCGCTCGGAAGAGGTCTTGGGCTACGCTCGCACCTTGGCCAGCGGGCAACCCGAGGCGATCGAGGATTACGGCTTGCGCGCCATGACCGACGTTGACAGCCAGTGGGAGCGGCAATGCGAGGAGGCAACCGGTGAAATTCTGTGAGCTCTGCGGAGCGGAAATCTCCACCCAGGACGGTGAGAACCGTTGCCGCGCGTGCGACGATGCCGGCGACACCAACCGGACCGAGAAACGCCGCCGGAAGGCGACCGCGGCCGGTAAGCGTGAGATGGAGCAGGCCCTCAGAGATTGTGGGTTGGTCAAGGTTCGTGGCTCCCTGGGTGGCGTTTACTGGGAGTGACCATGCACAACCCGGTAAACTACACTAACCCGGACTGGATGCCCCTTGAGCGTGCGATCGGCGCCGTTGGACTCCCGCGCGAGGTCTGCGAAGAGTTCATGTGGATGTTCGAAGATCCCGCCGAGGTCCACCACTACAAGCACCGCGCCACCCGGCGGTACGTGATGCTGAACTTTCATGACGTGTGGGAAGCGAACCTTACCTCTCGTGTGGGTGGCTTGCATCGTGCTATTGCCTACGCTCGAGGTGTCGACGGGATTATTCACGTCGACGCGAATTGTATCGAGCAGCTGGGCTGTAGCCCCGGAGGCCACCATGCCTGATCAATCGCCCCTGTTTTCACCCGCCGAGGAATTGGAGGCGAAACTCGACAATTGCGAGTATTCCCAGTAACTTGCAGCGGACCGTGTTACTGCCCTCTGGCGTACCAAATCACCTCGCCGACCGTCCAACCTCGAGGACTCGCCTTTGTTCGGTGGTCCGCGCCAGTACCAGCTGCCAATCGAGTAGGTACTTTCTCCCGCCTTTCGGGCGTCCACCCAGGGCGCCCTTTTTTTCTCTCCTTCGGTCGTTTCGGTGTACAATCTCAGGTGGATGGCGACCCATCAGGCGAGAAACCCATATGACATGCACTGCTCACACCAGCGCTGGTAATCCGTGCCGCCTGCCGGCTATGCATGGTACGAACGTGTGTAACAAGCACGGCGGCTCTGCGCCCCAGGTCCGGGAGCGCGCCCGCTTGCGGCTGCTCGAAGCTGCCGATCCTGCGGCCGCCCTGCTCGCCCATACCATCCGTAACCGCAAGGCCGAGCTGCCGGAGCGCTTGCGCGCCGCGGTAGCCATCCTCGATCGCGCTGGCCTCGGTGTGCATCAAAGCATGGAGCTGTCGGGTGTTT
>Ga0307377_10002348_pt1 | contig 22389 bp, 24 predicted proteins | sample TR3MG_FD_202535 | JGI IMG/M metagenome (GOLD analysis project Ga0307377, IMG submission 202535) | Soil microbial communities from Risofladan, Vaasa, Finland - TR-3 | ecosystem: Environmental > Terrestrial > Soil > Coastal area > Acid sulfate soil | place: Finland: Risofladan, Vaasa | collected...
AAACGTTCGCAGAAAAGCATAAAGAACGTTTACGAGCCATCGTTATAAAAGAGGTGGAGAAATTTCACAGATGCGGGGATCCGAAAAATGGTTTCAAGCTTCTGGTCTGTGAAGGTTGCCATGATGTGAGGATCGTGCCGTATCGTTGTAAAGGACGGTTTTGCACAACGTGTTCTAGTGGCGAGACAGAGGAATGGAGCCGAATGATCGCTGAAGAGGTCGTACAAGTCAATCATCGCCATGTCATATTTACCATCGACGAAGGTCTAAGTCCACATGTTCATATGCTAGTAACCATGGGAGGGATGAAAAAACAAGGAGAATGGAAAGTCTACGACTATATACCGTTTTCCATATTGAGAAAACAATGGCAGACAGTCGTCTTGAAATTAATACGACGTTCACTAAGCGAAAGTGAGAAGAAGAAGGTTCAACACCTATTGCAAAAAGCGTATAGTGCCAATGGAGAAGGGTTCTATGTTTATGCGCCAAAACAGAAGGGGAATGTTAAAGTACAAATAGGTTACATAGGCCGGTATATACGCCGACCTGCCATAGCTTTGCATCGAATCGAGGGTTATGACGGTCAGTATGTAACCTTTCGATATCATGATAAAAAGGACGGAAAAGAAAAACTGGAAACCATAACGGTAGAAGAATTTATCAAAAGATTAATCGTTCACATACCCGATGAACAGTTCAAAACGATCAGATATTACGGGATTTATTCACGACGAATAAAGGCAATTAGCAAGAAGTTAATTTCTAATTGGCAAAAAGAAGTTAGGAAATGGATCGTTAACATTAAGAAGATCGTCAGACGCCGAAACTGGCAGCAACGGATCAAGGAACAAACGGGTAATGATCCGATGATATGTCCCCATTGTGGGAATTGCTATGAATACAAGGGAGAAGTGTGTCTGAAAGACGGCCAATTAGAGATCAGATATGCCAGCGACGAGACAGCAAGAAACTACCTGGAAAGGATGATTTATAATTTCACCGGTATCGAAATCGCGAAACCCAAAAAAGAAGAAGAAAAGAGACCAAAACTCCAGAAGGACAGGGGAAGATCAGGGCGTGATCAGTTATATATGTTTGGAGTGTCATGAAAATGAGGAGATACCCTTAGACGTCGTCAGAACAATGGATGCAATGGATGATGGTGATCCGACGGCACCTCCACAGTTTAGTTGTAAGAAATGTGGAGGGACCATGTATCCAGAGTATTATAAGGGGCTTCATGGAAATGAGTACAAAATTACAGATGTCATAGAATGAATAAAAGGACCGAGGCGCAGCCGAGGTATTTTTTATTCATCGGTTGAATATGCCATACTGGATCAATACTGCAGGGATGATGCTGCAAAAATGGATAGTGCCATAGCAGAACAAGAACTATACGACTATCTTAACCACAGCATGGAGCTTGACCAGGAACTTGACAAATATTTTGACAATAAGCTTGTATACCAACTTGATATACAGAGCATCACGACAACGGAAGCCCCTCCCCGACTCACCATAGAAGGACAGCTCAAAACCCGCAGCAACTTCAGCTTTTTAACGGGAGAAATCCGGCTGCCCTTTAGCATATCCAGCAGCAACAACAGAATTGATTAAGGAGGTTCTCATGAAGCTGAAAGCATTATTTGCCATGCCCTTGATGTTTTTATGCTTTATGCTGCTGCCGGGAAATGCCTTGGCAATGCCAGACAGCGACATAGAGATAAACCTAACATCTCCGGTAAACAGCCTGGTGAGTGAAAGCGGTGTCGTGGCTGTAGAACAATTTCCCGCTCAGGTGAAAATTGACACCACTGCAAAAGTGGGTGCAATTACAAGCATTCAATCAACATTTAACGGCAAAACTCAGGCGATTGCTCAAACGGACACTCTAAACATCGAAAACAAAGAAGCCTGTGGCGCATACACAATCACCGCCAAAACGGACAACGGAGCAGTACTCACAATGACCGCAAACGTAGTTTTGCAGGTAAAAGCGACCTATGATATCCGTTACCGTACAATCGCGATGAATTTAAAGAAAGTCTTTGACGGCGATCAGCAGATAAAGATTTTTTCTACACCACAGCGTATCAATCTCGTCAATGCAAACACCATCGCTGAGTATGAGAAGGAGCGTATAGCCGGGATTATTGGCAGAAGTGATGGCAAGACCTATACGCTAATAGGCAGCTTGGTTGTAGAGATTCACGATTTTGCAACGGGTAAAATAATTGGGACATATGATGTAAATGAGAATTTTGATAGTCTCAGCAGATTGTTGCTTGTGGAATTCCGAAGAATGGAAGAATGCGGGATATAATTGTTTAATTGTTTAATAAAGAAAATCGTGCTTCAGCTCTGCGTGGATGGGCGATGGATTGCTTATCGTTTGGCTTTTGGATATACTATAATTGAAACTCTATTCTATGTTGATTTTAAAAGTGCCGGAAAAGGAGGGTGCTCTATGGATTTACAAATAAGAAGCGAACTGGATATGATTTCTAAAACGATAGCAGACACGGTGTCGGTCAATACAATCTATCTGTTTGGTTCTTACGCTTACGGCCAACCGCATCGGGATAGCGATTTTGACCTGTATGTAATCATCCCGGATGACTCTATGCGTCCGCTGGAGGCAATGCAAACCATTGGGCGCGCCCTGTACCATGTAAAAAAGCGGCCTGCGGATATCCTTGTGGGCACCCAGAGCAATTTTGAACAACGCAAAACATTACCCACGATTGAGCGCACGATATTTAGAGACGGGGTGATTTTATATGGAGATCAGCAGCCTGTGCAGGCGATGGCTTGAATTTGCCGCCGATGATCTCACTGCGGCAAAGCATCTGTTATCCTTATATCCGTTCCGGTTGGAGATTATCTGTTATCATTGCGAGCAGTCTGCTGAAAAGATGTTGAAAGCATTTTTGCTGATGCACGATGAAGAAGCACCGCGCATTCATGATTTAGTCGAGCTATGCCGCCTATGTGCTTTAAAGGATAAGGGATTCGATGGAATTGCCGAAGATTGTAGCAAGCTGACTCCCTTTGGCGTTCGTGTGCGTTATCCGGAAGAAATCGAAGTAATAGAGGCGGATATGCATGAAGCAATAAAATCAGCGGAACACATCATGGATTTTATTACTCACGCTATGACTGAGGAGCAGCACGAAGCTCAGGAGCAGGGGATGACAATGGAATAGCCACAATTCAAACTCAAACCTTTGCGTCAAATGAGAAGTCATTTGGCGCTTCTTTACTGAGGATGGTATTTCAGAGGCGATCCAGCGGTTTGGAGAGGATTATCCGGTATTTGCAAGAGATTCCGTTTATGAAAATACCACTGCTCTTTGTGTGTTGCAACGAAGATGAGCAAGAAAATCCAGGTATATCAATGTGTTAAGAGTATAGAAGAACACGCTAATCTAAAGTGATTAAGCGTGGTTTTTTTTGAAAAATAATGGGAACTTCCGAAAAGGCACATCGTTATGAAGCAAGCAGCTTTTTTATATTCAAATTCAAGCAGAAAGAAGTGAAAGTCTATGGTAAAAAGAAAACTTGGCACGCCAACGCCTGTGCAGGATGATGTCCGCATCCAGGAATTCCTTGATATGATCGCACCATCGGTGATCAAGTTTAACACCGACCACTTCATTTGCGGCAACACCTACCGCTGCGTTTGGGCGCTGCGAGAATACCCCACCGCCACCGATGAGCAGGCCATCCTGCGTCACCTTGGAGAAAAGGATGGCGTCACCTTAAAGATTTATACCCGCCACGTGACCCCGATTGAGGAAAAGAAAATCATTAGTAACAAGCTCAATGTGGATCGGCTCATGCTCCGTCAGCAGCAAGGGTTTATTGCGGTGATGCCAAGCGGCTACAACATATTCGGCGACAGTTCGAAAGAGTATTGCCTGCCTCCAGCGTGGCCAATCTGTATCCCTTCAATTACTCAGGGAAAACCGATGCCAATGGTTTCTACCTTGGAAGGGATAAGTTTGGAAGCAATATCATTGTCGATTTTAACAAGAGGACCGACGACAAAACCAATGCCAACATTCTCATCCTGGGAAACTCCGGTCAAGGCAAAAGTTACCTTATGAAGCTCATCCTTTGCAATATGAGGCAAAGCGGTATGAAGGTCATTGTCCTTGACCCTGAACATGAGTATGAGGATTTAACCCTCAACCTGGGTGGCTGCTTTATCGACTTGATGTCCGGCGAGTACATCATTAATGTACTGGAGCCTAAGACATGGGATGAAAACGGATCGCCGGAAGACAGGGAAGCACCCCAAGCCTTCCGCTGTGCCTCCAAGCTGTCGCAGCACATCTCTTTCCTGAAGGATTTCTTCCGTAGCTACAAGGACTTTAATGACAGGCAGATTGACACCATCGAAATCATGCTGACTAAGCTCTATAACAAGTGGAACATCACCGACCATACCAACTTTGACCGGCTGACACCCAAGGATTATCCTATCCTGTCCGACTTGTATAAGCTGATAGAAGGGGAGTATCAAAGCTATGACAGCAGCCACAGGCAGCTCTACACTGCAGAAACCCTGCAGGAAATCTGCCTTGGACTCCACTCGCTTTGTGTAGGTGCGGAGAGCAAATTCTTTGACGGACACACGAATATCACCGACAGCCACTTCATCACCTTTGGCGTAAAAGGATTGCTGCAGGCCAGCAAGAACATCAAAAACGCTCTGCTTTTCAATGTACTCTCCTTCATGTCCAACCAACTGCTGACGGCAGGCAGCACGGTAGCCAGCATCGATGAGCTGTACCTCTTCCTCTCCAACCTTACCGCCATTGAGTATATCCGTAACTTTATGAAGCGTGTTCGTAAGAAGGACAGCGCCGTCATCCTCGCCTCGCAGAATTTGGAGGACTTCAACCTGGATGGGATTAGAGAATACACCAAGCCCCTGTTTAGCATCCCGACTCACGCCTTCCTGTTCAACGCCGGAAACATTGATGCCAAGTTTTATATGGATACCCTGCAGCTTGAACAGAGTGAATATAACCTCATCCGTTATCCGCAGCGGGGTGTCTGCCTCTATAAATGCGGCAACGAGAGGTACAATATCATGGTTTCCGCACCGGAATATAAGGAAAAATTGTTCGGTACGGCGGGAGGACGGTAACCGCCGCAGCTAAAAATTAACGGAAAGGAGACAATAACCATGTTTACTAATACCCTTGTGTACTACCCCTCCATCGAGTATGCAAAGGAAAAAAACGAGCTGGAACTGTGGCGTGAGTCCCACAATATCAACATGGAATTGAAGCGTTACCTGGAGGACAACGCCTCAAGCTACTACAACACCTACCGTCTTAATGAGCTGATGAATACCCTTGTTGAGAATTACGGTGTGGAGAGAAGCCTGTATCTCATTGCAAAGACTGTCCAGTATAAAGGCTCCTATGACGACAGGTTTAGTAAGAACGTCCGTGACCATGCGGCTGCTTTTTCATTTCCCGATGCCTACACGGAGGCAGTAAAAGAAGCAGAAAAGCAGGGCTATGGAGATGTAGCCGATAAATCCAGAGTCTACATCAGTGACGTCCATTCCTGTATCCTCAATGATGTTTTTCGAGAGCTGATGAAGATGGAGCAGAAGCAAGGCCATGTACAGGCAGAAGCCCCGGAACAATTGGGAGGGATGAACCTTGGCTGATCCCGCAGCCCTTGCCCTTATTGCCAGGGCTGTCATCCCAGCCGCGACCGACAAACGGACCTGGAAGGTGATCGGTGCCATCATCGCCGCGCTGCTGACTCCCGTTATGTTAATGGTGATTGTGATTTTGAGTCTGCTCTCTGCCACAGCAAATCATAACAATGCTGCCATTGATCTGACCTTTCACGGAGGTGCTATCTCCTCGCAGATGCCTGCGGACTACGCCGACTACATCCGAAATATGCGGGACAGCTTCTCGGAGCTTGACACTGCCATAGGGAATATAAGTACGAAGCTTGAAAGCGGAAGTCTTGACAGCACAAGAGTCAAGGCGATTTTTTATGCTCTGTTTTTCGGCGCGGACAGCCCCTCTAGGGACAGTGATGACTACCGTGCGTTTGCAGATTGCTTCGTGCGGTACGAAATCCTGTCCAATGAAGCAACGGGTACCAGCTCTAAGGTGGCCATCCCGCTAACCTCCTTGCCGGAGATTTACTCAAACCTGGAAAGCACACTCGGCAGGACAATCACCAGTGAGGACAAGGCCAATGCCTCGGAGATTTACAACCGCATCCTCTATGGCAACATTCCCACAGAAGGGGGTGGACTCCAGAATTGGGTCAACACCATCACTGCAAACCCTGCTGAGGTTCCCTTTATTGGCGGCGACTTTATCAGTCCCCTCGGCAGCAGCTGGCGCAGCATGGTGACCTCCGAATTCGGATACCGGAGTGATCCTATTCATCCCACGGCTGAAAATTTTCACTCAGGAATTGACCTGGGCGCGCCGAAAGGCACCGATATCCATGCTGCCAATGGAGGCACTGTCCTGTTTGTCCGCTATAAAACCACAGGCTATGGATACCACCTGGCAATCGATCACGGTGGGGGCATCGTTACTTTATATGGTCACTGCTCTAAAATCCTTGTGACCGAGGGGCAGGCGGTAAGGCAGGGTGAGGTTATTGCACAAGTAGGTTCGACGGGCAAATCGACCGGAAATCACTTGCATTTTGAAGTTATTGTTGACGGCACATCACAGAATCCAAGAAGCTATCTGCCGTAGGGAACATTGAGAAAATACATCGAGAGTCTATTTGGCTGCAACGCACCGACAGAAAATGAACCTGAAGCCCTCAAAATTTTGTCTAAGTTTATTAAAACTGCGGTACGGTATAATGAAACCAGTAATCTGAGAAAGGAGAAATGCGCTTGGAGCAATATAGCCGGGTTGTCGGGCTGTGGCAGTCGTACGAAATTGCGTCCGCAGCCGCTCTGGATAAATACCTTGACAGTTTCCGCGTCTTGTTTGCGTTTCACTCCGGAAAGATTGAGAACGAGGAAATCACCTATTACGATACAAAGGAAATCTTTGAAAATGGCAGAGTTGTGAACTATACCGGAAGTCCCCGTGCTCTGTTTGAACAACAAAATCAAAAGCTATGGAGCGCTCAGTTGGTTTCTGCTGAAGGAAATGGGGAGCATGTAAAATGTTGCCCTTTCCTAGCCTATGAGGTTTTGAATTATTAATAATAGGATGCGCGCAGAATATGAAACAACTCCATGCCCCAGTATAAGACGTGACCCAGACTTTTAAATGGGGGGGGACGGAGGAAACTATTTTTGTGCGCCCAGGAGGGACGGATTGAAAATTATCTTAATTGAACACTATAGGATACTAGCGTAAGGGAGAGTAATATGGACTTTGGTCTTTCAAGCAAAAACACGCTTAGAAAGCTAAAGTCGAAGTAAACAAGAACAGTCAAATCGTCGGTGAAAGACGGATTTAGCTGAAAATGAGGATTCGAACTTTTAGTACTGTACGTAATGTGGATTTATAGGATTAGTCGGGCTCCAGGAAGGAGTTATAAAAAATGAAATCCAGTAAATAATTTGAATATTATGTATTGACATTTCACTGATATATCAGTTATACTTCAATCATAATAATTTAAATATTATTATCTATATCAGCTTAGGAAGGGAGGTGAATTGCTTGCTACAAAATAAACATGTTCTAAAAGTAAGTAATATAAGCAAGACTTTTCCGGGGGTAAAAGCGCTAAATAAGGTTAAATTTGAATTACTAAAAGGTGAAGTGCATGCTCTATGTGGCGAAAATGGAGCGGGAAAAAGTACTTTGATGCATATTTTGGCTGGTATTTACCGTCCTGATGAAGGAAATATAGAAATTGATGAGCAGAGCGTTAAACTCAGAAACCAGGTTCACGCCCAAAGGCTTGGGATCAGCATAGTATTCCAAGAAAGAAGTTTATCCCTAAATTTGAGTGTTGCAGAAAATATCTTTGCCGGAAACCCACCGGTGAAGCGCTTTGGGAATGTTAATTGGCAGGAAATGTATCAAAATGCTGGGAAATTGCTCAAGGAGTTAGGCTTGGAATTTTCACCCAAAGTATTGGCAGGTGACTTAACGCCTGCACAACAACAAATGGTTGAAATTGCCAAAGCACTGTCCCGAAAGGCAAAGGTGCTAATTCTTGATGAACCGACTTCTACAATTACAACTGTTGAAACGGAGGCCTTATTTAGAGTTATTGAGCGCCTTAAAAAAGAAGGGGTAGGAATAATCTATATTTCTCATCGTTTAATTGAAATCGAGCAGATTGCTGATAGGGTAACCGTACTAAAGGATGGTTGTTACATAGGGACTCATTCATTAAAGGAAATAACTATTGATCATGTTGTAAATTTGATGGTTGGAAGAGAGTTGGCAGATGCTTATCATTTTGTGGGTGAACAAAAAGATAGCAGGGTTATTTTTGAGTTAAAGGGATTATCTGGTCAAGGTTTCAACAACGTTAATTTGGAACTTAAAGAAGGTGAAATTATTGCTTTGGCAGGGTTGGCCGGAGCGGGTCGAACTGAACTGGCTCTTGCCGTGTTTGGAGCCAGTCCTTTAGAGACAGGCGGAGTTTGGTTAGAAGGTAAGAAGTTACAAATTAATTCCCCTTGTTCGGCAATGGCAGCAGGAATTGGTTATCTTCCTGAAGATCGTAAAGAATTGGGCCTGTTCTTGAATATGTCGGTTGCAGAAAACATTGCCGCAGCGAACTTAAAGAAATGTTCTAGAGGGTTATTCATAGATGACAATGAGATTCTAAAATATGCAGAGGAATATCGAAATAAATTGGGGATAGCTACTCCTAGTGTTAACCAATTAGTTGCAAATTTAAGTGGAGGTAATCAGCAAAAAGTAGGACTATCAAAATGGCTGTTGCGCTTACCTAAAGTTCTCATTGTAGATGAGCCAACTCGCGGTGTAGATGTGGGAGCCAAAGCCGAAATATATAAAACGTTGCGCCAACTAGCTCAGGCAGGCGTCAGCATTATAGTAATATCTTCGGAATTGTTAGAAATTTTAGCGATGGGAGAGCGTATTTTCGTAATGTGCGAAGGCAGGATTACAGGAAATTTGGAAAGAAATGAAGCAACTGAAGAAAAAATTATGCTATTAGCTTCAGGTCTATCGGCGAGTTGAAAGCGGGAGGGTTTTTAATGACTGTAACAACTAAAATAATTCAGTGGCTAGCACAAGCGCGATCGGCATCTCTCTTTGTGACAATTATTATATTTGGTTTGATTTTGACATTGAAATATGGACAGTCATTTGCCAATTTTAGTAATCTTGCTGCGGTAATGCTAGGGTTATCGCTTGTAGGGATACTGACAGTAGGTATGACGATGCTTTTAGTGGGTGGTTCCTTTGACCTCTCAGTAGGCTCATCTGTTGCCATGTCAGGCGTTGTGGCAGCTTTTTTCGTAAAAACAATGGGTTTGCCGATTATTATAGGAGTTTTGGGAGGAATAGGGGTAGGGGCAATGGGGGGGGTGCTTAATGGCTTAATCATAGTAAAACTGGGAGTTAATCCCATGATCACAACGCTTGCGACAATGGGCATCTACCGAGGCATAGCAATATTAATTGCAGGTGCAGGAATTCCTTTTATGCCGAAATTATTTACTATGCTTGGACAAACTGTTTTCTTAGGATTTCAAATACCTGTATGGGTAATGCTCCTAGTGGTGTTAATTATGAGTTTTTGCATGAGCAAAATCAGGTTTTTTCGACAGTACTATTTTATGGGCGGCAATGAAAAAGCAGCTTTTTTGTCAGGAATTAATATCAATAAATTAAAGATAGTTGGCTATACTTTGATAGGTGCGCTGGCAGGTGTTGCAGGAGTGTTGCAGGTAGCAAGACTAGGCACGGCAATGTCAACAATAGGTAATGGAGCAGAGTTACAAGCCATTACGGCAGCGTTGATTGGTGGAGCAAGCTTGTCAGGCGGTCGTGGAACAATTCTTGGAGCTATTCTTGGGGCCATTTTCATGGCCATGGTTTCTAACGCTATGATTATTGCCGGTATTTCCGTTTACTGGCAGAGTATAGTTATTGGTTGCATCCTCATTATTGCTGTCTATTCAGATGTAGTTATTAAAAACTTTGTGACTACAAGCAATTTAACTCAACAGGAGTAGCGGAAGGAGGTGGTTGAGACTAGTAGACTGACTATTTAATCTGGGAGTTGATATTCGGTTGAATAAAATCTTCAGTAGTATCACGGGTAAAGTAAAAAATAAAAAAGTGACGAGGAGGAACAAAAATGAAAAGTAAAATGATTTTGCGTATTTTGAGTGTTATTTTGGTTCTGGTTCTTGCTATGAGTTTAGCTGCCTGCGGCAGTAATAATCAAACTTCATCAGGAACAGAGAATCAAGCTTCAATTGACGGACAAGCCGGAAAGGATGTGTCTAATGAAGAATATGTGCTCATAAATAATATGACCACATTGCCTTTCTTTGTTAATCATGATAATAAAGCTTTAGAGCTAGCTGGTAAAGAGCTTGGAGTAAAAACCAGTGTTGTTGGCCCTGCCGATAACAATATCCAGGCCATGATTGAAGCATTTGAACAAACCATCGCTCGTAAACCGGCAGGCATTATGGTCATTGGGTGGAATGAATCCGCTTTAACGCCTCTTATTAACAAAGCAATTGATGCAGGTATTCCGACAATTACCGTGGATGCAGACGCTCCAAAGAGTAAACGTTTAGCGTTTATTGGAACTAACTGGTACGAGTTGGGGTTGAAATTAGGTGATGCTACAGTAAAGGCTACTAATGGCAAAGGTAAAGTTGCTATGCTGGGGTTAATAGGATTAGATAACATGGATCAAGCTTATAAAGGATTCAAAGAAGTAATTGCCAAAAATTCAGAGATGCAAATTGTAACTTTGGAAGATGACAAAGCTGATGAAGCTGAAGCTGCAAAAATTACATCAGCTATTCTGCAGAAGTACCCAGATTTGGCCGCTTTGGTGGGTTTTGATGCTGCGGCTGCCGGGATTGGTATGGGTATTAAAGAAGCAGGCAAAACAGGTCAGGTAAAGCTGGTTATGAATAATGCAGAACCTCAACAACTTCAGTTGGTTAAAGATGGTGTAGCACAGTATTGTATCGGCCAAAAGCGAGAACTTTTTACTTATTATGGGCTCCGACTTTTGTATGACATGAACCATAGTCCAATTAAGTTTAGTACTGATGATAAAAAAGCCGGAATCACCCCTTTGCCTGTAAATGTAGAGACAGGATTTATTGAAGTTAATAAGAATAATATTGATCTTTTTTTTAAGTAGTAAGAATTATATATTAATTTTGACCGGGGAGAGTCATTAACAAGATTCTCCCGGCTATACATGATCCCGTCGCAAATAATAATTAAATTGGCTTTTTAAAAAATTTTACTAAGATTTTTAAGGTTATTTAATCTACAAAAAAATTTAGGTGGTTAGATAAATGATGCAAGCTGCTGTATGGTATCGTAGGGGTGACGTAAGAATTGAGGAGGTCCCAAAACCTAAGCAACCTTCTGAACACGATGTAGTTATAGAGGTTATTTATTGTGGTATTTGTGGTACTGACCTACATGAGTATATGGAAGGGCCAGTTTATATTTCAAATAATACCCATCCCCTTACAGGACGGAAACCGCCAATTATTATAGGTCATGAAGCAGTTGGAAGGGTTATAGAAATTGGCACTAAAGTTACGAGGGTAAATGTTGGTGATCGTGTAACATTGTACCCGGTATTATCATGTCGTACCTGCCACTGGTGTCTGAAAGGAAGGGAAAACCAATGTGATAGCATCGGTTTTATTGGTTTTGCGTTAGATGGAGGATTTGCAGAGTATATGAAAGTACCTGAATTTAACTGCTTTAAAGTTCCTGACGGGGTTAGCGATGAAGAGGCTGCCTTAATAGAACCTGTTGCCGCTGCTGTTAGAGCGGTGCAGCGTGCAGGAGTTAGACCGGGTCAAAGTGCTCTAATAATAGGAGCGGGTCCGATTGGACTTGCTGCGGCACAGGCAGCCCGAGCTTTTGGGGCTGATCCGGTTATAGTTCTAGACAAAATTACTTCGAGACTTCAACTGGCTAAGGAACTAGGAGCGGATTATACTTTGGATTCTGGGTCTAAGGAACTTTTTGAACAAATCAAATCTATTACCAAAGGGTTAATGCCTCATTATGTATTTGAATGTGTGGGTATTAATGTAACGGCAGAGCTGGCTTTCAAATTGGTTTCAAAAGATGGCCTCGTAATGATTCTAGGTGTTTTTGAAAAACCGGTAACTTTTAACCCCACGGATATTATTAATCGCGAATTCACAATTATGGGGAATATGGGAGGGGGATCAGCTTTTGATCTTACCATGCGACTTATTGAAAAAGGCCAGATCAATGTGAAACGATTAGTAACAGGGAAAATTCCCCTTGAGCAACTTATATTAGGATTTGAGGATTTTAAAAGTAATAAAGAAAACCACCTCAAGATCCTTGTAACCCCTATAAAAAAGAATTAATTAAAATGAAACTGAAACGAAAATGAATTCTAAATAATTTAATTATTAGGAGGTTTAGAATAGTGAGTTTACGTCTTTGTGTTTTTTCATCAACCCCAGACATTAACAACTATAACTTTGTGGTTAAAACGCTAACGGGGGAACCGGAAGAAATAATGCAGCTTGCTGTAGAGTGGGGATATGACGGTATTGAGTTTTTACCCGACCCCTATAATGTACCTGATCCTATACGTATAGCAAAGGCGCTTCGGGATACTGGCGCGACTTTGCCCGTTCTTAACACAGGTAGAATGGCTGCGCAAGGTATTACTTTGTTACATGGAGATAAAAACATAAGAATTAAAGCGTTGGAAGCTTTTAAATCAATTATCGATTTAGCCGGTCATATTGATGCAAAAGTGGGGCTAGGAATCTCTCGAGGAAATCCTCAAAATATTATTCCAACGAGAGTAGAACAACTTGCGGAAGAAGTATTTGGTGAATTGGCTACCTATGCTGAAAAAGCCGGTACTTTGATTATGCTAGAACCAGCAGATCCAGGAGCAACTAATTTTGTTACTACTGTGCAAGAAGCTGTCGCATGGGTGAAGCGCATTAATAGTCCAAATTTCACTTTAATGTTGGATACTTACCAACTTGTTGAAGTTGAAGAATCATTAGAACAAGGGATAGAAGATGCAGAAGGAAGAGCTAATCACATTCATCTATATGACCCTAGTCGTTGGCCACCAGGGGTTCGGTTAGATAACGAACGACTTGATTGGAAACACATTGCGCAGGTTTTAAAAGAGAAGAAGTTTGACGGAACAGGATCTGTAGTAATTGCACCTGAGGGAGATCCAGCAACTACAGCAAAAAAAGCAGTATCTTTTTTACGGAAGCTATTTTCATAAAGCTTCAGCTAGAGTCGTAATATACTCTTGAAAGGGGTGTTCTTGTGAAGAGATTAAGAGAAAAAGTAGCCATAATCACCGGGGGAGCTTCTGGGATTGGCAAAGCAGTAGCGACCCTTTTTGCTGCAGAAGGAGCACAAGTTATAGTTGCTGATTACGATGGTGACCAAGCACGGTCAGTAGTAGCAGAATTGATTAATAATGGAGGGCAGGCAAAGGCAATAAAGGTTGATGTGTCCAGCGAGAAAGAAGTATTGGATATGGTTGACGAAGTACAGAGAAAATTTAATTCTATTGATGTATTGGTGAACGCCGCAGGGATATTGAAATTGGGAAATGTACTGGATCTAACATTGGAAACTTGGGAACAAGTTTTACGTGTAAACTTAACCGGAACTTTTCTTTGTTCTAAAGCTGTTTTGCCGATTATGCTCAAAAAAAGATCAGGATCGATTATTAATTTCTCGTCATCAGCAGGAGCTTCTCATGCTACAAAGAACGCAGTTGCGTATGTGACATCAAAGGGTGGTGTAACCTTATTAACGAAATCTATGGCAGTAGATCATGCTGAACATAATATCAGAGTTAATGCAGTGTGCCCAGGGCCGACAGATACACCAATGTTAAGTATGCTTTCCAAGGAAGACCTCGAATCTTTAAAACAAACAATACCGATGGGACGTTTAGGAAGTCAAGAAGAGATTGCCAAAACAGTCTTGTTCTTAGCGAGTGATGACTCTTCATTTGTAACCGGTGCATTGATAGAAGTTGATGGTGGTCAAACAGCGACTATTTAATGGAACAGTGGAAGTATTCGAAGTTGACGCAGAAGGGCTTCCCTTATTCATTGGAGATTGATCCAAATAACACCAAAGTTAGATAGGGGAGTGGGATTATACTATGAAGGCTAAAGAAAATGCTAAACCGTTACTATTAAAAGATCATGCGTATGAACAGTTAAGAGAATTGATTTTAAGCAGAGAATATCCACCGGGAACCTTTTTGTCAGAAAGGCGTGTCGCAAATAAACTGGGTATAAGTATAACACCGGTAAAATCAGCACTTGAAAGGTTAAAAAATGAGGGATTCGTCGATATTTCGCCTCAGCAGGGGATCATAGTCAGGAATCTTTCTTTAGAGGAAATTAGTGATCTTTTTGAGTTGAGAATGTTACTGGAAACGTATATTGTCAAGCAATTAGCAGGAAAGCTGACGAAAGAACAAAAGATAGTGATCAAAGAAAATTTGAATGAACAGAAAAATTATTTTGAGCAAGAGGATATTGTATCGTTTGCAAAACTTGATACGGATTTTCATGTTTTATTATCAAAGTTTTTAGGCAACCGTGAGATTGTTCGAATCATGATAACATCCGCAGACAAATTTAATCTTTTGTTCAGTGATATGTTGTATCGAAATCCCGGAAGAATTCAAAAGGCGCTTCAGGAGCATCTTGAGATTGGAGAGGCACTGCTTAGTGATAATGTTGAATTAGCTGAATCTAAAATGGAAGCCCATCTAATAAATGGAAAAAAATTGTTGTTAGATAAATCAATACTCGAATCTACTAATAGTAAGGTGATTACATGGATCTAGAGTTAAAAGATAAAGTAGCAGTGATTACCGGTGGAACGACTGGGATTGGAAAAGCAACTGCATTTGCGCTGGTTCAGGAAGGGTGCAAAGTGATTGTATGTGGAAGAGACAAGGAAAAAGGTAAAATGATGAAACAGGGGTTTGCGGAACAAGGTTACTATATCGACTTTAAATCGGTCGATGTAGCTAAATATGATGAAGTGAATCAATTTGCAGAAAGCATCATTGATAAATATTCTAAAATTGATATTTGGATCAATAACGCCGGAATCTATCCCGAAAAGTTAATTATAGATATGACGGAAGAAGAGTGGGATGAAGCAATAAATATAAATCTAAAATCCGTCTTTTTAAGTGCTAAAGTTGTTGCCAACTTGATGAAACAAGCAGATGGAGGAGTCATATTGAATGCTGCTTCCTTTGCTGCGATCATACCATCAGCCGGACATGGCGTATACGGGGCAACAAAAGCCGCAATTATGAATCTTACGAAGTCACTTGCCGCTGAATTAGCTATATTTAATATTAGAGTGAACTCATATATTCCTGGCGTTATTGAAACACCATTAACTAAGAATGTAATCAAAAAAAATAGTGAAAAAATACTTGAAAGTATAGCGCTAAACAAAATTGGCAGGCCAGAAGATGTTGCAAATGTGATTGCTTTTTTGGTTTCTGATAAAGCAAGTTATATTACGGGCACTCATGTTGAAATTAGCGGAGGCAAATTCTGCGTTCAAAACCCCAGTTATGTTTGGCAAATGATGGAGGGGAAAAAGCAAATGAAGACAAGTTAATTTAACTCAGAAAGGAGTAACTACGGGTGACAAAAAATTAAAGCAGCTATTATTGGACCGGGCAATGTAGGTATGTATCAGTGCTGAAGCATAATTTTACATCCCGCATGAAAACCGGGGTGTAAAATTATTGCTCGTATGGATGGGGCGCGCTAGATGGCGGTTATCGCTGACTTGATTAAGACCAGCCAGGATATCTCGGGTAATATGTGCTTCAGGCCGAGCGCAAGTAGAGATGTTCATGGAGGAGGTGATCGCCCTTGAATTTTCAGCATAAAAGGTTGACGGGGCAGTTTGAATTCTTGAATACGAAATTTGCCAAAATTCAAGGCGAGGAGATGGAGATATAGCTGTGAACAAAATTAAGGTTGCTGTCATTGGTCCGGGAAATATCGGCTCTGATCTTATGTACAAAATACTTAAAAGTAAACATTTGGAAATGGGATTGATCACTGGCATTGTTGAATCCGAAGGGATTAAGAGGGCTCAGGCCATGGGAATTAGCACCTCAATCGAAGGGGTCAATGCGGTAATCGCTGATCCGGCGATCAAAATCGTTTTTGATGCCACGGGCGCCAAAGCTCACTTAAACCATGCCCCTTTACTGAAACAAGCGGGAAAAATCGCAATAGACTTGACCCCGGCTGCAATTGGACCGTATGTTGTCCCTTGTGTTAATCTAGATCAACTACAGGAAGAACCCAATCTAAACATGGTGACCTGTGCCGGTCAAGCAACGGTTCCCATTATTAACGCTATCCATCAGGTGGCTGGGGCCAAGTATGCTGAAATTGTGGCCAGCATCTCAAGTAAAAGCGCCGGGCCGGGAACCCGTCAGAATATCGATGAATTTACGGAAACCACGTCCAGAGCCATTGTGGAGGTGGGTGGCGCTCATAAGGGTAAGGCTATTATTGTCCTGAATCCGGCGGAACCGCCGATTATGATGTGTAATACCGTTTATGTTGAAGTGGAAAATCCTGATGAAGAAGCCATAAGAGATGCCGTCAACCGGATTGTCAAAGAAATTCAACTTTATGTGCCTGGTTACAGGCTGAGAGTACCGCCCATTCTTGATGGACATAAAGTGACAACGATCATCGAAGTTGAGGGTGCGGGTGACTTTCTGCCCAAATATTCCGGTAACCTGGATATTATCACTTCTGCGGCGGTGCTGGTTGCCGAGAAAATCGCCGAAAAATTACTGGCAAAGGAAGTGCACGCATGAGTAAGGGCATAATTCATTTATTGGATACAACATTGCGGGACGGCAGTCATGCCGTGAGTCACGAATATACCCTGGAACAGATCACGGCGATTGCCGGCGGGCTGGATGCTGCCGGGGTTGAATATATCGAGGTCACTCATGGCGATGGGTTAGCGGGTTCTTCATTTAACTACGGCCGGTCGCTTGTCAACGAAGAGGACATGTTAGTCGCGGCAGCCAGGGTTATTAAAAACGGCAAACTTACCGTTCTTCTCCTACCCGGAATCGCTACCGTGGAAAACCTAGAACGTGCCGCCCATTGCGGGGCGAAAGCGGTGCGGGTTGCCACGCACGTCACGGAAGCGGATATCGGAGAACAGCATATTGGGATCGCCAAGAAATTAGGTCTGCAGGCTTTTGGCTTTCTGATGATGAGTCATATGGTTCCGCCTGAAAAGGTGCTGGAGCAAGCTAAACTTTTGGAAGCATACGGAGCGGATATCATATATATTGCTGATTCAGCAGGAGCCATGCTGCCCGAAGATGTGAAAGCCCGCATCGGGATTGTAACGGATGCTGTCAAGGTGCCGGTCGGGTTCCACGCTCACAATAACCTATCTCTAGCGACCGCCAATTCTTTGGCGGCTATAGAATCAGGGGCCTCTTTTCTGGACGGAACTTGCCGAGGCCTGGGTGCCGGGGCGGGGAATACCCAAATGGAAGTGCTTGTGGGTGTTTTGTCTAAAGCTGGTTACCAAAGTAGCGTTGATTTTTACAAGATCATGGATGTCGCTGAGGATCTGGTCGAGCCGGTGATGCATCGACCTCAAGTTGTGCGCAATTCGCCCCTTATGTTGGGATATGCTGGCGTATATTCCAGTTTCCTCTTACACACCTATCGCGCTGCAGAAAAATTCCAGCTCGATCCCCGGGATATTATTGCGGAATTAGGCAGAAGACGAATGGTCGGCGGGCAGGAAGATATGATTGTTGATGTGGCCTACCAGTTAGCTCAGACAAAAAACTCAGTCTAATGCTTACCGGCTGGTTTCATATGAGATCCGGAACTGGTTCTAACAACCTATATTACTAATATCTTCGGTGTCTCTGGACGTAATATTCTCTGCTGCAATGTCTTCTTAATGGAGAAGTCATTACAGCAGAGAATATTATCAAGATGGTAAAAGGCAAGGTACAGTAGAGTGACGGGTTTAGTAGATGCTTTAAATAATCGCTTAAACAGCCATCGGGAGTACTTAGAGTGAACAATTCTTGATGATGAGGTCAGAAAAGAGCAATGTTAAAACCCTTTCGACAAGATAACTAACGTTTAATTCAGAGAGATTACACACGATTGAGGAGAGGGTGGCAAGAATGGATTATAGGAGTAAGTCAGTCCTAGCCAGACCTGACTGGAGTTTTAATCGTGGAGTTTTCAAGTCTGTAGGTTATTCTGATGGAGATTTAGACAAACCGCTTATCGGAATTGCCAATGCTTGGAGCGATTTAGTCCCAGGTCATCGTAATTTAAGACAGATTGCCGAGTTTGTTAAAAAAGGCATACATTCGGCAGGCGGGACCGCGGCGGAGTTTGGCGTAATCGGTGCTTGCGACGGTACTGCTCAGGGACATGATGGGATGCATTACATTCTACCATCACGTGATCTCATAGCGAATGATATTGAAGTGATGGTTGAAAGTCATAAACTTGATGCTATCGTCCTTTTGGGTTCTTGTGACAAGATTGTACCTGGAATGTTAATGGCCGCTGCCCGGTTAGATATCCCTTCCATCTTCTTGGAAGGTGGCCCTATGCTGGGAGGAGAGGTTTTTGACGGGCGCAAGTCTGACTTAACCTCGATTTCTGAGGGGTTGGGCATGCTAAAGCGCGGAATAATCAAGGAAGATGAATACCTAGAACTTGAGGAAGCAAGTGTCCCTACGTGTGGCTCCTGTGCCTTTTTAGGCACGGCCAATACCATGTGTTGTCTGGCTGAGGCTATGGGAATTTCCTTGCCAGGTTCGGCCTTGATTCCTGCGGTTTACGCGGATCGGTTGAGGATGGCCGAGTATACAGGATCGGCAATTGTTAATTTGGCAAAGGAAGGGATCGGAGCACGAGAGATTATTAACCTAAATTCACTGAGAAATGCTGTCCGGGTTTTAATGGCCATTGGAGGGTCGACCAACGCAGTTTTGCATTTAAGTGCAATTGCCTATGAACTTGGAATTCCAGGGGAGAAAATGATGAACATCTATGATGAATTAAGTGATACAACCCCCCAAATAGTTAAGGTAAACCCAGCTTCCCCGTATGATATGGTTGATTTTTACCGGGCGGGTGGAATCCCCCAGGTCATGAAAGAAATAGAGAAATTATTGCATACAGATTGTTTAACTGTAACAACTCGGAGTGTGGGAATTAATTTGGAAAACTATAAAAGACGCCGTGCACCTGACAGAGAGGTCATTAAGACTATTAAGCAACCCTTCAGTCAGTCCCATGGTTTGGCCATTTTGCGGGGCAATCTTGCTCCGAATACGGCAGTGACTAAACCAGCGGCGATTGATCCTTCTATGCACCAGTTTACTGGCTTGGCTCAAGTGTTTAATTCGGAGGAGGAAGCGGAGAGGGCTATCCTAAGTGGAGAAATACAGGAAGGAAACGTCGTTGTCATACGCTATGAAGGTCCAAAAGGAGGACCGGGTATGCGTGAAATGTATAAGGCCATGAAGTACATTTACGGTTATGGTCTCGCTCAGAAAGTAGCACTGATTACCGATGGGAGATTTTCTGGAACGAATAATGGCTGTTTTGTCGGCCATATTTCCCCCGAAGCTGCTGAAGGAGGTCCAATAGCTATTGTCGAAAATGGCGACACGATCAGTATCGACATACCCAATAAGACTATAAAACTGAATATAACTGAAGAGGAAATAACCAACAGGCTAAAAAAATGGGTCAAACCAGAATTGAAGTTTAAAAAAGGTTACCTGGCACTATACGCTAAACTAGCCCAGTCAGCGGATAAAGGCGCGGTTCTTCAATATCCAACGATCCGTGCTTAAGACACAGACTCCGACTTCCGATAGCTCCGATATCCTGCAGCTTCAATTGAAAGGATACCAGGTTTCCAAAGTGAGCTAGATAGATTACGGATTGGGGGTGATAGAAAGGATCCCAAAGTGGTTCTCGGGCAGGCCTATGTCTTTGAGACTTAAGTTAGGCCCGGACACGGAGCGGAACGCCGGAGAGTGGTATTTTCGTAAGAAAGACTGAGATAATGTAATTGAGAAAGTAAGAAATTCTATCGATCAATGGAAACAGCTAACTACACTATATTGGAGGGAAACATTATGATTTTAGACGCTCATATTCACCTTGGTCATGATTTTGTATTTGACAAAACACAAACGGAACAGGATATACTTGGAGCTTGTGACCACTATGGGATTACAGGGGGTATTGTGCAGCCGATGATTCCACGTCCATATATTGAGGACACACAGGAGATACACAATAGAATTCACCAATTTTGCATTCAAAATCCGGGGAGATTTTGGGGAATGGTTTCCATGAATCCCCATTTCAAACCTGAAGACTATGAAAAGGAAGCAAAAAGATGTGTTAAGGAGTTAGGGTTCGTAGGCATCAAAATTACGCCTATAGCCCATGCAGCACATCCTGGAAGCAAAGATGCATTCACAGTTTATGAAATTGCAAGAGCTCTTGATATTCCTGTAATGATTCATACAGGAGCAGGAATGCCATTTTCTGACCCTGTAAGTGTAATACCTGCAGCTGAGGCATTTCCAGATTTAAAAATAATCCTTGCTCATGCAGGACAGGATTTATTATCTGAGCAGGCGCTTTATCTTGCAAGAACTTTTGAAAATATTTATCTTGAGCCAAGTTGGGTTAATATATTAAATATTAAAAACTTTATTAAAACGGTTGGAGCTTCAAAACTGATGTTCTCATCAGATTTGATTTCAAACATACCAGTGGAGCTTGTTAAATATAGGGAAGCAGTTAAAGATCCAGAACAGCTTGAACAGATAATGAATAAAACTGTAATTGAGGTTTATAGGCTTAAAATATAAAGGGTTATATTTATCCCAAGTTTGGCGTAGAATATTTCCAGTACTAGGCGTAGCAGGGCTTTGAGGCATACACCAATTGTATTTGGGTATTTTTGCCCAACGCCACGAAAAGGTAAAATAAGCAATGCGACCAGCTAAAGAGCCTGTCAGCATAGGAATAGCTGACGGGCTCGATCTTTGCTGTCCATAAGAAGATTTTTCTGTCACAACGAATTGATGCTCTCAAACCTCTAGTTAACAATAGTTGTTAAAATAATAAGTGGTAATAAATTTCAGTCTCAACAAGTCTATATCCAGATCTCTGATGTTATGTAGGTGTATTTATGGACGATCCCGGAAAACGATTGAAGATTCTCACCAAAAATGAAATAGAAGAACTGTACGGGCTTCCGCGTTTTTCTTACGAAGAAAGAGAAAAGTACTTTTCCCTTGAACTATTAGAAGAAAACGAACTGGATAAGCTACGGGTCGGTTCCGTCTAACACGCGCGGTTTGAGTTTTTCCATCCCTTCGCAGACGGAAACGGACGTGTCGGCAGGACTCTCATGAATTACTATCTCATGACACATAGCCACCCGCCCCTCACTGTCTATGACGAGGATAAGCGGATATATTATGAGTGCCTGCAAAATTATGATGAAGCCGAGGAATTAAATCCCCTGTGTGAGTTTCTCAAGAATGAAACGGAAAAAACCTTGGGAAAAGGCGCTGGCTCTTGTCGACGGCATGAAACTAAAAAGCAAAGGCTTGTCGGATTTTATCCAAGGCATGTAATCAACAGAATAATAGGGAAGCAAAGGTCATCTCGAAAGGGATGGCTTTTTTAAACGTATCAGAAAGTATAAGTTTTGGGTCCCCCCTTTACTTGCGAATTTGGTATTATTAAAGTATGAAAGAGAACATCTTAAGAGAGATTTTTTTTGATAAACATAAGCATTGGGAAACGTTCGCAGAAAAGCATAAAGAACGTTTACGAGCCATCGTTATAAAAGAGGTGGAGAAATTTCACAGATGCGGGGATCCGAAAAATGGTTTCAAGCTTCTGGTCTGTGAAGGTTGCCATGATGTGAGGATCGTGCCGTATCGTTGTAAAGGACGGTTTTGCACAACGTGTTCTAGTGGCGAGACAGAGGAATGGAGCCGAATGATCGCTGAAGAGGTCGTACAAGTCAATCATCGCCATGTCATATTTACCATCGACGAAGGTCTAAG
>Ga0307377_10002351_pt1 | contig 22380 bp, 17 predicted proteins | sample TR3MG_FD_202535 | JGI IMG/M metagenome (GOLD analysis project Ga0307377, IMG submission 202535) | Soil microbial communities from Risofladan, Vaasa, Finland - TR-3 | ecosystem: Environmental > Terrestrial > Soil > Coastal area > Acid sulfate soil | place: Finland: Risofladan, Vaasa | collected...
CATGGGCACGGGGCAGGGATTTTGCGGCGCGGGGTAAGGGAGTTTTTGAAGGGGCATCCGCACGTGGCTACTTTTGAAGAGGCACCGCAGAATGAGGGTGGGCAAGGGGCTACGCTGGTGGAGTTGTGGCAGTAGTTGCTGCGATCCCACTCAAGCCGGACTACTTCAAGAATCAGGTTCTTCGGCTTCGCTCAGAACGGCTTGAATAGGGCATCCAGTTTCAAACTACATTAGACCGAGTTTTAAATTTCCTTGGACCCAAATTCAAACTACATTGCGTGGAGAAGTTTGAGCAGGCGGGCGAAGGCTCGTTCGCGGGCGGTCTTGTTGCCGGGGACGGTGTTGTTTGGGTCTTCGCCGGCGCGCATGAAGCCGTGGCCTGCGCCGTCGTAGGTGATGGGCTCGTATTTTTTGCCGGCGGCTTTCATGGCGGCTATTGTGGCGGGGACGGTGGCGCCGATGCGGGCGTCGTTGCCGGCGTAGAAGCCGTAGACGGGCGCGGTGATGGTGGAGACGTCGGCGGGGCCAGGGCCGTAGAAGACGAAGGCCGCTGAAAGGTCATGGCGATGGGCGGCAAAGGCGAAGGACTTTCCGCCTCCCCAACAGAAACCTACGACTGCGAGTTTGCCGTTGGCGGCGGGGATCTTCTTGCCGTAGTCGGCGGCGGCGTCGAGGGCGGCGTTGACTCCATCGGGATCGAGGGCAGAGACGGCCTTGATAGTTGCGTCCTGGCTGGGGAATGCGCTGGAGCCACCGCCGTTGGGACCCATGCCGCTGAGCAGGTCGGGCGCGACGACGATGAAGCCTTGCGCGGCGAGTTCGTCGGCCATCTCTTTGGCCCAATCACTGAGGCCGAAGATTTCGTGAATCATGATGACGACCGGGGCTTTGGTTTTGACTTCGGGATAGACGACGAAGGCCTGGATGGTGCGGTTGCCGGCCTTGAGGGAGACGTACTCGCGGTGGCGAGGGGAGGCGTCGAGGCGGGCTTTGGCCCAGTCTTGCGCGTGAAGGGACGAGGCGGCAAAGGTTGAGAGAAGCAGGCCGGCGACGAGGAGAAGAAGGGGACGGGTCGACAGTTTCATGGGGTCGAGTTTAGTCCGGGCGGGGAAGAGGAAGCAAGAGCTGTTTGGCGGAGTGCCGGAATCTCAGGAACCATCTTCTTGCGATCCCACTCAAGCCGCAAAGGGCGTGGCTTGAATGGGACACGTAGTTGACTGGTCGGTCGAGCACCATGATGCAATGGCATGCCGCCGAGGGATCGGGCCAGCTTGCTCAGGCCATGGCTTCGCGGGTCATGGGTTCGAAGTGGAGCTGGCTTGTGTTGCGATCGACGTCGATGCGGACGTGGGAGCCGTGGAGCACTTCGCCATTGAGGATCTTTATGGCGAGGGGATCCTGGACCATGCGCTGCAAGGCGCGCTTGAGCGGACGTGCGCCGTAGGCTGCGTCGGAGCCGGCGGCGAGGATGAGCTGGCGCGCGGGCTCGGTGAGTTCGAGCGATATGGCACGATCTTCAAGCAGCTTGCCGAGCTCGCTGAGGCGCAGGTCGAGAATCTGGCTGAGTTGCGCGTTGCCGAGCGGGCGGAAGATGACGATGTCGTCGACGCGGTTGAGGAACTCAGGGCGGAAGTGCTCGCGAAGGATGCGCATGACGGACTCGCGGGCCTGGTCGAAGTCGTGTTCGGTTTTGAGCGTGTCGCCGACTAACATGCTTGCGCCGAGGTTCGAGGTCATGATGAGGATCGTGTTCTTGAAGTCGACGGTGCGGCCTTTGGCGTCGGTGAGGCGGCCGTCATCCATGACTTGCAGGAGAATATTGAAGACGTCGGGGTGTGCCTTTTCGATTTCGTCGAAGAGGATGACGGCGTAGGGGCGGCGGCGAATGGCCTCGGTGAGCTGGCCGCCTTCGTCGTAGCCAACGTAGCCGGGAGGCGCGCCGATGAGACGGGCGACGGCGTGTTTTTCCATGTACTCGCTCATGTCGATGCGGACCATGGCCTGCTCGTCGTCGAAGAGGAATTCAGCGAGTGCGCGGGCGGTTTCAGTTTTGCCAACGCCGGTGGGGCCGAGGAAGATGAAGCTGCCGATGGGGCGCTTAGGGTCGCTCAGGCCGGCGCGGGAGCGGCGAATGGCGTTGGCGACGATGGTGAGCGCGGGATCCTGGCCGACGACGCGCTCGCGCAGGCGGTCTTCCATCTGGACGAGTTTGTTGACTTCGCCTTCCAGCATGCGGGCGACGGGAATGCCGGTCCACTTGCTGACGATTTTGGCGATGTCTTCTTCGTCGACTTCTTCTTTCAACATGCGGGCAACGCCGGCGGAGTTCTTGCCTGCGCCGTCCTGGGCGGCGTTCAGTTTCGCGAGTTCGGCTTCGAGCTTGGGCAGTTCGCCGTACTGTATCTGGGCGGCGCGATCGAGCTGGCCCTTGCGGGTTTGCTCTTCGGCTTCGAAGCGGAGGGCCTCGATTTTCTTTTTGAGTTCGCTGACGTGGGTGATGGCTTCGCGCTCCATGGTCCAGCGGGCTCGGAGGGCGGTGGTCTGCTCCTTGAGCGTGGCTAGTTCGCGTTCGACTTCCTTCATGCGGGCCAGGCTGTTCGAGTCGGTTTCGCGCTTGAGGGCGGCGCGCTCGATTTCGAGCGATGTGGCTTGGCGCTCGAGCTGGTCGATTTCTGTGGGCACGGAGCCGATTTGAATGGCGAGCGAGGCTGCTGCTTCGTCGACGAGGTCGATGGCCTTGTCGGGTAGGAAGCGGTCGCTGATGTAGCGATGGGATAGCGTGGCGGCGGCGACGATAGCCGAGTCCTTGATGCGCACGTTGTGGTGAGCCTCGTAACGATCCTTGAGGCCGCGCAGGATGGCGATGGTGTCTTCGACGTTGGGCTCGCCGACGTAGACGATCTGGAAGCGGCGCTCGAGGGCGGCGTCCTTCTCAATGTACTTGCGGTACTCATTGAGCGTGGTTGCGCCGATGGCGCGGAGTTCTCCGCGGGCGAGGGCTGGCTTGAGCATGTTGCTGGCGTCGATGGCGCCTTCTGCCGCGCCTGCGCCGACGAGGGTGTGCAGCTCGTCTATGAAGAGGACGATTTCGCCGTTCGATTCTTCGATTTCCTTGAGGACGGCCTTGAGGCGGTCTTCGAACTCGCCGCGATATTTTGCGCCGGCGAGCATGGAGCCGAGGTCGAGCGAGATGACGCGCTTGTCGCGCAGGCTTTCCGGGACGTCGCCTGAGATGATGCGGCGTGCCAGGCCTTCAACGATGGCGGTTTTGCCGACGCCGGGCTCGCCAATGAGGACGGGGTTGTTTTTGGTGCGGCGGCTGAGGACCTGGATGACGCGGCGAATTTCTTCATCGCGGCCGATGACGGGATCGAGCTTGCCGCGGCGGGCGAGTTCGGTGAGGTTCTTGGCGTATTTCTCCAGGGCCTGAAATTTGCCTTCGGGGTTCTGGTCGGTGACGCGCTGCGAGCCGCGGACCGCAGTGAGGGCCTTGAGAATGGCTTCGTGGGTTGCGCCGAGCGAGACGAGGGCATCGCGGGCTGGATCGGCCTTGAGGCCGGCTGCGGCGAGGAGCAGATGCTCGGTGGAGACGTACTCGTCTTTGAAGTTGGCGGCTTCCTTGAATGCCTGGTCGAAGACGCGGGTTAGCGCCTGACTGGCGGCGGGCTGGGCGGCCGATCCGGCGACACGAGGCAGTTTTTCCTCGATGGCGTGGAGGTCGTTTTCGAGCCGTTCGGTGGGGACGCCGATTTTTTCAAGGACGGCGGGGATGACGCCTTCGCGGTCTTCGAGAAGAGCGAGAAGAAGATGGACGGGCTGGAGCTCGGGGTTACCGAGTTCGGAGGCGCGCTCCTGCGCTTGCTGGACTGCCTGCTGCGACTTGACGGTGAATTTCTCCCAACGGATGGCCATGGATTCAGCTCCCAGCTTCTAGCTTCCAGCTTGTTCCTGCCGGAAGCCGGTGTCCAGCGTATCTTCAGATTGGTTCCAGGTTCGCTTTGGTTTCAGGTTCACTTTTGGATTTTTGATTTTGTACTTGAAGAGACGGATGTAAAAAATGCAGGCGCCGGGCTGGTAACGAACATTCCCCCAAACCCGGCGCGCTGCTTCTCAGACCGCCAGCCATATCCCCAAAACGCCATAGGCTGACGGCTGAAGGCCGTTTTATGCTGCGATGTTGATCTTGACCTGCTTGGGCTGTGCTTCTGGCTTCTTGAGAAGCTCCAGCTTGAGCACGCCCGAATTGTACTTGGCCTGCACATGCTCCGTGTCGACAGTGGACGGGAGGGTGAAGGCGCGGAAGAAGCTGCCGTAACGGCGTTCGATGCGATGGAAGTTCTCTTCCTTCTCCTCTTTCTCGAACTTGCGCTCGCCTTTGACGGTGAGCACGTTGTTTTCGACGCTGACGTCGAGGTCCTTCTCTTCGATGCCCGGAACCTCGATTTTGAGCATGACTTTCTTGCTGTCCTCATAGATATCGACAGCGGGTACGAAGGCTGCAGTGGTCAACGGGCTGTCGGCTTCGTTGAGGTCGCGGAAAAGCGTGTTGAACCGGTTCTGCAGTGATACGACATCACGAAATGGGTCCCAACGGGTGATTGCCATGTTGATTTCCTCCATATGGAATTTGATGGCCCAAGGTTGGCAGGGGTTTGATGCCCGCCACTCCTCGATGTTCATGTCTAGATCATAGCACAAATAGATAAGAAAACATGAGCACAACACACTAATATTTTTTAACGTCGCTTTAAGTTATTTATTTTTCAATGAGATTCGATAGATTTTTGTTGATTTTCGGCCTTAAATGTTGTGCGTCGAGGGGCGGAAATGGGAGTTTGATTGTGGGATTTGCCTCGGCACGAAGTGGCATGTTGCAGGGATGTCTGGAGAGGCGGCGGATGGGGGCAAGTGTTTGCGAGTGGCGGGACGGCTCTGATTTTTTGGGCGGAGTGCAGTATGGTGGCGGCGGGTGGCTGCCTGAAGTTTACGCATGAGGGCAGGCGGACATCTGGTCATCTTCCGAGGGGTGGGGTCCTGGTAGATCGCGGGAAAATTCTGCCTGATTGCTTCGACCAATGCGGCGTGTTCAGGGATATTGCTGGCGGGAGAGTCACTGGCTGGCTTGCTTGCGCTCGGGATCGTTCCAGGGCAAATCTTCAGGAAATCTTCCCCAAGCATGCTTCATGCCGCATCTCCTGTGTGAAGGATGTTGATGCCAATTTTGATCTACTTCAATGGAGAATGGGCTTACGTGCGATGGATTGCCTTACGCGGCCGTTCATTGACGGTTCTCTGCTCTTTGCGGTGTTTTTCTGTGGAAAAGCTGCTGGCAATTGCGGGCGCGCGTTTGCTGGAAGGCGGGGCACTCTAGAATGAGTGGGAGATGAACCATCTTTTTGCGCTCCCTGCATACATGGATTGGCACTGGGTTTGGCTTGCCGTGGCGTCGTTTCTGGCCGGGGGGCTGAACGCGGTTGCGGGGGGCGGATCGTTTTTGTCGTTTCCGGCGATGCTGGGGATGAAGATGCTGCCGGTGCAGGCGAACGCGACGAACACGGTTGCGCTTTGGCCGGGGCAACTGACGTCGATTGCGGCGTATCGCGAGGACATTCAAAAGAATCCGCGGCTGGTGTGGCCGATGGGGCTGGCGGGGCTGCTGGGCGGGACGGCGGGGGCGCTGGTTTTGTTGAATACGCCGCAGATGACGTTCATGCGCCTTGTGCCGTGGCTACTTCTGGCGGCGGCGACGATTTTTGCGCTGAGCGGGCCGGTGTCCGGGTGGCTGAGCCGGCGCAAGGGAGCAATGGCTGGATCGAAGCATCCGCCGCGGCTGTTGCCTGTGTTTGTTGCGATGATCGCTGTGTGTTTTTATATTGGCTACTTCGGGGCGGGCGCGGGGTTCCTGATTATCACGCTGCTATCGCTTTTCGGGTTTGACGATCTGCACGAGATCAACGCGCTGAAGGTGGTTGCGACCACGATGGCGAACGGGATTGCGTTTGTTCTGTTTGTGGTGAACGGGCAGGTGGTGTGGCGGTATTGCCTGCTGGCGATGGGGGTATCGGCGATTGGCGGCTATAGCTCGGCGCGTTATGCGCGGATGGTTCCGCAGAAGATATTGCGGGGGCTGGTGGTCGTGATCGGGCTTTCGATGGCGGCCTGGTTTTTCTGGAAGCAGTGAAGGGGCAGCTAGAATAGAGTCATGAGCCACGAAGGGATTCGGATTTCTACCAAGGAACAGCAGGAGCGGGAGAGCGCGGAGACGCGGCCGCTGCCGCGGATAGCGGTGACGCCGGCGAAGGTGCGCGTGCTGCTGACCGAGGGCAAGGGGTTGGAGATTGACTGGCAGGACGGGCACAAGAGCGCCTGGAGTTTTGCGTGGCTACGGGATGCCTGCCCTTGCGCGACGTGCATTGAGGAGCGCGAACAGCAGGGGCGGAAGCCAGGACAGGGGAAGGCGAAGGGCGCGGCTTTGTTGCCGATGTATACGCCGCCGGCCAGGCCCAAGAGCGCGCAGGCTGTGGGGAGATATGCGCTGCAGTTCAACTGGGAGGATGGACACTCGAGCGGGATTTATTCGTGGGATTATCTGCGCCGGGTTTGCCAGTGCGGGGAATGCAGGTTTGCGGCAGAGGAGACTTCCGGGGCGCCGAACTGAGAACAGCTTTTAGCTCTCAGCTTTTAGCTTTCAGCTTTTCTGGTCCGACATGGACTTCTACCAATCCCGGACTTTCGTCGCGGCGGGCGGGACATGGGGATCTGCTTTCAATTTTTCCGGACATTACAATTAGAGGCGCCTGCTTGACGCGAGTCGGGCGCGCGCGGCTTGTGATGAGTTCCTTTGCTCAGCGGAAATGAAAGGTGGAAAGTCATGGCGGAGGTGAAGGTGGATCGGCGGAGATTTTTCGCGGGAGCGGCTGCGACTGCAGTTGCTGTATCGAAGGGCCCGCGGCTGTGGGCACAGCTTCACCCGTTCCCGCTGCCGCTCTTAGATCTTGGGGGAAAAGCGCGGGCGGTTCCTTCGGCGGATCAGCTTGCTTGGCAAGACCTTGAGATTGGAATGTTCGTTCACTTTGCGCCGAATACCTTTCAGGACAAAGAGGGGGACGATCTTTCAACGCCGCTGAGCGCGATCAATCCGGATATCGATACGGACAACTGGGCGGAGTGCGCGGTCAATCTGGGGGCTCGGTACATCGTGTTTGTGGCCAAGCATGCGGGCGGATTCTGCATGTGGCAGACGAAGACGACAAAATATTCCATTGCGAACACACCATGGAAGGGCGGGCACGGGGATGTGCTGGCCGACTTGTCCGCCTCGTGCAAGAAGCATGGGTTGGGGCTGGGGGTTTATCTTTCTCCGCGGGACGATTATTTTGGGGCGAACGTGGGCGGAATCTGCACGGACAAGAGCAAACAGCCGGAATATGACGCGATGTATCGCGAGCAACTGAGGGAAGTGCTGACGCGGTATGGGGAGATGGTGGAGGTTTGGTTCGACGGGTCGAGCGTGGTGCCGACGTCGGACCTGGTGCGCAAGTATGCGGCGCATGCGGCGATTTTTCAGGGGCCGGACGCGACGATTCGCTGGGTGGGGAACGAGAACGGCTTTGCGCCTTATCCGTTGTGGGACGCGGAGTCGATGGCGGATGCGCGGAGCGGGACTTCGACTTCGCTGCTGGGCGACCCGGATGGGGACGCGTGGGTTCCGGTGGAATGCGATGTTTCGATCCGGCGGCCAAATTGGTTCTGGAGCACGAAGAACGCACGCAACCTGATGACGCTGGATCAACTGCTTGAGGTCTATTACCGGTCAGTGGGGCGCGGCGCGCAGCTTTTGCTGAACATTCCGGCGGACACGCGTGGGCACATGCCTGATGCGGACTTTGCGCGGGCGCGGGAGTTTGGCGGGGAGATTCGGCGGCGATTTGGGAAGAGCGTAGCGGAGACGGCGGGGACCGGCGCGCGGATTGAGCTGCGCTGGTCGAAGAGCACGCGTATCGATCATGTGATTCTTGAAGAAGATTGCCGGTATGGACAGAGGGTTCGCGGGTTCCGCGTGGAGGGTCTTGAGGGCGGGGAATGGACGCCGCTTTATACGGGAAGCTCGATTGGACACAAGCGGATTGTGCCGATTGCGGCGCGCGAGTACGCGGCATTGCGGACGGTGGTGACGGAGAGCGCGGGCGAGGCGAGGATACGGCGGTTTGCAGCGTTCAATACGGGGGTTGTGGCTCCGGCAACATGGGATGCGCCGGCGCACTTGTGGGCTGATAATGCGGTGGGGCACTGGGAGAATGGGAAGTTTGACGTGGAACTGACGAAGAAGATCAGCGAGGCGACGCAGTACAGGCTTCGGTTTATTGGAGAGGGACAGCAGGTGGACAGGATCGGCGATGTGCGGCTGCAGGTGGGCGGGGCGGCGTCTCCTCAACTGGTGCGGCAGGACCCGGCGGCACGGAATGCGCTGATTCTGACGATGACGGAGATTGGGCAGGCGGTGGTAGTGAGCGGAAAAGTGGAAGGCGCGGAGAGCGGAACGATTTTGCTGCAGAAGATGTGAACAGCGCTCTGAACGGGCGGACAGGCAAGGAGAACGGGATGAGGATTGGATTTCTTGGATTGGGGAAGATGGGAACGGCGATGGCGCTGCGGCTGGTGGGGGCTGGGCACGAGTTGTCGGTGTGGAACCGGAGCGAGGCGCGGACGAAGCCGCTGATCCACGAGGGCGCAATTGCGGCAGGGACTCCGGCGGAGGCTGAACTGGGCGCCGATGCAGTGATTACGATGCTGTTTGACGATGCGGCGCATGAAGAGGTGCTGTTTGGAGCGAACGGGTTGATGGACGCGCTTTCGCCGGGCTCGCTGCACATCAGTTGCAGCACGATCAGCGTGGCGCTGAGCGAACGGCTCACGGCGGAGCACGCGAAGCGGGGGATCGACTTTGTGGCTGCGCCGGTGTTTGGGCGGCCGAACATTGCGGCGGAAGGGCGGCTTTGGATTGTGGTTGCGGGCGAGGAGAGCGCGGTGAACAGGGCCCGGCCGATACTCGAGCCGATGTCGAGGGGGATTTCCGTTGTGGGCAAGGAGCCGCGGCAGGCTCATGCGGTGAAGCTGGGCGGGAATTTTTTGATCAGCGCGATGATTCATTCGCTGTCTGAGTCGTTTGTGTATGCAGCGGGGCAAGGGATCGACCCTGAGACGTTTCTTGAGACGGTGAACAGCGCGCTGTTTCAGTCGCCGTTTTATGCGGCGTATGCGAAGGTGATGACGCATCCGCCGGAGGAGCCCGGGGCGACGATTGGGTTGGGCGCGAAGGATTTGAGTTTGTTCCGGGCGGCGGCGGCGAGCGGGAAGACGCAGTCGAGTCTGGCGGATGCGATGGCGGAGATTTTTGCCGAGGCGCAGCGGATCGGGCTTGGGAGCGAGGATTGGGCTGTGGGGCAATACAAGATGGCGCAGCGTCGGGGGAAGATCTAGATTTCCGGGTGCAGGACTGAAGATTCTGTTTATTGGACACTCGCATACGTTGTGTTTTGCGACACAGATCAGCTTGGGCCGTTGGTTAGGATAGAGACATGGATTTGAAAGGGAAGATTGTTTTTGTGACGGGGGCGAGCGCTGGGATTGGCGCAGCCACGGCTCTTGCATTTGCGGCCGAGGGCGCGCGGTTGCTGCTGGCGGCGCGGCGGGTTGGCAAACTGGCCGATGTGGCTTCGTCTGCGTTGGCGCTGGGCGCGGCGGCGGTTCACTCCGTTGCCCTGGACGTGCGCAACCGGATTGCGGTGCAGCGGACGATGGACGAGTTGCCGGAGGAGTGGGCGGCGATTGATGTGCTGGTGAATAACGCCGGACTGAGCCGCGGGCTGGACAAGCTTTATACGGGGAAGATCGAAGACTGGGACGAGATGATCGATACCAACGTCAAGGGGCTGCTTTACGTGACGCGGTCAGTGGTGCCGGGGATGGTGGTGCGAGGCCGGGGGCACGTTGTGAACCTTGGTTCGACGGCGGGCGAGATTGCGTATCCGCATGGGGCGGTTTACTGCGGGACGAAGGCGGCGGTGCGGCTGATCAACGATGGGTTGCGCGAGGATTTGCTGGGGACGCCGGTGCGGGTAACGACGGTTGACCCAGGGATGGTGGAGACAGATTTCAGTCTGGTGAGATTTCGGGGCGATGTGGAGCGGGCGGCGAAGGTGTACAAAGGCGTGACTCCGCTGACCGCGGAGGATGTGGCCGAGACGATAGTGTGGGCCGTCCAGAGGCCTGCGCATGTGAATATAGCGCGGGTGGTTCTGACGTCAGTGCACCAGGCCAATTCGCTGCTGTTTCATCGCGAGCCGTAGGGTCGAAAGGCTGGGCGGGCCAGCAGCGTTAGCCCATGGCGCTGATTTGGCCTTCGATTTGTGCCAGGGCAGCTTCAAGAGCGGCGCGCCGGGCAGGACTTGACGTTCTTTGCGAGAGGATGTTTTCACGCTGAAGGTTCAGAGCCTGTTTTTCGCGTTCGCGCACGGCGTGCTTGGATGCTGCCAATCGGCGCGCGTCTTCGGTTTCAAAACCGGCATCTGCGCCGGCCTCAGGTTGCTGCAAGGCTTTCGCCATCTGCTCCTCCACGGATTTACTATCGGATTCAACGAGACCTATCTTCATTCTACGAGTGTTTTATGAGTTTGTGTCCCGCGCAGAGAATTTGGATGGTTGCGGGAAGATGGAGGATTACACGATGCGTGCCTGGCAGATTTCTTCGTTTGGCATTGATTCCTTGGAGTTTGTGGAGCGGCCGACGCCGACTCCCGGGCCTGGCGAAGTACTGGTCGGGGTGCGTGCGATTTCGTTTAATTATCGCGACTTGCTGGTGATCAAGGGAAAATACAACCCCAGAATGAAGCTGCCGCGGATTCCCTGCTCGGACGGAGCGGGGGAAGTGGTGGCTGTGGGCACGGGCGTGACGGCGTGGAAGCCTGGGGACCGGGTAGCAGGGATCTTTATGCAGAACTGGCTGGACGGGCAGTTGACGCCAGTGCGGGCCAAGGGCGCGCTGGGCGGGGATGTGGACGGAATGCTGGCCGACTATGTGGTTTTGAAAGAGACCGGTGTGGTGGGGATTCCGGAGCACCTGAGCTACCAGGAGGCAGCGACGCTGCCTTGCGCGGCGGTGACGGCGTGGAATGCGCTGGCAGCGGGGAACCTGAAGCCGGGCGGGACGGTGCTGATCCAGGGAACGGGCGGGGTTTCGATTTTTGCGCTTCAATTTGCGCGGCAGATGGGATTGCGGGTACTGGGGATTTCCAGCAGCGACGAAAAGCTGGAACGGGCCAGGAGACTGGGTTTGGGCGCGGGGCTGAACTACCGCGATAACCCGGACTGGGAACGCTGGGTGGTGGAGCAGACGGGCGGCGATGGGGTTGACCTGGTGGTAGAGGTGGGCGGTGCGGGGACGCTGGGTCGTTCGCTGAAGTCGATACGGACCGGAGGAACGGTGGCGCAAATCGGCGTGCTGACCGAGGGTACCGAGCCACTGCCGATGGCGGCGATTCTGCACAAGGTGGCGCGGATACAGGGGATTTATGTGGGCTCGCGGCGGGACTTTGTGGAGATGAACAAGGCGATCTGGCTGGGGCAATTGCGGCCTGTGGGCGAGGAGTTCCACTGGACGCAGGCGCGAGAAGTTTTGATGCGGATGGAAGAGGGGAGCCACTTTGGGAAGCTGGTGCTTTCGGTGGGGTGAAAGAGCAGGGACCAGGGAGCAGGAGACTCCTGGGTGGAGGTTCCTGCTGTTGCGCCAAGTGAGTTCGCCAGTGAGTGTGGCGCTGATTAAGGAAGAGGTGTGCCGGCCTGGTGGTAGTGGGATTTATCGGCGAAGAGTCGTTCGGCGTGGCGAGGGTCGTTTTCGATGTGGGGCGTGCGGTCCCAGATCATGGTGGCGCGGGTGTTGAGGCGGTAGGCGGGCCAGTTTGGAATTCCGGCGAAGTTTGGATTGCCGGTGCGGCCGTAGTGGATGAGCATCGAGGACATGGTTGCGGCCAGCGCGTTGGCGGCGGCGAGCTGATCGCGGGATGCGCCGATCTGCACGTCGGCCATGGCGATGTTGTCGAACATGAAGGGAATGTCGATGGTGTGCATGGCCTTGCCGTTGGCGCCTGGAAAGTTCATCTGATAGACCCAGGTGTGCGGCTGGCTGACGGGATTCCGGGCGCGGCGCTCGGCTTCCCAGCGCTGGCCGGGCCAGGCGCGGAAGGCTGTAGCGGCGGCTGTGTCGACCTGGTCGGGTGTGTAGTTCGGATAAATCTCGCGATATTTGGCTACGACCTGTTCGGCGGTGTAGGGGCCGAGGTATTGACTGACCGCAGTAGAGAGGACTTGTGCGGCGTTATCCCAGGTGATGCTTGCCGGGTGGACGGGCATGGCGGTTTCATCGTGGACGTTGCCGAGGATCATGGGGATTCTTTCCGAGAGCTTCGGCGCGTCGGGGTCGAAGGGATTGCGGGGAAGAACGATGTGGTCGACGACGGGAAGCCAGTCTGGACTGACGGCGCGAGCGGCGGTTTGAATCTGCTCCATGGTGATTGCGTTGAGCTGGGCGGCGAGATTTTTGCCGGGCGTGACGCCCATTTTTTCGAGGACAGTTTTGGCGCGATCTGAGGCGATCTGGATGGAGGCGCCTTTGATCTGCTGGCCGCTCATGGTCATGACGCGATGGAAGAGGCCGCTGGCCGCGGGAGTGGCCATGAGCGTGGCGCATTTTGCGCCGCCGCCGGACTGGCCAAAGATGAGGACGCGGGATGGGTCGCCACCAAATTCGGCGATGTTGTCGCGGACCCACTTGAGGGCGAGGATGAGGTCGAGCTGGCCGACGTTTCCGGATGCGGCATACTCGGGCGCGAGATTGCCAAGGTAGAGATAGCCGAAGGCGTTGAGCCGGTGGTTGACTGTGACGACAACGACATCGCCGCGATGGACCAGCCGCGTGCCGTCATAGAGGTCGCTCGTGACAGTTCCATTGTTGTAGGCTCCGCCGTGGAAGTAGACGAGGACGGGACGGCGGGCGTGGTCGCGCAGGCCTGCTGTCCAGACATTGAGGTGCAGACAATCTTCGCTCTCGACGCCTACGTCGCGGGAGACGCGCGGGGCCAGCTCCGAGCGGGGGCGCGCGGGGCGGTTTGAAGCGCGTTCTTGCGGTGTCCGCGCCGTAGGGGATGGCCTTGAAGACGTTGACGCCGTCGATGAATGCGCCGCGGATTTTGCCGGAGGAGGTGGTGGCTTGCGGGGAAGGCGATGCGGATTGGGACCACGCGATTTTTCTGGTGAGGGCCAAGGATGCGGTTGCCAGGCTTGAGGCGCGGAGAAAGTTGCGGCGGTTGTAGTGGGTCATGGAACGCGCCTGCTGAGCGACTTGAGAAACTCGCTCAGAGTTCAATCATAATCGCGGGACCGACGTGGGTGACGATGGAGTGATCGCAGTCCCAGGTCTCATCCGCCGTGGCGGACGAGACCTGTGGCACCCGACATTGTTGATTGGTCCGTTGTATCCGGCTCTAGCTGAAGCCGAGGACGGGGTGGGGGATGTAGGGGGCTTCGAGGGCGGCGATTTCTTCTGCTGAGAGTTTTACGTTGAGGGCGGCGACGGCGTCTTCGAGATGGTGGGGCTTGGTTGCGCCGACGATGGGTGCGGTGACGGCGGGTTTGCTGAGGAGCCAGGCGAGAGCCAATTGGGCGCGGGGGATCGCGCGTTGCTCGGCGAGGTGGCCGAGAGCTTCGACGACCTTGCGGTCGGCTTCTTCGGTGTGAGAGTACATGGAGTTGCCGAAGACGTCGGTTTCAACGCGTTTGGTTGACTCGCTTTGCCAGGGGCGTGCGAGACGGCCGCGGGCGAGAGGGCTCCAGGGAATGACGGCGATGCCTTCGGACTGGCAGAGGCCGATCATCTCGCGCTCTTCTTCGCGATAGAGAAGGTTGTAGTGGTTCTGCATGGAGACGAAGCGGGTCCAGCCATTGAGGCGGGCGAGATAGAGGGCTTTGGCGAATTGCCACGCGTACATGGAAGACGCGCCGATGTAGCGGACCTTGCCGGCCTTGACTGCATCGTGAAGGGCTTCGAGAGTTTCTTCGATGGGGGTTTCGTAGTCCCAGCGATGGGTCTGGTAGAGGTCGATGTAGTCGGTCTGGAGACGCTGAAGACTCTGATCGAGCTCAAAGAGGATGGCCTTGCGGGAGAGTCCGCGGCCGTTGGGCTCTTCTCGCATGGGGCTGCAGGCCTTGGTGGCGAGAACGATGGATTCACGGCGGGTGTTGGCTTTGAGGAAGCGGCCGAGAACGATTTCGCTGTCGCCGCCGGAGTAGACGTTTGCGGTATCGAAGAAATTGATGCCGAGATCGAGAGCCTGGCGGAGGAAGGGTTGACTGTCGGCTTCGTTGAGAGCCCAGGGCTGGCGGCCGGGCATGAGTTTGCCGGTGGCGGGAGAACCGTAGGTCATGCAGCCGAGACAGATGCGGGAGACTTTGAGTCCAGTGTTGCCGAAGTTGACGTAGTTCATTTGTGGTTCCTCGGTACAAGTTTAATGCGGTGGGTTGAGCGGGGCTCCGGCTGACTACAGCTTTGGTAACTCCTTTGGTTTGGAGGGGAGCAACATTTGCAGGGTGGTGGCGGTCTAAAATTAGAAGAGTAGGGCGTGCGATCAAGCAGGGCCTGGCGAAGAATAGCTAGAAGGAAGGCATCGGGAGTTCCGATCGAGATTCCAAACATCGAGATTTCATACGAAAAGACGTCAGGGCGGGTGCGCGGGTTGAACCGTGTGAGAGCGGGACTGCGCCTTGCCGGGCGGAGCGGCGGGTCTGCTCGTGCGTTTGCAATGACGGCGGTTGCCGCGATTGGCGTGCTGGCAGGATGCGGCGGCGGAGTGGCGGCGAACCCGTCGAATGGGACGTTCTCGATTGCTCCGGGAACGGTTTCGATTGACACCAATTGCACGGGCTGCAATGCAGCGAACTCATCGGGCGCCTCGGTGGAGCAGCTTACGGCGACGCTGGTGAGTGGGGGCGCGGCGAGTGTTACGTGGAAGGTGAGCGGCGGCGATGCGAACAGCGGGGCAGGGACGATTAGCGCAAGCGGGCAATATACGCCGCCGAGCTATCTGACGGCGGACAGCGTGCAGGTGACGGTAACGGCGACGCTGGAGTCGAATCCGAGCGTAACGGCGAGCGCCGTGCTGACTTTGACGCCGGGATTTTTGCAGCCGCTGACGCCGGAGAATGCGGCAGTGGGCGCGAACGGAACGCTGACGGTGACAGGCTACGTGGCCGAGGCTGGCGGGCATACGGGGATTACTTATGGATTGTCGAGTACGGCGAGCGGGTTGAGCGGCGGGCAGGGTTCTTTGGGCGCGACCTACTGCACGCGCGGCGCGACGGCGTTTACATACTGCACGGTGACCTATACGGCGCCAGCTACGATTACGGGCACGGGCAATACTTACCTTGTGGCGACGGTGGGCAGTTCGTCCTCAAAGACGAGCAGCAATATTTTGTTGAATGCGGCGGGAGTGTCGAGCGATCCGGCAACGCACGAGACGAAGCAGACGACGCCGGTTTTGCTGGGCAGCTCGGGCGGCAATAACAACGACTACGACGCGAGTGGCAACCAGATAGTGGACTGCTGCGGCGGGACGCTGGGGTCCTTGATTCAAAACAGCAGCGGGACACAATACCTGCTGAGCAATAATCACGTGCTGGCGCGTAGCGACCAGGCGAGCGTGGGCGAAACGATTGTGCAGCCGGGGTTGATCGACGATAGCTGCATGCCGTTTGGATTGACGGGGGCTCCGATTACGCCGGTGGGGACATTGACGGGATTTCTGCCGCTGAAGTCAGCGGCGACCAATGCGGATGCGGCGATTGCTGCGGTGAACTCGGGCGCGGTGAGCACGGCAGGCAACATTCTTGAACTGGGTGCACTGCAGGGTAATGGAACGCTGGGGGCTGCGCCGCCGGGGATTTCATCGACGGGCGGCAAGGGCGAGAGCGCAGTGCTGAACATGAGCGTGGCCAAGAGCGGGCGGACGACGGGGCTGACGTGCGCGAACATTTCGGCGGTGAACCTGGACGTGAGCGTGGGCTACTTTACCGACTGCGCGGAGACGAAGCCTTACCTGACGAAGATTTTTAAGAATCAGATTGCGATTTCAGGAAATCAGTTCAGCGATGCGGGGGATTCTGGTTCGCTGGTGGTAGATAGCGGGACGGCGGAGCCTGTGGGGTTGTTTTTTGCGGGCGGAGTGGATACGTCGGGCGTGAGCGTGGGGGTGGCGAATCCGGTTGGGGATGTGCTGAACGAGCTGAGCGCGCAGTTGGGGGGCGGGACGTACTCGTTTGTGGGCGGGGCTGACCACGCGGTGAGCTGCCTGAGCTACGGGAACAGCACGGTGACCTTGGCGCAGGCGCGGGTGCTTTCGGATGCGGAAACTGCGCGCGCTGAGGCGGCGCTGGGACAGGCGCGGATGTTGGTGAATCCGGGGATGGGGATTCTGGGCGTGGGGATGGGCAAGAGCAGCGACCATGCGGGCGAGGCCGCGGTGATTCTGTATGTGGATGCGAGCAAGAGCGTGAACGCGCCGGCGACGGTGGGCGGAGTGCGGACGATCGTAATTCCGACGACTGCGCGCGCGGTGATGCTTGGCGTGGCACCCGAGACGGCGGTAGAGGCCAACGCTGTGACGGCGTTGAAGGGCGCAGTTCTGAGCCAGGCGGTGGCGACGAAGCAACAGATTGCGCGGAGTCTAATGCGGCAGAATCCATCGTTCTTCGGGGTGGGCGTTGGGCAGAGCCTGGACAATCCTCAGGAGGCGGCGCTGGTGGTTTATGTGGACCGGAGGATGGTTCCGGCGCAATTGCCGGCGACGGTGGATGGGCTGCGGACGCGGTATGTGGTGATGGACCGGCTGCACGTGACGCGGTCTTATGCTGCGCAGGTGCAGCGGAGAAGCCGTTGCATGGTGAAGCGGACGGGGAACTTCGATTTGCTCCGTTCAATTCGGTCGCGAAGCGCGAAGTTGTACTAGGCTGATTTTCCTGCCGGGCGGATCAGGTTTTGGATTTTTCCGTTCAATGAGTTCAGAGCTGCCCGACCCTCTCGCCGGAAAACGGTGAAGGGGTCGGGCTTTCTGTTGAGGATGGGACTCCCAGTATGTTGAAGGACGGGCTGATGGGTTATTCGACGGGTTTGGCCTGGCCGTTCGAGAGCGACTGGTCGATGATGGATTTGATTTTGCTTTGATTTTCGCGAGCGAGCTGGCCCATTTGTTGGCCGAGTTTGCCCATCTGCTCGCCAAGTTTGCCTTGCTGCTCACCGAACTTTCCCATGCCGCCATCAAGATTGATTTGCTGCATCACGATCTTGCCCTGGAGTGCGCCTATCTGGCCTTGAATGCGGCCGAGTTCTCTTTGCAGGTCGCGCAGTTGCTGCTGGCTGATGGTGGCACCCTGTTTTGCCTGAAATGCCGCGAGAGCAGCGTTTAATTCGGCGATTTGCCTGGAGAGGTCGGGGGTAGGCACGGTGACGTCGCGCATTTGTCTGCCCCGCTCTCTTTGCTGTCTGCCGAGTGCGCGCATCTGATCGCCGAGTGCGCGCATTTGATCACGGAGATCGTCCATGGGCTTGTTCATGGCCTCGACCTGGGCGACGATTGCGGGGTCATCGACGATGTAGGATTTGCCGTCGTGGCGGAACCAGAGAAAGCGTCCGTGGGCGATTTTGCGGGCCTTCTCGAATTCAGCGGCGCGATCGCCGTCCCATACGCCGTTGATGCGGACTTTGGTTCCGGGATCGCCGACGATGGAGTAGGCGTCACCGCGCGCATAATCGCGAGACTGTTTCGCAGCATCTCTGGCAGCGGCAATCTGCGCTCTTATGGCTGGGTCGATGCGAACGTGGACCGCGTTCGAGGGAATGCGGACGGTGACCGGGGGCATGGGGGGCACGGCGACGACGATGGGATTTGGAGTGGGCGGCGCCATAGGAGCAGGACCTGGATCGTCGGCGTTCATTGGTGGTGGAGCTGGGACGGCGGCGGGCTCGGGCACCGGGGCCGGAGTGGCGGGTTGATCCGTAGCGGCCGGCGCAGGAGCTTCTGCGGGAACTGGCGCTGGAATGGCCGCTTGATCTGTGACTTGCTGGGGCGTGGACTGGCCGGTGGTTTGATCCTGTGGGGTGGCCTGGGTTTGCGGTGCGGGCGACGCGGCGGCTTCTACGCGGACCAGGGCGGTTGCGGCGAAGAGCGCCGCGGGGACGAGGAGGACTGCGAGAAGAGCGCGGCGACCACCGCTGGCAAAGGACTGGCGGAAGGTGGATTCGTTGAGAAGGCGTTCAATGCGCTGGGTGAGATGACTGGTGCGAGCCATGGCAACTCCTGTGAGGGGTGGGCGCGGGAGGGCCGCGAATTCAAGGAGGATCTGGGCGTAGGAGGAGCGGCTGGCCGCCTGCTGAAGGCCGGCGCGGTCGCTGATAGCCTCGCTCAGTTCGGAGAGTTTGCGTTTGAGCCACCATCCGAGGGGGCTGAACCAGAAGAGGGCGGCGTAGAGGGAGGCAAAGATCTGAAGATAGAAGTCGCCCTGGCGGACGTGGGAGCGCTCGTGGGCGAGAACGATGCGGAGCTTTTCTTCGTCCCATGCGGAGTAATCGGCGGGCAGAACGATGCCGGAGCCGATGTTGATAGGGGAGGCGACGCGGGTGCTGAAACGGAGCCCGGTTGTTGGTGTGGCGCCGGGCAGCGCGGGGATTGGTGTGGCGTGGGTCCATAGTCTGAGCGCGGAGGCGAGACCAAGTAGAAGGCGCAGGAGCAGGGCAGCGAGGACGCCCAGATACATGAAGGAGACCAGTGCTGCCAGGCGGGTGAGAGAGGAGTTTGCGTCTGGCGTGTCGTGTGTAGAGACCGCGCGTGACGGGTTTGCAGACAGCGCTGGTTCACGAACAGATGGAGCGGGAGAGTTGAAACTGGCACTTGAAACTGCGGGCGCAGGTTCGAGATTTGCGATTGGGGAGACTGATTGCGCTGCTGCAGGTTGCAGTATTTCTTCATCCGGGAGAGTTGGCTGGACCACAGCGGGCGCGGCGTGCACAAGGGTGTGGGTGGAGAGCAGGGCAGGAAGGCGGAACGCGGCGAAAGCCGGGACTTCCAGCCAGCGGGGTGCGAGTGGCATGGCGAGTGCGGCGACGAGAACCATTCCCCATGCGGCCTTTTGCACCAGCACATTGCCGATGCGCAGGAGGCGGAGGCCGGCCCAAACGGCGGTTGCGGCGAGAAGCGCCCGGAGAGCGGCTTGGAAAACGAGGGGAGCGAGTGCTGGAATCATGGCTTCTCCTTTCTTCTGGAGACGGAGGCGCGCTGCGCGGGCGGGGCGGCTTTCTGGGCGAGTGCGATGCGATCGGCGAGGCGCTGAAGCTCGGCGCGGCCGAGGACTTTGGAGTCGACCATGCCGACCAGCAGGGCTTCGACGGAGCCCTCGCAGAACCAGTCGACAATGCGTTTGACGGCGCGGCCGGCGACACGCTGGCGGGACTGGGCGGGACGGTAGAGGAAGGTGCGATTTTCGACGGAGTGGGCGAGGTAGCCCTTCTCTTCCAGACGGCGCAGGACGGTGCGTATGGTGGAGTCCTTGAGGGGCCGGCCGAGTTCTTCGCGGACCTGCTCCGCGGTAATTGTGCCGAGGCGCCAGACGATGAGCAGGATGCTGCGTTCGAGTTCGCCGAGCTCAGCGGGATCGTGACCGGGAGTAGTGTTACTCGTCATAGTGTTACTGACTGTAGCACATAAAACGGGTGCGCGGTCAAGAGGAAGTTACATTTTTTATGCTGTGCTGTCGTTTTGTGGTTCGGAGGCCGCGAGCAGGCTGGGGTCGTCTGGGATGAAGAACTGGAAGACGGTTCCGGAGGAACAGGAGTGAGCGTCGGTGCGGCTGCGGAGGTGAACGAGCCCATGGTGTTTGGCGATGATTTCGTCGCTAATCCAGAGGCCGAGCCCTGTTCCGGTGATTTCCTTGGTGGTGAAGAATGGCTCGAAGGCGCGCGTGGCAATGTCTGTATCCATGCCTGTTCCAGTGTCTGCGATGGTGAATCGAATGCCGATCTGGAGGGGATTTTTCCAGTTGCGTGAGCGGCGTGCGCGCACCATAAGGCGGCCGCCGGACGAGGAGGCGTCAACGGCGTTGCCGATCAGATTGGCGAACACCTGGCGGATTTCTCCAGCGAAGCAGAAGAGGTCTAGTTCAGGGTCGTAGCGGCGCTCGACCTGAAGGCTGAGAGCGTTGAGGCGGCCCTGGTAGAGGCTGAGAACGGAGTCGAGGATGTCCGTCATCCTGGTGCGGACCGGGAGCGTGGATTGGCGGTAGAAGCGGAGGGTTTGCTGAGTAATTTCTGCAATGCGGCGGACCTCATACTCGGCCATGGTGACGTAGTTGAGGGCGGGGTCCTGAAGCTGGCAGTGGTTGCGGAGGAGAAAGAGGAGGTTGGTTACGGCTTCGAGTGGGTTATTGATTTCGTGGGCGATCGAAGCGGCAAGGCGGCCGGTGACGGCAAGCTTTTCAACTTTGCGCAGCGCCTCCTCGCTGCGCTTGCGGTCGCTGGTGTCGAGGACGATGATGCCGGCCCAGCGGATCTGTTGCGGGGTGGTTCTGACCGGGTATGCGCTGACGAGCCATGTCCATGGTCGGCCGAGTTTGCCGGCGTGGCCGCTGATTTCAAAGTTGTGCATCGGTTCCTGTCCGGCAAAGACGTGGAGCGCGGCGCTCTGAATGAGTTGGGCAGCGGGCAGGGGCAGCAGTTCTGGCAGGGTGCGGCCGAGGTGGCGACTGGGGGAGACGCCGGTGAGATCGGCAAAGACCTGATTGACGCGCGTGAAGCGGCAATCGCGGTCGAAGAAGGCCAGGCCGATGGGGGCGTTGGCGAGCATGGAGTCGAGCAAGGAGAGGGTGTCGTTGAGCCCCGAGCGCTGCTCGGCGATGGAGGCGACCATGCGATTGAAGACCAGGATGAGTTCGCCGATTTCGTTTTGCACCTTGACCGGAAGAGGAAAGCTGGTGCTGTCTGCCGGGGCGGCCATGAGGGCGCGAGTGCCGCGCTGGAGCGTGGCGAGAGGGCGGGAGATGGAGCGGGCCATCAGGAGAACGAGCAGGGCTGAGGCAACAATCCAGATGATGGCGAAGAGGATGGTATAGTGCATGACGATGTTGAGTTCCGCGAAAACCCAACTGCGATCCTCCACGACCCATACAAAGCCGCGAAGGTCTTTACCGGTGTAGATTGCCGAGACACCTTCCATGCCTTCGTTGCCAAGATTGAAGACGATTGGGTCCTGCTGCCGCGTCAAGGGGATCTGTGCGCGCTCGATGGGGCTGAGCGTAGCCTGATCGGAATCGCCGTGGCTGATGAAGAGGACGTTGCCCGCCGGATCGGTGACTTTAGCAATGGAAACGTCGGGGGAGTCTTCCATCATTTTTGCCGACAGGCCTATCCAGCCGGGGCGGTTTTGCAGAAGGGCATCCCTAGCTTGAAGCGCCATGGTCGTGGCCTGGTATGCCAGCCGCTTCTGAGAGTGGATCAGAATCTCGCTTGCTTGCTGGCGGAAGAGCAACAGCACAAAGAGGCTGATCGAAAGCATCTCGAGCAGCAGGAGGCCGGCTAGCATTTGCCATCGAATCGTGCGGGGCCACCAGCGCATTGAGAATGCCTGCCTTTCGAAGAGTTCGCGGCCTCAGTTTACCGGATGGACGTTGCAATCGGCTTATGGATTCCGGTTCTCAGTATTTAGGTTGGATGCAAGTGCTGCGGCGATCTGACGTCCGTGGAAACGGCCATTTTCAATGAATATTTCGTTGGTGCGGGAACCGGCGACGATGACGCCTGCGAGATAGATTCCGGGAACGTTGCTCTCGAGTGTTTCGGGATTGCAGATGGGGAGTTTGTCTGGGCCCTGGAATTGGACGCCTAACTTTTCGAGGAAGGCGAAGTCGGGGTGGTAGCCGGTCATGGCGAAGACAAAGTCGTTGGGGATGGGGGTGGGGCCGTCTGGCGTATCGAGGAGGACGGTGTCGGGTGTGATCTCGATGACTTTGGTGTTGAAGTAGGCTTTGATTTCGCCGTCCTTGATGCGGTTTTCGATGTCGGGCTTGATCCAGTACTTGACGTGGGGTTGGATTCCGTCGCCGCGGTAGATCAACGTGACGTGCGCGCCGCTGCGCCATAACTCGAGAGCCGCGATGGCAGCGGAGTTTTTGCCGCCGATGACGGCGACCTCCATTTCGAAGTAGGGGTGGGGGTCGACGTAGTAGTGGTGGACCTTACTGAGGTTTTCGCCGGGAATGTTCATGAAGTTGGGCAGGTCGTAGTAG
>Ga0307377_10002352_pt1 | contig 22377 bp, 23 predicted proteins | sample TR3MG_FD_202535 | JGI IMG/M metagenome (GOLD analysis project Ga0307377, IMG submission 202535) | Soil microbial communities from Risofladan, Vaasa, Finland - TR-3 | ecosystem: Environmental > Terrestrial > Soil > Coastal area > Acid sulfate soil | place: Finland: Risofladan, Vaasa | collected...
TGATCGCGCCGGTGCGGTCCACCACCGCGGAAAAATCCACGTCGAGCTGTCCCCAGGCGTGGATCCTGATCTCGTCGCCCGGGCCGATGATGTAGTCGCCGGTGACCGGGACGTCCTGCACCGGCGCAAAGGTGGACGGAACATTCTTGAACAGTTGCGCGCCGAAGATCGGCAGGTCGCGCCCGGTGGACTGGGCGACGTAGTCCTGGAACTCGATGCGCGCCGGCGGCGGCAGCAGATCCTGAATGATCTGCTGCGTGCGCGGATCGATGGGCTGACCGGTGCGCGGGTCGAGGACCTGGTCCTGCTGCCGGCCGGTGCCCTGCAGGTTTTGAACCGAGGTGCCGAGGATGCGGGGCGACACCAAGCCCAAGCCCGGCTGCCCCTGGCCGACTGGAGCGGGACTTTGCGCGCTTGACGCGACCCCTTGCGTCGCCTGCCCTTGCACCCCCTGCCCTTGCACCGCCTGCGATTGCAGAAACTGACTGATTGCCTGTGACTGGGCCTGCGCGGCCAGCGGCAACAAGCAGAGAAACGCGGAAATTAAGAGACGGCGGAAGCTAAAGGTCATATTCGTGGGTCGTGGTTCGTGGGTCGTGGGTCGTGGTTCGTGGGGCGGGGTTCGTGGGTCGTGGGTCGTGGGTCGTGGGTCGTGGGGCGTGGGGCGGGGTTCGAACAACGGACAACGCGCCACGAACAACGTAAATGCGCGGAATCATAGCGGTTTTGCCTTTGTGCGTCTATGAGGCCGTGAGCCAAGGATTGTCGGGGCGGGGGCGCCCCTCCTACAAAACACTTGCGGGGTTGTGGGGGTTGTGGGAGGCCTGCCCTCGGGCCGATCGGTCGTTACGGTTAGATCGCAACTTCTATTTCGCGGATATCCTCGCCGCGAAGCTGCTGTTCGACAACGGAGATGTATTCGCTTATAGCGTCGCGGATGTTATCCAATGCTTCCATTTCCGTTGCGCCCTGCGACCAGCAGCCCCGGAACGGAAACACTGTAACCTTCTTCAGATTTGTGCAGTGCGATTCGATATTTCATGGCGCCCCCGGTAAATTATAAGCCCCCTCGAAGTCGGTTGAGTTCGTGGGTCGTTGGTCGTTGCCCGATGGCTTTGCGGTCATATCGAGGGCCGCCACGTTCCAGAAAACTACGCTACTTCAAACTGGAGTTGCCGTAGATTAGATGCTGGAACACGCGAAGCTACGTGCAGGATTTCGAAGCCAACGATCTCATTCTTCTCGTTGTAGTCGAGAATAAAGCCCGGTTTCACCTCTTCCGATTCAACGATCCTGGAATCGTCCAACCGAAAATACACAGCATCGCTTTGCTCGTCGAAATGTACTTTCATAGTTTGCCTTTCATGGCCCGATCAAAATAGACCGTCACGCCTTTCATAGGGTCCCCGGTTCCATTAAATACAACTCTCAGCACACGCCCGCCGTGCTCATGAATCTTCCCCCAACGCGTGGGTAATTTCAGGATCATCTCGATCTGCCTCAATCAACTCCGGTTGCGCCAGAATCCTATCCAACCATTCGCGCTTAATTGAGCGCTCGATCATTACGACTTCTGCATGAGCGGAAAGGGTATAGGTTTTCGACTGCTGCGCCAAGTCCAATCTGCCGTTAGTCGTAGGTCGTTGGTCGTGGTTCGTGGCTTGGCCTGCGTCTGGCAGCAGGAGCAAGACGATCTTGCGGCAGCCCTCCGGGCGCGGCGCCTATCGTTTTGTTCCAATCCACCACTTGTCATGCACGCCGGGGAAGGTGCGGTGATATTTGTTTAACTCGGCCATCTCGGATACGCTCGGATTGAAGGAATCGCGAAGGTGCTGGAAAAACCCTTGTTCGGCAGTGCAACCGCCTTCGGCTTCGCCTTCGTAAATCAATGTCTGTCCGGAGCGCATGGCGCAAGCCACATTCTGCGCGAATTGCGTCTCGTAATTGGGCCACACCAGGAGCACGGTGTCGTAGTCCCCAGGCAACAGATCTACGGCGTTGCCATGATGATCGAGACGGAAGACTTTTCGAACGGGGTAGCCTCGCTCACTTGAGCGATCGACCGTCCGATAGTCCGTCCAGTCGGCGGCCAAGATGTCGATTCCGCGCTCGCTTAGACGGGCGGCCAGCCATCCGGAGCCGGAGCCGGCTTCAAGTACCTTTCTCCCGGACAGCAGGGTGGCCAGAGCATCAATGACCTCGGCGGTGGTCAGACAGAAACCAATCTCCGCGAGAAAACGCCGGCGCCGCGTGAACAACAATTCGGCCTGATCCGAATATTCCCACAACTCACCGGACGGATACTCGCTCGCGGGAAGGCCGGGAGGGAGCAGCGGCGCTAAATTTGTGCCTGCAGGTCGTTGTTCGTTGTTCATTATTCGTGGGTCGTGCGTCGTGGGTCCAACCGCGAGCAACGAACAACGTCTCGGCACGCTACCGCCCTGCAAGACACTTTCGTGTTTCGCATAATGTCGTGGCTCGTGGCTCGTGGCTCGTGGTTCGTGGTTCGTGGTTCGTGGTTCGTGGTTCGTGGCTCGTGGCTCGTGGCTCGTGGTTCGTGGTTCGTGGTTCGAACAACGACCAACGACCAACGAACAACGAACAACGACCAACGAACAACGACCAACGAACAACGAACAACGAACAACGACCAACGAACAACGACCAACGAACAACGAACAACGAACAACGAACAACGAACAACGAACAACGAACAACGACCAACGAACAACGAGTTACTTACGCGGCTCGGGCGATCCAGTCGCGGCTGACGGTAACTTTGTTCGCCTTGCCCAACAACTCCAACAGGACGATGACGCGCTTGTCGCCATCCTGCTCAGTGAATACGCCTTCCATGCCGGCGAGCGGCCCGTCCACGAGCTTGATCGCCTCGCCGGCGCTGAACAGGGGGCGCTGGTCCTCGTGCATGCCCGATGCCGCGTCTTCGCGCTGCTTCAGCGCGTTCATCACCGCGTCCGGAACCACTGCCGGCTGCCCGCCGAAGCGCACCATGCCGACTGCGCCGCGGGTGGAACGCACGGTCGCCGTGCTGCGCCGCTGCGGATCGATGCGGATGAAAATGTAGCGCGGGAACAGGACTTCGACGGCGTCGATCCAATGCCCGCGCCGGCGCTGCCTGATGCGGATGCGCGGAAGATACACGTGAAAGCCCTGGCGCAGGAGGTTTTCCTCGGCCACCGCCTCCTGGCGCGGCTTGCAGGTCACGGCGTACCAGCGTTCGATGCCCGCGGTTTCCATCAGGGGCGTTCCATGCAGTTGTCATTCCGAACAAAGTGAGGAATCTGCTTTTCCGAAAGTCCAAGAAGCAGATTCCTCGGCCTTAGCGGCCTCGGAATGACAGGAATAAAATGCCCGGCGTTGTCCATCAGTCACGCTCCACGCCGTTGTCATTCCGAACATCCCCCAAGGGGACTTCCTTCGGGGCGAAGTGAGGAATCTGCTTCCCACATGTCATTCCGAGGGCCAGAGCCCGAGGAATCTGCTTGGCGCTGGTCGCGGCGAGGGCGCCGCTCCTACGACGTGGCTCGTGGTTCGTGGATCGTGGGTCGTGGGAGGCCCGCCCCCGGGCCGATCGGTGGTTGAAATTGGCGCTGGTCGCGGCGAGGGCGCCGCTCCTACAGAAAAGCAGATTCCTCGCGTTGCTCGGAATGACAAAAAGGAACTGCGCGAACGCATCCATCAGCTATTCCCCCGACTGCCGTTCGAGCAGCGCTTCGGTCGCGATGCGGCGGTTCTTCAAGTCGCCGCGCAGGGCTTCGATTTCTTTTTCCAGCGCTTCGTATTCGGCCACCTTGCGCTTGAGAAAGGACATGGTGATGCGGGTTTTTTCTTCGATCCCCGCGGGCGTGAGCAGGTAGGCGTATTGGCTCTTGTCCGGGTTCTTGCGGAAGTTGCCGAATTTGACCAGGCCTTTGTCCATCAGCGCCTTCAGGCAGTAATTGGCCTTGCCCAGGCTCACGCCCATCGCCTGCGCCAGATCGCGCTGGCTCAGCTGCGGCTGCTCCTGCAGCAGCTTGAGCAGTTGAAGGCGTTGCGGATCGGTCAGCACCGGCATGCGAGGCGATTTCCTGCGTGAGTTCCGTTGCGTTCAAAAAGCGGCAATGGATTGTACACAGCAGGGGGAGGCGGTGCAAATTATTGTGGTTCGTGGGAGGCAAGCCCCCGGGTCGATCGGTGCTTGCTCATGGCGCTCGTCGGGGCGAGGGCGCCCCTCCTAAATACCTGCTGGAGGCTCGCCCCCTGCCGATCTTGTTATGTCTCTACATTGTTGACACACGTGAGGCTCCAGGCTAAGCTGCGTGTCTAAATGTATCGCCGAACAGTATTGAAAACACGTGGAGTATTCGCATGAAGGTCATGGTCAAGAAGTGGGGCAATAGTGCTGCGGTCCGCATTCCGGCATCGGTCATGGAGGCGGCGCATCTGGATCTCGACCAAACTGTAGAGGTTAAGGAAGAACGCGGCCGGATCGTGATCGAACCTGGGCGGCCCAGCGTCTTTGAGCTTGAAGACCTGTTGGCTGGAATTACCCCGGCAAATCTGCATCACTCGATTGATACCGGAATCGCGGTGGGCCGCGAGGTCTGGTAATGGCACGCTCCTACGTACCGGAAGCCGGTGACGTTGTGTGGCTGGAATTCTCGCCCCAGGCAGGTCACGAACAGGCCGGCCATCGTCCGGCCCTGGTCCTGAGCCCCGCGAGCTACAACGGCAAAACTGGAATGATGATCTGTTGTCCGATGACCACGCAAATCAAGGGTTATCCATTCGAGGTGATCGTCAGCAAGAGTCCCCCAAGCGCTATCCTCTCCGATCAGGTAAAAAGCCTCGACTGGCGCGCACGGCGCACCAAGCGCAAGGCATCCGTCGCAGCGGACATTCTGAAAGAGGTACGGGGAAAACTCGGAGCGCTGATCGGAATCTGAGCAAGTTCGTTGGTCGTTGGTCGTTATCCGTTGATCCTTATCCATGAAGGGTTGGACACGACCAACGTACAACGACCAACAAGTTTCTGCCGTGCCTCCTATTCGCTGCTCATGCAGTCCGCCAAACTGGATTTCCAGTCGGGCATTGCCACGCCGAAAGTGCGCTGCAGTTTGGCATTCGACAGCACCGAGTAGCGCGGCCGCTGCGCCGGTGTCGGGTACTGCTCGGTCGTGATGGGCTTGAGCACGGGGGCCTGCTCCAGGCAGAAGGGCGTACCGGGCGGCGCGCTCGCGGCGTGGGCGAGTATCGCCGCTGCGAACCCGTGCCACGAGGTCTGCCCGGCGGCGGTGAGGTTGTAGGTGCCGCGCTTTGCGGCGCAGGCGTCGTGAAACGCGGGCTGGTTCCAGCCGAGGTATTCGAGGATTGTGCCGGTGGCCGCGGCAATCGCGCGGCTCCAGGTGGGTGCGCCGATCTGGTCGTCCACGATGGCGAGTTCGTCGCGTTCTTTCGCCAGGCGCAGGATGGTGAGCAGGAAATTGCTGCCGCGCGCGCCGTAGACCCAGCTGGTGCGCAGGATCAGGTGCGGGATATCCACGGCCTCGATCGCGCGCTCGCCCGCGAGCTTGGTCCTGCCGTAGGCGCTGATCGGCCGCGGTTCGTCCTCCTCGGTGTAGGGCGCGCCTTTGCTGCCGTCGAATACGTAATCGGTGGAGTAATGGATCAGCGCCGCGCCCAGGCGTTTCGCTTCTTCGGCGAGGATCCCGGGGGCGACGCCGTTGACCGCGAGCGCGCGTTCCGGCTCGGCTTCGGCCCGGTCCACGGCAGTGTAGGCCGCGGCGTTGACGATCAGGTCGGGCTTCGCTTCACGCAGCGTGCGGCGGACGGCATCGGGATCGGACAGATCCATCTCGCCCCTCCCTGGCGCCACCACCTGCCCGAGCCGGGCCAGGCGCCGTTCCAGCTCGAACCCGACTTGGCCGTTCTTCCCGGTCAGCAGTATCCGGCTCAACGCAACCTCTAAAACTCGTCATTCCGAGCGAAGCGAGGAATCTGCTTTTCAACAATGCAAAGCAGATTCCTCGGCCTACGGCCTCGGAATGACAGCATGGAAGTCGTTAGATGTGCCATCGATCGAAAACCTCGGCTTTGGCCAAATGCTTTCCGGTCCGGTCCTTCGCAGAGCAGATTCCTCGCTTCGCTCGGAATGACACGATGGACATCGCTGGATATGCCATCAATCGAAGACCTCGGCCTCGGACAGCCGCTTGCCTGCACGATCCTTGGCCGCGAGCAAGGGCTCGCCCGCGAGCGGCCAGGCGATGGCGAGATCGGGATCGTTCCAGAGCAGGGTGCGCTCGTGCTGCGGCGCCCAGTAGTCGGTGGTCTTGTATAGGAAATCGGCGCTGTCGGAGAGTACCGAAAAGCCGTGCGCCAAGCCAGTGGGAACCCAAAGCATGTGCTTGTTCTCTGCGGACAAACGATGACCTTCCCATTTGCCGAAAGTCGGCGAGCTGCGGCGCAGGTCGACGACGACGTCGAATACCTCGCCCGCCACCACGCGCACCAGCTTGCCCTGGGCTTGCTGGATCTGGTAGTGCAGTCCGCGTAGCGTATTCTTGACCGAGCGCGAGTGGTTGTCCTGCACGAATTTCGCCGCGATGCCGGTCGCTTCGAAGAAGGCACGCTCGTTGTAGCTCTCGAAGAAGAAACCACGCTCGTCGCCGAACACCCTGGGTTCGATCACCAGCACGCCGGCGATAGCGGTTTGGATGATTTTCATCGATGGCTATCGCCCAACATCATTCCGAGGGTTTCGCCCCCCAGAAAAGCAGATTCCTCGCGTAGCTCGGAATGACATGGCAATGACCATCGCCCAACGTTATTCCGGGTGCTTCGCGCGAAGAAGCTGCTTCCCCCGATGTCATTCCGAGGGCCTTGGCCCGAGGAATCTGCTTTCCCAACGTTATTCCGAGGGCCTCCGCCCGAGAAATCTGCTTGATTCCAATCGCGGCGAGGGCGCCGCTCCCACAGAATCTCGCACATCAGAACACCTGATCGCGCAGGATGCCGAGCAGGTACTGGCCGTAGCCGTTGTTGCGCATTGGCGCGGCGAGCTGCTCGAGCTGCGCGGCATCGATGTGGCCCAGGCGGTAGGCGATTTCCTCGATGCAGGCGATCTTGAGGCCCTGGCGCTTCTCTATGATCTGGATGAAGGTCGATGCTTCGAGCAGGGATTCGTGCGTGCCGGTATCCAGCCACGCCGTGCCGCGCCCCATGACCTCGACCTTGAGCTGCCCCTGCTCCAGGTAGCGCAGGTTCAGGTCGGTGATTTCGAGTTCGCCCCGCGCCGAAGGCTTGAGCGCACGCGCGAGTTCGACCGCCTGCTGGTCGTAGAAATACAGGCCGGTGACGGCGTAGCGCGACTTCGGCCGCTTCGGCTTTTCCTCTATCGACAGTACCTTGCGCGAGCGGTCGAACTCGACTACGCCGTAGCGCTCCGGATCCTGTACCGCATAGGCGAACACGGTGGCTCCCGCAGAATTGTTTACGGCGGCTTGCAGGTCGGCGGTCAGGTCATGGCCATAGAAGATGTTGTCGCCGAGGACCAGCGCCGAGCGCTCGCCGCCGATGAAGTCGGCGCCGATGATGAAGGCCTGCGCGATGCCTTCGGGCGCCGGCTGCACTGCATACGAGAGGCTGAGCCCCCATTTCGAGCCGTCGCCCAGCAGCTGTTTGAAACGCGGCGTGTCCTCGGGCGTGGAAATGACCAGGATGTCGCGTATCCCCGCCAGCATCAGCGTGGACAGCGGATAGTAGATCATCGGCTTGTCGTAGATCGGCAGCAGCTGCTTGGACACGGCGTGCGTCGCCGGGTACAGGCGCGTGCCGGACCCGCCGGCAAGGATGATTCCCTTCATGCTACCGTTTCCCTCTTGTTACCTGGAAGGCATCTTGTCATTCCGAGCGAAGCGAGGAATCTGCTTTTCATAGAGCGCAAGAAGCAGATTCTTCGGCCTGCGGCCTCAGAATGACAATTTTTAGAGCTTCCCATTGCATGGGGCCCCTGCTCCCTACTCATGCCGTCCCTCGTTCCAGATAATTCGCGCTTACCCATTGTTGATATTCGCCCGAGGTCACCGAGCGGGTCCACTCGGCGTTGGCGAGGTACCAGCCGACCGTGCGCTGGATGCCGATATCGAAATTCGCGATGGGTTGCCAGCCGAGCTCGCGCCGGATCTTGCCCGCGTCTATGGCGTAGCGCCGGTCGTGCCCCGGCCGGTCTTTGACGTAAGTGATCAGCGACGCGTAAGGCTTCGCCGCAGGGCGCATCTCGTCCAGCGTCGCGCACAGCGTCTGCACGACTTCGATGTTCGCTTTTTCGCTGTTGCCACCGATGTTGTACACCTCGCCCGGCCGTCCCGCTTCCAGCACCTTGCGGATGCCGGCGCAATGATCGTCGACGTAGAGCCAGTCGCGCACGTTCCGTCCGTCGCCGTAGACGGGAATCGGCTTGCCCGCGAGCGCGTTCAGGATGACCAGCGGGATCAGCTTTTCCGGGAACTGGAACGGGCCGTAATTGTTGGAGCAGTTGGTGGTCAGCGTAGGCAGGCCGTAGGTGTGGTGGTAGGCGCGCACCATGTGGTCGGCAGCGGCCTTGGATGCGGCATAGGGGCTGTTGGGGGCGTAGGCCGTGGTTTCGCTGAACGGCGCATCACCGGCGCCGAGCGAGCCGTAGACTTCGTCGGTCGACACCTGCAGGAAGCGAAAGCGCTGCTTCGCCTCGCCCTCCAGCCCGCTCCAAAAGGCGCGGGCAGCTTCGAGGAGGGTGAAGGTGCCGTGAATATTGGTGCGCACGAACTCGCTCGGTCCGAGTATGGAGCGGTCCACGTGGCTTTCGGCGGCGAAGTTGAGCACGGCGCGCGGCTTGTACTGGTGCAGCAGCTGCGTCACCAGCTGGGCGTCGTCGATGTCGCCCTGCACGAAAATGTGGCGCGCATCGCCGCGCACGCTGTCCAGGTTGCGCAGATTGCCGGCGTAGGTGAGCTTGTCGAGATTGACGACGCTCTCGCCTTTCGTCGTCAGCCATTGCAGCACGAAATTCGAGCCGATGAAGCCGGCGCCTCCGGTGATCAGGATCAAGTCATGCTCCGCAGCGGATAAACAGGCAGCATTATAGTTCGTGGGTCGTGGTTCGTGGTTCGTGGTTCGTGGTTCGGCGGCACAAACAGAGCCTCAATGCTAATTGAGTCATTCCGAGGCCAAGGGCCGAGGAATCTGCTGTTGCTTTTGGCGGCAGCCTGCATTACCAGAAAAGCAGATTCCTCACGGAGTTTATCCCGAGCGAAGCCGAGGGGTTCGGAATGACATATGCGTGGGACGTGGGTCGTGGTGCGAACAACGAATAACGAATAACGAGCCACGGGTCTTCTACGTTTCGATCCAGATAAGGCTCGCCATGCGTCCGGTGGCGCCGTCGCGGCGATAGGAGTAGAAGCGCTCGCGCTCGGTATAGGTGCAGCAGTCGCCGCCGTAGATGCTGCTTACGCCGCTGCGCACCAGGCGCAGCCGCGCGAGCGCATACAGGTCGGCGTGGAACTTGCCCGGCGCGCCCGGCGCGAATGCGGTCTCGGATTGCGCATCGGCTGCGACGAATGCCTCGCGCACTTCCGCGCCGACTTCGTACGCGGCTGGCCCGATTGCAGGTCCGAGGTAGGCGAGCAGCGTCTGCGGCGGACATGCCATGGCGCGCAGCGTCTGCTCGATTACGCCGGCGCACAGGCCGCGCCAGCCCGCGTGCACCGCGGCGACGACGGTCCCTTCTTCGTCGCACAGGAGCAGCGGCAGGCAGTCGGCGGTCAGCGCCGCGCACACTCGCCGCGGCCGGCGCGCGATCGCGGCATCGGCTTCGGGACTGCCTTCTATGCTGTCGGCCTCGACCACCGCGGTCCCGTGTACCTGGCGCAGCCACAGCGGCTCGGCCGGCAGCCATTGCCGCAGGCTGGCGCGGTTGCGCGCCACCGCCTCGGCCTCGTCGCCGGAGTTCAGGCCGAGGTTGAGGCCGGCATAGGCGCCGCGGCTGGCGCCACCCGCGCGCGTGGTGATGAGCGCGCGCACTTTGGGCGGCGCGGGCCAGTCGGGCACGATCCAGTCGTGCATGTTGATGGGGCGAGGTTCTTCAGAACCCATTGTCAGAATACGCTGTCATTCCGAGGGCTTTGGCCCGAGGAATCTGCTTTTGCTCCGATGGCGAAAAGCAGATCCCTCGCTGCGCTCGGGACGACAGTGAAAGAACGTTCCGATTCCTCGCGAGGTCTATCCATGGAGGGGAACTCGGGATGACATCTTTTGAAAGCCGTCATTTTTTGGAATGTTCCGTCATTCCGAGGCCAAGGGCCGAGGAATCTGCTGTTGCTCCGTTGGCGAAAAGCAGATCCCTCGCTGGGCTCGGGATGACAGTGAAAGAACGTTCCGATTCCTCGCGAAGTCTATCCATGGAGGGGAACCCGGGATGACATCTTTTGAAAGCCGTCATTTTTTGGAATGCTCCGTCATTCCGAGGCCCTTGGCCGAGGAATCTGCTTTTGTCGATCGATCCAACAGCAGATTCCTCGCTGCGCTCGGAATGACAATGATAAAAGCGTTCAGATCTCGAATGACAATGATAAAAGCGTTCAGATCTCTCGCGAAGTTTATCCTCGGCCGAGGAATCTGCTTCACTCTGATCGCGGCGAGGGCGCCGCTCCTACAGATTCTGGTTACGCTCGGGATGACGCGGTTGCGGGCATCATTCGAAGTCTTCATTTTGAAACGGCTCTTAGCAACTCCCGCATGTCCGCGGGCAGCGACGCTTCCCATTGCATCGCCGCGCCGCTGACCGGATGCACCAGGCCCAGGCGGTAGGCGTGCAGCGCCTGGCGCTTGAAATTCGCCAGCGGCCCGGCCGCTGCTCCGCGCCCGGCGCGATAGACCGGATCGCCGACCAGCGGATGGCCGATCGATTGCAGGTGCACGCGGATCTGGTGCGTGCGTCCGGTGTCCAGAGTGCACTCGAGCAGCGTCGCCCCCGCGCAGCGTTCGAGCACGCGATAGTGTGTGCGCGCCGCCCTGCCGTGCTCGGTCACCGCCATGCGCGTGCGCTGGGTCTGGTGCCGGCCTATGGGCGCGTCGACCGAGCCGTCGCGCGCGACCACGCCGTGCACCAGCGCGAGGTACTGGCGCTTCACCGTGCGCGCCTGCAACTGCCGCACCAGGTCGGTCTGCGCCTCCAGCGTCTTGGCCACGACCAGGAGGCCGCTGGTGTCCTTGTCCAGGCGGTGCACGATGCCGGCGCGCGGAATGGCGGCGAGCGGCGGGTGATGATGCAGCAGGCCGTTGAGCAGCGTGCCCTGCCAGTTGCCGCTGCCCGGGTGCACCACCAGGCCGGCGGGCTTGTTGAGCACCAGCAGCGCGGCGTCCTCGTGCACGATATCGAGTTCTATGGCCTCGGCCGCGGCGGCCGTGTCCCGCGCTTCGGGCGCCACGGCGAGGGAAACGCGCTCCCCGCCCCAGACCTTGCGCTTGGCATCGACTGCAACCTGGTCGAGCCTCACCTGGCCCTGTTTGACCCAGGCCGCGAGGCGGCTGCGCGAATGCTCGGGAAACATCCGCGCCAGGGCCTGGTCGAAGCGCATTCCGGCGCAATCGGCGGGAACTTCCCGCTCGTGGAGCGCGACTGCGTTATAATTTTGCGTTCCCCCAATTTCTGTGCCTGCCACCATGCGACGTAGTTTAGCGGTAATCCTGACCCTGCTGTTGTGTGCGTGCAGCATGCTGCCCGCAGTGAAAGACGAAACTACGGGCTGGTCCGCCGCTAAGCTGTACAGCGAAGCCCGGGACGCGATCGCCGACAGCAACTACACCAATGCGATCAAATATCTGGAAAAGCTCGACGCGCGCTATCCCTATGGTCGCTACGCGGAGCAGGCGCAGATGGAACTGGCCTACGTGTACTACAAAGACGACGACCAGGCCTCGTCCCTCGCCGCCTGCGACCGCTTCATCAAACTGCACCCGAAGAGTCGCAACGTCGATTACATCTATTACCTCAAGGGCATCGTCAATTTCAACGAGGATCTCGGGCTGCTGGGCAAGCTCGCCGGGCAGGACCAGAGCGAACGCGACCCCAAGGCGGCGCGCGACGCGTTCGACTCGTTCAAGGAACTGGTCACGCGCTTTCCCAACAGCAAATACACGGCGGACGCGATCGCGCGCATGAAGTATCTGGTGAACACGCTCGCCGAGCACGAAGTCCACGTGGCCGACTATTACATGCGGCGCGGCGCTTACCTGGCGGCGGCCAACCGCGCGCAGTACGCGCTGGTGCATTATCCGCAGGCACCGGCCGATCAGGAAGCGCTGTTCATCCTGGTGAAGGCCTACGATAAGCTGGGCTTGACCAAATTGCGCGACGACGCCGACCGTGTGATGCACGAGAACTTCCCCAACAGCCCCTATTACAAAAAAGGCTATGCCCCCAAGAAAGACCCGTGGTGGATGCTTTGGGGGGACTCCTAGTAGGCATGGTGTAGGGGGGGATTGTGGGAGACCCGCCCCCGGGCCGATCGGTGCTTGAGCTTGGCTCTGGTCGGGGCGGGGGCGCCCCTCCTACGACACCTTGTCTAAATCTTGATGCCCTCGTCGCGGATGTAATCGCGGATCACGCTTTCGACATCATTGTCCGCGACGAATCCCAGCTTGAGCGCGCGCTCGGTGGTGAAACGCGCGGGCCAGGTCTTGACGATGGCCTGGATGCGCGCGTCCGGTTTCCACTCGACGCGATCGGCGACCTTGTCGCCGGCGACCTTGCGCAGCGCCTCTACCATCTGCGCCACCGTAGCGGTGATGCCGGGCAGGTTGACCACGCGATTGACGCCCCAGGCGGCCGACGGCAGTTCGTGGGCATGAATGAAGGCGTCGACCACTTTGCCGGGCGAGAGCAGCCACACACCGGTCTCGCGGCCTACCGGGCAGGGCGACATCTCGCCGTTCAGGGGCTCGCGGATGATGCCGCTCGCGAACGAAGATGCGGCCAGGTTGGGCTTGCCCGCGCGCACGACGATGGTCGGCAGCCTGAGCGACCGCCCGTCGATGAAACCCTTGCGGTTGAAATCGGTGGCGAGATATTCGCCGCAGACTTTGTGCGCGCCGTAGGAGGTCTGCGGATTGGGCGTGGTGGAATCGTCCAGCACCGCGGGCAGGTCGCCGCCGAAGGCCGCCACCGAGCTGGCGAATACGTAGCGTGGCGGCCGCGCCTGCTTGCGGCAGGCCTCTAGCAGGCTGCGTGTCCCGTCCAGGTTTACGCGGATGCCAAGGTCGAAATCGGCTTCGGCGCCGCCGCTCACCACCGCTGCCAGATGGAACACCGAATCGGTGTCGCTCCCGATGGCGCCGGCGAGCAGCGCGGGATCGGTGAAATCGCCTTTCACGCATTTGAGCCGCGCGTCGGTCTGCGCCGGAAAGCCGGTGTCGATCAGCACGATCTGCGAAATGGCCGCCTGCTTGCCGTCCGCGTCGGACAGGGTGCCGCGCTTGAGCAGGGCCAGCGCCAGGCGATAGCCCAAAAATCCGCCGCCGCCGGTGATCAGTATTTTCATGGTTTCCTCAATGGTTGATGACTCGGAATTTGTTGATAGCCTCAGTGCCAACTATGTCATTCCGAGCGACGCTACGTCATTCCCGGCAACACCTTGTCATTCCGAGCTACGCTACGTCATTCCCGGCAACACCTTGTCATTCCGAGCTACGCGAGGAATCTGCTGTTTGATTAAATGATTAATCCAAAAAGCAGATTCCTCGGCCTACGGCCTCGGAATGACAATATTAGCGGAATGACAATTTTCCAGGAACGACAATTTTTCCGAAATGACATGATCTCGGGGTGACGATTTTTCTGGATGGTTCTTAGACGCAAACTCCGCTAACCCTCACACCTTGTAATACGAACGATACCAATCGACAAAGCACGCGATGCCGGCTTCGACCGGCGTGTCCGGCCTGAAACCTACCGCTGCCTCCAGCCGCGACACGTCGGCGATGGTTTCCCTCACGTCGCCTGCCTGCAGCGGCAGCAGATCGAGTTTCGCCTTCCTGCCCAGGCATTGCTCCAGTACCTCGACATAGCGCATGAGCTTCACCGGTCGGCCGTTGCCGATATTGTAGATCCGATAAGGCGCATCGCTGCTCGACGGCTTGGGCGCAAGCCCGCTCCATGCCGGGTCCGCTTGCGCCGGCCGGTCAATGACGCGGACGACGCCTTCGACGATGTCGTCGATGTAGGTGAAGTCGCGCACCATCTCGCCGCGGTTGAACACCGGTATCGCCTCGCCTGCGAGGATGCCGCGCGCGAACTTGAACAGCGCCATGTCCGGGCGCATCCAGGGGCCGTATACGGTGAAAAACCGCAGGCCGGTACAGGGCAGGCGGTACAGATGCGCGTAGCTGTGCGCGATCAGCTCGTTCGCCTTTTTCGTCGCCGCATACAGCGACACCGGATGGTCGATGTTGTCGTCCTCGGAGTACGGCAGCCTGGCGTTCGCGCCATAGACGGAACTCGAGGAGGCGAACACGACGTGCCCGACGTTCGAGCGGCGCGCGCCTTCGATGACGTTGCCGAAACCGACCAGATTGGCGTCGATGTATGCCGCGGGGTTCTCGATCGAATAGCGCACGCCGGCCTGCGCGGCGAGATGCATCACGGCATCGAAGCGCCGGCCGGCGAACAGGCGCGCCATCGCCTCGCGCTCGACGATGTCGATCTTTTCGAATTCGAAAGCGGGGTGTACGCGCAGGCGCGCCAGCCGCGCCTCTTTCAGGCTGACGTCGTAATAGTCGTTGAGGTTGTCCAGTCCGAAGACGCGGTCGCCGCGTTCGAGCAGGCGCAGCGCGAGGGCCGAGCCGATGAAGCCGGCGGCGCCGGTTATGAGGATGTTCATGGGTCGTGGGTCGTGGGTCGTGGTTCGTGGGTCGTGGTTCGTGGTTCGTGGTTCGTGGTTTGTTAATTGCCTCAATGCCGATTATGTCATTCCGACCGTAGCGAGGAATCTGTTTTTTTGTTTAATCAAACAGCAGATTCCTCGCGGAGTTTATCCCGAGCGAAGCCGAGGGGCTCTGAATGACACATCACTTTGCGATCGGTCCGCGCGATCTCCCACGAACCACGACCCACCTACCGCGAATCACGATGATTCTACCGGAGCGGCGGCGAAAAAATCGGTGACCTCTTCGAGTACGCGCGTGCGCCGCATCGCCGGCAGGCTTTGCCAGATGCGCCGCCCGTAGGGTTTGCTGATGAGGCGCGGGTCGCAGATCATGAGCACGCCGCGGTCGGTCTCGTCGCGGATCAGGCGGCCCGCGCCCTGCTTCAGGCTGATCGCCGCGTGCGGCAGCTGGTACTCCATGAAGGCGTTCTTGCCCTGACTGGAAAGATATTCGATGCGTGCGGCAAGCACCGGATCGTCAGGCGGGGCGAACGGCAGCTTGTCGATCACCACCAGCGACAGCGCTTCGCCGCGCACGTCCACGCCTTCCCAAAAGCTCTGGCTCGCCACCAGCACCGCGTTGCCGAGCCGGCGAAAGCGCTCGAGCAGTTCGCTGCGGCTGCCCTCCCCCTGCAATAGCAGCGGATAGTCCACGCCTTCCGCCTCGAAGCGCTCGCGCAGCAGCTCGTGCGCACGGCGCATGGCGCGCAGGGTCGTGAACAGCAGAAACGCCCGGCCGCGGCTCGCCCGGATCACCGGCCAGGCCGCCTCCACCACGGCCGCGGTGTGCGCGCCGTCGTTGGGCGCCGGCAGTCCCTCGGGCACATAGAGCAGCGCCTGTTCGGCGTAATTGAACGGGCTGTCCCAGCAGGCGGTGCGCGCCTCGTCCAGACCCATCTCGCCGGTGTAATGGCTGAAGTCGCGGTTCACCGCGAGCGTCGCCGAGGTGAAGATCCACGCGCGCGGATGCCCCTGCAGCTGCTTGCGGAAAATCGGGGCGATGTCCAGCGGCGCCGCATTCAGCTGGAAACTGGCGCTGTAGGTTTCGGCCCAGCGCACCATGCCCTCGGACTCGGCAGCCGCCCAGCGCTCGATCCGCGCCTGCAAATCGAGCGCGCGGCGCCAGCAGTTCTCCAGCCCTTCGCCGCGCTGCGCCTGCGTCTCCAGCAGTTTAGCCAGCTTTTTCAGATCGTCGTCCACAACGGAGAGCGCCTGCGTGAACCCGGGCTTGGCGGTCGCTGCGGCATAGGCGAGCCGCGTCGCGTCCAGCGGCAGCGCGAGCCGCGCATCGCGGCTCGCCTTCTCCACCGCCGCCGCGGCAGGGCGCAGCGCGGGCAGCTCGCCGCCGCCTGCGGCCGCCTCGACCAGGGTGTCGCGGCACAGCTCGAGCAGCTGGCCCGAGCTCAGGCTCTCCCCGAAAAACAGGGTCGCGGTTTCCGGCAGCTGATGCGCCTCGTCGAAAATCACGGCATTGCAGGCCGGCAGCAGCTCGGCCACGCCCTCGTCCCTGAGCATCACGTCGGCGAAGAACAGATGATGGTTGACCACGACGATGTCGGCATTGAGCGCTTCGCGCCGCGCGGCCATGACGAAACACTCCGCGTATTGCCGGCAATCCTGGCCCAGGCAGTTCTCGCGCGTCGAGGTCGCCGACTGCCAGGCGGGTGCGTTTTCGGGGACCTCGGCAAACTCCGCCTTGTCGCCGCTCTTGCTGACTTTGGCGAAGCGCGCGATCTTGTGCAAATGGGTCACGTCCTCGCGGCTGGCGAAGCGCCCGTCGGCGAGCGCGCCTTCGAGATGGTGGTGGCAGACGTAATTGGCGCGGCCCTTGAGCAGCGCGGTGGTCACCGGCACCTGCAGGGCGTCGCGCACCGTGGGCAGGTCGCGGTTGTAGAGCTGGTCCTGCAGATTCTTGGTGCCGGTCGAAATGATCACCTTGCCGCCGGCGAGCAGCGCCGGCACCAGGTAAGCGAACGTCTTGCCGGTGCCGGTCCCGGCTTCGGCCACCAGCAGGCTGTTGTCGCGCAGCGCCCCGGCGATCGCCTGCGCCATCTCGACTTGCTGTCGGCGCTGGCGATAGCCCGATATCGCGCGGCTCAGCGCGCCGTCGGCGCCGAATACCGCCTCGAGCTGATCATCGTCTGGAAGGTGCATGGATTGAGAGTGACTGAGAGTATCCGCCTTAGGCGTAAGACATATCGCACACTGACATGTCATTCTGCAGCGAGGAGTCTGTTATTCCGGTGATGCAATTTGCCATCAAACGCAACAGCAGATTCCTCGGCCCCTGGCCTCGGAATGACAAGTATTGGCGACTTTACTCCGAAGTTCGCCCCCCATATTGTCATTCCGAACGCAGTGAGGAATCTGCTTCTCCAGCGATGTCATTTTGCAACAGGTTCCTAATTTCATGCGACGGTACGCGCTAAATGCCTAATGCGAACCCCGAGCCGCACTTCAGAGGTGTCAAATTTCTTTACTTTTTGGAGAATATCTCCTAGATTACTTGAATGCGTAGGCATAATCCACTGTTTTTAATCGGATTCATCAATCTCGTCCTGGCCGGATGCGCAAGCCAGGCGCTGCGTCTTCCGCAAGCGGAAACCGAGCCGCCGGCGGCGACCGCGCCCGTGGTCCGCGCGACCGACACGGCGAGCAGCGTTGCCCTGCAGGCTTTGAGCTATCTGGGCACGCCATACCGGATGGGCGGCGAGTCGCCGCTCAGCGGCTTCGACTGCAGCGGCCTGGTGGTCTACGCCTATCGCGAAGGCGCCGGTCTGGCGCTGCCGCGCAACACCTACGGCCTGAGCCACACCGGCGAGCCGGTCGCGCGCGACGAACTCAGACCCGGCGACCTGGTGTTCTACAACACGCAGCGGCGAGCGTATTCGCACGTCGGCATTTATCTGGGCGGAAACCGCTTCATCCACGCTCCCTCGAGCGGCGGCGCGGTGCGCATCGACAACCTGCGCGCCGGTTACTGGATGCGGCGTTACAGCGGCGCGCGCCGCATCGTCGAGTCGCCGCCGGGCTAGTCCTTGGTCGGGGCGAGGGCGCCCCTCCTATGGCCGTATGGCACGCTCGCTTCGACATCAACGCGTCGCTTGTAGGAAGCCCGCCCCCGGGCCGACTGTCGGTCGACCTTGTCCTTGGTCGGGGCGGGGGCGCCCCTCCTACGGCCGTATGGCACGCTCGCTTCGACATCAACGTGTCTCCTAGCCACCACTTCGCCAACGGGCGCCTGCGCCTCAGGATCCCGGGCCGTTCAGCTTGAAGATCACCGGGACGTCGAGGCTGAATTCGCGGCCGCGCAAGCTCGCCGGGATCGGCACCAGGGTCTTGCCTTTCCTGAGCATATCGATCGCCTGATCGTCCAGTATTTCGTGGCCGCTGCTGGCCTTGATCGATGCGTCGGCGAGCCTGCCGTCGGCGCCGATCACCATGCGCACCTCGACCTTGCCCTGCCAGCCCTTTTCAACGGCGCTGGCCGGATAGCGCTTGTAGCGCCCGGCCGCCGCCATCAGGGCCAGCCGATACCGCGCCAGCGTTCGCTCGTCTGCCGCTCTGGTTGATTTGGTGACTGCGGCAGTCGGCCGGCCTGCCGCCGCCTTCGATGCCGGTCCGGCCCGAACCGGCATCGAAAGCGGCATGCCAGGAGCCGCGCTTGCGGCTACCGCGGGTAGCGGTGCGGGTTCGGGTTCGGGCGCAGGTTCGGGCGCAGGTTCGGGCGCAGGTTCGGGCGCAGGCGCTGGATGCGCGGCCTTCGGCTTGTTTTCCGTCGCGGCCTTCGGCGCGGCGCGCACGGCCGCATGCCGGCGCGGCGTCGGTCCTTGCGCCGGTTGCGTCGCCGGTTGCGGTGTCGGCTGCGGTGTCGGCTGCGGCGTCGGTTGCGTCGGCTGCAGCGGCGCTGCCGGCGCGCGAGACGGTGGTGACACGGGATGCGCCGGCGTCAGTTGCTCGCGCGGCGCCGCCACGGGCGCCAGCCTGGCCGACAGCACCAATAGCGCATTGTCGGGCGGCGCCGGCTGCTTGCCCCACGAAATACCCAGCAGCACCAGCGCATGCAATGCGATCGAAGCCAGCAGGCACCAGAGCAAAACGCGCTCCCGGCGCAGCGGCTGGATGAACCGTGGGATGGCGGCTGTCGCGGACATGGGTCAGGCCTCACCGATCTCCCGGCCGGAATTGCGGCCTCGCATTCTGCGTGCACTCGCCACTCGTGCCGGACCGCCGTTTATGCGCAATAGATTTCTATGCTGTCGGCGACGGAGTCGGCGACATGCTCTTTCGAGACGACGCCCAGGATATCGGCCGGCCGCGGCACGCCGCGGCCGCGTACGACCACGGCCATGGTCGCATGCTTGTGCCACAGGCGGCGGATGACTTTTTGGGCGACCTCGTTCTCCCGCGCGATGGTAAAGTTCCGGCGGGCGACGTCCCCGAGCGTCACGCCCGCATGCATGTGCTCCAGGCCGTGCCTCAGCGCGGCGTTGATGCGCACCACCCCATGTATGCGATTCGCGCGCGTGACCACGATATGCAGCATCCGGCCCTGGTGTTCGTCCCGACAAAGGAATTCCTCCAAATCTGTTTCGGCCGGGGCAATGATGATATCGCTGTCCATGACCTCGCGTGCCCGTCGTACGAGAAACGTGTTGGCATGCATCGCCTGGGGAACGGAATGCCCGCGCCGGAACAGCTTGAGCGTATAAATGCTCTCAGGCGACAACAAGCGCCGCACGCCGACGCTCAGGGCGACGGCCAGTATCATCGGCAGAACGATATTGTAGTCGCGCGTCATTTCGAAAATCATCGTGACCGCAGTCATCACTGCGCCGGTTGCGCCGCCCACCATAGCGCCCATGCCCACCATGGCAAACGCAGGAATGTTGATCGACACAGGCAGGTGCATGCCGGAGAGGAGCACCGCGTATGCGCCGCCTATGGCCGCACCCATGAACAGCGACGGCGAGAATATCCCGCCGGATGAGCCGGAGCCGAGGCTCAGCGTGGTGGCGAGCAGCTTGCATACGAATAGCAGGGCCAGCAGCGAGAAGAAACCGAGTTGGCCGCCGAGTATGGCCTGTATGGTCGAATAGCCCACGCCCTCGACATAGTAGTGACCGAAGGCCTGGTGCAGCGCATAGAACAGAATGCCGACCAGCAGCATGCCCAGCATGTGGCGCAGGTATTGCTGCCTGATCCGATCGAACAGGTCCTGCATCTTTTGCAAGCCGAGAACGAACCCGGCGGCGGCCAGGCCGATGATCACGCCGAGCAGCGCGTAAAGACACAGGCTGAGGACGGCGGTCCCGTCGACGTGCAGCGCCGCCAGCGCCGGCACGGCAAATGACGGCTGCTGGCCGAAGAAGAATTGACCGACGAAGGTTGCGGTGCCGGTGGCAAGCGCGACCGGCAGAAAACTTTGGATGCTGACTTCGGGCATCATCAGTTCTATAGCGAACAGGACGCCGCCGATCGGCGTATTGAACGTCGCGGCGATGCCGCCGCCCGAGCCCGCGGCGACGAGGATGATGCGGTCTGCGGGCACCATGCGGAAGAGTTTCCCCAGGGTCGAGCCCAGCGCCGAGCCGATCTGAATGATGGGTCCTTCGCGCCCGACCGCGGCGCCGCTGCCGATCGCGATCGCGGACGCCAGCGACTTCACTACGGCGACGACCGGCCGGATCGCGCCGCCCTTGTAATAGATCGCGTCCATGACTTCGGGTACGCCATGCCCCCTGGCCTCGGGGGCGAACTTATCGACGAGGAAGGTCACGACAACGGCGCCCACGACAGGGACCAGAATGACGAACGGCCCCCAGGGACTGGAAGGTGTAAATACATTGGCGTCATAGGAAACGCTTAATTGGCCCAGGAACAGCAAGTTGTGAACGAAGCCGATGAGATCCCGAAACACGACGGCGCCGAAGCCGGTCGCAATCCCGACCAGCACCGCCAGCACGGACAGGCGCACCATGCCGATGCGCCGGCGTCTTCGCAGACTGCCCGACGCGGCTTTCGTCGCTGCGCCGTCGCCGCGGCCTTCGGTCGAGTCGGAGGCCTGCACCATGGTCGTTTGCTCTTCCGACATGAGAACGCGTCCCCGGTTACCGATTCCGGCGCCAATGTGCGGCAAGCCCGCTGGCGTCGCGTTCGGAAATCCTGCCGACCGCTATGCAAGTCCTTCGCGGACAACATCGGGTGTTTCTTGAAAGTCGCGGGAATATCCCGGCGCAGCTGGCAGGTCCTGCACCCCCGACACCGAATGCAACTGTATTTCGAATCAGCGCATTACCGGCGCGTTTGACGCTGAATGCAGTCTACAGCATACCCTGCCGTACCGTAAATTCCACTACATCGAGCAGCAATTTAAGCTTAGACCCTATCCGCGAATTATTCGACAGAGAAGCCGAAGCAGATCGATGCCGCCACCATCCACTGGCGTGATCTGCCGCGTTTCACGGGGCCGCTCCGGTGTCAGCGGCGCCGCTCGCCTTCTGCCTCAAGGGGGCGGGCGGCGGCACCGTGGATAACCGCAACCGGCAGGGACTCCACTTAAGAAACCCCAAAACCTGTCCTAACAAACCGGGCCACCTCTACCCCGGTGGACATTCAGGTGAGCCGCGCCGCGGGCGTGCACGCAGTGGCAGTGCTCAGCGTCGCGGGGGACAGCGCCATGCTGTCGGCGCACTGGCCGGATCGCCTGCTTTCTTCATACGCCCGACTGGCAGAAATCTTGGAGCCGGCATAGGCACGGCGGGCATTCCGAGATAGCGCCCGAACTGGACATAACTTTAAATAACCACTAACATAACCTATGCCCTACGCTGTCTTAATCCGGCGGCAGGCGCAGAAGAAGCTGCAAAGTCTGCCCCGAAACGAACGGGCCAGGCTAGCGGAGAAGATTAGCCAGCTCGGCCGCGACCCGGACGATCCGGCACTGGATACGAGAAAACTGGCCGGTGTGCCGTTACATCGTTTGCGAGTAGGTGACTGGCGAATTATTTACGACCGTCAGGATGCGGTCCAGATAATTGCCATCGAAAAGATTAAACCCCGTGGAGATGCCTACAAATGAGCGCCCCCTTGAGTCTTCAAATCATCAAGTCCATTTCCGGCAAGCCCGAGTTCGTATTGATCCCGGTTGCTGTCTACAACGCATTGCGCGAGCAGATCGAGGACGAACTGGCAGGGCTCGAGGCTGCGGCGGACAAAAGCACCGATCAGGTCCCGTTCGCGTTGGAAGATTATGTAGACAGCCCCATTGCACTGGCGCGCATTAGAGCCAACGTGACGCAAAAGGAGCTGGCGAAGCGCTTAGGTGTCACCCAAGCCTATATCAGCAAGGCCGAACATCAGAGTAAGGTCACGCCCAAGTTGTTGGCAAAGGTCAAAGCGGCGCTCCGATAAT
>Ga0307377_10002353_pt1 | contig 22377 bp, 50 predicted proteins | sample TR3MG_FD_202535 | JGI IMG/M metagenome (GOLD analysis project Ga0307377, IMG submission 202535) | Soil microbial communities from Risofladan, Vaasa, Finland - TR-3 | ecosystem: Environmental > Terrestrial > Soil > Coastal area > Acid sulfate soil | place: Finland: Risofladan, Vaasa | collected...
ATTGGAACCCCCTGAGCGTCGAACGCTGTTAGCCGCTTGGGATCTTGCCGCCATACTGGTACTGTCTCTATGAGTAATGCCCGAACTACTTGAACTTGAGCCGGGGTGTCCCTGCATGAGAGATCGTCTTGCCATAATAATTTCCCTTACTCTTTAATTTTGATTTCTTCGATTTTTTCGATAATGTATTGAGCAATCTCTTTGCCTTTTCCCTTCTTAGAAAAATAATGAAAATTCCATTTGCCGCTATACTGATTAGCATTGTATGGCAATCCATTCCCATCTAGGTCAAAGAGATTGAAACGGGCGAACAAGGTATGAACTCCGCAGTTGTCTCTTTTCCATTCCTCCGGATGGGAAACTACTAAATGTCCGTACTTCGTTTTGATTGTATAACGCGATCTGTATAGGTCATCTGACTCTACACCATTGTTTTTCAAATACGTTACAATCGTAGTATAGAATGCTAACCAGTCAGCTTTCAAAGTACGTTTCATAATAACCCCTACTCCTAGTCTACGAGTTCTTGATATGTTATGTTTTCCATACCTTTACAGTAATACACCTATGTCTAATGTCAAACGGAATTTATAAATAAAATCAGAGGAAGGCGGAAGATCGACGACTGCCCGCGTACTGGGTTAATCTAAAAAGTCCTACTCCTAATATGAAAATATGTGGACAAAAAAGAAACCCCCTACCCGAAGGTAGGAGGTTCTTATGCTTATCGCCGTTGCCGCTTGTTAGGCGGTTTCGGTAGCCTCAGGCGCTTCCGATTCGGTTGCGGCAGGCGCTTCCGTTTCAGTTGCCCGAGGGGTTTCGGGGGTCTGCGTTTCCTGCGGAGTTTCCATCTCAGGTGCCTCAGCAATCGGCGCTTCGACAGGCGCTTCGGAAGTCGGCTCGACAGGCGTTTCAGCCTTTGGCGCAGTCTTCTTGGCGGTTGTCTTCTTGCCCTTCGCCGCCGTCTTCTTGGCGGTTGTCTTCTTGGCGGCAGGCTTTGCTTTTGCCTTGGCAGGTGCCTTTGCCTTGGCTTTCGCCTTGGCAGGTGCTTTTGCCTTGGCTTTCGCCTTGGCAGGTGCTTTTGCCTTCTCAGCCGCCTTTGCCTTAGCCGCCTTTGCCTTTTCCTTGGCAACCTTGGCTTTTGCCGCATCAGCGATCTTTTTCGCCTTTGCCTTTTCGCGAGCCTTCGCCTTCTTTGCCTTCGCCGCCTCAGCCGCCTTGACCTTCTTGGCGCGTTCCTTCGCCTTCTTTTCGCGAGCCTTTTGCTTTTCAGCTTCAGCCTTTTCGTCAACAGGACGGTTATGAGGTTCCAGTTCGACCTTACGGGAGCGAATCAGATAGCGTTGCTCCTCATTCTTTTTGCCGCCTTTGCCGTTATCGACTTTATTACGCTTGCAAAGATCAGCGTAATACAGGTGACCTTGCGCCGAAAAGTTGCCGCGACAGTCGCCACGATCCGATTCTTTGCGAGGGGAGAGAACAACGCCAACCGAGGCGTTCGCCTGCGATTCCGTCAGCTTATTACCCTTACGGTCAACACAGTTGTCCATAATCCACTGAACAATTTCCAGTTTGGTGAAGCTTCGGCCCAGCGTCATGATGAACGCGAAGATCAGGTTGTAGTTGCCCCGTTCATAGGGGTTGCGGGTTTTCTTGCTCATCTTTAGTCTCCTGTGATGAGTTTGTTATTTAGTCTTGCAGAGTGCTTGACTTGTCTTACGATACTTGCAGTTACTTAACTGTCAAGTGAGTTTTCAAACTTTTTTTCTGACCTCCAGTTTTGGGTTTGAGATTAGGATCATTCCTTTTCTTCATACCCCTAAAGTAGCACAAGCTTTGATCAGGTCAAGTGCGTTTTTCATCTTTTTTTAAAAAAACTGTGCGCCCCTATATATGGGTAGAGGAAGACGAGGAGGAGGAAGTCCCCAGCTCTGTCTAAAAAGTCCTACTCCTAGTTAGCACAGGCAAAGAGTTCGTATTAGGAGTAGGAGTTTTTAGATTCACCTGATACGCACATGTCCCCACTTCTGTCACAAAAATTGGGTACTTTTAATGACAGATTAGGCTCAACCCCCTAGGTCTATCGGCACAAAAAAAGCCCCCAACCAATTAAGGTCAGGGGCTTCCTAGGTCATCTTGCCAAGGTAAAAGGATTTATCCTTGAACGCTAAATCAAGGTAAAATTTAGTTATAAACAACCTTACAGAATTGATCGGCAGGATCAAATCGTACCGTGATTCGATCTCCATAAGTTTGTTTTTGCATGAGTTCTTGAGATTCAGAGTCATCAATGACGAATCGAATTCCCGCATACTCTCCATTTAGAATGTTGGCAACAAGCCATTCCGAACGAAGATGATGTTCTTCAACTATTGCTTGGGATTCAATCATTAGTTTGCAATGTCCTCTTTGTCAGGATACAAACCGTTTTTCTCGTCACGACGTTGGTTCTCTTGCTGTTCCTCTTTGAATGTTGCGAGTACATCAGGATTGAGATCTTCAATCTCGTGTAACACTTCAGCTTGGGTCATGTTACTCATACGCTCAGTAATATGCTCATAGATAGATGTATACATGGCATCCATATCCATGTTGTCTATATCCATGTTGTCTACAGAATCTTGAGCATATTCGTGGATTAGTTGTTCCACTTGGTCATCTGTTAAATCAGCCATCAGAAACCTCTGTCTTCTTCTTCGCCTGCTTGTTGGCATCGGCTTTTGCTCGCTTTTCGTTCTCAGCGGCTTCCTTCTTAAAGGACTTATAGATCCCAAGGTGCTTACGCGCTGTGCGACAACACGCATTTGCCTGAGCGAGTGAACGGAAATGAGGTGCGCCCCGTAACATAACCTGTACGTCAATGGTTCTCTTGCCTGCCTTGAATGCTTCTTCAGCGGCAGTGTGGTGAGCGGGGGTGTTTGGTGATGCCATATTTACTTCCTTGTTTAGGTTCCGAAGAATAACCGTTGTGGTTTTCCTAATCATAGGATTTCATCCGTAAGGATTTCGTCCTAACTACTTATACTATAGACTAACTTAATCTGAAATCAAACTCATTTCAGATATTTCTTGACAAAAACATTCTGGTTCATCGTGCATACCTACGTGCTTCTCGTCATCCTCGCTCCACCCACATTCAGTACATACATGATGATTGTCCTCATGATCAAAGACAGGTGTAGTAGGTATCATACAACATGGGCACAATTCCTTGTCTACACATTCAGTGCATGTATCTACATCAAGCATTGATCCTGAACTAAGTGATACTCCAGCGGGAGAAGGATCATAAGTAGAGAAATGCATTCCCCATCCTTGACAGGAGGTGCAGAAGTTAGGGTGCTTCTTCTTGTACTCTTCCAGTTCCTCTTGGTAGAGCTTCTGTATGTTATTACAGCAGGTACTATGTGTCATTCAGTGGGTAGCCTCTACAGATTGTTCATCTTCAAATTGGTCTGCTTCAAATTTTTTAACATTCAAAAACTGGATACAAAATTCGGTCTTATCTTTCAGGGTAACAAAAATGACATACTCTGTTGCAACGACCTTATCAACATCGGAAGGTTCGATACAAATATCTGCATCAAGCATTTCAACCATTGGTTGTGAATCATCACCACAACGATCTTCGGGGTTGAAGTATTGGGGGTAACAAAGTGTGTCGTCTACTGTAACGGCAAAACAGTTTGCCAGTTCGTGAAATAATTTATTTACTGTCATGTGAGACTTCTCCCTTATTGATACTCTTACAGTAATACCAATAAGGGAGTTGTCAAGCGACGACAGAAACTTTTTCTGTCTAGCAAATCAAACTCTTTAATGAAGTTTTTGCAAATCTTCAACATCCATACCCTGTAGAGGTCCTAATGGATTTCTCTTCACTTCTTTTCTATTGATGTTAGGTTGTCCAGAGTGATGAGTATAAACGACTACTCCATCTACTACAACTATCATCGCTTCAAAAGTCCACCCTTGTGTCTTCGTTCTCTTACGAAAATTCAACGCATCAACAAGAAAGTTACCATACCTTTCCTCATTTATGTGTTCTGCATTGAATTGATACGCTTTACAGCCGCCTTGAGCTTTTAAGCAGTCCACAATACCTTTAGGGATGTCATCCTTAGTCAGGTTCGGATTACTTAAGAAAGTACCTACAACGTCTGTATACGTCAGTAATTTCATGTTTGTGGCGTCAGTCGGGTTGAATCCGTTGGCAATTAGCTCTAATTCTGTCGTTTTATTGATCAAAACGTGGTTAATAGCTTCAACAGCTTGTCCGTAAGAAGAGAAACCAATGGATTCAGTTTCTTTTGAAGGAAGAAGTTTACCAGAGTCTATGGTGGTACAGCCAGTGGTTAGTAAAGCTAATACTAAGACTAATAGTTTCATTCTTTTATCCTCGTTATTGATAGCTCGCATTGTTACGAACTATACAGTAATTACTTAGTAATTCGAGGACTTACTGCTTTATTCCTTCATGGGGAAATACTTTTTAGACATGCTCCATATCGATTTGGGTTTCAATATAGTCCATATCCTGACCGCATTCACAAAGTGGAGTACCATTGTCTTGATAGAAAGTCGGAGATATGATACAATCATACTTATCGCATTCACACTCTTCATCTTCGCAACGCCAAATCGATCTGACGTTATCATCTAAAGTTGTTACCCATTTCATTACACTTTCTCCTTAACAATACCAACCAACAACTGATCGTAATAGTTCAACTGAGATCTGTCAGCCTGTTCAAACTCAATTTCTGAGATCCCCTCCTTATACAAGTAGGATCGCAACGTCGGACAAATCTCTGTTGCTAAGTCAGCGATGTTAAAGTCTTCGCTGGAATCTTCCCATGCCTTACGACCTTCAGGAGTTTCGTTAGCCCACTTCGTACAAGCATCTTCAATCGCTTCATAGGCTTCATTGGCGTTTAGCTCTGTGCCGTCAACAAACGTAACATCAACACACATTAAGTTCTCCAACATGCCGCCGAACGATTGTACTCGTATGAAAAATAGTCTCATAAAAACTCCTTAATGCGCTGTGGGGGTTCAAGCCCTACTTCGTTAAATGTTTCCCAGCCTGACGCAATGATCTCGCTTTCCTCGTCAACCATTCCGAATACGTCAACCACCATTCCTTCGTCAGTCAAGTATGCTGAAACAATTAGCCCATTGACTTCTACGTTAACAGACATTCTACTCATCAGTCTCTACCTCCCAATAAATCTTGTTGTACTGAGATACAATTTGTCGAATCAACATGTGGATTGATATGTACAGGATGGATTAAGATACGGTTGCGATATGAATCAATGCACAGTTGTTTGATCTTGTGCTTTCTTGCAGGAATCTTCTTGAAACAACTGTGTTCACTTACCTGATAAGAAATCTCAAGTTCAAAATTCCCCAACTCTCTTTCAACAACTTCCCATAGTCGTGTAATGTTGGTCTTATTCGTTAGGTAAAACTTGTTCAACCCAATAATATAAACTGCTCTGTCTGCCATCTTCTTCCCCTTAGTCTCGAAACATCTCTTCAACGTGAACTAAAAATAGAACTTTCATACCCCACTATATCATATCTTTAACTAATGTCAAACGCTTTTCTATATTTTAATTGATAGCCGGCTAAGAAAGAGAAGCCCCGGGCGTCGTCTGGATTATAGAAAGTCCTACTCCTAACAATTTTTGAGGCTAGAGTATCTGGTAGTTCTTTTTAGGAGTAGGAGTTTTTATTCGCACGCCAGAACATCCGGGTAACTCTGGGCGCCCGGACTGGAAACAAAAAAAGCCCTCAACCAATTAAGGTTGAGGGCTTTCGCGCTTCGTTCGGATTGTATTAGCCGCATATTGTGCGGCGTTTAGCGGTTTATTCGCCGCATTGAGAGAAAAGAATGTTGCCGCATACTAACCGTATGTTAGAAGCTAACCGTATTCTAACTAATGGATGTCATTTCATCCTTACAACATTCTAGTTGAAAAAGTACTGATGGCAAGGAACCATACAATAAGTTCTACGAGAAAGTGGCGGGGAGGGCAGGACTCGAACCTGCAACCTCAGATCTTCTTGACCTGCGCTCTATCTCCGAAGAGATCCCTAACGGGCCAATTGAGCTACCTCCCCAAATAAAAAATGGGGTCGGGAGTTGGATTCGAACCAACGACCTCAGGGAACCAAATCCCTGCGCTCTACTTTCCGCTATCAACGTGTAAGTCCCCGAAGGGCCAAACTGAGCTATCCCAACAAATAAAAATAATCTTAGCAACTACATCCTTAGGTGCAATCTCCTGTACTTATAGCCTTAACGTAATGTACGTTGGGAGTTTTTACTAAGATTTTGGAGCGAAGGGTTGGTCTCGAACCAACATCTCTCCTACCTTTTCGGAACGTCTTACCTCATCCAATCCTAAAAAAGGAAGAGTCGAACCTAGATTGTCCAAAGCGTTTCATGAATTACTTTAGATTGTCTCAAGTTCGCCAGTTAGACGACCTCCGCATTTTATGCTTAAAACATTTACAATGCCCTTCGCATGCAAGTATTATACATCAACTTGAAAACGTTTTCAAGTCGTTTAGACAAAAATCTTTTAATTTAAACCAAATCAGTCATTTGGGTGTCCATCGTTTCTTTTTGTAAATACAAAGTATGCATCATAGTTATCCCCTATGCTGGGGCTATCAAACTTCACCTTCCAACCCGCTCTTCGATAAACTGATTCAACATTCAACCATTTGTTATCATAAAGGTATTTATGTTGACACTGCATATTCGATGCCGCTAAGTCAGCAACCTCTCTTAGTTTGAAAGATGATCGATCTCCTTCCAGATTTTTAATGATCATCTGGTTAAAAGCTTCAAGCACCTCATCAGGAATTACTGTTACTCGTTGGGCTTCGGCTTCTGCTGGGGTAATTGGCTTGGTCATAAAAAGTCCTACTCCTAACGAGTCTTATATTTGATCAATGCAACACATATTATGATAACAACAATAGATATGATTGGATGATTTAAACACCATGCTAAACCATCAACTGCTGTCGTATGCCAAAATTCATCAGCATCTCTTTCAAACTTGTTGCGATAAACGATGTGCTCATTTGATTCCATAAAAAGTTCTACTCCTAAGTAAAAAAGACTGTACCGAGAGTGGTTACCCGTTGCGCGGAGTTGACCGAATCATTATTGTTAATAAAATTCTCGGTACAGCCTAAAGTGTTACTTTTGTCTAAAATTGTAATTGGTACGCCGTGCTGGATTCGAACCAGCGACCTACGCTTTAGAAGAGCGTTGTTCTATCCGCTGAACTAACGGCGCTATAAAAAGTCGTACTACTAACTGTAAACTAATTCATTAAAACACGCCGCCTGCATAATGCAATCAGCAACTGTAACATCAATCATTCCCATGTCTCCTGTCGCCATGGCTGAAGATAACCATCCGTAAATTTGTTTGTTAACTTTGACATCCCCGCTCAACAAACGTTGAATGCCCAACAAAATAAACTCAGGAGTTACCTCAAAAATCTCATAGTCATCCTTATTCTCAGGAAGACGTTCAGTATAATCATCCAGCTTGATCAACTTCGCAATGTTTTCCGTCTTGTTAGATATATGACACCAGTAATGAATATAACAAGTCGCAGTTGAAAAAATATCTCGTAAATCTGAGATCTGAACTGGAATGTTTAACTGCAAACTCAAAACTTCTTGGGTCTCGATGGCTTCTTCAGGCATATAAAAAGTCCTACTCCTAATAAACTAGACAGGTTCCCCTACCAATGAAAATTCTGGCGGATCAGATTTAACTCTCTGAACATTTCTTTTCTTTTTCACCCTTTTCGGTTTGACATAGAGTGAACTGTCATTACAGTATTCAACAAACTCTTGAGGAAAACATCTGGGAGGTCTCTTCAGTCTCTTGCTAACAAGGTATCCTTGAGTATAGCATACGCTTCTTGGTCGGCGTCCTATACCCTGATGAACCGTCATCTTCCAACCATCCTGTACCCGAACCTCAACATCCATGCCATACTCATCTATACGAATCTCTTTCGTCTTCCGATGAGCATTCAAGTTCCCCGTATAGTTCCCATTCAACTTGACCTTAGCATGAAACGTTCGGTTATTACCACCATTCCAAATGGTCTCGTACATGACGTAGCTACAGGTTAAATTCTTCTCAAACCATGGACGAACGTCTTGTAATCCCCCTTTGACGCAAAAAGGTTTTCCTGTGATAGGATAAACAAAACAGATAACGAAGGGGTTGAAGTCTGCCCATGAACGAAGCCTATCGTATGGGAATTCTTTTTTTAGTGGTAAATTTGACATTCATTATCCCTTAATAAAAACGGAAACCAAGACCTTGTGAGTTTTATTCTTGTCTTATTCCTAAACAACGGTCTATCCTCGGTCCTTAATGAGTATCTAAAACGGACACAGAGAACCTACGTTTAGGTGTTTCCTAAGAGGATGTACTTCCTAATATCTATAGTTATGCCGCTAAACATAACTATCTTAAATCAATTAGGTTTAAATCCCCTCTAAATCTTTCTCAAAAACTTCTACTGTTAATATAGTACCATCCCGTACCCGCATTACAAGCTGTCCCAATCGTTTTAATCGAGAATTTTTGGATAAAAATTTCTCAACCTCATCTTTTGAGATGCTTAGGTACTCGCCCTCTACCAAAATTTGCTGTCCTGTGTCAGTTTCAATGACTGCCCATTCAGTGTAATTTTCTCTGTCAATCAACAAAGGTTCTTGTGGGATTAGAACAGGAGGTTCCTCTGGGAAAAATACTCCTTGGCAAAGAAGTAGCATTAAAGCTCCATGAGCTACTCCTAAGGAGAAAACTATGATTGTCTTACGCATAGGCTCACACACATTCCGTGTATAGGTTTATCGTATGTTACGTAACATGTTTCGGATCTCTCCTGAGTATAGCAGACCTGTCGCTAATGAGATACCCAACCAAAAAAAGAAAGTAGTATCATGATGACTGGACAACCACATCAAATAGATTATGGTTACTCCCATAATACATAGCTTCTTATCGCTTGTCATAATGTAGTCCGGTAATTATTACGCAAGTGCGCGTACACACATTCCGTGGATAGATTTTGTACCTGCGGCGGGATTCGAACCCGCATGGTCTAAGACCGACAGATTTTAAGTCTGTTCTGTATGCCAGTTCCAGCACGCAGGCATAAAAGAGGGGTTCCAACATGGTGGGCCAGCGTCACTTTGTTTAACTGTGTTGGAACCCCTCTGAAATTATTCCTGCTCGGTTTCAGGCTCATTAGCCTTTTTGGTCTTCTTCTTGGGAAGGGTAGCCTTCCATTCAGACTTAGGACAGAAATTCCATCCCTTCTTGACTTCTTCGTAGGCTTGTTCATTAGCTACTCGCTTAATGACTGCCCCCTTCTTAATACATTTCATCGGGTTTCCCCTCCATGTTTTATGAGCTTGTCTTAAAAACATCGCTCATGTTGTTGTGGGTTGTGGTGAAAAAAGAAGCGTGAGGTCGCTCATCATATTTTGTTAACGCGATCTGTAACGAACTATTCTTCGCAGAGGTTGACCTGACATGAAAGAATGAGTACCTAAGCGATCACCCGCAAGCCTCGTAGTTGGTCTTGATAACCGTATGACTCTCTTGGGATTATTAACAACGTTTAATGCCCCTCTATCCGCTCCTATAAATTTTGGTTTACTTCAATATAGCTCTTCTAGAACCGTTGTCAATTCAATTCCAAAGAAAACTTCTTACAAATAATAGTTCGTGCTTCGTCAACGATGCCGCTCGTATTTGATCTACATCCAGACGAGAGAAATTATCTCTCCCTTCATGAAATAGAAAGTTGCTACAACCACTCTCAGTTGAACAACCTCTCTTCGTAAAGAAGATCTGTTCTTGAAAAAGAGTCATCATGAATCCAACGACTCGTTCACCTTCTTCTAGCTGATCCTCAACTTGCTGGGGAATCGAGATCTCCATAAAAAGTCCTACTCCTAAAATTCTTCTTCAGCACAAGAACCAAACCCATAATTAAAAATTTTACCATTTAAAGTAAGCCCAACCATAGGATAGTTATCAGAGGATAAATACTCACTCGGGGTTTTTATATCAAACCATGGATAACCATATTCATCTATTTTACATCTTATGGTTATACCATTAACCAACCAAACTTTTATCTCTTCAGTTTCAAGATCAAGTACTTCCATCCTAATCTGTTACTTCAGCCGTAGGCTCTTGATAAGTAAAGAACTTGCTGTCTCCACCTTTAGTATGAACGATAAAACTCGGTACATCAATCTCTGACTGCTGAAAGTAGCTTTGGCAACGACTCTTGAAACCTTTCTTCGAGAACAAACGATGAAAAGAACAAGGAATCGCACCTTCCGACTTCTTCTTCGCTCGACCAATAGCAATTTCGATTGCTCTCTTCTTCTTGAAGACATCATGTTTATCACACAAACTCCAACCGAAGTTTATGTTGCCCTCTTCATCTTTGACAGCGACATCTCGTTCATAATGCCGCCACCTCCATTAGTATATCGCATAGCTTAGCACCCTTGACCGTGAGCATCAGTCCGAAGGCGCTACCTTCTTGTATATAGCCATCTGCCATCAGACGTTTTAGGTCACGGTTAGTCGTGCCGCCCCAACGGATGTCATTCTCATCGTAGCCGCGTCGCACTTCCATCAATAATATCAGTTGATTGCAAGTCATAGTATTCTCCTCAATAGTTCTTTGGCATCAGCCACATTGTCCACAGAAACCAGCAACCGGTTCAGATGAGACCGCCACTCGGCATAACTAACCACAGCCCTGAATGATAGCTCGTCGATTTCACCATCAACGACACTGAACTCGATATTGAGAGCAGGCGTCCTCACACCCTTCTGAGTCTTAACCTCAATCATTTGGTCCTGATATGTGAAGCGTAGAACGTGGCCGCCCCAAGAACCAAGATACTCACCATCTTCGAACTCTATGTCCTTAATTATCGAGACTTTCATCATTATACTTTCCTCATGTAATTTAGACCTTTTCCAAGCAATCAGCAGGAACCGTTACGCGACCTTTGAAACGACCAACTGGCGTATCCAAAACAACAACCAACTTGGTACGTTTCTTATCAACAATCTTCGCCGTCGATCCGTTGACGTACTTCGGACTCAGACCCTTCAAGCGTACCTTGTCGCCAATCTTAAGAGAAACCATGGCAACAGCCTTCGATGCCCCTCGCATTAACTTACGGCGCTGATGTACAGCTTCGAGAATCGCTTCAAGTTCCGAGTCGTGCTTTCCTTCAAGAATCGCTGTTGTCATACTACTTCCTTTTTATGTGGTTCAACAAGATGTGGTTCAACAAGTTGTGGTTCAACAAGTTGTGGTTCAACAAGTTGTGGTTCAACAAACTCTAAATGTGGACAAATCTTATCATGAAATGACTGAACATATGCAACCGCTATTTCAACCGTGCTTGCAGGCTCATCCTCGTTAGTAGAATACTTTTTCATAAGTACACTCTTAAAATGATCAAGAAAACATCCTGCAATAACAATTGCTATCATCGCTAATGCAATCATCCCTACAGGTGTACTGTATGTGTCAGGTTCATTAAACCAAAAACAAATCCATGCCCCAAAAGCAATACGACAATAAATCTCAGCAATTATTTCAATCACTAATCCTCCGAGGAAAACTCCTGCAAGAACCATAAAGAAATGCAAAAACAAACACGCTATAACTGCTCTAATGTATGGACATAAATTCGGAGGAGCATAGTGGTTTAAACTTTTCAACATTACGTAATGCCAAGAGTCTTGAGAGATTTTCATTCTTCTACCTTAAGATTGGTGGGACTGGAGGGACTTGAACCCACGACCTTCAAATTATGAGTTTGCTACTCTAACCAACTGAGTTACAGTCCCGTTATTAACCAAAATGTATTTCTGAGATATGAGGTTTTAACGACTCAATCATCATGTTAATCTCTTCAATCAAAGTCTCTAAGTCTTCAATCGTTTCCTCTTGACTTCGAGACGTATCACCAAAGTAATCATCAAGATCTTTTTTCAATTCTTCATACGTTTTTTTCATAATCCAATATACCTCAGATAAATTCTTTGTCAAGCTCTTTTTTCATGTTGTTAAATTAGATTAGGATGGTGATGCGATCCGATTCTTCCGCAAGTTGTAGTTGTTGATATCAACCAACTTGATACGATTCGGCTTTTGACCCCCAATTTGAGGTCGAACTTCCTTCTCCATAATCGACAACTTTTTGAAGAATTTGCTCTTGTCAAAATGCTCTTGCTCTCGAATCCAAAAGTACGCCAATGAAAAGTGGTTGTTGACTTGCGTCTTGCGAACCAAAGGAATAACCAGATCATTGATCTTCAAAACTTCTTCCATGTCACTTTTCATAGTGTGATAGTTAATCCCTTCTGGAAACTCAAATTCACCAGTACGAATCATTTCAAAGACAACTCCACTCGCTTCGTTTGTCTTGCCTGCCGCCGAAGCAATAATGACCTTCAAACCAATACGATTGCCATACTCGTTGTGGATTTTCATGATGTCTTCGTAGGCTCCACCCTTTTCACGGGCATATCCTCGAACATAATCCATAGTATTCCACTTCTTCGCCAAACCAAGACGCTGATTGTCCCGCAAAAGATCAAAGCCATCATCAATGACATACCAAACACCAGAACCTTCTTCCAAGGCCGCTTGATAACGATTGTGTCCATCTTGAATCACAAAATTACTATTAATGCTGATATAACCTGACTCAACAAAACCTTGTTCTCTTATACTCGCTCTTATCTTCCGAACATGAGCTGGGGCATCTTCGTTCAAACGATTATCCGGACGCTTCGTAAGCAAATCAAGATCCGCATGAGGCAAGAAAAATTTTGTCAGAGTTGTTGTTGTCAGAGTTTTCGCTTTCGCTTTCGCTTTCTTCGTTTTAGACATTTACAGTTCCTTTTTTGTTATTGGTAGTTAAATCTAGCCCCAATATGCCTCAGATAAACTCTTTGTCAAGCTCGTTTCTTAACTTTCCTAACGCTATCTTTTCAATCTGTCGAATTCTCTCCCGAGTTAACAAAATCTCGTCCGATAACATAGCTAATGTCTTCTTTTCATCCGAATCCGTTAAAAAACGTCCCTCAATGATCTTCCTCTCACGAACATCTAAACATTTCAACGCCTTACGTACCTTACTGTAATTCTCCTTACGAGTCAAAGCCAATAAAGGCGTCTCCGTCGTAACAGTAATCTCTTTCAATGGTACACTACATACCTCTTCACCATTGTCGTACTTAGTATCAATCGATACAACACCATTGACAGGAAGATACTCCCCATTCAATAATACGTCTAAGGCCCCTTCCTTTTGATATATCTCGTCCTCTGCCTTCGACCTGCGAGACACCTGTTGCTGAGATAAAACAATCGTAGATCCACTTACTCGTATCTCCCTCCAAATCTTCCTCTTAATCGCTATTAAAGCATATGTAGCAAAATGAGCAGGCGAATCTACCTTATACTGATCTACCGCCTTCATCAATGCAATGTGTCCCGCTTGAACACAATCCATGTAAATATGCTTCGGAACTTTTATGTACTTAAATAATGTCAAATGTACTAAACGTAAATTGGCATGTATCACTTCTTCCCGAGACTTTTCACATCCAGCCTGAGCTAATGCAATCTTTTCTCGTAATTCTTTGTTGGATAAGATGTCATAATCAGATTTATGAACCTCATTAATATAATCAGTATTAATATTATCACTGACTTCCATACGACTCACCTCATGTGTAGTCGTTAATAAAACAATAGAATATCAGTAAGCTACTAAGCAGGATGTCTCAGTAGGGTGGTAACTTCCCTGTCACCGTTCGAATAACGTCTGCATCCGCAGGGCCTATTGAGAACCCAACAAATGTCTTCAACGCTTTCTTTAATACAGGATGGTATAAGAAATCATCCCATCTGGTTATGTCGCACTTGCCATTCAACTTATGTATGGCATCGTCGTACACATCCTTCAACTCTTCCACAGTTTGAACAGATAACACTGCAACATACGGGTCTTTCATCCAAGCCAACTCTTCTTCCGTAAATGGCTTCTGCTCCTGAATCCGCTTCAATACAAATTCAGATCCCACATGAAAAGTCTGTGCCGCCAACAATCCTTCAGGCAACAACAACCCCTTTCGTAAAATTAAAGCATGTTGTAAATTAGCCACTAAAAGTTCCCTCTTCCGTTTCTGCTACATCTTCCGCATTCGATTGACAAAAACAACAAGTAAAGAATTCCGCTGGAATCTTCCTCATCTCTTCCGCAACATCACGTTCACCGTCAACCGTTAAGTTGACATTGAATAATGATTGCTCATTCTCTTTACGACATTCAGCATCTGGACATTGAATCTTCATGCTTCTACTTCCGTTGCAACTTCCGTGGTAACTTCCGTGGTAGCGTCAACTGTCGTAATCAATGTCAGATTAACCTCCTCAGGTACAATGAACAAAGTTGAACCCCGTCCCTGTACCTTATTATTCTTACGGCGCTTCTTGTCCGTTTCCGTAATGACGCCCAATTGACGCAGAAACTTAAAAACTGAACTCGCTACAGGTTGACTCAACCCATGCATGTCAGCAAAATCTTGCGTTGTCATTTCTTGACGTATCGTCATTTCTTGATTCATAATCGATCTCTTGTATTTGTTAACGTTAATAATAGCATATTCTTTCGATATGTCAATCTCTAAATTAAGAAGTTTTTCTTCAACCTCTTCCTGTACCCAACAATCAACCCCAACCCAAGCGAGATCATCTGACTCAGCGAAAATAAAAGATAACACCTCATCGTGGGTTATCTCCAATGTTTTGATAACCGAATCAAACCTTAACCTCATCATCGCTCCTTAAGGTAATCATAAACTATCTTAACAAACGCAAATTGACAAATTGACATAAATAATAATACAATGAAGCCATTATAAAAACTATGCGTATCCATTCCTACATGAATGCAAACCACTATGTTTCCCGGAATCCATCCCAATAAACATGACTCCAATAACGTTCCCTCACATACCCTATATAAAAACAAAGGAGGAGTCAACGCCATAACTAAAAATGCTAAAAATGCTAGGTCTTCCATATCATTATACTACATCTCCTAACCAAATAGTCAACCCTATTTTATTAAGAAATTAACTCTTTTTAAGGAGTAGGACTTTTTATGTAGCCCACACGTGCCCACACGTGCCCACACATCCCGGCACATGTGCCCACACCCCGGTAGCCTAAAAAGTCCTACTCCTAGATAGTCTTGAGGCTAAAATCCCTAATTAGTCGTTTTAGGAGTAGGACTTTTTATAATTGCACACACACAACCAGGCACACTGACAGGACCACCAAAAAGCCTCATACCCTGTTAAAAGTATGAGGCTCTACAATTTAGCTCAATTATCTCTAATTAGAGACTATTCTATCTCCCATTTGAGATATTCCGAGGCTAACCAATCAAAATCATCCTTATTAAGATCATTAATTGCCTGATTAGTTGCTTTCTTCTTCTTTAACCATTCATCCCTAAACCGAGGAGAATTAACCTTCTCCTTGTCTTGTAATGAAAGAATCAGATCCTTCAGCGACTCAAATATCTCTTCTCTTGACAAAATTAGACTCTTCCAACTGAATGCCCACAATGAGGACAACGTAATTCTTTTCGTTTATTCCGATCAGCATCAGTAACAACTTGTCCAAGATTATACTTGTTAGAACAGTTTGGACATTTCGGTTGTAACTGATTAGAGAGAATAGCTTTCTTTACCATACTATCCTCCTCTATTTTATCCCTCCCAGTCTACACGCTTATTGTGCTTCCCCTGAGTGTTACGGGGCTTACGTCCCGATCCATCAGAAAAATTATCCTTACGTTGATTCGAACGCTTGGGCTTCTGCTTACGCTTCATCTCTTCTCCTTAATAATTGAATTCACTTACTAAACTATCCTGTACAACTTGAACCCTTCCATTAGAATTCAAAATCTTGTGATAAGTCCCACCTAAAGCATCAGAATCTTCCATCTGCTCTAAGTATACTCCAACATGAGTTCCCACATCTTTTTTGGTATTAATTACCATATCAAATGCCAACTCACCATCAGTGTAATAAATCTTTTGACCTCTGACCATCACAACCTCAATGTTTTAAGACAAAAGTTTTCTTACCCTTGATCGAACAACGATCACACTTACGACAATCTTCTGGACATTTCGCATATCCCGCAGGACGATCCTCTAACTTCTCAATCATCCGAAACTCATTCGGAATACCCTTCAGCATAAACCCAGAACCATTGATCACCAAGTGACGAACAAAATGATATTCCAAATCATCCCGAGACGTATAACAATAACACTTGACGCCATGCGGCTTCAATAACTTCGCAATCTTATCCGCCTTCTTAACACAGTCTTCACTATGAAAATCCCCAGCTTCATTAAAACGAATCTTGTTAAACTTCTTTGGCTTACGAGCATTGATCATCAGGAATTGCAAAACAAATTCTTCTGCTGTCACCTTATTCCAATACGCATCTTGACGACGACGAAAAGGTAAGACGTTAGGACGACAAGAACGCTCAGACTTCAAAGCATAACACACCGTCACCTTTTCCATCAACTCATTAACCACACAAGCTTTGCACAATCCCAAAGCCAGCGATGGACAATCTGTAGCCGATGACATATTAAAGATCGCGGTATCTTTAGGAATTTTTAAATTCCCAGCACGAATCAATTTCTTTAACGGTAACTCCAACACCTCAGGAGTACCATGATTAACCAACAGTTTAAGAAAAATGTTGAGACGTTTCTCCGAGACCTCATCCGCATAAGCATTAGCGGCAACCAACAAATTTGTAGACATTCTTTCCCTCTAAGTAAACATGCCCGTCATTGAGCATATAACAATATAGCATAGCATTCCGATGATGCTACTCCTGTTTATCTTATTTTTTAGAATTCTCTATAAAATCCCAAACAGAATCCCAAACAGAATCCCAAACAGAATCCCTAACAGAATTCCCAACAGAATTCCAAACAGAATTCTCAAAAGAGTTCCTAACAGAATTCCAAACAGAATGCTCAACGGAATGCCAAACAGAATCCCTAACAGTTTGATATCTTAATTTCACAGTTCCCCCTCAACCGAATTCCAAACAGGTTTATAGTGTAATTTCACAATTCCCCCTCAAAATAATCACTAACAGAATTCTCTATAAAATCCCCAACAGAATTCCTCACAGAATTCTCAAAAGAGTTCCTCACAGAATTCTCAACAGAATTCCTCACAGAATTCTCAAAAGAGTTCCTAACAGAATTCCAAACAAATCCACCAACAGAATTCCAAACAGAATTCCAAACAAATCCACCAACAGAATTCCAAACAGGTTTATATTTTAATTTCACAATTCCACCTCAAAATAATCCCAAACAGAATCCCTAACAGAATTCCAAACAGAATTCCAAACAGAATTCCAAACCGAATTCCAAACAGAATCCCTAACAGAATTCCTAACAGAAACCCTAACAGAAAACTTAACAGTTTGATATTTTAATTTCACAGTTCCCCCTCAACAGAATTCCCAACAGAATTCCAAACCGAATCCCTAACAGAATCCCTAACCGAATCCCTAACATGACCCCTAACAGAATCCCTAACAGAATTCCAAACAGAATTCCAAACAGAAGTCCAAACCGAATTCCAAACAGAATCCCTAACAGAATTCCTAACAGAATCCCTAACAGTTTGATATCTTAATTTCACAGTTCCCCCTCAACAGAATTCCTAACCGAATTCAAAACCGAATTCAAAACAGAATTACTAACAGAATTCCAAACAGAATTCCAAACCGAATTCCTAACCGAATTCCTAACCGAATTCCCAACAGAATTCCCAACAGAATTCCCAACAGAATTCAAAACAGTTTTCCTAACAGAATTCAAAACAGTTTTATATTTTAACTTCACCCAATTTCACCAAGTTCTACCATTTCTTCATACTTTGCCTGATTATATAATCCAGACATATACCAAAGAATAATGAAAGGCATTAATATTAAATCAATCATTTTACTCTCTCCGTTGGAACCCATTTGCCTAACTTCCAATGACCAGTAACCTCTGGCTTCTTAAACTTTTCAGGATGCGCCAAGTCGTCTAATGACTTATGAGGATCAAACAAACGCGCTCCATCATAACTAAACGCTTCCAAACGTTCATGCTCAACAATCTGACCAATTGCCATCCAAGCCGTCATCACTAACTCTTTGCAATCATTTTGTCGATATCCCAAAGAAATAAACCAAGCTCTTCCCCACCCAGTCGAAACCACACCCGTATGAGTATCAGGACGTTCAAAACCCGAATAAATCAGAAATCCAATGTGATCACCAATTTCGTCCAAGACGGGTTGAACCTTCCACCCCCAGCCAAAATCCAAGCACGATGGCTTAAAATCGATTCTAGATAGGTTTCTGAGTAATGTTTGGCACTCTTCAATGTGAAACCTTGAATCACATATGCTTTTACTCATGATATCACCTTCTGCTTACAAGACTTAATCATCTTACGATATTGCTCAATTTGCTGATTACACTTGCGTATCTCTTGCTCTAACTTCTTTCGCAAAAGATCTTGCGCTTCAGGATGCGAATCTGTTAGCTCACCTCTACTACAGTAACCTGCGATGTCCTCCTGATAAAAAATGTCTGGTATACCTTTAAGCTCACCCTTCGTAACATAGAAATACCCCCCCAGTCTTTCATCTCGGTTCTTTCTCGAAACTTCAAAAGAGCGAACCTCCAAACCTCTGACAAGATAATAAGTCTTATCCTGCTCAAGTTCCATAGTCCAATTGCTCCCCTTACTCTCATTGCACTTCTTGCACATCGTTTGAGAATTATCAATATGATCTTTACCCCCACGAGATTTTGGCTTGACATGGTCTTGCGTTAACATTACCTCACCCCCATCACGATAACCATAAAAGTTCAAGTGAAATGGTTCACGAGCAACAGGCTTCTCCAGACGGAATACTTCTCCAACAAGTCCACACTCAACACAAGTTCTTCCCTTAAGCTTAAACGTACTTAAGCGTAAACCATTAACCTTAAACGTCTGTCCATTGTGCTTAGCATAACGTTTACCTTTGCTTTTGTCTTTAGGATTATCTGACTCCTTAACAAAAGAAGTTTCCGTTAACTTAACAAACGTTTCATAATCAAGTGTCCAGTCAGATAAACGAATGTAACTTCCACTTGGACTGATCTCAACACCATCAGTCTCTGATATGTATACGTTTCTGATTCTGGTTCCTCTGGACTTTCCCATAAAAACTTCTACTCCTAATAAAACTAAATTATTGTTCCTAAACCTTCACATTCAGAACATTCAGGGTTAACAATAGTGCTCTCTGGATTATCAGGATAACAAGATTCACATCCATGCGTATTATTCCAGATACTGGTTACCTCTTGCTCAACCTCTTCCAACTTACCCCAGAAATCTTTCTTGTCAAACGGATATAATAATTCATGTACTTCTGTATCATGGTCACACCCTTCAACAATAGATCCAACAGCAACTCCAGCATGCCGATGAGAAATCCAAGCTCCACATTCAGTCCCCCGATAAATTGCTTTGTCCATTCTAGATTTCATTCGATCTTCATGAACATCCGTTTCCGAAGTCGAACAAACCTCTTGAAATAACTCACGTAAATTATTGATCATCTGTTGTAGTTCGCCTTACATACATAACATGTTAATTTATCTCGATCATCTGTCGTCTCATCATGATTCCAATCCGCATTCCCACAAAAAGCGCTACCATGAATCAACTTCACGGTAATGTCCTGAGGATTATGAAAATGAGAATTAGGGTTTGACCAAGAAGCCATAGTACAACAATCCAACAGAGACCCAATCTTGAATGCCCCACAATCTTTCAACTTAGTTTCCGAAAGAGGCAACCCCAGCTGAACAGCGAGCAACTCACAAATCCCACGATCATATTCAGGATTTGGATCTTCAGGTTCTGATAATAACAATTGAGCTTCTTTAAGCCAATTAATGTTTTTAATCATTCTCAGATGAGTATCCCAGTCATCATCATATTCACGAGAGTCTGGGGCAAGTGTTGGTGCTCGAAGGTTAGCATAAGTTACAACTTCCCCAAGTACTCTAGCTGTCTTCGCAAACAACTTCTCTTCAATCGACTTTGTCATTCTGTTAATCCATTTAGTAATTTGAACTTTTCGAATTCTTCTGCTGTAATTGGATCAATGGGTAGATCTAAAGCTTTTTGAACATCTTCAGGTCTATCAACATTCACCGACTCATGAGGATTTTCTTCTGGAATAAACAAATGTTCAATGGTCGTCCATAAACCAACTGAAGCAAAAAGTACCAGCGTAATAAATCCCAGTCCCATTAAAGTTTTCAATATGTCTTCCTTCATGCCAATCAACTTACCTCAACTCGAACATATGTCAAACGTTTTTCTTTAATAAAATTGATCATGCACCCTAAAATGACCCGCTATATAGTAAGGAATAGAGAGACCAATGTCTTACCGTCCTATCATAGCGGAAAAAAGGAAAAATTCCGCCATGATGGGTCAGAAACCTCATTCAGCTCGAAGCCCAGAAACCCCAGCTCTAAATAAAAAGTCCTACTCCTAGTCGAGGATTTATCCAATGGCTAGAATCCTAAATAGCGACGACCCAGAAGGGCTGACTCGACGACCCGGTCAAGTAATAAAAAGTCCTACTCCTAAAAAGAGACTAATACCCCAGCGATCAATATAAAAAGTCCTACTCCTTAACGAAACTAACACTTGAGCTGGAACCTGGAGATTATATAAAAAGTCCTACTCCTAAAAGGAATCCAGAGGCTTCGAGCTGGTTCTGGGATCAATATAAAAAGTCCTACTCCTAACCTAGATAGCCCTAACATTTTTACCATAAAAGTGCACAAAAAAGGGCAATCAGCTTGACAAACAAACTGATCACCCTTATAGTGTTTATATTTATATTCTATAAATATACTTTCTTAGTCCTCAACAACATAGGTAACACCATCAATGCATGCTCTTACAACATTCTCAAGCGGAACTGTTCTCCATGCTCCTCTCTGTTGCTTACCCTCATCCGTAAACAAAATCTCATCCTGCCTGTTACGTAACACCTTGTTGACATCAAATACCGTCATTTGCGTATTCGCTACACTGATGTTCTTACGGTCAGTTCCCTTAGGCTTCTTCGCCGCCGATGGATTCTTGACATGTAAACGAAAACACATCTTTCTCAACGAACTATCACTTCTCTTCTTGAAATGGACAGAACCAATCTTGTTCCCAGCTTGCTGTAACAATGTTCTCATTTCCTCTGGATCTACATCCTTGAGTACTACCTGCTTCTCACCAAATGCCTTGGCTAACTTATGTACATCCTGTACATCCTGCGTCTGTGAAAAATAAACCTTCATAACTTTCTCCTTTTTTATTCTGGCTTATCCAAGCTCTCGCTTGAACTCTTTATTTCATACTTCAGCTGATTTCTCAGGTCAGCCAATCCTTCTTCCTCATCATCAATTTCATCGTAGTATAACTCTTTCCCCGTAGGGGAAAGAGGTTTTTCTCCAGTGTTTCCCTCCTCTTTCAGTTTCCTATATCTCTTCTCTTTTATGTCATCCTCAACATAACCATGAATCGTCATCTCATGTAGACAGTAAGATAATATTTCTGCTACAGAGTACGTGTTCATCGTTTTTACTGAGATACGCATTCCCAACCATTCTGACCATGGCTGATAAGATAAAACATATCTCTCAAAATCATCCGATCCTTTGGTTCCGTAAACATTTTCCCAGTCTTCAGAAGTCTCATCCGATAAAGATACGTGAATAGTATAGTCGCTGTCTTCTACGTCTGCAAGCTCTTTAATCGTTCTATATGACATTTCTACCTGATAGGCATTACGTGCATAGTCTGTAGGATACAAGCGTTTGTACATTCCGTGGATGTCATCGTAGTCATATAACTCAACTAAATCTGACAGTAAACTATCGGTCATCTTCTCCTCTCCTTTTCTCTTAGTAATTATACATTTTTTCAGCACTTTTTTAGAATAAAAACGAGATTTTTTGAACAAAATCCCACTTTTTAAGAAAAAACTATATATTACTACGTAATATATAAACAGCACTTAGGTTGACTCATCTTAATCATCATTCATCTCATCATTCAGTGCATAGATATATAAACAT
>Ga0307377_10002354_pt1 | contig 22375 bp, 22 predicted proteins | sample TR3MG_FD_202535 | JGI IMG/M metagenome (GOLD analysis project Ga0307377, IMG submission 202535) | Soil microbial communities from Risofladan, Vaasa, Finland - TR-3 | ecosystem: Environmental > Terrestrial > Soil > Coastal area > Acid sulfate soil | place: Finland: Risofladan, Vaasa | collected...
GCAACGGCCAGTCGCCCGCGAGCGGCTCGGTCTCGCTGCGCACCTCGAACCGCAATTTCGAAGGGCGCTCGGGCACGGCCGACGCCCGGGTCTTCCTCGTGAGCCCCGAGGCCGCCGCGGCCGCCGCCCTCTCGGGACGCATCGTCGACCCGCGCGACGCGGGCCTGAAGTATCCCGAGATCGCGGTGCCCGAGCTGCTCGAGATCGACGACGGCATGATCCTGCGGCCCGAGGCCACCTCCGATCCGGCCTCGGTCGAGATAGTCCGCGGGCCGAACATCGGCGAGCCCCTCGTGAACGCGCCCTTCCCCGACAAGATAGCCGGCGTGGTCGCCATCAAGCTGGGCGACAAGATCACGACCGACCACATCATGCCCGCAGGCTCGCGCATGAAGTACCGCAGCAACATCCGCGCCTACGCCGAGTACGTGTTCGAGAACGTCGACCGCGAGTTCCCGGCCAGGGCCGCCGAGCTGCGCGACGCGGGAACCCACGTGGTCGTGGCGGCGGGCCAGTCCTACGGCCAGGGCTCCTCGCGCGAGCACGCGGCCATCTGCCCGAGCTACCTGGGCGTGCGGCTCGTGCTCGCCAAGTCCTTCGAGCGCATCCACGCCGCCAACCTGGCCAACTTCGGCATCCTCCCCTTGAGCTTCCTCCGCGACGAGGACTACGAGGCCCTCGCCTCCGGCGACGGGATCGAGATCCCGGATTGCCGCTCGCAGATCCGCTCGGGCGGCCCGATCCGCATCTCCGTCCGCTCCTCCGGCCGCGACGCGCTCCGCTTCATCGAGGCCGCCTGCGAGCTTCTGCCCCGGCAGCGCGAGATACTGCTCGCGGGAGGAGCCCTGCCCTACGCCCGGGTCGCCGGGAAAAGTCTGTAGCACGATTTCGCGGGGGGCCGGATGCGGCGGTATGGAATCGATAAGGAGACGAGGGTGAAGATCAAGGTGCGCAATCCCATCGCGGAGCTCGACGGCGACGAGATGACTCGGATCATCTGGAAACTCATCAAGGAGCGGCTCATTCTTCCGCACCTCGACCTGGCGCTCGAATACTACGACCTGGGCCTGCCCAACCGCGACCGCTGCGAGGACGCGGTCACGCGCGAGGCGGCCGCGGCCATTAACCGCCTCGGCGTCGGGGTCAAGTGCGCCACGATCACGCCCGACGCCGACCGGGTGGCCGAGTACAAGCTCAAGCGCGCCTGGCCCTCGCCCAACGGAACCATCAGGGGCATCCTCGACGGGACGGTCTTCCGCAAGCCCATCGTGGCCCGCAACCTCAGGCCAGCGGTGCGCAGCTGGACGCGCCCGATCATCGTGGGCCGCCACGCCTACGGCGACCTCTATCAGGCGGTGGACTTCGTGGTGCCCGGCCCCGGCACGGCGGAGCTGGTGTTCACGCCCCGAGCCGGCGCGGCGGGCGCGGCCGCTGGCGGCGGCGCGGCGCCGGCGGGCGGAGCGGCGACAGAGCAGATCCGCCTGAGCCTCCACGAGTTCACCGGCCCCGGCGTCCTCATGGGCATGCACAACACCGACGCCTCGATCTCCTCCTTCGCGGCGGCCTGCGTCGACTACGCCCTGTCCGAGAAGGTCGAGCTCTGGTTCGGGGCCAAGGACACGATATCGAAGCGCTACCACGGGCGGTTCCGGGACCTCTTCGCCCAGGCGGTCGAGGAACGGCAGGCGGAGTTCGCGGCGGCCGGCATAGCCTACCGCTACATGCTCATCGACGACGCGGTCGCGCGCGTCCTCAAGCATCCGGGCGGCATCCTCTGGGCCTGCAGCAACTACGACGGCGACGTCTTCTCCGACATGGTCGCGTCGGGCTTCGGCAGCCTGGGCATGATGAGCTCGGTCCTCGTCTCTCCCGGGGGCAGGTACGAGTTCGAGGCCGCGCACGGCACCGTGCGCCGGCACTACTACGAGCACCTGAAAGGGCATTCCACGAGCACCAACCCCATAGCCTCGATTTTCGCCTGGACCGGCGCGATCCGGAAGCGCGGAGAGCTCGACGGCAGCCCGGCGGTAGCGGCCTTCGCGGGGGCGCTCGAGCGGGCGACGGTGGGCCTCGTGGAAGACGGCGTCGTGACGAAGGACCTCGTCGAGCTGATCGAACCGAGGCCGGCCTCGTACCAGAGCACCGAAGGCTTCATCGACGCCGCGGCCGAGCGGCTGGGGCGGGAGCTCGAAAGGACCGGCGCATGAACAAGGACAGCCTGAGCGTCATCGACAACCGGACGGGCCTGAGCTACGAACTACCCATCGCCGACGGCACGATCAAGGCCATCGACCTCAGGCAGATCAAGCGGAGCGCCGAGGACTTCGGGCTCATGAGCTACGATCCGGGCCTCTCCAACACGGCCTCGACGCGCAGCGCGATCACCTTCGTCGACGGGGAGCGGGGGATCCTGCGCTACCGCGGCTACCCGATCGAGCAGCTCGCCGAGCGCTCGAGCTACCTCGAGACCGCCTATCTCGTCATCTTCGGCGAGCTGCCGGACGCCTCCCAGCTCGAGGCCTGGGAAGGCGAGATCAGCCGGCACACGCTGCTGCACACGAACATCCAGGAGCTCATCGACGCCTTCCGCTACGACGCGCACCCCATGAGCGTGTTCATCAGCGCGATAGCCTCGCTCTCCACCCTCTACCCCGACTCCCGGCGCGTCGTCGACCCGGGCAACCGCCGGCTCCAGGTGGAGCGCATCATCGCCAAGGCCGCGACCATCGGGGCCTTCACCTACCGCCACAGCCAGGGCTGGCCCTTCAACCATCCCGACGACGATCTGTCCTTCATCGGCAATTTCCTCAAGATGATGTTCCGGATGACGGAGGCGAAGTACAAGCCCAATCCGGTGCTCGAGCGGGCGCTCAACATCCTCTTCATCCTCCACGCCGACCACGAGCAGAACTGCGGCACGAACGCGATGCGCGTCATAGGCTCGTCGCAGGCCGATCCCTACTCCGCCCTGGCCGGCGCGGCCGCGGCGCTCTACGGCCCCCTGCACGGCGCGGCCAACGAGGCGGTGCTCGTCCAGCTCGAGGAGATCGGCAGCCCCGCCAAGGTGGGCGCCTTCCTCGAGTCGGTGAAGCGCGAGGAGCGCCGGCTCATGGGTTTCGGGCATCGCGTCTACAAGAGCTACGATCCCCGCTGCCGCATCATCAAGCGCGTCGCCGAGGAGGTGTTCGAGGTCACGGGCCGCAATCCCCTGCTCGACGTGGCGCTCGAGCTGGAGCGGATCGCCCTGCAGGACGACTACTTCGTGTCGCGCAGGCTCTACCCCAACGTCGATTTCTACTCGGGCCTCATCTACCGCGCGATGAACCTGCCCTCGTCGCTCTTCACCGTGATGTTCGCGATCCCGCGCTCCTGCGGCTGGGTGGCCCACTGGCTGGAGATGCTCACCGACCCCGAGCAGAAGCTCTCGCGGCCGCGGCAGATCTACGCGGGCTCGCCCGAGCGGAGCTACATCCGGATCGAAGAGCGCCGCCCGGCGCCGGGCGCCTGCTGAGCCTGCCGAGCCTGCGGGCTCGGCCCGCGGAGCGGGTCGAAGCTCAGGACGCGGGCGCCGGGTGCCGCGCCTCGGCGCCCCGGACGAAGGACACGGCGGCGGCCACCGCGCAGAGCAGGACCGACACCGCGAAGGCGTGCTTCATGCCCAGCACGAAGGCGGCCTGAGGCCCCGCGTCCAGCGCGGTGCCGGTGCCCACGAAGAGCTGCATCATCATCCCGCGCGGGACGCTCGCGGCGGCCACCGCCAGCGAGAGCGCGAAGCTCGTCACCATGCCGGTCTGCCGGAGGGTGGCGAGGGTGGCGGAGGCGATGCCGAGGCGGTTGCGCGGGGCGCCGTTCATCGCCGCGCTCGTGTTGGGCGACCAGAAGAGACCTCCCCCGATTCCCACGAGCACGAGCCCCAGCGCCATGGCCCAGTAGGGCGTGGCCGGAGACAGCTCGACGATGAACCACACGAGGGCCAGGCCCTGGAGCACGACGCCGGCGGTCGCGGGGATCCGGGCGCCGATGCGGTCGGCCAGGTGGCCGCTCAAGGGACCGACGACCACCGACACCGCCGACAGGGGGATGAGGAGGAGGGCGGCGGTGAGGGGGCTGTAGCCTCGCACGACCTGGAGGTAGAAGGTCACGAGGAAGTTGACCGCGAACATCGCCAGCGACTGGAGCGAGGCCGCGAAGACCGAAAAGCCGTAGACGCGGTTCGAGAACAGCGACAGGTCGAGCACGGGATTGGCGGCGCGCCGCTCCCAGGCCAGGAAAGCCGCGAACATGGCGACGCAGAGCGCGAAGAGCGAGAGGATCGGCCAGGAGCCCCAGCCGAGCTGGATGCCCATGGTGAGCGCGAAGAGGAGGGCGACGAGGCCGAGGCTGAAGGCCGCCGCCCCCGGCGCGTCGAAACGCTCGGCGCGGTTGCGCTGGGAGACTTCCCTGAGGGCCACGTAGCCCCACAGGCTCCCGATGATCCCGATGGGCACGTTGATGTAGAAGATCCAGCGCCAGTCGGCCAGGGAGAGCAGGAAGCCGCCGAGCAGGGGGCCCGCTATGCCGCCCAGGGCCCAGGTGATGCCGTTGATGCCCAGGGCGCGGCCTCGCTCGTTCGCCGGGAAGACCTCGGTGATGATCGCCGTGCTGTTGACCATCATCAGCGCCGCGCCCGAGCCCTGCACCAGGCGGAAGACGATGAGCCCGGCGGCGCTCGCCGAGATGCCGCAGAGGGCCGAGCCGAGCGTGAAGATGACGAAGCCGAGATTGTACAGCCTGACGCGGCCGAACATGTCCGCGATGCGGCCGAAGGTCAGGAGGAGGACGGTGCTTATGAGGATATAGCCCATGATCACCCAGACCATCTCGACCAGGCTCGCGTGGAGAGCGTTCATCATCTGCGGCAAGGCCAGGATGACGATCGTCGAGTCGATCGCCGACATGAGGGCGCCGATGGTCGTCACGCTGAGCGCGATCCACTTGTAGTCGATCGTATGTCCGCCGAGCGTCCGCGAGGATCCGCCGCCGCCCGGAGATTTCCAGCTTCGATTCAACGTTTCCACCTCATTCATCGCGCTTGAAGCCGGCGCCTCGCGCCGGGCAGAAGGTGGAAGATACCACGCTCTCCCCCGGAGAGTCTCTTACAAGTGAGTTACGAAGTCCGCGAAAACCGCCGCTCCGATCGAGTCCCGACAAAGCGGCCCGGGCTGGCTTAGCCCGGGCCGCATCGCGACGGATTCCTCGTCGCGGCTGATCCGTACCGGTCGACTACTTCCTCGACCCGTCGCCAGTGGCGCCGCTTCCGCCGTCGCCCTTGGTCCCGCCGCCTCCGGACATGGAGCCCAGCTGGTCCCGGTCCTGATCCCTGAGCTGGTCCTGGTCCTTGAGCTGGTCCTGGTCCCGGGTCTGGAGCAGGAGCACGTCGTCCCGCGCCTGGGCCCTGAGCCTCTCCATCTCGCGCGAGCGGAGCGTGATGCCGAGAGCCTGCGCCGCGCCGGGCCAGCTGCCCTCGGCGCGGTAGGCCTGCATGACGCGCTCCATGCTCATGTTGCGGGTCCGCGCCATGAAGGCCGCCAGGTAGAGCTCCGAGGGAGAGAGCCGGTTCTGCTCCGCGAAGCGCTTGAGCTGGGCTTCCTGATAGCGGTACCTCGCCGCGACCTGGCCGTAGAACCCGTTCAGGTTCTCGACCCGGATCGCGTTCATGTTCCCGAAGGCAGCGTCGAGCTCGCTGTCGCCCATCTGGACCGCTGTGCCTTGGGCGAAGAGAGCTCCGGCCGCCATGGCTATGAGGGCCGCGAAAACGATTCGCTTCATGAAAACCTCCTGCCGGACCCTTCCGACCCGACACCATGGCTACCCCGCGGACCGGGGCCGGGTTGCGCTCATTTCGTGGAAAATCGCAGCCCGGCGTAGAGGCGCGGACCCCGGTCGGGATCGGAGTCCCAGCTGACCCGCACCGGCGCCCGCAGCTCGCCCGAGCGCAGGGCCGCCACCAGGAAGGACAGTTCCGCGCTCCCGGCGCTCCGGTCGAGGACCAGGCCCGCGGTCTCCACCGCGGCCCAGGCTTTCGCCCTGAAGAGCACCGTGTCGCCCAACGCGCCGTACAGCTCCGCCCCGGCGGAGACCTCGTCCGACATTCCCCCGCCGGGGTACCAGCTGCGCGTGAAGCCGGTTTCGCCGGAGAGCGCCAGGGGCAGGCCGGGATACCACGACAGCCCCAGGCCGGGGCGGAGGGAGAGGCTTCGAGTGCCGTCGGGAGCCTGGGCGGCGGAGACGTCCAGATTCGGCTTGAGCACCGTCTGGCCCGCGAGGATCGAGAGCGCCGAGCCGAGGCCCAGCTCGGCGCCGCCGTCGTCGGAACTGTCGTAGACGAAGCGCGGCGTGAAATAGGTCGAGACGGCGAAGCCCTCGAAGCCGATCGTCCCGCGGAGGGCCGCGTTCCAGTTCCGGCCCTCGTCGTCGTTCACGAGGCCTCCGTGCAGCCCGGCGGCTACGATCGTGCGGCCGAAGGAGGCGGAAGCCTGCGCCTCGGCGCCGGCGGCGCCCCAGAGGCTCCCGTCGCTCCAGGCCGTGCCCGAGCCCTCCCCCGAGAGCCTGAGGGCGAAGATGCGGCCGATACAGTCGGTCGAGCCCGAGGCCGCGGCGAAGAGGCCCGAGGCGTGCGCCCGGGTGTACTCGGCCCCCGAGCCGAAGCTCGCCTCCGACAAGGGCACGAGCGGCGCCGCGGCCGTGGCGGCGGCATCCTGCGCCGCGTTTTGCGACGCATCCTGCGCCGCGATGTGAGGCGGGAAGAGAGCGAGGAGCGCGAAGCCGAGGGAGTAGGCCGCCGCGCGGGCGAGACTGCTGCGAAGCGTCATGGGTAGCGTGTCCTCCTTTGCATTTCGCGTTCGATCGCCTCGAACGAGCCGCCCGAATCGAGGACGCGGATCGCGATGTCGGCCACCAGGTCGGAGGAGAGCCCCGAGGCCTTGCCTCGCGCGAAGACCGATATGAGCGACGCGAAGCCGCGGCGCTCGAGCGGGCTGCGCACGATCGCGGCGGCGAGGCGCCCGGAAACCGCCGAGGGGAGGCCGAAGCGCGCGTTGAGCGAAACCGTCAAGCCGAGGGCGTCGAAGGCGCGCTCGGCTCTCGCGAAAGCGCCGCCGGCGGTCGCGGCCGCGGCATCCAAGGCGGCGGCGAGGTCCGGACTCGTCGCTCCGGCCCGGAGCAGGAGACTCCCCTGCCAGATGAGCCTCCCCGAGCGCTCGGGCTCCGGGGGCAGGAGGCGCCGGAGCCTGAGCAAGAGCGCCACGCCCGTGAAGCGCGCCTCGTCGTCGCGGAGCGCGGACGCCAGGCGCTCCGGCGGAATGCGCTTCTCGGCGCCTTCGGCCAGCCTCCGGACGAAGAGGCTCTCGGGCACGCCTCGGGCGGCGGCCGAGGCGGCGAGCGATTCCGTCTCCACCCTAATGCCCGCGTAGACGGCCGCCGCGCTCGAGGAAGCGAACCAGGCGGCGACTTCCTGGGCGCTCAGAGCCGTGCCCAGGGGGGCCAGGAAGAGAACCAGGACGGCCGCCGCGCGAAGCGGCGGGCGCGCGGGTCTTCGAACACTCCTCATCGAGGGCCCTTCATTGCCGGTTGCCGCTCCGCGGCCTCAGCATCGGGGAGGAGGCCGCGAGTCCCCATTGCGCGGACCGATCCGAAACCGCGCCCCCTCGGACCGCGTCCCGGCCGTAGGCCTCGGCGAAGCTCCTGCCCCCGGCCGTGCCGCCGACGCGCAGGTAGAGCCGCAGGAAAGCCCGGGCCTCCTGCGGCGTGGAGCCGAAGCGCATATCGCGCTCGACCTCGAGCGCGCAGGACAGCGCCAGAGCGGCCGCCCGGTCCGGCGGGAGGGGGGCTAGAGAGCGCGAGGCCTCCGCCAGGGCGATGCGCAGCGCGAGGCCCGAGGGTTCGAAGGGCGCCGAGCCGAGCGCCCGCGCGTAACTTTGCGCGAACGCGGAGCCCCACTCGGGGCCGGCTCCGACGAACCGGGACAGCATCTCCCGCGCGGCGGCGGCGGCCTGCGCGGCGGCGGCCTGCGCGGCGCTCCCCGCCGGGGCTCCCGCGGAGACATCGGCGGCCGGGGCCGCCTGAGCCGCGGCGGAGCCGGCGAAGGCCGCCGCAAGCAGGCAGAGGCCGAGCCTGTTCAAGATCCCAGGCCGTGGTTTACGCATTCGTCATCCTCCCCTCGCCCTCGCGGCGCCTTCAGTGCTACAGCCGCAGGAGGCTGCTCGAACCGCCGAATCCGTCCTCGACGCGCTCGGGCACCGAAGGATCGGGTATCCAGTCTTCGCCGTCCACGATGAAATTGTAGGCGTAGAGGCCGCCTTTGCGGAGCTTGAGGGTGATTTCCCAGGCCCCGTCCTTGCCTGAGCGATGAAGCTCCAGGCCTCGCCCCTTCCAGCCGGTGAAGTCGCCGGAGAGAGCGACCGAGCGCGCGGCCGGATCCTTGAGCACGAAATGGACCGTGACCATGTCAGGATCGCGCAGGCCGAGGTAGCTGCCCAGGCCCAGCGCGAAGGCCAGAAGGGCGGCCGCCGCGCCTATAGCCAGGCGCCTGCCGAGATCGGGCCGAGCCCGCGGCCTGAACGGGATGAGCTCGGCCAGGGTCCTGCGCCGCGGCACGGGCAGCCGCGGCGTCCGTCGCCGCCGGGCTCCGGGCGCTCCGCCCTCGGCGGAGGCGATCCTCGCCATGACGGCTCCGGCCAGGGCGGAAGCCGCCGCGCTCGGCAGGGTCGCGCTCGGCGCCTCGGCCTCGCGCGAATCCCGTGCGAGGAAGGGGAGGAGCGCCTCGCGACTCCTGGAGCAGCGGGCGCAAGCCTCGATATGCGCCATGGCTTCGCCGAGGCGCCCGGAATCCAGTTCGGCACCCTCCTCCCATGCGTCGAGCAGGGCGTCGCATTCACCGCAGTCCATCATCAGCGTATACCCTCCGACGGCGGCTCGCGTTGCGCCCTTTCGAGGGCGCTTCGCAGGCGCTTGCGCGCCCGGAAGAGCCGCGACTTGACCGCCTCCTCGCCCAGGCCGAGCGCGCGGGCGCAGTCGGCCGCCGGCAGCTCGGCGAAATAGTACAGCTCCACGACGCGCCGAAGCTCCCCGGGAAGCTCTGCCACCCGGCGACGCAGCAGCTCGGCGTCGAGGCTGCGCTCGGCGAAGGCCGTCGGATCGGGCGGAGGCGTCGAGGCCGCCTCGGCGGCGGCGCGCTCGGCCTTCGCGCGCTCGCCGCCGATCCGCGCCGCGCGCGAGCGCACGCGGTTGGCCGCTATGGCGAACAGCCAGGCGGGAAAGCTCTCGCCGAGCCGAAAACGCGGCAGCGAACGAAAGACGCGCAGGAACACGTCCTGGGCCGCGTCGGCCGCCTCCTCCTCCGACCACAATCGTGAGCGGCAGAAGCGCAGCACCCGGTCGCCGTAGCGTTCGACGATGCTTCGGAAGGCCCCTTCATCGCCGGCGAGCGCGCGATGGATGAGGCTGACGTCGTCGGGATCGGGGCTTCGCTCCACAGGGATGGAATATAACGCAGGCGGGACTGCGCCACGTGATGAGCCGCTTGACATATCAATGTCATAATATATAGATTTCACTATATTGAGTATCACTCAACCATTCCCCGACTCTACCAGGAAACACCCATGGAGGTATCGATGAATCCCAGTCTTTCCCGTGCGGCCGCCTTCGTCAGCAAAAACCTTACGCCTCTCATTTTCCTCGTCATGACCCTAGGGCTCGTGAACAGCTACTTTTTCGGCGGCATCGCCTTCAACATTGGGATCTGCGCCTCGGCCTCCTTCCTCATGATCTATCCGATGTTCATCAATCTGCGCATCGAAGACGTGGCCGAGGTGCGGCACCACGGCAAGGCGGTGGCGACGAGCGTCCTCCTCAACTTCATCGTATCGCCGGCTATAGCCTATGGCCTGGGCAAGCTCTTCTTCGCGGACCAGCCCTACATGGCCCTCGGACTCCTCCTCATCTCGCTCCTGCCGACCAGCGGCATGACCGCGACCTGGACCGAAATCGCCAAGGGAGACCTGAAAGCGGCTCTCTCGATAATCGCCGTGAGCCTGATACTCGTCGTCGTCGGCCTTCCGATCGCCCTTCCCTTGCTCGCCGGCCACCTGCTTTCCGCCAGCCCCCTCTTCATCCTCCAGCGCATCATGCTCGTCATCGTCATCCCCCTCATCCTCGGCGATATCACGAGACGCCTGATCGTGGCCCGCAAGGGCGCTCCCTTCTACAAGACCGCCAAGCCGCTTTTCTCCGGCCTGAGCTCGGCGGGACTGCTCGTGGTGCTCTTTCTCATCATGTCGCTCACCACGAACAAGCTTCTGGTCTCGAATCCCGGCCTCGTCCTGAGAGGCCTCGGCCCCTTGGTCATCTACTATGGAAGCATGTTCGGACTGAGCAGCCTGATCGCGCGGCTCTTCTCCTACCCGATCGGCGTCGCGGTGACCTACGGCACCTCGGTCCGCTACCTCGCCCTGGCTCTCGGCATCGCGATTCCCCTCCTCGGCAGCGGCGCGAACAGCGCCCTGGTCGTCTTCGTGGTCGCCCTCGCCTTCTTCGTGCAGGTGCCCTTCTCCTCGCTCTACGCGCGGTGGATTATCGGGAGCGGCCGCGCGATCGCCTCGGGAGCCGTCCCCGCTCGCCGCGGGTAGTGTTACGAAGCCTGGTGATACCCGGCTGCCCTAGCAGGCGGGGAAAAGCCCGGCTTTTGCCTTGAGGGAGTTCGGATAGGCCTTCCTCCATATCCTCCCAGGGTCTCCGGCAAGTCGATCCATGAGCGGAAGACCCGAAGGAGGACATGGCCGGAAGCCCCAGCACGATGCGGGAGCGATCAGGGTCCTGTCCGATGAGGCCCATATTGAATACTACACAAATGTGTAGTAAAAATAGAGTATGCTTCCGTCCTTCGATTCTCTCTGCGACATCCGCATCGGCACCTCGGGATACGACTACCCCGAATGGGAGGGCGCCCTCTACTCGAAGGGAATCGGGCGGAAGGAATATCTAGGCGCCTACAGCGAAGTCTACGGGACGGTCGAGCTCAACTTCAGCTACTACGGGATGCCCAAGGCCGAAAACCTCCGCGAGCTCATGACGCGCACGAGGAAGCCCCTAGACTTTTCGATCAAGGCCAACCGGGCCCTGACCCACAAGATCGACCCTTCGACCTGGAAAGACAGCGCCGGCGAGTTCGCGAGAGGCATCGCCCCGCTGCGCGAGTCCGGGCGCCTCTGCGCCGTGCTTCTCGAGTTCCCCTACTCCTTCCACTATCAGGATGATGAGCGGCGCTACCTCGACAAGGTGATCAAGGCCCTCGCGGCCTTCCCCCTCGCCGTGGAGTTCCGCAACGCCGAGTGGTTCAACGCCCGCGTCATCGACGGGCTCAAGGAGCGGCGGGTAGGGCTCTGCTCGGTGGATGTCCCGCGCCTGGAGGGGCTCCCGCCTCTCTCCGACCTCGTAACCTCGGACCTGGCCTACGTGCGGTTCCACGGCCGCAACGCGTCGGCCTGGTGGAACGGCGACGCCGGAACGAGATACGAGTACCTCTACACGCGGGAGGAGCTCGACGCCTGGGTTCCCCGGCTCGAGGCGATGAGCACGCAGGCCAAGAAGCTCAGGGTCTACTTCAACAACCATCGCAGGGGCGACGCGGCGACGAACGCCCGGGACCTCCTCGCCCTCGCGGCAGCCGCGAAGCTCCTGTAGGTGCGGGCGGCATGGCGAGCGGAACGATCCTGCACGTCAACGCGGTCGGCTTCATGGCCGCGCTCGAGGAGAACCTCGACCGTTCCCTTCGAGGCAGGCCCTTCGTCGTCGCGAACGCCCTCTCGCCGCGGGCCGTGGTGCTCGACCTCTCGCCGCGGGCGCATCGCGAGGGATTGCGCCGCGGCATGGTCCTCTCGCTGGCGCGCGACCTGTGCCCGGGCGTCGAGATCCGATCGCCGCGCCCCGGGCTCTATCGCGCGGCCGAGGAGTCGCTCCGGAGCATCGGGCTCGGCTATACGCCCCTGGTCGAGCCCGCGGGGCGGGGCCATCTCTTCATCGATCTGGCCGGGACCTGCCGCCTCTTCGGCGCCCCCGAGGACGCGGCGCAGAAACTCAGGCGAAGGATCATGGAAGCCACGGGCCTCTCGCCGAGCATCGCCCTCTCCTCCAGCAAGACGGTGAGCAAGGTGGCGACGCGGGTGTTCAGGCCCGCGGGCTTCGTGGCCCTCTCCCCGACCGAGGAAGGCTCTCTCGTGCGGATGCAGCCCGTGGGGCTCCTGCCCGGCGTGGGGCCCGTCCTCCTCGGCCGGTTCGGCCTCCTCGGCATCGACGAGATAGGCGATCTGGCCGATCTCTCGGAGAGCGAAGCGCGCGCCATCGGGCCGCGAGGGCCGGAGCTCGTGACGCGGGCCCGCGGCATCGACCTCTCTCCCGTCGATCCCGAGCCGCCCGAGCGGCGCTTCGTCTCCGGCGAGGTGGTTTTCGAGCCCGACACGACCGATCCCGAGATTCTCGGCGCGAGATCGGGAGCCCTCGTCGCCGAACTCGCCTTCGCCTTGCGAAAGGAAGGGCTCGGATCCCGGCGCGCGCTCGTCGAGCTCACGTATACCGACGGGCTCCGCGGCTCGGGAGGCGAAAGGGCCGCTCGGGTCCTGGCGCGCGACGACGAGCTCCTCATGATGACCCTCCGGGCCCTCGAGCGGGCGAGGAAGCGCCGCGTGCGGGTCAGGAGGCTCGAGCTCAGGCTTTCGGACATCGAGGCGGCGGGGCCCGAGCTCGACCTCTTCGAGCCGGAAGACCTCCGGCTGTCGCGGCTCCAGACGGCTCTGGACAAGATCAGAGGGAGGTTCGGCTTCGCCGCGATCGAGCCCTGCTCTTTCCTCGCGGCACGGATCTGACCGGCCATGCTCGCACCGCTCTTCGTCACGTCGAATTACTCCTTCCACTTCGGAACGGCTTCTCCCGCGGAGCTCGCACGGCGGGCCAAGGAACTCGGCTACGGCGCCCTCGCCCTCACCGACCGCAACGGCGTCTACGGACTGCCTACCTTCATCGAGGCCTGCGAGGCCTCCGGCCTGAGACCGATCCTGGGAACCGAGCTTGTCTACGATGGAGGGAGAGCCCTGCTCGTCGCGGAGGACGAAGGCGGCTTCGCGCGCATAACGCGGCTCCTGACGGAGCGGGCGGCGGGAATCTTCGACGCGCGCCGGGCGCTGGCCTCCGGCAGGAAGGGCCTCGCGGTCATGACGGACGACTTCGCGCTCCTCGAAGAAGGCGGAGATGGCCTCTATGCCCTCCTCTCGCCCTGCAACCGACCGCTGTGGCGGAAGCTCCGGAGTCTCGGCCGCCCTTCCGTCGCCACGGGCGAGGCCCGCTTCCTCGAAAGCGCCGACAGGGCGCTGCAGCGTCTCCTGGTCGCGATAGGGCAGAAGAGGACCGTCGCCGAGATCCGGAACGAGGCACTCGCCCCCGAGACCGCTCTGCTCGCCGCACCCGAGGCTTTCCGGGCGGCCTATGCCGATGCGCCCGACGCCCTCGAAGCGAATGAGGCCCTCGTGGAGCGGATATCGATCACGAGCCTCTTCAGGGGCTTCGTCTTCCCGCGCTACGCAGCGCGGGGAGAGGGTGGAGCCGCGAGCCTCCTGCGGAGCGCGGTCTACGAAGGCGCCGCGCGGCGCTACGGCGAAGTGGGCGATGCCGTTCGAGCCAGGATCGAGCATGAACTGGACATCATCGAAGGGAAGGGCTTCTCGGACTATTTCCTCGTCGTGCGGGACATAGTCCGAAAGGCTTCAAGGACCTGCGGCCGGGGGAGCGCCGCCGCGAGCGTCGTCTCCTATTGCCTGGGCATAACGGATGTCGACCCCGTCCGGCACAGCCTGTACTTCGAGCGCTTCCTCAACCCCGGCAGGAAGGATCCCCCCGACATCGACGTGGACTTCGCCTGGGACGAGCGCGACGAGCTGCTCGCGAAGGTCATAGCCGAATACGGCGAGGCCCGGGCGGCCAGAGTCGCGAACCACGTCCGCTTCCAGCCGCGATCGGCGCTTCGGGAGACGGCCCATGCCTACGGCATGCCCGAGGGCGAGATAGCGGCCTTCGAGCGCCGGCGCTCCGCAGGAGCCGCGGCCGAGGCGGAAGGGGCCGACGGGACCTGGGAGGAGATCGCGGCTCTCGCGGCGAGGATCGTGGGCTTTCCCCGGCATCTCGGCGTGCACTCGGGCGGCATCATCGTCGTTCCGGACGAACTCGCGGACCACGTCCCCCTCGAAAGGACCGGCACGGGCATCCGGGTCACGGCCTGGGACAAGGAAGGGGTCGAAGCGGCGGGGCTCGTCAAGATCGACCTCCTGGGCAACCGCTCCCTCGCCGTCGTGCGCGACGCTCTCGCGAACCTGCGGGAGAACGGCATGGAGCTCGACGAAGCGACCTGGAAGCCGATAGACGATCCCGCCACGATCGCGATCCTCGCCCGAGGCGACACGATGGGTGTCTTCTACGTCGAGAGCCCCGCCATGCGGCTCCTCCAGAAAAAGACGGGGCGCGGAGACTTCGAGCATCTGGTGATCCACTCCTCCATCATCCGCCCGGCGGCCAATCGCTATATCGACGAGTACATCGACAGGCTGAACGGCAAGCCCTACCCTCCCCTCCATCCCTTGCTCGCGGGCCTCTTCGACGAAAGTTTCGGCGTCATGTGCTACCAGGAGGACGTATGCAAGGCCGCCGTGGCCCTCGCCGGGTTCAGCCCCGCGGAAGCCGACGGTATGCGCAAAGCCCTCTCGAAGAAAGACGTCAGGATGCGGCTCGAGACGTATCGGGAGAAATTCTTCGCCGGGGCGCGGGGGAAGGGCGTGGATGAGGATACCATCGGCGCGGTATGGGCCATGATCGAGTCCTTCTCCGGGTACTCGTTCGTGAAAGCGCACAGCGCGAGCTACGCCATGCTCTCGTTCCGCTCCGCCTACCTCCGTTGCCGCCATCCCGCGGAGTTCATGGCAGCGGTCATGTCGAACCACGGCGGCTTCTACTCGACGCTCGCCTACGCGAGCGAGTCGAGGCGCATGGGGCTCGCCCTCCTGCCTCCCGACGCGAATGCGAGCGAGCTTCGCTGTCGCGGAAGGGGCACGGCCGTCCGCCTCGGGCTCGAGATGGTCCGCACGCTCGGCTCGGCGACCGCCCGGCGCATCGTCGAGAGCCGAAGGCGGGACGGCCCCTACGTCTCGCTGGACGACTTCGCCGCTCGGGTTGCGCCGGGCCGGGACGACGCCGAGGCCCTGGTGGGGGCCGGCGCCCTGGATTCGCTCTCTCCGGAGCTGCGGAGCTCCGACAAGCTCATGCGGCTTCTCTCCTCGCAAGGCGCACGCGAGGCGCGCCTTGATCGCAACTACGAGCTGTTCGGCCCCGCGCCTCCGGGCATCCCCGGACGCGGACGCGGGCGCGCGGCGGAATCGGAGCGGAAGCGGCTGGAGTCCGAGATGCGCTATCTCGGAACCACCCTCCAGGTCCATCCGCTCAGGCTGTGGCCCGGCGTCCTTTCGCGAGCGGGCAGTCCGGCCGAGGACCTTCCCGGCCTCGTGGGGCATCGCGTCGAACTCGTCGGCTGGCCCATCACCGCCAAGCCCGTGCTCACCGCCGAAGAGGAACCGATGGAGTTCGTCTCCTTCGAGGATGAGACGGCCCTGTACGAGACGGTGCTTTTCCCCGAAACCTATGCGACGTACCGGCACCTGCTTTTCGAAGAACGGCCTCTCCTCGTGCGGGGGCTGGTCGAGGAGGACCGAGGCGCCGTGACCGTGACCGTTTCGAGCATGGAGAAGGCTTAGACACGTCGCTATCATCGTCTTCGAAATGAACGAGGCCGTGATGCTATCACGGCCTCGATATGATCGGGCTCCAGTGGATTTGCCCTCCGCTCGCGAACCTCCTGTTCGCTCGCTCCGGGCCGGGGTCGACGCTGGCGCTCGGCATCCTGCCTCGCTTACCTCGCTCCGCTCGGCGCGTCGACCCTTCAAATCCACTCAGCCCGATCGATCTTTGCATTAAAGGCATAGAAACAGACAAGGCCGTGACAGTGTCACGGCCTTGTAATCGATCGGGCTGAGTGGATTTGAACCACCGATCTCTTGGTCCCGAATGAAGATAACTCTATATCAGGTAATAGGATAGCTTGGCATATGGTCGCTGTTGCCTTGATCTTGGAACGACTTAGGCCGACGGCCACGTCATCCCTTGGCATATGATAGTACACGATGGCACGGGGGAGGGGAAGATTCTGGTAACAGTTCGAGTAACACGCCTTAAAATAGGGGGCGATGATCTGAAGATGGAAAGGTCGAATACAACAAGGTTGTTGGCTGCGATGTGTACTACCAAGGATGGGGTATGGGCCTGGGTGAAAGCGGTTGTTGTATTGGGCTAGAAAGGTACCCCCTTCTATTGGTGGCATCCGCAGGATATGATTGGGGTGGTACATCTATCGTTCTCACAACGAGATGACTCACTAGACTGAGGATTGGGAGAAATCGACGAAATGTCGCTCCAGTTGATGAGCTTAAGTCTGCATGGGTACAAATCCTTCGACACGGAAGGCCAGAAGCTAACATTCGGGCCCGTGACCGTTCTGCTCGGTGCTAACGGGGCCGGCAAGAGCAACGTGGTGTCGTTTTTTCGCCTTCTGAACTTCATGACAACCGAAAGCTTGCAAACTTTCGTTGCGAACCAAGGCTTTGCAGAGTCGCTACTCCATTTTGGGGCGAAGATTACATCGGAGATCCATGCGGACCTTTGCTTTACTGATGGACTGTCGGAAGATGTTTATTCTTTGATTCTTTCTCTGGGTGATTCAGATAGGTTGTTCGTTCGTGACGAGACGATATCCTATCATGCCCCCGGTTATGCTAGGCCCCAGCTTCTGAAATTGGGGGGAGGCGGGCGGGAATCTCAATTGCCTGAAAAAGCCAAGAGTGGCAATTCTACAGCTCGAGTCGCGCTAGCATTGGTCTCTAACTGCCGGGTATTTCAGTTTCACGATACATCCCCGACTGCAAAGATACGACTGGAAGGATATGTCGACGATAATCGATACCTCCGTAGCGATGCGGGGAACTTGGCAGCTTTCTTGTATGCGATGAGGGAAGAAGGTGATTCGCGGAAATACTATGAACGGATAGTTAGTCACATTCGGATCATCATGCCTCAGTTCGGTGATTTCGACCTAAGTCCATCCAAAGGAAATGAGAAGTACCTACGACTAAATTGGCGGGAGCGGGATTCAGATTACTTATTTGGACCCCATCAACTTTCTGACGGTGCGCTTCGTTTCATGGCACTGACTTCGTTGTTTCTACAGCCTACGGAGACGCTTCCACGGTTGATTGTCGTGGATGAACCTGAGTTGGGGCTTCACCCGGCCGCCATTGCCTCACTGGCGGGAATGATTAAGGCTACCGCGAGGAATTGTCAGATAGTGCTGGCTACACAATCACCGCTCTTCGTGAACGAGTTCACTCCTGAGGATATCGCTGTCATCGAACGTGAGAAAGATAGAAGTGTTATTCGGCGGCTAGATCAAGAGAAGCTTCAGGAATGGGTAGAGCGCTACAGTCTTGCCGAGCTGTGGGAGAAAAACGTGCTCGGGGGAAGGCCGTGATTCGGCTTCACATAACAGGCGAAGGACAGACCGAACTAGCATTTGTGAAACACGTCCTGGCCCCCTATCTTGCAGAATATGAAGTATACGCCGACGCGCGAGCGGTCCTTACGAGCAAGGATAAGCGAACTGGGAAGACATACCGGGGCGGTTTTCGCCGGACCTTCCCATATGAGACGGCGAGGCGAGATATTCTTTCATGGATATCCGAGGACCGGAATCCAGACGCCTTCTTCACAACTATGTTTGATTTATACGCGTTGCCCGACGACTTCCCTGGCTGTGAGATGTCACAGAGAATGCCTGATCCTTACGCCAAGGTATCATGCATCGAAACAGCGTTCGGCGGTGATATACTGAAACAACGCGATGATCCTAGGTTCTTGGCCTACATTCAGCTCCATGAGTTCGAGGCCCTCATTCTCGCAAATCCTCAATGCCTGGATCGGGAGTACCTCGAAAACGAAGCAGCAATCGCTCGACTATCAAGAATGGTCGAACGCGAAGGCGGAAATCCTGAGTTGATTAACTGTGGGGCTACTACAGCGCCGTCGAAACGTATTCTTGCAGAGATACCCGAGTACGACAAAGTCTCGGCTGGAAGCGTAGTCACGGGAGAAATCGGCATGTCGAAACTTCTCGAGAGGTGTCGGCACTTTGCGGGATGGGTAGCGAGTCTCAAAGCATTAACTCCCATCGGCTGTTAGTAATGCTCAGGGGCAACAACCGAGTCGTGCGAGCTACACGACCTAGCGTCTTGACGGCGGAGTTGATAGTATTGCCGGATTTTCCAGCCGCGGCTATTGATCTGACAACAGGCCGAGGTGAATGTTGGGGAATTCTATTTGCCATTTCCAGTAGATCTGCCAGTCAAGGGGGATGGGATGCGAGACCTCGCTTGGGGGAAGCCGACGCTAGGATCGGTGTTGTCTCTGGAAGAGACACAACAGGAATGAATCCGCCGTCTATGAAATGATGGTATGCCAAAAGCTTGCCATTGATCACCTTTGCGACCGACGCCTACGCAGCACACGCTTGTACGTAGGTTCTCCGTATATTTCCTCCTCCACCTTATGCCACTTTACTTTGGCAAATGATCCCGAAGGCGCGAAGTCCAAGAACTCAGCACGCTTGGCAAGTCCAGCGTAGCTCAGTGTTGTCTGCGTCTGTCGCTTGAGGCGGACTAGATTTGCAGGGTTGCAGTTGCCCTGCGTCACCCCCATTTCACTAAGGAGGCGCGCGAAATCGTCTTCTGGGAAAATAAACTCAGCGGCAAAGATTTCTGCGCCGATCTCGATCATTTCGTTACGGGGATCGACCTCGCAGCAGGCGATAGGAAGGTGTCGGTCAACTAGGTGGTGTTTCAACTCGTGCGCCATCGTGAAGATTGTCGGGTCAGGTGGCAATCCCTGCACGATCACGACGGTCGGACCCAAGTCATCGTTGAAGTACGCCCCTCGAAGTTTCTTGAATTTATGGTTCCATAGGTCGATATGGATACCCAAATCCTTGTAGATCCGACGTATATCGGACTTCATGACCCTCGGCGAGGTAAGGCCGTACTTGACGCGGGTGCCCCGTGCTAGCTCCTTCATTTGCTGATAGTATTCTGTTCTGTTCAAGGCTCTTCCCCATCTGCGGAATGATCCTGGCCAGGCTTCCGTCCCCGTCGAGGCTTTCCCTTCTCGCCGTAGATCGACCGCGCACGTCGAAACTCGGCATACTTTCTAAGCTCTTCTATGTCTTCCTTCGGCAGCTCCTTCGCAGCACGAAGCAGCGCGGCTACTTGCACGTCCTGCTCAACTTCCTCCTTTGGGAAGAACTCAAGGACCGATACACCGAAGAAGCGACTGAGTTTGTCGAGATCGTCCAGGCTTGGTTTGTACGTCCCGGTTTCCCACCGCGAAATCGTATTAGCCGCAGTTCCGATCTTCTCCGCAAGTGCTTCCTGTGAAAGACCTTGGCCGTCTGCGAAGCTTGTCCTTAGCTCGCGCAGCCTTTGACCGACGTACTGAATAAGTTCCATCATGCGCCTCCGAATATCCTAAAATAGGATGTCATTATCCTCATGGTGTTGACAAAGCCATCCTTGCTGCGTTATCCTATAACAGGATGATATTACACCATCCAAAGGAGATAAGTCTATGACGCAAGAAAATTTCGCCCCCGACCGTAAGCCAAGTGACGATCATGGCAATGGTGATGGACCGCAGACTGGCCCTATGGTTACCATTACGGTCAACAATGTCAAATTCCAGATCCATCGGGGCCATCAGACGGTCTCCGCAATCAAGACGGTGGGCAAAGTACCGCTGGCCGATGATCTGGAGCAGGTCGTGGACAACAAGCTCGTGCCGCTACCGGACGACGGAGCGGTGACGATCAAGGGCGACGAGGTATTCGTCAGTCATCCCAAGGACAGCGGTTCGTCACACAGCTAAGGAATCGCTATGCCACTTCCTACCGACCAGATCGATGAGTTGAAGCTGATCGCCGCCAACATCGCCGTATGTGATGAGGGCGGCGCCAGCTTCATTCTTCTGCCCAGTTTCAAGCTGCCGGATGGCTGTTCGCCCAGCGTCATGGACTTGCTGCTCTGTCCGGCGCCGCGCGATGGATATAAGTCGCGACTGTTCTTCGCAGAAAAGGTGGTGCCGGCGGAGAAGGTCGGCCGGACTGCTCTCAACTGGAATGGATCGGTGAGGATTGCAGAGAGGAATTGGCAAGCGTTTTCATGGCGCACACCAGCCGGTCTGCGCTTCGCCCAGATGTTGTCAATCCATTTGAAGGCGCTACAATGACTATTCAACTTCGTATTCCGCGACTACTCTGCGAAACCATGCGAGCCGATCTGGTTCGTCCTCACCGCTTTGCCACAGAAAGAATCGGCTTTGCTCGAGTCATGACCGGCACGATCGCCGATGGCGCGGCGGTGTTGTTGACGTCATACTGGCCGGTGCCCGACGATTTATATATCAATGATCCAGATGTCGGTGCGAGGATCAATGGGGTAGCGATCCGTAACGCTATGCAGGATGTGCTTGATGGCGGCGGCCGCTATGGTTTGTTGCATGTTCACATGCACCTTCGCAAGGACCGCACCGGTATGAGCAGAACCGATATGGCCGAGATTCCCAAGCTGGTCCAGAGCTTTCGCAATGTGGGGGCTAAGGCGGCTCATGGTCTTCTGATCCTCACGCCTGACCACGCATTATCGCTGGCTCTGTTGCCAGGCACAGACTCACTACAGCAAGTCAATAAGATCATCATCGTCGGCTACCCCACGGAGATACTGAAATGAGCGAGCGAACCTCACGGCAGTCATTTCTCGGTCCCAACTCCGACCACATCATCCAATCCGCGACAGTCGGCGTCGTGGGCCTTGGTGGTGGCGGATCGCATGTCGTTCAGCAACTTGCCCATATCGGTTTTCAGAACTATGTCATCTACGACCACGATGTGATCGAAGACTCAAATCTCAATCGGCTCATTGGTGGGACGGTTGCGGATGTGAAGGAAAAGCTACTAAAGATCCGGATTGCGGAAAGGGTTATCAAAGGCCTTCAACCAACGGCCAGCGTTAAGGCGGTGCCGTCGCGTTGGCAAGATGATCACCTGCCGCTACGGACCTGTGATATCTTGTTCGGATGTGTTGACGGCTTTGCCGAACGCAGAGAGTTGGAGATCGTTGCGCGCCGGTACTTGATCCCTCTTATTGATATTGGAATGGATGTGCAGCCAACTGTGGAGGGCCAACCACCGCGGATCGGTGGTCAGGTCATCCTGTCGATGCCGGGTGATCTGTGCATGGCATGCCTGGGGTTCCTCAACGAGAAAACGTTGGCGAAAGAGGCTGCGCGGTACGGCGCGGTAGGTAGCAAACCACAGGTAGTCTGGCCGAACGGAGTGCTGGCGTCCACGGCGGTGGGCATCGCGGTGGATTTGTTGACAGACTGGACCCGCTCGTTGCGCCGATCTGTCTATCTCTCGTACGATGGCAACTCGCATACGATGCAACCGCACGTACGACTGCAATTCCTCAAGGGCGCGACCTGCTCGCATTTCCCATTGGAGAACGTGGGCGACCCGGTGTTCAAGGCGTTGTGAGGTTGTATACTATCTGGCTGACTTCAGCCGACTCAAGGCCGTCGTTGGTCTTCTATCGGCGATAGGCCACTATTGGATCACGCTCCAGCATACAGCGGCGCCGCTTCAGCCCGTGGTGTGATAGTCACTACGATTGATGGTCCCGGTATGGATGCCGATCGGGAAGACCATACCTGACTTCAAGTTCAGGAATAGGTGATTGAGGTGCTCTCAGGTCAACTCAAAGTCGAGTTCTTCCGCTAGCTTCTTGAATAGTTCCATGAGATCCTCGGGTCGAACAACATATTGGAGTCCGCGGTCCGCAAGATCGGTCTCAGATACCTTGGTTGGGGCAGGCACCTGCTTCCCCAATGGATCCTGGGGACAGTGCATGCTTGAAAGCACTTGGCTTACTACCTGGCCAATCTTGCGGTTGTGGACACCCTCACAGAAACCAAACGAGCGGAGATAATAGACAATCCAATCAGAGCTGATCTTCACGGTCCCTCCTGTAGCCTCCCGCTATCTTTTCCAATCCCCTCCCGCGTTCTTTTCGTCTGAACTGTGAGAAAATACTGCGAGAATCCCGACATCTAAGGCGCGGAAAACAAATCGGGCGAACACTGAATCCCGACA